>Ga0315286_10003013_pt1 | contig 15781 bp, 13 predicted proteins | sample YL17G10_0_MG_FD_205038 | JGI IMG/M metagenome (GOLD analysis project Ga0315286, IMG submission 205038) | Sediment microbial communities from Yellowstone Lake, YNP, Wyoming, USA - YL17G10_0 | ecosystem: Environmental > Aquatic > Freshwater > Lake > Sediment | place: USA: Wyoming | collected...
TGGCGGCCGCCGCCACGCCGTTGATCCTGGGGCACGTCTTCATGGCGACCGTCAACCCGGATACCCGTGTCGGCCTCTCGGGCATGATCTCGGGCTTCGTCGATCGCCACTGGGCGAGGCACCACTATCGCCGCTGGTACGACGACAACTTCGCGCCGGGCGTCGCGCCGGCCGCTCGGGCTGCGGACGCCGCTCTTCCGCAGCCACGTTCGGTGGCGATCCTCCACCGGCCCCGTTTCGGAGATCAGCCCGTCGCGTCGTGGCCGCCCCGGCGTCAAGCCGAGGTCGAAACCGGGCTGGTCGCGCGTCAACGGGCTGACGCGGACATCGCGGGGGTGCAAGCCTTCGCCGGCTCCGAAGAGCAGGACGGGATCCTGCGTGGCTTGGAGGTGGACGACCCTTCACTCATGGCAGAAGACGACGAGACGCCGGCAGCCAAGTGGCCGCCTGTTTGCGACGAGTCTCCGTGGGCTCCGATGGCGCCGGTCGTCCCGCCAACACGCCCGGTGCTAGAGGCCGCGTCTCTTGTGTGCGAGTGACGGCCCATGCGAGTGCCCCTGCGATGCGGGCTGGCGCTGCTGCTGATCGCGTTCGCGTCGGCCAACAGCGACAGTGCAGCGCAGGTGCCGATCGCGCCGGGTCCCCTCGCGAAGGCGCACGCCGCCATGGACGGTGTCGGCAACTGCACGCGGTGCCACGAAGTGGGCCGCGAGTTGTCGCCAGCGCGCTGCCTGGGTTGCCACAAACCGATCGCGGCGCGCATCGCGAACAAGATCGGAGTTCACCGCGCCGTGACGGGCGAATGCCAGGCGTGCCATGTCGAGCACGCGGGCGCCGACACCGACCTGCGGGGCCTGGATACCCGAACCTTCAATCACGCCGTCGAGACGGGGTTCCCGCTCGAGGGCCTGCACGCGAAACTGGCCGCGAGGTGCGAATCCTGCCACAAGAAGCGCACGTACCTGGACCAGCGAACGGCCTGCAATTCCTGCCACAAGGACGTGCACAAGGCCACGGTCGGGAACGACTGCACGCGATGTCATTCGGTCCTGGTCCCATTCAAGGACGCGCGGAAACAGTTCGACCACGCGCGGGCCACGTTCCAGCTGACGGGGGCGCACCGCACCGTGGGGTGCGAGAAGTGTCACGTGTCGGGTGTCTTGCGTGGCCTGCATTTCGACGTGTGCTCGTCGTGCCACAAGCAGCCGCACCGCACCACGCTCGGGCCTGTGTGCACCCAGTGCCACACGACGGAGCGCTGGACGACGCGCACGGTCGAGCATGGGAAAACAGGGTTCCCGCTGGCCGGCGCACACGCCCGTGTGGCCTGCGAGAAATGCCACGTGTCGAGCATCACGAAACCGCTGGCGTTCGACCTGTGCTCGGCGTGCCACGCCAACCCCCATCGCGAGAGCGCCAAGGAAGACTGCCGCAAGTGCCACACGGACGCCAGTTTCAAGAGGGCCACCTTCGACCATGGCGTGCGCACGACGTTCCCGTTGGTGGGGAAGCACCAGGGCCTCGCGTGCCGCAAGTGCCACACGTCGATTGCGGCAGACGACGTGCCACTGGCGCGGAAGCTCATCGACTTCAGCGGCGCCAGCGCGGCGTGCGTGAGTTGCCACAAGGATCCGCACAAGAGCGAGTACGGCGAAATGTGCGACGGGTGCCACGGGCCGTCGACGTTCAAGGCGGCGGGATTCGTCCATCCGCGATCGCCCGAGTTCTTCGCCGGGCGGCACGCGGGTGTCGCCTGCGTTCATTGTCACGTCCGCGGGCCGGACGTGCAGCCCGTACGGACGGCGTCGCCGGCGCCCCCTGCGCGGTCCAAGGCGCCATCCATGGTTTGCGCCACGTGCCATGCCGACATCCACCTCGGCCAGTTGGGAACGGCATGCGAGCGGTGTCACGTGATTGACGCCCCGAAGTTCGCGGCCGCGCGGTTCTCGCACGAACGCAGCCCCTTCCCGCTCACCGGCAGGCACAAGGCTGCCGAGTGCGTGAAGTGCCACCCGAGCGAGACGCGGGTGTTCCCGGCCGGGAGCGGCACGGCCAGGCGATTCAGTCCGATGTCGGGCGACTGCCAGACGTGTCACAAGGACCCGCACCTGGGGCAGACCGACGCGCGGTGCCAGACGTGCCACACGGCGGTGTCGTTCAGGATCCTCGTCTACACGCACCGGGGCCTGGAGGATTTCTTCACCGGGTATCACGGGTCGCTCGCGTGCCGCAGTTGTCACAAGACCGAAGCGGGCCAGTTCCCGGCGGGCCAGGGGACGGCGATTCGACTCAAGGTGGGCAGGACCTGCCGATCGTGTCACCCGCAGTTCTAGGGAGGACGTCGATGAACGTCTCACGTCAGCCCGCATGGATGTGCCTTCTCCCCGCGCTGATCGCGGCCGTGGTGGTCGCCCTGCCGGTCGGGAGGCCGTCGCTCGAGGCGAGGGACGGCGCGAAGACATCGGAGAAGAAACGGCCGGCCGCCGCCACCGCTCGTCCGCTCGTGTGGCCGCTCCCGCCCGAGCAGCCGCGGATTCGGTACGTCACGACCTATCGGGGCATTGACGACTTCAAGACCAGGAAGATGCCGAAGTGGAAGACGCTGCTCTTCGGCGCAGACGATTCGAACAGCCGGCCGTCGGACGTGATGGTGAAACCCTACGGCATCGCGGTGTCGAGGCTCGGCCGCGTGTACGTGACCGACACCGCCGCACGGCGGGTCTTCGTCTTCGATCCCGAAGCGAGGACTGTGAGCTTCGTGGGCGAGCGCGGGCCCGCCAGGCTCACCAAGCCCGTCGGGGTCGCCGTGGATGAGGACGGCAAGGTGTTCGTGGCCGACGCCACGGTGAACCGCGTCTTCGGGTACGACCCCAAGGGCCAGATGGCGGTCGCCATCGGCCGCGAAGGCGAGTTGGAGAGCCCATCCGGCCTCGCGGTGGACCGCGCGCGCAACCTGCTGTATGTGGCCGATGCGAAGAAGCACCAGGTGCTCTGTTACTCGACGGTGGACGGGTCGGCCGTTCGCACGATTGGGCGTCGCGGCGGAGGGCCGGGCGAGTTCAATTTTCCCACCAATCTCTTCGTGAACCGAGACGGACGACTCTACGTGACGGATACGCTGAACTTCCGCATCCAGGTGTTCAATCCCGACGGCGGCTTCCTGGGCGAGTTCGGCACGCAAGGCGACACACCGGGCACGCTGAATCGGCCCAAAGGGGTCGGCGTTGACAGCGAAGGCCATGTCTACGTGGCCGACAGCTCGTTCAACAACTTCCAGATCTTCGATGCGGCGGGCCAGTTGCTGTTGTACGTCGGCACGGCCGGCACTGAACCCGGAGAGTTCTTCCTGCCGGCCGGCCTGTGCGTCGATGGCCGCGACCGCATCTACGTCGCAGACCAGGGCAATGCGCGGGTCCAGGTGTTCGAGTACCTGAAGCCTGGGGCGAGGTAGCCGCGTCCTCGCCGGTTGGCTCCGGATTGTAAGTTGCGGCACGAGTTTGTCACAGGTGTGGCCGGACCCAGCCTTGCCCGGTGGAAGGTCGCCTGAGGATCACGATTGGCCCGATTCTTGATTGCGCAGTCTCGCGGGTAACACATCGCCGCATGGACGCGGCTCTACTCAAGGAGGCATCTTGTGAAGAGGACTCTCGTGCTCGCCAGCATCGCGGTTCTGGCCGTGGCTGCCACGGGCTACGCGCAAACCACCGCCGTGATTGCGGGCGGCCCCCACGACCTGACCAACGGTTCGGCGCTGCGCAACTCCAACACCGCCATCGCCGGCCAGACCTGTGTGTTCTGCCACACGCCGCACGGCGCGTCGAACTCCATCCCGCTGTGGAACCGCACGGCGCCCACCGGCGCGTCGTACCAGCTATACACCAGCTCGACCTCGAGCGTGACGGCGACCGCCTCTGCAGTCGCCACGGGCGTGTCCGGGGCGTGCATGAGCTGCCACGACGGCACGATCGCCCAGGACGTGCTCATCAACGTGAATGGCCTGCCCTTCGCGGCTGCCGTCAGCTTCACAAAACAGGCGGGGGCCAAGGCCACCTACGTCAACAGCGGCAGCGGTGCCAGCAACCTGATGACCGGTGGTCTGCCCTTCATCGGCACTGACCTTCGCAACGACCACCCGGTGGCGATCACGTACGAGACCGCGCGTACGGCCAAGGCTGCGGAGTACGTCACCCAGACGATCACCGGTGCCAAGATCACCGTTGGCACCAGCAACCCGCTGCCGCTGTTCGGCACCTCGACCGCCAACGCGACGATCGAATGCGCCAGTTGCCACAACGCTCACAACAACACGCTCGGGAGCTTCCTTCGCAAAGCCAACACGGGAAGCGCGATCTGTCTGAGCTGTCACATCAAATAAGACAGAGATCGGTGCGCCCCCTCGCCGTACTTCTCGCCTCGCTGGCCTTTGCCTCGGCGTCCGCGGCTCAGCAGCCCGTGGCGCCGCATGCGACGGCCGCGTCCGCACACCCCCTGGTTCGGGAAGAGGGCCGCGTCAACGGCGTGCCGCTCATGAGCGATCGCCTCGACGCGGCCCTCAACGCGCTCATCCCGACGGAGTCCTTCCACCGCAACGTCGGCCCAGAGACTCTGGCGGCGTTGCGGCAGCGTGCGCTGCAGAACGTGATCGACGAAGAACTCCACTACCAGGAAGGCGTCCGTCTCGGCCTGACGGCGTCGGACGCCGAGGTGGACGAGGGCGTGGCGCGCGCCAGGCGCGGAGGCAAGAGCCCCGAGGCCTTCGACCAGGCATTCCGTCAAGCCCGTGTATCGACGACGGACTTCCGGCGGGAGGTTCGTCGGGCACTGACGATCAAGAAGGCGCACGACCGCGAGGTGACGTCTCGCTGCCTGGTGGGCACGGACGAGGCCGAACGGTTCTACGCCGACAATCCCGGGCGTTTCGTGGTTCCCGAGCAGCTCCACGTCTACGCCATCACCATCGGCGTCGATCCGAGCAGTTCCGCACGCCAGTGGACCGACGCCTCGGCCCGCGCGTACGACGTGTTGCGGCAGCTCAGGAGCGGCGCGTCGTTTGACGAGATGGCCCGGACGTATTCAATCGATCCCAGCCGGGACAAAGGCGGCGATATGGGGATGTTCCACCGGGGCACCCTCAGCGACGAGTTCGAGAAGGTCACGCGCGGGATGAAGCCAGGCGACGTCAGCGACGTGGTCCAGACCTTGTACGGCTACCACATCATCCGGGTGACCGAGATCCGGCCGCCCGAGCAGCGGAGCTATGCGGACATCGGATCGGAGATCCGGAACCACCTCACCGCGAAGCGATGCGCGGACATGGAAGACGCGTGGACGGCCCGGCTGCGCGCCGGCGCCACCATCGTGCTGGCGGACGCCGCCGGAAGCCCGCGGTCCTCTCCTGCGCCACCGCGAGTGGGACGAACGCCGTGAAGGTGCGTCTCAGCTGGCTCGCGTGCGCGCTGCTGCTCGTGCCCGCTCCTGCGCAGGCCCAGATCATTGCGGGTGCCGCAGCGTGGAGCGTGGGGAGAGGCACGAGCGCGTCCGATGGCCAGCCCTCACAGAACAACTCCTTCTGGCAGGACTACACGCTGGGCTACACCGGGTCGCTGCTGGATCCCCGCCTGTTGAAGTACAACGCGGAGATCGCGTTTCGGACCAACAGCCTGAGCTCGGGTGGCGTGGACTACGCGCAGCAGGGGCACCAGCGCGACCTGGGGTACAAGCTGGGCGCGTCCCTCTTCCCCGCACGTCCCTTCCCGTTTTTCATCCAGGCGTCGCGCGACACGGTGGACGAGTCGGGCGACTATCCATCGTCGAGCGGGATCCGCGGGGGCATCGCGGTGCCGCCCGGCGAGCCGCTGCCGAACTTCCGGACCCGCAACACGATGCTCAGCGGCGGCTGGCAGCTCAGCGCCCCGAATCTGCCGCGCATCGATATCGGCTTCCGCAGGGGCCGTTCGGTCGTGACCGGGGGGCCCTACCTCGCCGAGCAGCGGGACGAGGACCTGCATGTCGGGGTCTCCAAGGACACCACCCGAACACGGCAATCTTTCCGATTCCGGCGTACGGCGTTCGAGAGTCTGGTCTCGGAGGCGTTCGACCAGCGCCTGAGCGACCTCGAGTACGAGTTCGGGGCCACGCTCCCGAAGCGCGGCCGCGCGACGGTGCGCGTCGGGCGACGCACCTCCTTGTTGCTGTTTGACGTCGCGTTGCCGATCGGCGACCAGGACACCGGTGCGTATCGTCCCCCGTCGGGGGGCGAAGTTGGCACGACCTACCTCGTGACCACGTTCAGCACCGAACCGACCAAGCGGTTGTTGCTGGATGTGACAGGGACAGTCGATCAGCAGGACGCGTCGCAGGTGACGACGGCCGCCAGGCTGGGCACGGCGTCGGCGCACTTCGAAGCGTTCCCCGGGCTTTCGCTCAGCGCGGCCGGCACATTCGGGGAACGTGGACAGGCGCTCGGGAGTGACACCATCACGGTCATCACGCGCAGCGGGCTGGCGGGGATCAGCTACCGTGCCCGCGTGCGCTGGCTCGAGGGAAGCGTCGAGTACGCGGCCGGCGCCGGATCGAGCACGACGGTCGACGGGCGAGTCGGCCACACCGGGACGTGGTCCGGCCAGGCGAACGCGTCCGCCTCGAGCCGGTGGCTCGCGTTGAGCGGGGGCTACGGACGATCGAAGAACTGGGACGACATCCTGGACTACGGAAACTCCCGGTACGAGCGTGGCCACGCGGCGGTTCAAGGTCAGGCCGGCCGCGTGATCCTGAACGGGAGTTGGGAGGAGTTGCTCATCGAACGCGGGAGAGACCTGACGTTCGCCCGCAACCGGCAGCGGATTTTCACCGCCACCGCGTCGCTGCGCGTCGGGCGGGACAGCCTGCTCTCGGCGAACGCGGGCGGCTTCCGCAACGATGCCGAGTCCGGACGCGATCGCACCCTGTTCGCGGGCGTGGCGTTCGAGTCGCAATTGTGGAAGGCCCTGCATCTCACACTCTGGGGCCGTCGCGGGGAGACGACCGCGACACAGACGGGCTTGGACCAGCGGGCGCTCAGCGCCTTTGCGCAGCTCGAGTACAGGCTCCGGTTGTTCAACTTCGCGCTCGAGTACCGCTACAATGACCAGGACCTGTGGTCGGGAGACCTGGTCAATCCTTACAAATTCCGGGGACACCAGATGCTTCTGCGCATCACGCGGAAGTTCGGATTCACGCTGTGACGATCACGCGCATTCGCCATCGCGGCCTGCCTGTCGTCCTGTCGTTGACGCTGGGGCTCACGCTCGCCTCCTCATGCGTGCCTCCCGCGCACGCGCAGGCGGTGCAGGCACCATCGCGGCCCGCACCGGGGACGTCGCCAGGCAGCCTGACCTGGCCGCCGCCGCCGGCGCAGGCACGCATTCAATTCGTTCGAACGCTCGACCCGGCGGCCGTGCGTGGGAAGCCGTCGTTCCTGTCCAGGGCCTGGAAGGTGTTCGTCGGCGGCGGAGGCGAGCCGCGGATGCTGCAGCCGTACGGCATCGCCGTCAGCCCGGACAGGAAGGTCTACGTGGCCGACACATTCGGCCGCGCTATCCATGTCTACGATCTGGCGAAACCCGGCTATTCATCCGTCAGGGTTGACGGCCAGTCGCTGATTGGCGTCGCGTACTCGGACGGGCTCCTCTTCGTCACCGATTCGGCGACCGGTCGCCTGCTGTGCCTCGACACGAAGGGCCACACGCGGTGGACGTTGGGACGGAAGGAGGGCTTCCAGCGGCCGACCGGACTCGTGGTGGCCGGCGATCGGCTGCACGTCGTCGATTCGCTGCGCCACCGCGTGGTGTCCGTCAGCATGGCCGGCGCGGTGACCGGGACCTTCGGCGAGCCCGGCAGCGGCCCTGGCCAGCTCAACTTTCCGACCAACATCGCGCGCAGCGCCGATGGACGGCTCTTCGTCACGGACACGATGAACTTCCGGGTCCAGGTGTTCGACGCGGATGGGCGCTACCTGCGGGCGTTTGGGCACCTCGGCGACGGTTCAGGCGACTTCGACAAGCCCAAAGGGATCGCCGTGGACAGCGGCGGCCACGTCTACGTCGTCGAGGGCGTGAACGACGTGGTGCAGGTCTTCGACGACACAGGCGCGTTCCTGCTCGCTTTCGGCGGGTCGGGCTCGGGCGACGGGCAGTTCTGGCTGCCGTCCGGTATCACGATCGTCAACGACGTGGTCTACGTCGCCGACTCTGCGAACCGGCGCGTGCAGGTGTTCAGGTATCTCAGGTCCGGACAGTGAACAAGCACCTGGTGTGCCTCGCGGCGCTGACCGTCCTCCTGGCGCCGTGCTCCGCGCGGGCACAGGTCGGCGTGGGTTCAGTGCTCAACAAGCACAACCTGTCCGCGACCGGCCCCGGGCCGGTGAAGGCCACCCTCCTCACGGAAATCTGCGTCTTCTGCCACACACCGCACAACGCGAATCCCGCGGTGCCACTGTGGAACCAGACGTTGTCGTCGGGCGTGACGTACCAGCCCTACACGAGCACGACGCTCAAGGCCACCGTGGGACTCCCGACCGGGTCGTCGAAGCTCTGCCTCGCATGCCATGACGGCACGGTCGCACTTGGCAGCACGATCAACAACGGCCGGATCCCGATGCAGGGCTTGAACGCCCAGGGACAGCTGACGGGCAGATCGGTGCTGGGCACCGACTTGCGCAACGACCATCCGATCTCGTTCGTACCCGTATCGGGCGGACAGATCCTGTTGCCGCCTCCTGGGAGCCCCGTCAAGCTCGACGCGAACGGCCAGGTCCAGTGCGTCAGCTGCCACGACGCTCACCGCATGGACATCGACCCCACGACGCAGAAGTTCCTGGTGATGAGCAATTCCGCGTCGGGGTTGTGCATCGTCTGCCACAACCAGGAATTCTGGGGGACGAACCCGAGCACACACAAGACCTCGACCAAGGCCTACATGGCCGCGCAGGGGGCGCACACCGGCTACACCAGCGTGGCCACCAACGGCTGCGAGAGCTGCCACGTCCCCCACACGGCGACGACGGCCCCGCGAGGGCTCAAGGCCGTCGAAGAAGCCACGTGCGGGTCCGGCGGGTCCCAGTGCCACGCCGCCAGCGTGATCGGGCGCAACATCGAGGCGGAGTTCAGCAAGACCTACAGGCACCCGACGTACAGCACGACGCCATCGGTCCACGACGCCTCGGAGTCTCCGGCCAACACAACCTATCCGCTGCCGGAGACGTCGCCTACTGCCACCCGGCATGCCGAGTGCCCGGATTGCCATAACGTTCATGCGAGCTACGCCGCCGCGGCCGCACGGCCCAAGGGGTCGGGCAAGATCGCGGGCGTCTGGGGCGTCGACACGAACAACAACCTGAGGGTGCCGAGCGGCGTCCCGGCGTCGGTCAACGAATACGAGATCTGCTACAAGTGCCATGGCGACTCGGTGAACAAGCCACAGCCAGGGTCGACGTACGCGCCGCCCTATCCGAATCGCGTGGCGCCGCAGTTCAACATGCGGCTGATGTTCGACGCGGGAAACCCTTCCTTCCATCCAGTCGAAACCTCAGGCAGGAACAGCGTGGTGCCGAGCCTCATTGCGGGATGGACGACGAGCAGCGTCGTGACGTGCACGGACTGCCACGACAACGATCAGGGCCCCAAGGCGCCGGCGCCCGGCACCGGGCCCTCCGGGCCGCACGGGTCGAGCTTCAAGCACCTGCTGGTGGCGCGGTACGACATGGAGAATTCCACGTACCCGGAGAGCGCGTCCGCGTACGCGTTGTGTTACAAGTGCCACAGTCGAACAAGTATTCTTGGCGACCAGTCGTTCCCAACCCACCAGAAGCACATCTCGAGCGAGAACGCGTCCTGCTCGCTCTGCCACGACCCGCACGGCATCAGCGCCACGCAGGGTAACGCGACGAACAACAGCAACCTGGTGAACTTCGACAAGCAGTGGATCACGCCGAGCAGCAGCGGCATCCTGCGATGGGACGACCTCGGAGCGCGCAAGGGCCGTTGCTACCTGACGTGCCACGGCCAGAATCACAACCCTGAAAGCTACTGACACAGCTCCGCCACGCAGGACTGAAGTCCTGCGCCACGTTCGGCGTGAGCCCTCGGTTGTACGTGGGGCAGGACTTCAGTCCTGCCAATGCCGTGCGGCCACTCGAGCCTCGGGGACGGGCGAGCTACCGCCCCGGCACGTCGGCGATCCGCGCCACGTACTCGTCGAACTTCCCGAGATAGTAGAGCCGCGCCAGGTCCTTCTCGAGGGCATCGAAGGCGGCCGCACGAGCCGGCGCGCTCTGCCGCGCCTCCTTCAGCCTGGCGCGTATCTCGCGGAAGGCCTTCTCCTTGATCCAGTAGGCGTTCGCATGGCGCTCGGCCACCGAGGCGGCGTTAGCGAGCATGCCCATCTCGGTGAGGCCATCGCCGTCGATGTCGAGGCGGACAATCTCGCCGGACGGCGCGGGTAAGGTCAGCGCCGTGCGGCGCAGATCGCGCACGGCAGGGGACTGTGCCGCGAGGGACACTCCCAGGCACAGCACGGCGGCGAGAAGTCGGATGGTCATGGCCAACGATCCTCGGATGCTCCGGCGGCGAATGCACTCACTTCGCCGGCTTCAAGTACGTGTTGAAGAACACGACGACGACCTCGCGTACGTCCACGCCCTTATCCAGCAGCGCAAAGGTGTGTCCGATGCCCTGCAGCATGATCAACCGGTGCGGCACACCGGCCTCCTTGAGCGTCTTCCCCAGCTCGTAGGACTGGTCGCGGTCCACTGTCGGATCGGCTGTCCCGTGCAGGATGAGCGTCGGGGGACTGTCCTTGCTGACATGGTAGACCGGCGAGGCCAGCTTCCACTTGTCGATGTTCTCTCCCCGCTTGTTCGGGAAGAGCCCCGCCTCGCGCAACTGGCCGTTGGGCGTGCCGTCCTTTTCCGTGGCCTGGCGGGTCAGCAGGTTCGTGACGCCGTACATGTCCACCACCGCCTGCACGCGATCCGACACGCCGGGGTACGGGCCGTCCGGCTCCAGTTCCTTCACACCCGTCGTGTAGCCGACCATCAGCGCGAGATGGCCGCCAGCCGAGCCTCCGATCACACCGATGTGCGCGGCGTCGACCTGGAGCTTCGCGGCGTTGACACGCAGCCACCGCACGGCGTTCTTGCAGTCGTGCAGGTTTGTCGGCCAGCGTTTGCCGCTCTCCTTCATGTACTCGATGCTGATGGCGACGTACCCCGCGAGCGCGAGGGTTGTTCCTGTGAGGAACTCCCGCTGCCGGGCCTTGTCACCGGTGGTCCAGCCTCCGCCGTGGATGACCACGACGGCAGGCGCCCGCGCGCCCGCGGCCCGGTTCGATGGCAGGTACAGGTCGAGCTTCTCCTGCCGGCCCTCGGCGAGGTACGAAAGGTCTTTCTGGATCTCCACGCCCGGCGGCGCCGGGGGCATCGTCCAGGGTTGTCCCGGCTTCGTCGTGACGTCTACCGTGCGCGGAGTGTAGGTTTCAGAAGGCGGGCTGCCGGTCTGCCGAGTGTCCTGGGCGGCGATGGGCGCGAAAATGGCGCAGACAAGCAGCGTCGCGATCGGGACGCAGAATGCGAGAAGACTGCGTGCGCGATGTTGATGGGTCATGAGTGCGGATCCGTCCTGCGCCACGTACGGAGACCTCCTTCGCAGGACTAAAGTCCTGCGCCACGTACGGAGACCTCCTTCGCAGGACTGAAGTCCTGCGCCACGTACCGACACGCCACGCCACACGCTCACGTGGGGCAAGACTCCCGTTCGACGATGCTCAGGGCAGGCAGTTCCGCCACCGTGAATCGCGCGCGGCTACGTCTTCACGGACCGGTACCAGTTCTTCGGGAACTGCGCGGCGTGGGGGGGCGGTGCCTCGCCGTGCGGGTACAGCACGTCGATGTCCAGCAACTCGGTGACGAAAAACTGGCAGACACCCTTGACGATCGTGCCCTCCACGAGGTGGCCGCCGATCGTCGCACGTCCCAGGCGCCGCCGATGACGCAGTGGTAGTCTGACGGCGTCGCCGCGTCCCGTTCCCACGTGTCCTTCATCGTGTCCTCCGCCCCCGGCTGCGAATTCTACTACGGCAGGGGCGGCGGGCAGGACGACGATTCGTCGGGACGATTCGTCTCCAGGGTGAACGCGATCTGCGAGAATAGGGGTGGGTGATGCCACGAATCCAGCCAGGGTGCAGACGGCACAGTAAAGAGCTCCGATGATCCGAGGATACGCGGGACGCGTGCTCGACGTGGACCTGGAGGCGCGGACCTTCCAGTTCAAGCCGCTCGACGAGGACACCGCCCGGCTCTATCTCGGCGGCAAGGGGTACGGCGCGCGCCTGCTGTACGACATGACGCCCGCCGGGATTGATCCCCTCGGCCCGTCGAATCCGCTGATTTTCGCGACGGGGCCGCTGAACGGATCCGTGGCGCCGCAGTCGAACCGCTTCGCCGTGGTCTGCAAGAGCCCGCTCACCGGCGCCATCGGCAACGCCGCCTGCGGTGGGTCGTTTGCCCTCGGGATGAAACGGGCCGGCATCGACGTACTGGTCGTCAGGAACCAGTCGGCCGCACCCGTCCGCCTCGAGATCGACGGCGACCGCAGCGAGGTCTCCTTCCTGGACGCGTCCGACCTGTGGGGCAAGGGCACGTACGCCACGCAGGTGTTGCTCGGCCGGAAGAAACACCACGCGGTCATCGGCCCGGCCGGCGAGCACATGGTGCTCTACGCCGGCATCGTGTCGAGCGAGCGCATCGCCGGGCGCACCGGAGTGGGCGCCGTGATGGGCTCGAAGCGCCTGAAGGCCATCACCGCGACCGGATCGCGCACGCTCGAGATGGACGACGAACAGGCGTTCAAGGAGTACACGAGGTGGGTGGGCGCGATGTTCCGTCGCCACCCCGTCCTCGGCGAGCGCCTCAAGCGTTACGGCACTGCCGGCATCGTCAGCACCACCAATCCCCGCAACATCCTTCCCACGCGCAACTTCAAGCACGGCCATCATCCGGATGCCCTGAACCTGTCCGGGGAGTACATGGAGGACCACGGACTGACGGGCGTGAAGTCGAGCTGCATCCACTGCCCGGTGACGTGCGGCCGCGACGTCGAGGTCGACGGCGTGGGCCGGGTCAAAGGACCGGAGTACGAAACCGTCGCCCTGCTGGGCACGAACCTGGAGATCGTCAACCTGAAGCAGGTCGCGGAGTGGAACTACCTGGCCGACGACCTCGGCATGGACACCATCAGCCTCGGCACCGTGCTCGGCTTCGCGATGGAGCTGCAGGAACGGGGCTTGCTCCAGGCCGGGATTCGCTTTGGCGACGCGACGGGGATCAGCGAACTCATCAAGGACATCGCCCATCGCCGCGGGCTGGGCGCGGATCTCGCCGAGGGCGTGAAGCGCATGAGCGAGAAGTACGGCGGGCATGAGTTCGCGATGCACGTGAAGGGCCTGGAGCTCTCGGCCTACGATCCGCGCGGCTCCTATGCCCAGGGCGTCGAGTACGCCACCACCAACCGCGGGGGCTGTCACGTGCAGGGCGCCAGCATGTATCTGGAGTCGGTTGGACCGCTCACCATCAACCCGCAGAACCTCAAGCTGAAGGCCGATCTCCCGATGGTGCTGCAGAATCTCGCGTGCGCCATCAACTCGATGGTGCTCTGCATCTTCACCACGTACGGCATGATTCCGGGCGTCATCCACAACACCAGCCCGAACTCGCGTGCGCACAGACTCCTCACGGCACTCTTCGAGAACAGCGGCCCGCTCTTGCGCGTCGCTATCCGGCAGAAGGTGACTCCGATCTTCTGGTGGGAGAAATGGCTGACGTACATCACGGGCGAGACGACCACCGCGGGCCACCTGCAGGAGATCGGGGCGCGGATCTTCAACCTGGAGCGCATGTACAACCTGCGGGAGGGACTGACGGCCGACAACGACACGCTGCCGCCCCGGATACTGTACGAGCCGACCTTCGCCCACATGACATCCGGCCACCCGCTGCACCAGCTGCTGCCGCGCTACTACAAGCTGCGCGGCTGGGACACCCGGGGCGTGCCGACGGCACGGACACTCGAGCGGCTGCGCGTCAGAATCTGACCCTGGAGGCACCCCGGTGAGCGTGACGGTTGAACTGACCTACGACATGAGCAAGGCGCTTGGCGCGAGGCGCGTCGACGTGGACGGCGCGCGCACGGTGCGCGACGTCCTGCGCCTGACGCGCGAGCGCTTCGGCGAGCGCGCCGCGGAGTTCGAGAAACTGACGCGCGTCACGGCGGTGGCGGTGAACGGCGTGCTGATCAACCACCGCCGGGGCCTGCGCACCGAGGTCGCCGACGGCGACACCGTGATGTTCCTCAAGGCCGCCGCGGGAGGGTAAGCCCGGCGCCCACTCGTGTTGACCATGCGCCGGGAATGGCGCACGTGGGCGGCCGCCTTCGCGCGAAGCTTCGGCGGACTCGCCGTAGCCTTGGCGGAGGCGGTCAGCGCGCGTGCCCGGGCGGCGTCGTCATGGCCCGGAATCCCCGGGACACCGCCCGCCGGTAGCCCGTGATCCAGACAGAGCCATCGTCGCGCACCTCGACGATGGCGTACGCATTGGCGTCCGGGCCGCTGCCTTCAATGACACTCTTCAAGGTGTAGTACGGGATGCCGTTGATCACGCTGTAGGCACCCTCGTGGCGGTGGCCCTGGAAGACCCCCAGCACGTTGCCCGGTGCTTCCAGGAGGCGTCGCACGGCCGGCGCGTTCTTCAGGTAGTACGCGCCTTCGCCGTCGAGCTGCTGGTGGATGAACACCACCACCGGCTCGCGCGAGGAGGCGAGCGTGCGCTCGAGCCACGCCAGCTGTGCCGCGTCGATGTTCGCGTCGTCCCAGCCGAAGTTCCCGCGGTCGTAGTCGCTCCCGTCGGCCTTGTGATCGGCGTCGAGCACGATGAACCGCACGCCCTTCTGCACGAACGCGTAGTGGGCCTGGCCGGGAGCCGCAGCGCCGCTCTTCGCGATCGAGAGGAACTGGGCCTTCGACAGGCTGTCCACGTCATGGTTGCCCATGACGTGGTAGCGCGGCCCCTTGAAGCCGGCGAGCACGGACTCGATGTGGCGGAGGAAGCCCAGCGTCCGCGCCTCCTGCGGCGCCTGGTCCTGGTCCTTGAAATCGCCGAGTTCGACGAGGAACGCGACCCGCCGGTCGTTCGTCACCGACACGCACTCGGCGAGCTTGCGGTCCGATTCGCGGTACGTGCGGGCGCCGTTCGGGTCGATGTCCGCGAAGTGCACGTCGGTGACCATGCCGAATCGGACCAGCACCCGGGACGTGGTCTGGGCGACGAGCGCGGGGGGCGCGACTGGAACAGCCAGAACTGCCAGCGCGGCAACGGCCAGGACGCGTCGAGTCGTGGTCATCGGATGCTCTCCTCCTCGGGCGTGCTGATTCTACGACAGCAGGCCAGGGGGTGGGGACGAACTTGACGGATCGACGAAACGTATTGATCGCGAGTTGAAGTAACATATTGACCGATTTCTGCTAGCACGTCGCGCCACGGCTCGAGCGGGTGTCGAAACGCCCGTGGGCCCGGAAGGCCATGTCCATGTTCGACTTCCTGAAAGCCCCGTTCGTCGGCGGCCCCCAGGTTTCGCCGCAGGAAATCCTGGTCCGGTTGGTGATCGCCGCCCTGTTCGGCGGGGCCGTGGCCCTGGTGTACCGTCGTTCCAGACCCGACATCGACGTCGCACCCACGTTTCCGCCGACCCTGGTG
>Ga0315286_10003015_pt1 | contig 15777 bp, 14 predicted proteins | sample YL17G10_0_MG_FD_205038 | JGI IMG/M metagenome (GOLD analysis project Ga0315286, IMG submission 205038) | Sediment microbial communities from Yellowstone Lake, YNP, Wyoming, USA - YL17G10_0 | ecosystem: Environmental > Aquatic > Freshwater > Lake > Sediment | place: USA: Wyoming | collected...
CACACGTCATGGTTGGACACCATTTACCATCCATTTGCATTGAACCACTGGAATCTACTGAAATATGAAGTCTAGCTTTATTGTATCTCTCATATCTCATTTTATTGAAGATATTTTCAAATCCCACCCCAATATCAGAAAGCAATCTACGTTCAATTTTACCCGATGGTTTACGAATGAACTTGGTAACAGTTTCTTCGCCACGTATTTGAAGTTTTCTTCCAAGGAGTTTACCCAAGACAAATCCCCTTGCAACCGAATCTTCATATTGCTTTGGAGGCGAATCTGTTCGGCCGGGCGCTGAATAATCTTTTGCAGCAAGGGGAAAAATGGTTTGTCCAGAATCTATCAATTGTTTGGTAAGTTTTCTTACAACAATACAATCAACCGATGCTTGAGTATAATCACCATTCAAACCAAATCCAGAAGGTATCAAATTGATGCCAGATTTTTCAATGACATCCAGAATAGCCTCTTGTTCTTTGGTTACACTCTCTTTAATACCTTCATATTTATGGTCAAGAATGTTACGTTGTTGATTGAAATGATTACTTAAACTACCCAACTCTTCATCTGTGAAATCTTTTGTGTCCCCAGCATCACTTGGAGAGTATTCCGTTGGTTTATCTCCATCCTTAACACGACTCTTTAATTCTTCTTCGCCCAACTCTTCTGACTTTTCTTCTTGTTTTGGTTCAGCAGGTTTCTTTTCATCAACTTCCGGTTTATTGCCACTTTCCTTTTCTTTTGGTTTTTCATTTCCTCCACTCTTAGATGAAAGTTTATCATGAACCTTTTTAACCGTTGCGTCGGCTGAATTTGGGTCTTCGTCTTTTGTCTGAACTGATATATTATCTACGATGATTTCTACAATCTTGTAACTCAAATCAATTCTTTGAGTTGTCGTCTTTAGTCTAAAAATATCATCAATGTTAATCAACTCAGCAATTTCTCTTAATCCCTTCAAAGCATCCAAATCGGTGTCTGGATTTGTGAGATTGATTACACGAAATTCATAAGAAAGGAGGTTTGGGATTCTAAATGCGTCGGATTTTAGAGCTTTGGAATTTACCTTACTATTCCAAAATTTGTCATACATCGCTTTGTAGTATCCACGATAACCCGGAGCCTCTTTGAATATGTAACTATCTATGAATCGGTCTTCAACATAATTCCACGTCCATTTACACAAATGAGCCAAATAATTCTCCGATATGTTTTTTTCTTTCGTTTTTTTCTTCAAAGAAAGAGGAACAGGAATGGGAATCCTAGAAAACGTAGAACGTGCTGCGTCAAAATCTGTAAGTAATATGTGAGACGCTTCGTGTAATGCTACGCCAACCGACCAATCAAAATCTGATTTTCTTCTAATGGATGAAGATAGATATACCGTCTTTCCATCCGTGAAATTTAACGTGGATTTTTCCTGAGAACAAAATTGAACGGGGATATCCAAATGAGTCAGAATAAAAACGAAGTTGGATACAATGCGGCGATATGCCGCCAACTGGATTAAATCCATTGAGAAATTACCATCCAAAACATCAGGCGGAATGTATTGATACAACGATTCTTTGTTTAACCAAAAATCCGAATATACCTCTTCCTGTTCTGGCAATTCTTCTGTTACTTCGTTCATTTGAATGGAATTCTTACTTTCCCCTTTTTCAGAGGGTCATTTATTGGCGACGCTGTTTTTGCGGCAGTCGTATCAATATACTTTTGGGTAAGTTGTTTTACAAATAAACGTTCGCAATCTTGTCCACCATCTTCACTATAAAGAGGATAAATTGTCATTTCGGCAATTTCATTCAATACGAATCCATCTAATACAAGATGAGCCATTTCAATCACCGAATCGGTGGTTATGAATGTTGTAATTTTTGGATTATCAGATTTAACGGCTAGTTTTGTTTCATTTGATATTTTTGTAATCAAACGAAAAGATTCTTTTTCAAAATCCGATGCTTCGGGAAAAAGAATGTTTAAAAGGTGTTCCTCTTGTTTTCCTGTTAGAATTTTCATTTCAACAATTACAGGAAAACGTGAAGTTAATGCTTTATCCATCACTCTTGTAGCGGTATATTCGTTGCCTATGTTTGCCGTAGCTATGAATGATACTCCTTCGGCAACCGACACTACAGCAGAATCTTCCGTCTCATCAAGTCGGATATATCGTTGTGTGTTATCCAACACAGGCATTAATATGTTCCAAGCGTCGTGATGGCCTCTGGACAATTCATCCAAAAGTATGATTGCATTAGGTGTACTTATCGCTTTAACAAATTCAGATGGATGGAACACTGTTCCCTCATCCTTTCTAAAGGTTGTATTGCCAATCAACGTGGCACGCGCATCCTGTGTAGAACCAAGATTGAAGTGGAAGAACTTACGTGAAGAACCATAAACTCTGGCAACCGACTTGGCGGCCTTCGTTTTGCCTGACCTAGTTGGGCCAACAAAAAGAATGTTTTTACCTCGTATAACTGCCCAAACAAGATATTTCCATTGAAGGTCATCAATGATTAAATCCCTTGGTTTAAGGCTTATACAATCGGACATTTGTGTTTTAACTTCGTCGTTTGTCATTCGGATATACCTCTGTGTGTAGATGACACTATATCAGAGGTCTATAGAAAGTCAAGGACATAAAAAACCCGTGAAAATCACGGGCTTTAATGTGTTGAAGTTAATGGATTAATACTTGTCAGAACGGTTTCCAATGTTCCAATTTCCAAGTTGACTACCAATCGCAGTGAGAATTTTTAATACTGTATCGTTAAATTTACCATAACGAGCGTCTTTAATACCAGACTTATATCCTTTAATAAATGACTCTGAATATCCCTTGAAGTCTTTTTGAACATTCTTGTCGTAATAATTGGATTGTGCTCTTCTATAACCCATCGCAAATTGTGCGCGTGAGTCATTAGTTTCTTTAAGATATCTTCTTAACCACGACCTAAATTCTTTAACCTTTATAGGGTCAGAACGGTTCATGGCCTTACTTGCTTAAGGGAAAATTTTGGAGTTTTCTTATCTGATTGTTTAAGACTCTTATCGTTTTTGTGTTTAGGCGCCTTTACCTTACTCGTCTTATCAATGTTCTTATTCTTAGATTCTGGGTCTTTGCCCGGCTCCGTAACCTTTTTCATTGGCTGGTCGGGCATATCTTCATCCCTCTTAGTCATAGGTTCGTTGTAATTCTTATCATCTTTCTTGGTGTCTTTAATCTTGGCATCTTCACCGTTCTTCTTTTCACCACGATTCTTGATAGCACCACCCATAGGGCCGGCGGCCTTCTTGATAACATCACGGTCATCGTGATGGTCTAAAGATTTCTGTCTCAATTGGTCAGGAATAGTCTTGTTCTTCAAATCGGAGAAATTTGCTTTGATGAATGATTTGACCTGTTCCCATGTGAGAGCAATAGCACGAACTCTATCAACCAATTTAACCATTGCATCCACGTCGAAATTATCTTCAAATTTAGGACAAATTCTAACATAGAGAAGATTCTGAGCACGAACAATCAACTGTCCGTGGTCATCCCAATAAGCATTCCATGTAGGGTCAATTCCATGAACAATCGTTTCAAGTTCATCACGTAGTTTTTCATTGGTCTTATCCAATCTCTCATTGCCATTCTTACTGTATCCCTTTGATACCTTTTCCTTCTCTTCCTTAGATGGTTCTGGCTTACTGACATTTGCAATTTCCTTTAGAACATCTTTGACAACACCACGAAGCGACTCCTTGAGACGTGTTTTTGGGTCGTTTTCGTGTTTGATTTCAGAGATACATTCCCTGACTATATTTCTGAATTTATTGATTTCATTCATATCTGTATTCTCCTGATATCTGTCTCTTGGTTCATATTGTGTTGGTTCGATTGGTTCTTTTTGTTTTAGACCTGATGGTAGTGTGTCTTGAACTTCTCTACCTTTAATTTTTTGTGATGTTGTGTCATATTTTGGACCCTTTACCGTTTCTCCGGATTGTGGGTCAACAAACTGTATTACATCTTTATAGATATTAGGCAATTGGGTCTTAAATTTTGTTATTCCACCCTGAAATCCCTGCATCAAATAAATAGCATTAACAACTCTATATCCACCAACCGTCTCTCTATCTACGATGATATTAGCATTTAATTCATCGCCATAAGCGGATTCTTGTATATTTTGTTGTTTAATTTTTTTCATATCTACCACATGATTGTCAGGGACATTATACTTTTTTTTAAGATATTCAAGGTCATCACTACATTCTTTTACTTCCGCTTTGTTTCTGCCCATATCATCCCAATACGCAAATCGGGGCAATTCAGTGATTTTACCAGTTTTCTGATTAGTCATCTTTAGCTTCTCACCCATATCTGTAATAAAAGGCGTCACCATACCTCTTATAAATATGAGTGGTTCATCCAAAGAATTGATTTTCTGTGGGGATATCTACGGTTACTTGTTCAATATCGTCTTTATAGGTGGTGTTCTTTGGGTAGGGCTTAAATTCGTGTTTCAAGTTCTTCTTGATTTGTTTCCTTTGAGTCTTATTTCCTAGTAGAAACACGTATCTATGTTTTGAGGATTCTTTCTTTCTCCAGAAGGTATGGCCAATCTTCTTTTTTAAGTGTTCGACATTATGTGAACCATAAGTTGAAGAAATTGTTCTTGAGTGAATCCATTTATAAGGCGGGCCTTCTAAAGACACTGAATAGTTAGGCATCAACGCTAATGAAGAATTTCCTTGGTAGTCAAAATTACAGGCTTGATATATGATGCCTCTATGACCTTGTTCACCATCCGCATAAGTTATGATGGCCTTTATATGTGGAAAGTCACGTCTTAGTAAATCCAGAGATTTTGATAATGCAAAACTCTCAATATTTCTTCCATAACCATCATGAATAAACAAACGAGTAAGTTCAAACACTTCATAGACATTTATCAATTTGGATACTGATTCTGCGGCCGAACGACCAACAGGTTGACCATATACTATGGCACCAATCAGTTTTTCTTCAATGGAATCAAAAAATTTGGAAGGTTTATCGGTTATGTAGAAGACTCCATATGCTACTTGACATAAAGACCATTTATGAGAATAGTGATTTCTTACAATCATATCCTCAGCAGTCTTTTTGTTTATTTGCCTAATAACGACTTTACTGGCATCAAAATAGTCTTCTAGCATAGAAGATATTATAACCTGTTTGGTGGAAGTGTCAACTTTTTATTTTACTATACTGATAGGTGTTGGTGCGGAAACGTCGGATACTGCCTTCTTCATAGCCTTCAATCGCCACTGTCTTAATTCATCATTATCTTTAGATGTACTTTCTTTATTAAGAATTTCTAAATTTACAAGTCTATCATTTAACATCTTCACTTGACTTTCATAAAATTTAGATGATAAACTCATTTCCATTTCTAATTTATCAACCGAAGTTTTATTCAATGTCAAACAATCTTCTTTTCCCTTTTGTTGATTTCGTTCATCCAACAATTGATGACCTTTAAGTTCTCCTTCAAGTCGTTGCATAAGAGCCGCTCCTACAGGATGCTGTTCGAGATGTAAATGACTATCAAGTTTAACTTCAGCCGTTTGAATGGCTTCTTTATTGTTATTTGCAGTCTGATTTAATGGCCAAAACACCGCAGACCCAAGTGCCAAAATCAAAAAGATTGCCGATATTATCATTGACCAATCAGTTTTTTGTGGTGCTTGAGCTTGTGTGACAGCAATCGTCAATTTATCAATTTTATTATCAAGAACTGATGAATTTTCTCTTAATACCAACGTTAATTCAGACACGCTCTTTGTTAAGGAGTCTAGCCCCGCCTCAAGTTTTACTACTCTAGGCTCCAAATGTTGTTCGACGTTTCTCATTTTTTGAAGTTCTTGCATACGTTTTAGGTTATCTAAACGTCTCACTATAAATATAAGAATTGATTTGTAAAATTAAAAATACTATAAATTATGCGCATTTAGACCAACCACAAGTTGTACACGATACACACCCCTCCAAATAGACCAGACCATTTCCACAACTTGGGCACGACTGACCTTTTGCTATTTCGCCTTCTGCAATGTATTTCTTCAATACTCTAGCTGCGGCCGAACCCATAGTGGTAATATCCTCAGTAGCCTTCTGCAATTGGTCAACAATGAACTGAATTGGCACACCATGACGAAGACTGGTCGAAGCCAATCTAAACATGATTTGTTCCGTTGGAGTAAATTGTTTACTGAAATCCTCAATGAGAATATCACCAATCTCCAAAGCATACTGTTTGTTTTTCACTTTGGAAATTTTACCCTTCTTAAAATTCGCCGTCAATCCAAGACCATTCAAATGACCGCCGAAAATTTCGTATGGTTGTCCATTTTGGATACCGACAACAATACAGAATTTTTCCCCTTTGACATTAACCACATAAACATCTGCATCCAAAACAGGCAATCTCTCAGGAGAAGAAACATCCTTGGTGGATATCTTTTCACGGGATATATTCATTTCTTTCAATTCTTGGTCGTCAAAGTTCTGGTGGTGTATATCAATACCATCATCCTTCAAACTAAATGCCAAGTCCTTGAACGCAATATTAGATATGATACCATACATCTTTCTATCTGGAAATGCCGCGATAGATTTTACTTCCTTGTGATGTGAAGCCATAATGAACTTATACACCGACTTCCAATCAGAACCGATAGGAAGAAGATAGGTTGTAGAAATAGATGAATCCACCCACTTCATAACCTGTGACATAAACTCAAGCTTTTCCATTGGGTCTATTTGTGTAGAATCCTTGAAATCAATACCAAGCTTATCCAAGTGTTTGATTATGAAATCTGCAATCGGCTTACCATGTCTTCCATCCCATTCATCGCGAATGGCATCTGACTTCATTGGTAGTGGATAGCCCGCTTCTTCAAACATTTCTCTTACAACATGTGGAACATTGAAATAGTATTTATAACTACCTTCCATTCTAGTTCTCTTCCAGAAGAATAAGAAGAACGCCGCTTCAATTCCATAACTCATTACCAAATCTCTGAACATCAAACTTAATGTTCCAGTAGGTGCAATGGAACTGTTGGTAACGTTTCTAGCACTATTACCAGTAAGCACAGGCACGCCATACTTTTCATGAAGTTTTACAGATTCATCAAGAAGTCTCTTAATAAACGGAGAAGACTTCCATTTTTCTTTGTTGAACAATCCAAAGTTGCCCTTTTCTTTTCCGTTTTGTTCAGAGCTGTAATATAGCCAGTAATTGAATAGTTTGATAAACTCTTCGAACGACTCATTAGCAGCCTTCGTTGCATATGCCTCTTTCCTCTTGAACAACCATCCGACGATGTTAGTTACACCCGCGCCGGTTCTACGGAGTTTTTCAATAGCCATCTTTTGATGTGGCGTTGCATACGTCTCATAAACCAATTCACATTGATTGACGTTATCCAAGAACCTATTCATTGAAATACCAATTCTCTCAAGTTGTTTTATGTAAATTTCTGGAGTGATTGAAAACTTACCAACGTTAAGTGAAGCTAGAACACAAAGAGATTCACGACTCAGGTATTGTTCAGAACAAGCATTAGTTCCAATAATACGGCTGTCATATTCATCATCCGGGTCATACATGTAATCCGAGTTGGAATATTTTCTAGCAATATCAATGTTTTGAATACCCGGCTCTGCATTTTGATGCATGTTCTTGGCAATCAATTCCATCAACTTAGTAGCCTTCACTGTTTTGGTAAAAACTTCTCTTTTCTTGTCATGAGTAGCAATCTTGAAATATTTACCATCCTTATCACGTTTGGTATCCTTATCAATACTGTGAACATCAATGTAAACCCTATCACCTTTTTTAATGCCCGGAACTTCAAAAGAAAGTTCCCAATCTTTATCAGCCTCAACAGCTTTGTAAAACTTTTCTGTTAGTTGAACGGAAATGTTGGCGTTCTGAATTTTGGTGTAGTCACTCTTGACTGTAATGAATTCTTCAACATCGGGGTGATTGATACTAAGAGAGAACAACATGGCTGGAATACGGCCCTTCTGACCTACAGAATAACCAATGCCATCAATGTGTTTCATCCAATGAACTGCGCCTGTTGATTGATTGGCACTATTCAGAACCTTTGTTCCACATGGACGGAGACGACTAAAATCTACTCCCAATCCTTGGCGATACGCAGCACATTTTGCCACTGTGTAGGCTGTGTTCTTCATGATGGATTCAAGACTGTCCCATTCTTCATCATCACGAAGCGCACCAAGAGAAATTGTGGTACAATTTGCTAAAGAAATTTTTCTGTGTGTGCCGGCGCCCTGCATAATAGACCCAGCAGGATGCCACCAATCATTGTAAATTTCATCAAACCAACGTTCACTCCAATGTTTTTGAAGTTCCTCTGTTTTTTCTACTGATGCGATGTAATCACAAACACGTTTCAAAGCTTGAACATAAGTTTCTCCGTCTATTGACGTATATTTCTTATTGAAAGCATCAGTTGAAAATTGATTTCCATTGAAATACTCTTCCGTGGTTTGTTTTTTAACATCCTCATACCGTGTTGTGATACTATCGAAGTCTGCCTTTTTTGCCATATAATCTTTATTCATATATCCTAATGTTATTTCTTTTTACAGTAGGATAATTAGGTTTTTGTTTTTCTAAAACTCTGCGTTGGATGAAACTATTTTTTATGCGTTTGAATTTTTTCAGGTACTCTAAAATAGCGCTGTCCTATTAGTCTTCCTCTTGCGGGCCCTGTCTATTTTTCTTTATTTGATTCCAATTATCTCGAACCAAATCTTGGAGTTTATTTTCTCCATCCTTCATTTTTTCCTGACACTCTCTACCCTCAGCAGTTCCGGGGTCAAGAACCTTGATACTACCATTTCCTGCATCAAAATATGCTGGCCACGTCATACCATCAGCACCAAAACGATTTTTGATAACGTGAATACGTGCTGTTGAACCTTGCTTGTCTTCCATTTTACGTGAAAGACTGATAACGAAATCTCCCGTCATGATTTTGCGATAAGAGTCTGCAACGTTATGAGCCTGAATAACATCTTCTTCGTGTGCGCCTCTGTGTGCCTGTGAAGCAGACCAAATAGGCACTTGAAGTTCTCCCGCGACGGCTCTCAACTCTTCATACACCGAACCAGCTTCACTATAAGAGTTTGAATTTCTTTCTGAAACTGCTGGTCTTAGAAGGTCTGCGTAATCTACTACAATCAAATCAATTTTTGTTCCTGTCAACATTTGAATACGTTCTACATGCGTCTTGATTGTATGTGAAGCAACCGTCTTGATTGGAAAATACTTAATGAATAGTTTGCCCGGAATTACATCAATCTTATGTTTAACGACTTCGATGTTTTTCCTAATATCTTGGAAGTTGATTCCGGTGAAACAACTATCATATCTAAGACCTACATAGTTTTCATTCAACTCCAAAGTAATGTGAACAACGTTCTTACCGGCCCTCATAGCTTCGGCACCAAGTCTAGTCAATAACCACGACTTGCCGGAACCTGCTGGAGCCACAACGAATCCCAATTCTCCCTTACCCAATCCACCATCCAAAAGATGGTCAATGACAGGCCAATTGGTTTTAACCGTGTCACGGCACATTTCAGACATACGCTTTTCAATGTCTATCATGTATTCATGACCAAGATTTCTTTCCATACCAGCCTTTAAAGCTTCGTCAACCACTCTACGAATTTGTTCAAATTCACCAATTTTCAAATAATCCGCAGATGAAATGATTGCGTTTTTCATCTTCTGATTTTTACAAAATTCCAAGAATTGTTCTTTGATGAATGGCAAATCACTTGAATTGATGTGATTTGTATAAACGTTTCTACACTGAGCGACCACCGATTCTCTCAATATATCGCTCTTGGTATCTTCTATTTGGATAGCAAACACTTGTGGGGTAGGACACGACTTGTATTTCATAAAATACGCCATCGTCTGTTGAACCATCCATTTATTGGCATCTGACTCGAAATAGTCAGGAGTAAGAATATCAAAAATTCTCTCTACGAACAACTGGTCCGTTACCAAAGAAGCAATACACTTTGATTGAAACTCACTACCGTATTTTTTTAAATTGTCGATTTCATCCATAATTTTATTTGTTTTAGTGTTTAGTACTTTACACTACGGACCCTAATAGTAAACTTTTTATAACGGGTACAGCCTTTTTTAATTTGTACATCCACTTATTTGACTATATTTATAGACATGACAAGAGAAGATATAAAACATCTCATCCGAGAAATAATAAAAGAGGCTAGAATTTACGGTGACCCGTATAGAACAAGCGATGAGTATGACCTTACGCCAGAAGAACTTGCGGCGTTAAAAAACATGGACCACAAACAGAGGATGAATTTCGCTCTAAAAAAGATTAAACAAGCAAGAAGAGAAAAAGGTCAATGTATTTCAGGTGGGCCTAAGTGTGAAAAGCCACCAACAGGAGAAGATGGAAAGCCGGGTCCTTACTGTAAAAACCATCTTGAGAGTTTCAGAGTGGCTAGAGCAAAACTGGCCAAGAAACGTGGTTCTTGCAGTCGTTGTCCTAACCCACCAATACCGGGCAAAAAACTTTGTCAGAAATGTACCGATGAACTTGAATTGACAAGAATAAAAGCTTTGGCTAATAACCTTTGCATCCGATGTAAAAAGAATCCAATGGAGTTGAATAGACACGGAGAAAAAATGTTGTTTTGTAGGGGATGTATAGATGCAAAAGTCGCTTGGAACAAACGAAGAAAAAATTTCAAAAAAACATGGCAAGATTATGCCAAGGATGTTGAATCTAATGCTTTAGCCAATAAATTAAAGAATCGGGGAATAGAACCTAAATGATTAAGCTCAAAAACATTTTATCTGAAATGGAACAGTTGCGAATGGCAAATCCAAATTTGAGTTCATTACCACGACCAAAAAATAGAGCGGAGTGGAATATAGATGATTGGACTAATTACTGGCAAGAACTAAGATTGGAAAAGCCATATAAGAAACCAAAAAAACCACCAAAATCAATCACATTCAGAAAGTCTTCAACGTTGAATAATATTCAAAAAGCCTTAAAAAAGTTTCTGTCATACAAATAAAATTTAACATTTTTTCATTTTTCATATACTTATCGGCATACGAAATCGCCTGTAGGGGCGCTTAAGTTTAGTAGAAAACAACTAAAAAGAAAGATAAGAAATATGAGTTTTGACCTCAATATCCTCGTCAACGGAAACCGTTGCAAACAGTATTACCATCAAGGTAAAACCTTCATCGAAGCCAAGAACGGCTCAGAATATGTTATACAAATCAACAACAATCACTGGAAGAGAATTCTCGCAGTAGGTTCGGTTGATGGATTAAACATTCTAACTGGAAAGACTGCTAATGAAAAAGATTCAGGTTACATCATAGGAGCACATTCCTCTGAAAAAATCAAAGGATTCAGATTCTCCGATGATGAATGGGCCATGTTCAAGTTTGGTTACAAGTTCAATGGAAAAACCTATGCACAATCCAAGGAAAATGGTTCTGAAAAGAATTGTGGTGTCATTGGTTTAAGGTTTTTCTATGAGAAAGAACCAATCTACACTTACAACCCACCTATTCAATGGAATACAACTCCACAATGGTTGAGTAATCCAAGTGTTACAACCGTAGTCACAACCACCACAACTACCAGAGGCGCAACCGCTTCATACGCCTTAACAGGTGCCATGAACCATAGCGTAAATTATTGTTGTTCCGATTTGGGCACAGAAACATTGTTGGGTAATTGTTCTTCCGATTCTGATGATGGCGCATTAGATTGGATGGAGGTTAATTATTCAAAGGGGCCGTCAACTCCGATTGGTTCTGACCAAATGAAAAGTTCAAAGAAACGTTCGTTTGCTGGTGGACAATGTGTTACCGCACAATATTCTGCAAATAACATTGCTGTGGCTTCTGCTGGATTTATGCCAGAACAACCAAAGTTTGATATGGGCACCGAATGGGGACGTAAAGAACATAGTAAGGTTAACACCGTTTCGTTTGAACGTGGTTGCCAAGCACAATCATTTGACATTTACTACGCAAGTAGGGAATCATTGATTGCTATGGGTGTTCCACTATTCAATGAACTCCAAGTTGGATTACCACAAAGTTTTCCAAATGAATATGCCACACCACCTAAACACTGGCAGGGTTAAAATCGCATGAAAAAGGGCGGTGAGAAATCATCGCCCTTTTTTCTTTCTCCGATAAACAATTTCTACTTTTTCCCAGTCACCTTCATCTTTTTTCTGATAAGCTGTGACTGTGTAATCTTCATAGTCACTATTATCATCTACGGGGGTTGGTACAACAATTTCTTCTTCGGTTTGCCCATCCTCAAACCGTTTCATCCTCTCCGCACCTTTTCTATCTCTTTCTTTTTGCTGGTCGGACTTTTTGCTTTTTCGCATACAATTCTGGCTCAACTTTCACGTCATCCATTTCTTTGTCCAATCTTGTAACCCAACCCGCTAACCATTTTGGGTGTGCCTTTGCTTTCTTTGTTATAGTTTTTTTCATATTAATCTCTTACGAAACTGTTTAGTTTTGAGAAACATTCATTCATCCATCCTTGTAGGTTATAGATGGTGTTTGTCAGATTGTCAGAAGACATTTGTTTTATCAACTCAAATTTGTTAAGTTTTGGGATAGGATTGCTTATTACTTCATTTACATGTAGTTGGGCAATAGTAGTTAACGCAGTATCGGTCAATTGCATTAGAGCGTAATTACGTTCAACATCTTGCCAACTTTCAACTATCGTATCATAAACCTTCAATTTCCCACTATTTTCCGTCGCCAAATCCTTTATGGCACTCAATTCTATCCTTGGCCCACTCAACATAGGAAAAGCCTTAACAATCGTCTTTAGGCCGCAACCACGCACGCCGGGGATGTTATCCGATGTATCTCCGTCAAGTGTTCTGAAATAGACGAAGTTTTCAGAACTTATACCGTATTCGTTTACCACGTCTTGTGGCCCATAAAGCCTTTTCTTTGTTGGACTCCATACCTGAACGTGGTCGTTTACAATCTGTAGGAAATCCTTGTCGGCGGACATTATTATCGAATTCCAATCCTTAAAGGTATCCAATGCTAGATAGGCGATGGTGTCGTCTGCTTCCACATTCTCCAAAGCCAGCATATTGACCGGCAGACTTTGCATGTATGCTACCAATCTTTGAAGTTGTTTCTGCATCGAAATGTCTTCATCGGTAAGATTTTCTTCATAGATTCTATTCAACCGAATTTTAGTTCTCTTATGAGCTTTGTATTCAGAATAGATTTTTCGTCTCTTGTAAGAACCACCATGACCGTCAAAAACAATAACACATCTATCAGGTTGGTAAGCTTTGATGGCACTTCCGACACTCTTTAGAAAGCCGGAAATGCCACCAGTATGCAAACCATCTATATTCATGGTGGGGATTGCCATGAAACAACGAAGAAATGTATTCATTCCGTCAACAATTAAGACTGTCTTTTTTGTAACAGAACCAAGCCCACCTTCTTGAGCGGCCTTCTTTTCGGCCTTCAAGTTTTCCCAAATGGAAAATACATCATTTGCGTCAGGAGTCATTATCCTTCATCCTCAACACTCTCATCAACCTCAAGGTTTTCAACGATGGCAGAATTCGCTGGACGATACTTCATGATATAATCGGTTGCGATAACGTCATAAACTTCATCCTTGAATGACTGTTCACTTTGAATCTTTTCAAGAAATTCCTTGGTAGTCAATTTGATTGTTCCGCTTGGAAGTTTGAAAGTATATTTGTCGCCATCTTTCTTGGCAAATCCATTATCTTTCATGAAATCCAACCAACTCGTCAAGTCTTGAATACCACTATCATAGTGAATTTCAAACAAGGCATTTCTGTGTGGTGGCCCCATACGATTCTTGGTGACAATGATTTTACACTTATTACCAATAACTTTCTTACCTGCACCCAACAGTTTGCCCATGTTACTTAAACGAAGTCTTACAGATGCTGCATATGCCATGGCTTTTCCACCCGGAACAATCCACTTGTCTTGATGCCCGACGGCAGCAAGATTCATACGAAGCTGATTTACGAATACTACAAGGATTCTTTGTTTTCCAATAAGACCAGTGATTTTACGGCACGCCTTACTGATGATGATTGCTTTCGATGTGTTGTATCCATCTTTTCCGTGTTCGGATTCCATTTCTGTTTCCGACGAAGCTTGTGATAAAGAATCTACAACAATTGTTACCAACTGTTTAGTATCAAACTTTCTCGCCACGCCTATAGCTTCTTCAATCTTAGAAAAGATTTGTTCAACTGTTGTAAGAGAAACATAGTTCAAGTTTCTCATGTTAAGTCCTACCGCATCCCAAAATAAAGGCGCAGCGGCATTTTCTGTATCAATTAATACACCGTGACCACCCATCTTTTGAGTGGCTGCTAAAATGTGAGCACAGATTAAACTTTTTCCTGCAGCTTCTTGAGAACTTATTTCGATGATTCTTCCAACAGGAAGTCCACCGTTTTTTCTATTAGAAATGGCTAAATCCAACAATGAAGAACCTGTTGAAATCCAGTCCGAAACCATTGATGGGTCTTCCTCTTCATCCAAGAAGTAAGATACCTGACCTCCATCAGCGGATGATTTATTTAATGCTTTGTGAATCAATTCGGCAAGTTCACTACGTTCTACTTTTCGAACTTTGTCAACCTCACCGTCAATATGATTAGATTTTCCTTTTGCCATAATATATTTTTAGTACTAACGAGAATGCTACACCTATTCGATGTAGCATTCAAGTTATTTTATTTACTTTATTGATTCAAGATTAACTCTTCTTTTCAGGGAAGATGTTCTTGAACGCCGTCTCGAAGTCTTCCACATTCACTTTCTTTGCCTTGGTGGCAGAAGGTGAAACTGGAGGCGTTGATGGTGCTACTTCTGCTACTTGAACAGTTGTGGCAGCTTCAATTTGCTCTTCGGATGGAACAACTACGTTGTCATCATTTGATGGAGCTTGTGTTGGTGTCTTTACGACTGCGGCAGTTCTTTCGGCGCCACGAGGAGCGGAGCCAGAGTTAATGCCTCTTCGTTCATTTTCCAACTTGATTTCCAACGCTGCGGCCAAATCTTCATACGAAGCTGGCGTATAAAGGTCATATATCTTCGGTTGGTGCCTAGTGATAAGTTCTAGGACTTCCTTGATATTCGGATGTTCCGGGTCAATCACCGGACGTGGCTTTGGCTTGATGGTGATTTTCGTTTCAGGATAATCCTTGCCGACTTCATCAGCCGTCTTGAAAATTACCTTGATATCGTTACCGGTGTTAAGGTCTGTGATATCGTCGTATTCGGTCATGTCAGCCGTGAGCTGTTCATAAACTTGAACGCCGAATCCCCAAAACTTGACGCCTTCCTCTTCCTTACCACGAACGATGATAGGAACGTAAGTTCTAATCTTGGGTTGCATCTTTCTTCCCTTGAGCCAAGTTTCCTTGGACTTCTCAAGTCTGTTTGCCAAATCCACGATTGGGTCTGGCTTATTCTGGCTTGAGGGGCTTAGATAACTAACCTTGTCGCCGTTGAAGTCATAGTGCCATTTCAGTTCGATGAACGGAAAGTCAACTGAGTCTTGTAGTGGAACAATGCGAATTGTTTGTTCGCCGGGTTCCGGCTTCCAAACGTATTTCTTGAT
>Ga0315286_10003016_pt1 | contig 15775 bp, 17 predicted proteins | sample YL17G10_0_MG_FD_205038 | JGI IMG/M metagenome (GOLD analysis project Ga0315286, IMG submission 205038) | Sediment microbial communities from Yellowstone Lake, YNP, Wyoming, USA - YL17G10_0 | ecosystem: Environmental > Aquatic > Freshwater > Lake > Sediment | place: USA: Wyoming | collected...
GAAGCCATTTGCGAAGACCATTTCAAAAAAGGCAAATCCTTTATCTCTGCCCTATCGTTCTGGGCAAGCTAAACTGGTGAGATTGTGGATTTAGTGACGGTGATTCTAATTGCGATTGGCCTAGCCATGGACGCCTTCGCAGTTTCAATCGCAAAGGGAATCTCCGTGAATCATAACAGACGAAGAGCCGCAATCCTGCTGGCTTCCCTTTTTGGAGGCTTCCAAGCTTTAATGCCCGTAATTGGCTGGCTTGCAGGCCTTGGCCTAAGGGACATAATCATGGGAATTGACCATTGGATCGCATTTGGGTTACTTGGGATCATCGGCGCAAAGATGATTTATGACTCGACAAAAAGCGAAGATGGCAAGGAAGAGGATATTACACTATTCATAGCGCTCACTCTCGCAGTTGCCACCAGCATAGATGCCTTGATGGTCGGTCTCAGTTTCGCCTTCTTGGAAGAATCCATCCTCATCCCAATCCTGATCATCGGGATAGTGACCTTCGTGCTATCTCTCGCAGGCTTCAAATTCGGTTCTGGCATAGGAAGGGTCTTTGGTAAGAAGATAAAGATCCTTGGCGGTCTTATCCTCATATTCATCGGAATACGAATTTTGGCGGAGCACTTACTTTAGGAAACAGAAGTTCAGACTAATCGGACAACTTTCGTCTTAGGATTCTCCGTGTTTGATGTCATCCTGAGATGATCAAGTCTCCTCGAGCCCGATGGATCTGCGTATCTCCAATTGGGTCTGCTCCGGTGGCAATCTGGTGTTCACCAATCTGACGTCTGTCTTACTCAACAGTTCGGCGAAGAAAGCCTTTCTCAGTTTGAATTTGCGATCGTCCCTGACCAGCTGATGAGGGTTGCAGAAATCCCTCTCAACTAGGTAGTCGAGCGCCTCCTTCTTGGTGAGCTCGCGGACGATCACCGGATCGTCCTGGTCGCGCTTCAGCAGCAGGATGTGATACAAGCTCGTCATCGGGACCACGCCAGTGGCGCCAACGATCCAGCGCACGTTGAGTATTGCTCGCTCTGCTCCGTCGAACCGACCCTTGTCGACCAACGGCTGGAACTCCTTCCAGATCTTGCTGATGTCCCCCTCCACGTAGCAGTTCTTCTCCGAAGCGAAGGCCAGGTGTCTCTTGTCCGAGAGCCTGACGAAGTACCAGTCGTCGGTCACGAGGCGCGCCTCGGGCGAACGCAACAGGCCCCAAGAATGCGTGGTCTTGCCGGTCTTGGAGGGCGCGATCAGCGATACGCCCTTTCCGGCCACATCGATCGCCGCCCCATGCACCGAATAGATGCCATGCTGGTCCTCCAGGATGTCCCCTGCCACCGCCAAAGCGACGCTCTTGATCGTCCCGTAATAGGAGGTGTTGAAGACGAAGGCCGTCTTGGTGTAGGGGTCGAAGAGCACGCCAGCATCCATGCCCGGGTCGTTGAGCACGATCAGCCTGCCGTGGGAGCGCAAATTCTCAGACATCATGAAGAAGTTGTCCTCCCACTGCCGGACGACCGAATCGTCGTCGGTGAGCAGCTTCACGCAGCAGCCATATATCTCGGACTTGCGGGAGTACAACAGTCGATGCACGTATCGAGCGTACAGTGAATCCTTTTCCTCTGTGCTTATGAGCCTGACGGAGTAGGGCATGTTCTCCTCATCGCTATTGGAGTCCCGGGCACATCATCATTTGCCTTCGCCCCCGACCAATGGGACCGAGCCCTGGCTCATCGTCCCGTTCGGGGACTTGAGCAGCTTGAACTCCAAGGAATCGATCAGCGCCAGCAAGCTGGCCTCGATGATGTTCGCCGACACCCCGACCGTCGTCCAGGTCATCACGCCGTCGGTGGAACGGATCAGCACTCTGACCGTCGCCTCGGTCGCAGCCTTGGCGTCAATCACTCGGACTTTATAGTCGATCAAACGGATGGAGCGGAGCTCTGGATAGAACCTCTCCAGCGCTTTCCGCAGCGCCTTGTCCAGAGCGTTCACGGGGCCGTTCCCTTCGGACGCGGTATGCTCGACCTGACCAGCTGGGTCGACCACCCTTACGCTCGCCTCGGAGCGCATGGTGTCCCCTGATACATCGACGAAGATGCGGAAACCGGTCAGCTTGAATGGCGGTGTCGAGCCACCCTGCAATCGCCGGACCATGAGCTCGAAGGAGGCCTCGGCCGCCTCGAACTGGTAGCCTTGGGACTCGAGCTGCTTCAATTTCTCCAGGATCGACCTTCCCTTATCCTTCTCCGTGTCTATGCCCAGTTCCTTGAACTTGGCCATGATGTTGGAGGTGCCAGCGAGCTCCGAAACTAGTATGCGCCTGGCATTGCCCACCAGCTGTGGGTCGACATGCTCGTAGGTGCGCGGGTCCTTGAGCACCGCGGAGACATGCATCCCCGCCTTGTGCACGAAGGCGCTCGTCCCGACGTATGGCAGACGTGGATCCGGCAGAACGTTGGCCACCTCGCCTATCAGGTTGGCTAGCGAGGTCAGCCCCGCCAAATGCTGCAAAGAGGTCTTCCTGCCCATCTTCAGCACCAGCGCCGGGATGATCGAGCAAAGGTTGGCGTTTCCGCAACGCTCGCCTAGGCCATTGATGGTCCCTTGGACCATTGAAGCTCCAGCTTCGACCGCTGCTAACGAGTTCGCAACGGCCAGCTCGCTGTCGTTGTGCGCATGCACCCCGATTTGGGCTTTGAACATCGAACGAACCTCTCGCACCGCCCGGTCGACCTCGCTCGGCAAGCTTCCACCGTTGGTGTCGCAGAGGACCAGAAACTCCGCCCCTGCCGCTTCAGCGGTACGTAGCACTTCCAAAGCGTAATCGTGATCGTTCTTCCAGCCATCGAAGTAATGCTCGGCGTCGAAGATCACTTTTCGACCTTGGGCGGTCAGATGAGAGACACTGTCTTCGATGATGCTCAGATTCTCCTTCAAAGAGATGTTCAGTGCCACATTGGCATGCAGCGCCCATGATTTGCCGAATAGGCAAACATACTCGGTTTCGGAGCCAAGCAGGGCCGTCAGGGACTTATCCTCTGATACCTTGGTCCCAGAGCGGCACACGCTCCCGAAAGGGACCAGCTTGCTGTTCTTCAGCTCCAATTTCTGCGCGGCCTTGAAGAATGCCCTGTCCTTCGGGTTCGAGGCCGGATACCCCCCCTCGACAAAGTCGATGCCGAACGCGTCCAAATGGTTCAGGACGTCCAGTTTGTCCTCGTTGGAGAAAGAGACGCCTTCGGTCTGTGCGCCGTCCCTTAAGGTCGTATCGTAAAGACTAACTCGATCGACCAATAAATAAATCCCTTCTTGCAGAATTGCTGGACATTGATGTACACCCTTGGTCTGGCGTTGCATAACACAGCTGTGATATTTAAATCGTGCTACTTTTTGCCACGCAGTCCTCCTTCATCAGCGCCACCAGGTCGCTGAGCAGGGCGGAAGCGGTCTCCAGTCTGCCGGCGCCCCGACCGGCGACGGTCACTTCACCGGCGAGGTCGGTCATGAGTTGGAAGATGTTCAACGTCCCGCCGATGGCCAGAGGGTGGCCGATCGGCACTAACCTTGGGCTGACCTCCAGGCGCGAGGGAGAGATCTCCGCCACCAACCTGATGACCTTCTTCTCCTCCGCGGCCATGGATATGGCCTCCAGGGTGATGCCCCTGATACCGGAGCGCCTCACGTCGTTGAAGCTGCACTCCCTTCCGAAGATCGCATTGGCGATAATGGCCGCCTTCGCCGCGGAATCGATGCCGTCGATGTCGTAGGAAGGGTCCTTCTCAGCGTACCCCATCTCTTGAGCTTCGCGTAACGCTTGGTCGAAGGGAAGTCCCTCGTCCATCATGCGATTGAGGATGAAATTGCACGTGCCGTTCACGATGGCCCGGATGGAAAGGATCTTCTCGCCCATGAGCAGCTCGCGAGCGACGTTGATGATCGGGGTGGCACCGCCGACCGAGGCTTCGAAGCGCAGGCGGGCGTCGTTCTTCTCTGCCAGCCTCATCAGCTCGCCATACTTCAATGCCAAGGGGCCCTTGTTGCTGGTGACCACGTCCTTCCCTGCCGTCAGCGCGGCAGTGATGTGCCCCAAGCCAGGTTGTCCGTCCTTGATATTTGTGGGCGTCGCCTCTATCATAACATCATAATCGATCTCCTTCAGCATCTCGAGGACGCTGCTCCCCTCCAGCTTCGGTCCGACCCGCCGGAGTTTCTCCTTGCGGGTCAGCAGCTCGCGCGGATCGAGCCCTTTCTTCGAGATCTCGCAAGATGATGAATCGAACACACCTACCAGGCGAAGTTTCTCTTGGAAGCTGGATTGCAGGGAAGCGCCCTTTCTGCTCAGGACCTCCGCCATTCCCTGACCCACGGTACCGAAGCCGACCAGAACGATGTCCATGCTCACTCCCCCAGACCACTGATCAGGATGAAGCCGGACTGCATCGCCCTATGGCGCAGGAAGTCCTCCACCCGGCCCAAGGCGCTCTTCTGCTTCATCTTGCCGAAGATCATGGCCGCCTTCTCGTCCGCGGACGGGGAGACAGAGTAGCGGATCTCGACCGAGTCGAGGTCTCCGATCGACTCGATGCCATCGCTGATGTCCCTCAGGTCTGAGGGAGAAAGCTCTCCTACGAGTAAGTATTCGAATTCGAAGGTCTCGAGCATCGATGATAGCCGTGCCACATCAACCTCGCCCTTCTTCCATGCTTCCAGCATGTGCTCGAGCGACTTTTGGGAATTCACTTCGAATGTAACGTTGACGGTGATCCTGCCTGCGGTAACGGCCTCGTGGTGGTGCACCACGCCCACGATGTTGCCATCGTTGGCCGAGATCGGCTCCAAAGCTCTCACTAGCTGTCCAGGCACATCCTTCAATCGCAAATCCGCGTGAACCCTCATCTCATTCCCTTCTTGGCACGGCCCAGTGACCGCCAAATGCAAATAATGCCAATATGCGCGTGGATATATAATTCAGGTCGCCTGAGCGCCATCAAGGATAATCGGGAGGTTGCGGCCTCCTGTACAAATTGCGGCGGCTCTGGAGGACGCGGCCGCATTTTGGACAGCATAGGTCGGTCCGGGTCACGCCCATGAAATAGATCAGAGTAAGGGTCCGGTCATTGGGCGTCAGATCTCCCTCTCGCTCCACGAGCTCGTCCTCAGCACCTTCCCAGACGCACCCCTGGCACTTCATTCTGTCCTTTGTCTCCTCATTGTGGCGTCATGCCCTCAGGCATTCCCGGGATGACACGCCTGGACTCGATCATGCCGCCACACTTTGGGCAGAAATAGTTCATCCTGGTCATTTCGACATTGAACTGATCCTTGAACAATAGATCGTAGAAAATGAGCACGCCCTCCTTGGCGTCGGAATCCTTCTTTTCCCCTTCCCAGTCGCATTTTGGACAGCGCAGACGATCCACCTCGGAGACAAATAACACATCGCCGGGCAATATCCCTTTGCGCGCTAACGGCAATCTTCGGTCCAATTCGAACCCTCGGCCATTCCGTTTCTGCCTTCCCGACGCGAAAGGGTTATCGTCTCGACGGTATCTGACATATTCGAGTAGTTGATGTATTGTCCCAGATGTGGAACGGTATTGGTGGATGGTGCCCCAATGTGCGGGCGTTGCGGCTTCCATTTCGATGAGCCGTTTTATCCCCAAGGCAGGAAGGGGCAGCACTCAATGATGTGGTGGTTCGTCGTCATCATGATGGGGCTGGTGGCCGCTTCGATCCTCATGTCAGCGTTCTTGTACCTGATGGTGACATGGAGCAGCTAAGGTTACAGTTACGGTACGACGATCGGGCTTCGCTGAATGAGCCTGAGTGATCGGATTAGGGAGCAGGAGCGCCGAGGGGGAGATTTGAACTCCCGAGTCCTTGCGGACACAAGCTTGCTGGATCAGCATAAAATGTTCCAGGCTTGCGCCTTACCGGTCTGGGCCACCTCGGCTTGACGGCGGCCATACCCCTTTTGCCAATTAAAGGTTTTCTAGATGGTCAGAAGTCCGGCCGGCTCAACGTGTCCTTTATAGTGGGGCGAATGCGGCGGGCCATCTCCAGCTCCTTCGCATCAAGGTCCAGGACGACCACGTCGTCCTCGAAGTACTTCGCCTTTGACATCAGGTTCCCTTTCGGTCCGTAAGCTTGAGCGCCGCCGAAGAATACCATGTTCAATTGCGTTCCGACCTGATTAGCATACAATGCGTACATGGTGTTCTCGGTCGCTCGAGCGGGCAGGACTCGTTCGAACTGCTCCCTTGAGGTCGATGGGGACGCGGAGATGCAGAGGATCGCATCCGCCCCAGCTAACGCATATGCTTTCGCCAGCTCCGAGAAGAACAGATCGTAGCAGATGCATGCGCCGTACTTTCGGCCGAACAGCTCGAACATCGCCGGGCTCTGGCCTGGGGTGAAATAGAAGCGCTCCTCGAACGGGCCGAAGTTTGCGAGGTTCACTTTATCATACACTTGCACGTCCCCGTCCGGGTCCACCGCCACCGAGGAATTGTGCATCAATCCTTGCACCTCATCGTTCCAGGTCGGCATGCCGAAGACGATGGCGCATTCCCGTTCCTCGGCCATCCCGGCCACCCGAGTGACCGAACGCCCGTCGATGCGCTCCGCCAGCTTGAACATCTGATCTCGGCACATGTAACCGGTCAGGAAAAGCTCTGCGAAGACGTAGATGTCCGCCTCGACCTTATCCAGGCACGCCTCCATTCGTCGGAGGTTCTCGACCTTGTCCCCCAGGACGCAACGGGTCTGAGCGAGCGCGATTCTTGTCATAGCAGCAGCCGAAGGAATTCGCGGTGGTGATATTTAGACTCGCGCGCGAAAAACGATAAGAGATGGAAGAGCATACACCGCTGTATGCTTCCCCAGCTGCGAGAAATGACTGACACCGTCATCAAGGACTTCATCCGCCAGAAGCTGGAGGAGAGCGGCGCCGCTGGCGTGGTCATCGGTTTGAGCGGCGGAATCGATTCCGCGGTGGTATCGGTGCTTTGTGCCAGCGCCATCGGTCCGGAGAGGGTGCTGAACATTTTCATGCCTTCCATTAAGTCCTCGAATGAGGACGCCAGGGACGCGGAGGAGCTCTCCCGCAAATTCGGCATGCAGTTCAAGGTCATCGACATCGAGCCAGCGGTGGACGGCTTCCGGTCGATGCTCCCGGAGCTTAAGGACGACAAGCGCCTTTTGGGAAACTGCATGGCGCGCTGCCGCATGACCGTACTCTATGACCTGGCCAAGCTGACCAATAGGTTGGTCATGGGCACCAGCAACAAGAGCGAGCTACTGGTCGGCTACTTCACCAAGTTCGGGGACGGTGGGGCGGACTTCTACCCGATCGGTGACCTATACAAGACGGAGGTGCGGCAGCTGGCCCGAAAGATCGGCGTCCCGGATAAGTTCGTGCAGAAAACACCATCGGCCGGACTGTGGGAAGGCCAGACGGACGAGGGAGAGCTGGGAATCTCCTACGACGAGCTCGACGCCGTCCTCTTCGGGATAGAGAACGGCATGGATCTCGAGGACATCGCCCGCCGCAACATGATCCCGGAGGACAAGGTGGATAGGGTATGGAAGCTGTACGTTGGCTCGGTCCATAAGCGCAAGACACCGCTGGTACCCAAGATCGGCCTGCGCACTATCGGGCTGGACTGGCGGGAGTGATCTCCGCCTTCGCTTCCATTGCCTTGAGGAAGATCCTTTGGTCCAGTGAGTCGAAGATGATCTGGTCCGTTCTCTTCCATAATGCCCAGTTGAAGCGGCGTGGGTTCTTGAGCGTGAGCCGGATGAGGTTGTGGCGCTGCGTCGTTACGTAGAGCGAAGTGCCCTTGAAATCGAAGAAAACTCCCGTGCGCCTCGGTCCCCTGTCCAAGACGTTGATCGACTTGATCTCCTCCCTGGGAATGACGGAACGGAAGAGCCAACCTTGACGGAGCACAAGCTCGGACTCATTAAGGGCATGGTTCGTCATGATCGGTGATACCCCAACCGTAAGCACCAGGACCGCTGAGACCAAAGCCGCCACCAGCGTCGAAATGGCATCGAAGCCAAAGCTTAGCGAAACGAACAGGTTAAGGAAGACCATGCCGACGAGCAGCAGGATGAGGGGCGGCAGGAAGACGCCTTTGTTGTAGCGAAGCTCGATATCGGTCATGGGCAGATGAGGATGATTCATTGTCCAGATATTTCTTCTCATGCCATTGTTCGATCAAGAAACGCGAAAGATTTAATAACAATCGCCTTATTGTGCCCACTACACGCTCCCGTAGTGTAGCGGCCAATCATGAAGCCCTCTCGAGGCTTCGACTCGGGTTCAAATCCCGACGGGAGCATTTCAATTCTATCCAGCTCGATATCTTGCCAGCTATGGTTCCTCGATCGCCGCTAAGGAAGAAACAAATACGCATTCCCAGTTGATTGGTGAAATTGGAGAAGATACCATGTCAGAATCTAAACGGTTCACGGCCAAAGAGGCGAAGGTCATTGGTGAGCAATTGGGCATCGACTGGAAGGAGTATGATGTCGAGCAGTTCAGGATGGGGCTGGATGTGGAACTCGAGCATGGGACGGTTAGTCCGAAGACCAACGTCACCAACGATGACCCGATTCTGACAGCAAAAATAGCTCTCGCCCATTTGAACGAGTTCCCGGACTACTACACCCGATTGGAAGTGCTGGAGGAAGAGGCCGACTCCGCCTTGAAAAAAAGGAAGAAAGGCGGAAAGACCGTCCAGCGGACCTGATATCCAAAGGGACGAATCCACCAAAGCAGAAAGTCATAACTAGGTTCAACCGTTGTCACCATATCTCTACAGTAACAAGAGGCGTTCTTGATGTCAGAAGCGATGAGATGGGATCTTTCACAGCTCGTACAAAGCACGGAACCGGATTGGATAACCAAAAGATTGGAGGAGGCTGTGCAGCAAGCCGGTCGCTGGAGAGAGCGATATCAGGGAAAGATAATGTCCCTGGACCCGAAAGGCGTCTTGAGCCTTCTCGAGGAGAAGGACAAATTCGGCTTGGAAATAGAGGGCGTCCTGAGCTATTGCGCCCTTAGATATTCCGCCGATACCACCGATGTCGTTTCCCAGCAGCTTCACAACGCTGCGCGCAAGGCTGGAACGAAGATCGGACAGCAGCTAGCGTTCCTGGACATCGAGATGGGCCGGCTGCTTGCCTCCAAACCTGAGATCATAGAAAACCCGGTCCTGAAGGAGTACAAGCACTACCTGGAGCGCACCCTCCGGGCGATCCCGCATCTGCTCTCCGAGACCGAGGAGCGATTGGTGATGGCGAAGGACCAGAACGGCGTCCATGCTTGGTCCCAGCTTCAGGGCGATTGGTTGAGCACGCGCACCTTCAAATTGACCGTGGACGGAAAGGAAAGGACTCTGCCGTATGGCGAGATCATCAGCTTCTACCAGCATCCCGACCGGGTGCTGCGCAAGCAAGCGTACCAGGCGGTCTACAACCACCTCAGCAAGGATGAGATCGTATGGTCGAGCGCCATCCGGGCGATATGCTCCGACCATCTGCACATGTGCGAGTGGCGCAAGTACCCCACGCCTATGGCTCCAAGCCTGATCGCCAACGACCTTGACCAGGGGGCGATCGATGCGCTGATGCGCACCATGATGAAGAACGTCGATCTGTACCGTCGCTATCTCCGCATGAAGGCGAAGCTGATGCAGCTGCCCAAGCTTGGAAACTGGGACGTGGTCGCGCCGCTCCCCTCCACTCCGGACAAGGTCTTCGGCTGGGACGAGTCCCGGCAACTGATCGTGTCCGCCTATTCCCACTTCGACCGGCAATTCGGCGAGTGGGTCGACGAGATGTACCAGAGGCGACACATCGACGGCGAGGTGCGCAAGGGCAAGGAGAGCGGGGCGTTCTGCAGCACCTGGTTCGGTGGTAAATCGGCCTTCATCCTGCAATCGTTCAATGGCACCATCAATGATGTCTACACCCAAGCGCACGAGCTCGGTCATGGCGTGCACGCCTACCTGGGCTCGAGGGCGCAGAAGCCCAGCAACTACGAGATCGGAAGTTGCATCGCCGAATGCGGCAGCATCTTCGGCGAGCTTTTGCTGACGGAGGGGCTGCTGAAGGGTGCGAAGAGCGACGCGGAGAGGCAGGCGGTCTTGGCGACGATCCTGGACGAGTTCGGCATGGCCGCGTTCCAAGTGACCGCACGATACTTCTTCGAAAGGAGCTTGTATGATACCATCCAAGCGGGGAAGTTCTTGGACGGGGAGACGGTCTCCAAGCTATGGACCACCGCCAGGGACTCGATCTACGGCGACGCGATGGAGTGGCTGCCGGAGATGAAGTGGGAGTGGACCATGAAGATGCACTACTACATCCCCAACTACCGCTTCTACAACTATCCCTACGTGTTCGCTCAGCTGTTCGTCTTCTCTCTCTATCGTCTTTACAAGGAGGAAGGGGAGAGCTTCGTGCCGAAGCTCAGAAGGCTATTGTCGGCGGGATCGAGCAGCTCCCCCACCGAACTGGCCAAGGAGATCGGCTTTGACATCAACTCAGATGAATTCTGGCAGAAGGGGATGGAGCAGGCCAAGGAGTTCATCGACCAGCTGGAGAAAATTCTCTAGACGGGCCTGCTGCTCCTCGGACAGAGGCGGTCCTCACGGCTCGGACATGAGCCGTTTCCTGGCCTCTTCCAGCTCCTTGTTCTTCTCGTCGCTCAACCGGGGATATTCAAGGTTTAGCGTCCCGATGGCAGACGCGAGGATGCTGGCCACCACCGACCGGGCGATCCACTTGTGATCCGCCGGGATGATGTACCAAGGAGCGTGCTCCGTGCTGGTCGAGTTGATAGCCTCCTCGAACGCCTTCATGTAGGCATCCCAGCACTCACGTTCGGCCAGGTCCGCCACGGAAAACTTCCAGCGCTTCCGAGGGTCGTCCGTCCTTTCCAGAAGGCGTTTCTTCTGCTCCTGCTTCGAGACGTTCAAGAAGAATTTGACGATCAGAGTGCCGTTCCTCGACAGGTGCCGCTCAAAAGCGTTGATGTCCTCGAACCTAGCTTGCCAGAAATCGTTGTCCCGCTTCCCCTTCGGCAGGCGCTGCCTATCCAAGAGTTCCGGATGCACCCGGACCACCAGGACCTCCTCGTAATAAGAACGGTTGAAGATACCGACGCCCCCGCGCTGTGGCAGGGTCTTCGAATAACGCCATAAGAAATCATGGTCTATTTCCTCTTCCGAAGGCACCTTGAAGCTGGTGACCTGGCAGCCTTGGGGGTTGATCCCAGACATTACGTGCTTGATGATGCTGTCCTTCCCGGACGCGTCCATACCTTGAAGGATCACCAGAAGCGAGTGCTGGTTGTTCGCCCAGAGCAGTCCCTGTGCCTCGGACAGCTCCTTCACGCTCTCTGCGAGCAGGTCGTCGGCCTGCCCCTTGACGGCGTCCTTGTCGATCTTGCCAAGCCCTGCCATGCCGTTCCATTCGGTGTCGTATTCCTTCAGCTTGATAGGCTTGCCCGGAGCAACCCGAAAAGTGTCAATGGCCTTGTGGAGGTCCAGTCCTTTTACCAACCTTTCTACCCCCTGTCATCCTGAAGCGATATTCCCCTGCCTGGATATTTTGATAGCGATGGCGTTCGCTTCGAAACAAAGCGACAAGGCGAGCGCAAAGAACAGATAGGGCGCAATCCATGATGTTCTTGATGTCCATCATCTCGATCTCGTTGAGCGAGGAGAACCTCAGGTCCCTGGACCACCTTCAGAAGGCCAATGATCTCTCTGGTCGGAGCGAGGCAATAAGGGTGGCCCTGCGTTGCGCGGAGGCGGAGGTCCGGGACCGCGAATCCCTGAAGGGAGAGGTGGAAGGCGTCCTGATAGTGGTTCACAGCTCTCATAACGCCCCGGTGCTGGATGCGCTGAAGCACGATTTCCAACAGATCACCCCCACCCAGATCCACTCGCATCTGAAGAGCAACAAGTGCCTGGAGGTCTTCATCATCAGGGGCGAGGCGGGGCCGGTCCAGGAAATGGTAGCGTCCTTCCAGAAGGACGACATGATCAACTACGTGAAGTTCGTGCAGTCTTAGACCGGAGGGCGCCAGGCGACTCAAGAAGGCTCACTTTCGCCTTTCCATTGGAAAGTTTGATATCCAGCCAAGGTTTCGAGGACTCATATACTATGACCGATCCCAACGAGACCGTCATCTCCGTCGAGGACCTAGTACGGGTCTATCGGTCCAGCACTGGCCTTATCCGCAAGAAGCGCAAGGAGACCGTCGCCGTCGATCGCATCAGCTTCGAGGTCAAGCGGGGCGAGCTGTTCGGACTGCTCGGGCCGAACGGCGCCGGCAAGACCACGGTCATCAAGGTGCTCACCACCCTGCTCCTGCCCACCTCTGGCAAAGTGGAGGTCCTGGGGTATGACGTCCTCCGCCAATCGCAAGAGGTGCGCAAGCGCATCGGCCTGATCCTTGGCGGCGAGAGAGGACTTTACTATCGCGTCACCGGCCGGCAGAACCTCAGGTACTTCGCCGACCTTTATGGCGTTCCGATACTGGAGCGCGAGAAGCGCATCAACGAAGTGCTCAAGGCCGTCGACCTCTCGGACCGGGCGGACGAGCGCGTCGAGGATTACTCCCGCGGCATGAAGCAGCGCCTCCACATCGCCAAGGGCATCATCCACGATCCTGAACTGATTTTCATGGACGAGCCGACCATCGGCCTGGACCCGCAGGCGGCGCGGGACACCCGGAAGATGGTCAAGGAGCTGCAGAAGGCTGGCAAGACGATATTGCTCACCACCCACTACATGTACGAGGCGGACGAGCTGTGCAACCGGCTCGGGGTTATCGCGCGCGGCAAGATATTGGCTCTAGACACGCCATCCGGATTGAAGGACCTCATCCGCGACACCTCGGTCATCGAGGTGGAGGCGTTCGGGCTGACCGACACCGAGCTGGATGCGGTCCGATCCCTTCCAGGCGTCAAAGCGGTCAGCGCGATGATGAGCGAGGACAAGCAGGTGCTCAGGGTCCAGGTATCGGACGCAGGCGAGATGCTGACCAAGGTCGCGGGCAAATTGCAGGGAAGCAATGTCATCGGCGTCAAAGTGAAGGAGCCGACGCTGGAGGACGCGTACCTGTGGCTGGTGGAAGGTCATGGCTAGGATTCGAGCGTTATGGACGGCCTTCAGGCATCAGGCGCTTCACTTCTTCGCCGATCCGCAATGGCTGATCCCGAACATCATCGCGCCTTTCATCATGACACTGGTGGCGCTGATGCTGTTCCGCTCCACCAGCGGGAACGTGGTGCTCTACGCCATCCTGGGCGGGGGGATGATGGGCATGTGGGGCAATACGCTATACGCCTCAGGCTTCTCTATCCAATCAGAGCGTTGGTGGGGGACCATGGAAAGCATACTCGCCGTCCCGACGCCGTTGATCTGGATCATCGCCGGTCGAGCGATATGGAACAGCATTATCGGCATCCTCAACGGCCTGTTCATCCTGGTGATAGCGGTGACGGTCTTCCAGACCCCTCTTAACCTCTACGATCTGCCGCTGTTCCTACTGGCCTTCATATTGACATTGATATCTCTAGCCTGCCTGGGCCTGGTGTTCAGCAGCGCCTTCGTACTTACTCGCTCTGCTGGCGTGCTCACCAACGGGCTGGAATTCCCCATCTACGTAGGGACGGGCACGATGTTCCCGATAGCCTTGCTTCCGTTCTGGACCCATCCATTGGCCTTCACGCTCGGCCCTACCTGGGGCATCGACGCCATACGCTATGCCGCCCTGAGCGATTACTCCTGGGGCCTGGCGCCGGGCTATTGGGGCGACCTGGCGATAATGGGCCTGCTCTCGGTCTGCTACCTGGTACTAGCGGTCTGGTTGTTCAAGCAGGTGGATTACCGAGCCCGAAGGGATGCGAATCTGGGGAGGTACTGAGATGGCGGATTACGTTGCCAATCCTCTCCGGGTGTTCTGGAGCTCGGCGGTTCTGGCCAAACGCGCGTTATTCGCTTGGCTGAGCCCGGCCATGTGGCTGATGCAATTGTTCACCATGTCCCTTTTCTCCATCGCATTCTTCGTCTACGTGGCGACCTACGTCAACAATCCTGAGGTCTCGGTGGCTTTCGTGGCGGTGGGGAATGCTTTGCAGAGCGTTGCCTATGTCTCCATCTTCGCTGTCTGCAACATCACTGGCGAGGAGAAGGAGCAGGGCACACTGCAGGCCTTATTGGCCTCGCCGGCCAACCGGCTATCCATCTTCGTGGGCAGGGCGATGTTCCAGATCGTCAACGGCCTGGCGACGGTGGTGATCGCCTTCTTCTATGCGGCATTCCTGTTTGGCGTGGACTTCTCCTCGGCGAACCTGCTCACTTTGGCAGCTGTGGTACTAATGACCACGTTCGCCATGACCGGCTTCGGGCTGATGCTCAGCTCGCTCGGCATGTATCTCCGGACCTCGATGGTGATCGCCAATATCTTCCTGTTCATCGGCCTGCTGTTCAACGGGGTGAACTTCCCAGTGTCGTATCTGCCGGCGTTCCTGCAGCCGATATCCTATGCCATGCCGATGACCTACGGCACGGAAGCGGCCAGGGCCGCGGTGAGCGGGGCGTCGATCATGGACGTGTCCGGCCTATTGGCCATTGAGGCCTTGATCGGCGTCGTGGCCATACTGCTCGGATATGCGATGCTCAGGTTCTTCGAGCATCTCGCCCGTTCAAAGGGGACCATGGAGAGGCTCTATTGAATTTGCAAATCCTTTTGCACAGCTAAAATATAAAATGGTTCGATTTGCGATTGATTCTAACAAACGCCTTGTTTATTCTTACAATAAAATGAGGAAAACATGTCAGATGCGGGATGGCTGGACGTGAAAAAAGAAATGTGGGTCGGATTCAAATAATCATTCACCGTTAACCCTGCTAAGGTAATCATATGATCGACATGATCCTGGTCCAGATCTTCACCCTTGTCTCTCTGGCAATGGTCGCGGCGATCATATGCAACTTGGTAAAGGTGCCCTCGGTGGTCGGGGAGATCCTCGTTGGGATCGCGATAAGTAACGTCGCAATCGGAGGGGTAACCCTTTTCAGTACCATGCAGCTCGGTGACCCAAATAGCGCCGAGGTTTTCCTCGTTCTCTCTGAACTAGGAATCATCTTCTTGCTTTTTACCGCTGGCCTCATCACTCCATTCCATGAACTGAGGAAGGTCGGTGTAACCGCTTTCTTGGCAGCCTGCGGTGGGGTATTGGTTACTATCACCACCGTCTACTTCGTGATGCTCGGCTTCGGTTTCTCAAGTATGCAATGCCTTTTCCTTGGCATTGCCTTAGGATCGACCTCGGTTGGAATCGCTGCCCGGGCCATGGAGCAGTTGGGTGTGTTAAGCACCACCGAGGCGAGGGTGATCATCAGTACAGCAATAATCGATGACGTGATCGGCCTGATTCTTCTTGCGATAATCAGTGGAACTGCCAGTGGTGGGGAAATAAACATAATCGATACCGCAGTGGTCGGGATATTGGCGGTCGCGTTCGTGCTCGTCTCCATGTATGTTTGTACCCTGATCACGAGGTTCAGACACACGGACATCTGTAAGACCGCGGTGGCAAAACCGAGAAAGCAGACACTTCTTAGCCCGTTGCCATTCGCGTTGATCATTTGCTTCGGTCTGTCCGCTTTGGCCACCTATCTGAGCCTTGCAGCTATAATTGGAGCGTTCTTGGCGGGTATGATGTTCGCCGAGTTCAGGGAC
>Ga0315286_10003017_pt1 | contig 15767 bp, 15 predicted proteins | sample YL17G10_0_MG_FD_205038 | JGI IMG/M metagenome (GOLD analysis project Ga0315286, IMG submission 205038) | Sediment microbial communities from Yellowstone Lake, YNP, Wyoming, USA - YL17G10_0 | ecosystem: Environmental > Aquatic > Freshwater > Lake > Sediment | place: USA: Wyoming | collected...
TTTTATGTTGATTTCTTTAACCCGAATGCATTATATGGTGGTTTGTATTGGTGAGATATTTCTATGATGCTGGGGATGATGTCGATGTTTATTCAAAATATCCTGGCTGTTCTGGAAAACTTTTCAAGTTGAACTTTTTTCTTCGTCGATCATTTAGAAATTCTCGTCGATGAAATGATTACTACCTGGTGTTCTATCCTATATTCAGGATCTATACTGGCCTTGTCTGAATTTATTCGGGCCTCTCGGTCTGTGGTGTGGTCAACAATCCGACTTTTCTGGTTGGTGTTTGAAGGCCTGGTCTTATCTGAAGCTATACTCTAAGTTTGATGGAGTGGTTTCACAATTGTTAATTTTATTAAGAAATGATAATAATAATAGTACAAATAATTTTATTAAGTTCAAACTCCTCGTATTATCGTATTTAGTTTAAATTCATTAACTGTAATGGATTTAACTAAAATAATTCCCATCAAATCGGTAGTTGAAATATTATATACTAAAATAGGATAATCACCCAAATCAAACAAAAAAAAGTAAATACTAAACATCAAATGAGATATCATCGGAGAGAACTGACAGTGCATCAAAGCGTTTATTCGCGGAGGGGATTGGGTCTCGAGAGGACCCTAGTAGCAATCTTCATCTCATTCTTGATGTTGACCATGGCTCTGAACCCGTCGATTATAAAAGCCTCCCCGACAAAACAATACTTCGATGGCCCCGAGGCATACACCTATCTCCAATCCAAGATGGCATTTGGAAACAGGATCCCCAATACAACGGCCCACCAGAACTGCGTCAATTATATTTTCGCGACCCTGACGGGCTATGGCCTCAACATGAGCCAGCAGTCCTTTAAAGGATCATCCGGCGAAGGAGCCGGCCTCCCGTTCACCAACATCGTCGGGGTCCTCAAGGCCAATTACTCAGCGAGCAAGAGGATAATCCTCGCGGCCCACTACGATACGCGGCCCTTCTCCGACCACGACCTGGACAAAAGGACCATCGTACCCGACTATGCCCATCCCGTCCCCGGGGCGAATGATGGCGCCAGCGGCGTGGCCGTCCTCATCGAGCTGGCCAAGGTCATGCAGAACTACAACCGGACCCGGGACATCTATTTCCTGTTCCTGGATGGTGAGGACTACGGCACCAGCGAAGGGAGCATGCTCTACGGCTCGAGATACTATGCGGCCCAGATGACCCAGGCCGAGGTCGATTCCACGGATTATTTCATATTGCTCGACATGGTCGGCGACAAGGAGCTGACCATCCACCGCGAGGGCAACTCGGACTCCGGCCTCCAGGACAAGATATTCACCAAGGCCAAGGCCCTTAACATCACGCAGTTCATCAACACCACCCTCTACGGCATGATCGACGACCACGTACCGTTCAAGGACCGCGGCATAAAGGTCGTCGACCTCATCGATTTCGACTACCCGAACACGACGGCTAACTACTGGCACACGCCGTCCGACACGCTCGATAAGGTATCCTCCGCGAGCCTGGGGGCCGTTGGCAAGGTCATGGAGGGCTTCCTGTACGACGACATCGTGAGCCACCCGGGCACCGGCGGGGACAACAATACCACCAAACCGCCGCCGGTGATCCCCCCCGAGAAGCCAAAGCCCTTCATCCCAGGTTTCGAGATGCTGGCCCTGGTCCCGGCCATTATTATATTATTAGTGATAAGGTACCGCAGGACCCGTTGAGGGCCGGCCGAGCGAAACTACCACCGGACCCCTACTAATATATTATTATCTGTTATTCTAATATAGTAGGTGCCATGGAACCGCTCGTAAGGCTGGCCACATTCCCGTTCCTTCCAGATGCCCAGGAATGGATCAAGAGATCAGGGCCGAGCCTGGACGACATACTTTTGAGCTCGGCCTACTCGACCGCCAGGGCCATGGGCGCTCGAAGGGTCTCGGCCGTATTGGGCAAGGACCGTCTCTGGAAGAGCAGCCCGGACACGGACCCGGAGGCCGTCAACGAGCTCCTTTCCTACATTGTCGCGAGGATGATAGCATCCGTCATTGGGGACAAGTACCTCATTCGGCGTTTCGCCCTGTCCGAGGCCGAGCGCATCAACGAGAAGCTCCAGAAGGAGCCCATGGACTTCGTGCTCAGGATATGCGAGATCCTTGGCATCGAGGTCTCCCAGGGGCTGGCAGCTGACGCAGAGAGCATCCAGATGCATTTTTTGGCCTTCCTGAAGAACACCTCACAGATGCGGGCCAACGAATGGAAGATGGTCAACATGCCTGTCAAGGACGGCTTCGTCCAGCTCGACAAGCGCAGGGTCTGCCGTATAGTCCAGGAGGTCCTCAAGAGGCGTTTCGAGGGCGAGCTCCCGCTGTCCGTCACCCAAGGCATCAAGGACGTCTTCGCGTCCGAGATCGTGGAGCTGCAGGAGGTCATCGCCGAGCACAAGAAGGAGTTTTCGCCCGAGCTCGGCGGGGTCATCAAGGCCGAGTGCTTCCCGCCTTGCATCAAGCACCTCATAGGCATGGCCCAAAGGGGCGAGAACCTGTCCCACATGGGCCGGTTCACGCTGGCGTCCTTCCTGCACACCGTCGGGATGAGCAACGAGGAGATCATGAAGGTCTTCGCCGTGTCCCCGGACTTTCGGGAGGACCTTGCCCGATACCAGATCGAGCACGTCACCGGGGGCATCTCCGGGACCGAGTACACGCCACCCGAGTGTACGACGATGTCCAGCTTTGGCCTGTGCTTCGAGAAGGACCGGTTGTGCGAGTACGAGTGGATGACGCACCCCCTGAAGTACTACCGGGCCAAGTGCCGGCCTCGTCGACGGAAAGATGGGGCCGGGAAGGACGGGGAAAAAGGCAAGATAAAGGACGCCAAGGAGGGCTAGGAATGAATGTCAGGGTGACCCTTCCAAGGAACATTACAGATGAAGCGAAGGCGGCCAAAACCCGTAAAATGTCGGACGGCTCCACAGTCTTGGACCTGGTCAGGTCCATGGGGGTCCGGCCCGACGAGGTACTGGCCCTGATGGGAGGCTCCCCGGTGCCCCTGGACCGCGTCCTACGCGACGGGGACAAGGTGGAGCTACTGTCGATAGTCTCCGGCGGCTGAGCCGGGCGGGGGCATCGGACCCCGGGAGACGGTTCGGTACCCGTCGTGGGCTCGGACCTCCCCCCGATGGGGCACATCGGCCGCCACTGCCCCCTACGAGAAATTTAAAATAGGGCCGACCACATTAAAGGCCTCCGTCAATCATTGTAGTGCTCCCGTGGTGTAGTCCGGTCAATCATTGGGGCCTTTCAAGCCTTAGACTCGGGTTCAAATCCCGGCGGGAGCATGATCTTGTTTCCGGTCCGACGGCATGAGCCGGGCGGATCCCCAGTTCAGGCCCGGGCCCCGTGATATCAATTTTATGCAAAGGATATTTGAACCGGTCCGCAAAACGTTGGCGGACGGCCCAGGGCAACATCGTGGCCACCGCATTTTCCGACGATAAAAATGATTACCGCTTTTCATTGTATTTAGAGGTTACACATGAAGGTTATATAGGCCAAATTATTTAACCCGGGTGACGTATAACATCTATAAGACCTAGCGAAAAAGGCTCTCGAAAATGAAAATATCCCTCCTCGATGATCGCACCGGGAACCAGCCCTCTTCATCGTCGGTAACCGTGAAAATGCGCGTTACCTGGGCCCAGTATGGTTGGAATCTCCGGGTCACCGTAAAATTTATAAGGGGACACATTATATCTATGTAAGACAGTAGCCTGACGTAGTGGACAACTTTCGAACTGAGTGCGTCGGACCGCTGAAACTTGGAACGTGACTGGATGACCGATCAGGGAAAGAAGCTGACCTTCCGTGCGACCGAGGAGGAGATCGACACCATCCAGATCCTCACAGAAAAGAATGGCTACGACAACACAAGCAACTTCATCAGGACCGGGCTCAACCTGTTCATCCAGGCCCAGATGGCACCGCAGAACATGAAGAGCATCGTGGTGCAGGTCCCGATAGGGGTCTACGACCGCGCCGAACGCCTGGTCAAGTCAGGCGAGGCGACATCCGTCAACGACGAGATCGTCCGGGCCTTCGAGGCCTGGATCGAAGGCAAGATCGAGCGCAAGACCATAGAGAGCCAGCGCCTCCGTCGGATCGAGAGGGGATCCATGGAGAGGGACCAGCGCAGGAACATCTTCGACGCCGACAAGGACTACACGAAATAAGCTCGGGGGCGTTCCAGGAAAAAGTGAGAGGGGCTCGCGATATGAATGTGCGGGGCCTGTGACACGGCCTTGCAAAAACCAACCTCCCTGAAAAAAAAACCAGGGACCACGGGAGGTGTAACGCATGGGTGCAATACCAACAAAGGTTGCGAAGGAACCGGACATAGCTGTTGTGGGTTGTGGCGGAGCGGGGAACAATACCGTTCATCATCTGTCGGCCAAAGGCGAGAACAAGGACCTGAGGCCAATAGCGGTTAACACGGACAAGGTCCATATTGAGCTGGTGGACTGTCCGACCAAGGTTCTTATAGGCGAGGACATCACGCACGGCCTGGGGGCCGCCGGCTGCCCCGAGATCGGGGAGGAATGCGCGCTCAAGGCCAAAGACGAGCTTTCGGCCGTCCTGGGCCATCCCGACGTCGTCTTCGTCGTGGCCGGCCTCGGTGGCGGGACCGGCACGGGGGCCGGGGTCGTTATCGCCAAGATCGGCAAGGAGAACGGCGCCTTCGTCATAGCCGTCGTGTCCATGCCGTTTTCGTTCGAGGGCCGCCGCAAGCAGGTGGCCGAGAAGGGCCTCGAGAACCTGAAGCGGGTCGCCAACTGCGTCATAGTCATCGACAACGACCGGCTGTTGGAGATCGGCGGGAACCTGCCCATCGACGAAGCGTTCTCGATAATAGATCACCTGATATCCGGGCTCATCGACAACATGAGCCGAAACATCACCCTCCCCAACAAGATCAAGGCCGACGTCCCGCTGGAGGTCGTGCCCATCCAGGTCGAGCCGGCGCTCAAGGCCGAGGAGGAGCTCGAGCCCGAGGAGGACATGACCGAGGGACACAAGGTCGAGGCCCCGCCGATGGTCACGGTGGACATGAGCGGCATGGCCGAGATCGTCAACAACGGCGATACCAGGGCCGCGCAGGGCCACAAGATGGGCCAGATGGTGGCCTCCGACCTGAAGATCCCGGTGGAGCTGCCCAGGAAGAGCAACGTGCTCATCAGCGAGACCAGGCCCTTGACCCTGCTGCCATTCCTGGTGTCGCAGGACGAGGCCGAGAACTTCACCGATGGCGATGACCTGAAGCAGTTCATAAAGAAGAACGGGCTGAACGTGAGGAAAGGCAATCCTGGAGGCGAGATGACCATGAAACAGAACAAGGATCGAAAGGAGAGCGACAAGGACCGAACTGTGAAACCAATGACCCAGATGAAGCTCGACAACATTTGGGTTTAGTGGGAGCGCGGGGCCGTCGCGCCTGGCCGGTGCGGGCGCGGCGGCCTTTAGCCCTCACATCACACATCACTATGACAAATTCCCCCCACCAGGGGTCGGGCTTTTACACCCGGCCCCTGTATTTTAGTGGGGTCGATATCACACTGACCTAGATCCCCCTTGGAAGGGGTCGGCTCCCCACCCGGCCCCTTCCATTTATTAAAGGTCTCAATATTTGTTTTGGTCTTCATTTTCAATAGGGTCCTTTTTCTGTTCCTTTTCATCTTCTTTATTTATGATGAGACCAAGAATGACTATCGCTATAAGCACGATGATTATGTTCAGTCCTCCCAGGATCATCACGATGGGTTGTCCGATATGATCTCCATAGATGAGAATTAGACTGGATATCCCACCCCATAACCCCAACCCGATCGCACTTAAAATTCTCCCGAGCGGCCCTGGCATAGAAATTCCCCCTATAAATCAGCCCCGATGGTGAGGTCGCAGCAGGCGCACCGATGGCACATGGTGCGGAAGAGCCTAGGGTCGAGGCCGTAGCGCTTGAATAATTTCTGTTGTGAAACGACCAGTTTCTCGATACGACTGGGGTCCTTTATGCCGACCTTCTTACCGAGGGTTTTTTCGAGCCTTCTCACATTCGAATCGTTGATGCGCAGGGCCCTGATGTTCGCGACCACGCCCATGGCCGCGAGGCGTTCAACGCATCGGAGGACCTGGCCGTCGGTCTCGCCGAGGCCTATTATAATGTTCGAGCAGACGTTGCCGGGGCCGAAGACATCAACGCCCTGGCGGAGGCAACGGAATATGTCCTTCCTGTCAAGGCCCGGGCACACGATGGCGAAGGCCTTTGGCGTGGCCGTCTGGACGTTCACCTTCAGCTCGTCCGCTCCCGCTGCCCTCAGCATCTCCAGGGCCTCTAGAGGGACCGCGTTGGGTTCTATGCCGATGGGGATGTTCGGCAGGGCCTCCCGGACGCCGGCCACGACCGCGATCATCCTCTCGACCATGGCCTTTGTACCCTTCGGCACGCCCGCCGTGATGGCCACGGCCTCGAAGGGACCATCCTTGTAGCGACCGACGATGGCCTTGACCCAACGCTCCGTCGGCCAGTCGATGGGCCTTTCCTCGTCCGCCGAGCAGAAGAGGCAGCCCCGATCACATGTGGGATCTATGTTGACGAATGCCTGGCCCGGGGCATGCATGACGGCGGGGATGACCTTGACGGACCCGAGGAACACGCGCCCTCTGTCCAGGACGACGAACCGGTCTTTCGGCCCCTTCCGCAGTTCGAACCTGGAGCCCTCCGGGCCCATAGCGACCTTCACGCGCGTACTGTCAGGGCCGAAGGATAGTACGATGTGTGGTCTCGAGGATGTGGGCCCGCCCGAGGACCTGATGGGGAAGACGGGCAGGTGCGTGCCCTTCGGCACGTGGACCTGGCCATCGATTATTAGCTGGGCCTTCTTCCTGGCATTGGCCGAGAGGCCCGCCTTTGAACGGCGCATGGCCCGAGTTAGGGCTTCATCGACAATATCCTTTTCGGTTTGCGTTTCTCGGGCGGGTCTGCGGAGGCTCGACATACGAAAATTTATTAACTATCAACTGGTTTGCTGGGCTAATCAAAATGGGGCAACTCGTCGAGGTGGATAGCATGGACATAGACGGTTACAAAGTGCCGGACAACCTGTTGTATCATAAAGAGCATATGTGGGCCCGCGTCGAGGGCGACCTGGTCGTCATCGGCGGGACCGACTTCATGGTGAAGCTCGCGGGGGCCGTCAAGCGCGTCGTCACCCTCGAGGAGGACGACGAGGTCGAGGCGGGCAAGGCCTTCGGCACCATCAGCACCGGCAAATGGACCGGCAAGCTCTACTCCCCGGTGTCCGGCGAGATCGCCGAGGTCAACGAGGATGTCGACGCCAACCCCAAGATCATTAACGACGACCCCTACGGCAAGGGCTGGCTCATCAAGGTCAAGCCGTCGAACCTCCAGGGGGACCTGGCCGGCCTCATGAAGGCCAACGACGGAGCTTTCGAGCCCTGGTTCAAGGCCGAGATCGCCAAGCACGCCAAGAAGTAGGGCCCACTACCATTCCATTTCTATACTCCCAGGGCCATCCATCCACAGGACAGGTAAAGTCGATGCGGCTATACTCCCTCGGCGGGCTGGACTGGAAGGACACCCAGCTGTTCTATCACGCCATGGCCCATTTGGGCCTCGAGGGCGTCATCATCTGCAGGCCCAACGATCCCTACTTCTGCGTCGGGTTCCACCAAGACGTCCAACAGGAGCTCGATTTGATGTTCCTCAACGCCATCGGCGTCCCCTATTTCCGCCGTGAGACCGGCGGAGGGACGGTCCGGCTGGACAAGGGCCAGGTATTCTATCAGATAATCGTTAAAAAGGACACAAAGGAATGCCCGCCCAACCCGGAACGCTTCTATGAGAGGTACCTGCAGCCCGCGGTGGAGGCCCTGGATGCCTTGGGCCTAGGGGCCATCGTGGCCGAGCCCAACGACATCCTTGTGAACGGGAAGAAGGTTTCGGGGAACGGCGGCGCTGACGTCGGGGAATGCAAGGTCCTCGTGGGCGATATCCTCGTGGACTTCGACCCCGCCAAGATGTGCCGCGGGCTCAAGACCCCTACGGGGGCCTTCCGGGCGGCCTGCGTCCGCAGGATGAAGGCCGATGTGACCACGGTTCGGGCCGAGCGGCCGGGCGCGACGGTGGAGAAGGTGGAGCGGGCCCTTCGGAAGGCCTATCTCAAGGTCTGCGGCGACGGGGAGTCGACATGCCTTCCGGCGGAGGTCTTGGCCAAGGCCCGGGAGCTCGAGGGAAAATACCTGGCCAAGGACTGGCTACTGTTCCCTGGTCCAAGGCGCCCCTGGCGCCGCGTCAAGGTCAGGGAAGGGGTCCATGTGGCGGCCATGCCGATAGGGGACGGCGAAGAGCTCTTCGGCCAATTGCAGATCGAGACACTGGGCGGGGCCCTGGACCGGGTCGAGCTCGTGCCGATATCTTCGTCCACAAAGACGGACGGCCCCGCGTCCAATATGACGGCCATGTGGAAGGCCCTGGTTGTCCGGGAGGGCCGGCCCCGAAAGGACCTGGCGCGGCTCCTGATGGAGATGGACATCCCCAAGGAGAGGCTGGATGCCGTCATGGCCGACATCCTGGAAAGGGCAACGCGGCCCGGGTCCTAGATACTATCCCAACAATATCCTTTTCAAATTATAGGTGAAAAATAATATTTATAGTGGAACTCCGATATTCGTCATTGGGCCCAACCATTCCAAGGGGATGTCGACATGAGCAGGAAGCTTGGTATCTGCCTCGCCATCGTGCTTGCAATGACCTTCCAATCCTACTTGGTGGCGGCATCCCAAGGCGACGATGGTCCCGCCGTATCGACGGGCGGTACTGGCCCGAGGGCCCAGCTCGTCAACTGGACGGACACAGACTGGTCCGGCGGGACGGTCAACGCATCGAGCGATGTGGAGCTCAACCTGACCCCCGGCGAGGCGGTCCTGGCCTCGGATCCATCAAACATGGTCTCGCTGTATACCGTGACCGCCGAGAACATACCCTCAATGGTCGAGTTCAAGGGAAACCTCGTCTTGGCCGCGAGCAGCGGCGTGTCCGGCACTGACATCTATTCGTGCGACCTTGTCACGCTCGCCTGTTTGAAGGTCGCCCACCTGAACGAGACCACAGTCCGCGATATGACCGTCAGCGACAACGGATCAAGATTGTACATTTCCGGCAGCGGGCCGATCAGTCCACCTCCTTACGGGAGCGTTTACTTCTTTAACGGGACCTTTGTCACGAGGCACGAGGTCAAGGACGCCCTGACCCATTCCCTTTATGTGAGCGGTGCCCTGGAGCTCAGTGGCAAGATATACGCCATCTCGACGGACAATGATAACAGGGCTTACGTCTACCGGAGCCTCGACGACGGGGCCTCTTGGATAAAGGTCAACAACCTCGGGGCCAAACCCTATCCGCGGAACCTGTACGCGTTGACGAAGATCGGCAACACCATCTACGCCCAGACCGACGGGCTCGCGCCCGAGGGCCCGCGCGTTATCAGGTACAACGGCACCGCATGGGCATCGGACCCGGTCCCGGGAATGGTGAACACCCAAGGCACATTCACCGAGGTCAATGGGACCGTGTATATGACGAGCGGCGGGTTCGTCTTTGCGTTCAAGAACTGGACCTGGGTCCAGGTTCCGTCCCCGACATCACCCTTAGTCTCAGAGCTCGAGACCTATGATACGGGGACGAAGACGTTCACACAGGTCGGAGACCTCGTCCAGAGCAGGAGATACCATACCTCGGACCTGACCTCTGGAAATGTCATCACCGTCGGGGGCTTCGTGGGCGAGACCATTGTCGGTTCGGCCGAGGCCTACAATGTCACCACTGGGAAGAGCACCTTGGTCAAATCGATGGCCACCTCGCGGGCATACCATGCCTCGGCGGTCCTCAATGACGGGAAGGTCATCGTGGCCGGCGGCCTAACCGGGCTTCCGCCTGCTTATACACCGACCAACACGGTCGAGATCTATAATCCATCAACTGACACATGGGCCACTACCCTGAACTCTCTGTCGGTGGCGCGGTCCAACCTGACACTGACGAAGCTCAATGATGGGCGGGTCCTGGCGGTGGGCGGCAACAGCGGCCCGACGACGGAAGTGACCACGGCCGAGATCTACAGTTCGGGATCGGGCCTCTGGGCCGCCGTGGCGCCCATGAACTTTGCCCGGTCCAACCACTCGGCCGTGCTCCTGCAGAACGGCTCGGTCCTTGTTTGCGGCGGGGGCTCGGGCGGTGGTGTCCCTCTGAGCAAGGCCGAGGTCTATAGTTCGTCAGCCAACAAATGGTACATCCTGCCCGACATACCTACCTATGGTTTTGGTCGAGCCGCGTCACTTATGGACGATGGGAATGTCCTAGTTTCGGGCGTTTGGGATAGTGTGGTCCTCGACACATCCACGAACACATGGACGACGCAAGTCAATATGATCAATCGGGGCAACCATACCAGCACGGCGGTCACGGGTGGGGTGGTAGTAATCGGTGGCCAAACGGACCATCCATGGGATTCCACTGCCGATATCTACTCGTATGCGTCATCGACCTGGGCATCCGCAACCGGGCAAATGGATAGGGGCAGGACCTTCCATCGCGCCGTTAAACTCAATTCGACGACCATTCTCGTCGTTGGTGGACAGGGGGCCTACTCACCCTCGATAGAGGCTGCTATAGCCTATGGTAAGGACGGCTTTATCGTGGCCAACTCCGACAGGGCCGGGAACGCTAACAAATATTATCTCTGCGATGACAGGACCGGGTGGTCGGCACCTATGAGCATCACCGGAAATCCGCAGATCTATGACATGCAAGTAGTTCACGGGCGCCTCCTTGCCTCCACCCAGACGGCCGGATTGACCCAGACCGTTTATACAGCAAAGCCATCCTGGTCGGGGACATTCGTGTCCAAGCCGCACGACCTGGGCGGTTACGCGACCGGCGCCACATTGTCCTGGAGCGGCCTGTTGCCTACGGGCACAGCGGTCAAGTTCCAGGTGCGTTCCGCCAGGAGCCAGCAGGATCTGGCCTCGGAAAATTTTACAGGTCCAGATGGGACGACCTCTACATACTTCACGACAACCAATACTGCCCTCAATGCTACGCAGGTCGGGGACAACTGGTTCCAGTACAAGGCATACCTCGATACCTCTGACCAGACGGTCTCTCCCATCCTCCAGTCTGTCTCACTGGTCGCCACCGTCGAGCCGCTGACCATCAAGACGATAACCGTCCTGCCGGCCGAGGCCTCCATCACGGCCGACCAGTACGTCAAGTTCAACGCCACGGGCTTCGACCAGTTCGGCACCGAGATGGCCATCACGCCCGTTTGGTCCGCCACCGGCGGCACCATCGGAGCTGCGACCGGCAACTATACTCCGAAGCTCTCGGGCAGCTGGAAGGTCCACGCCACGGCCCTTGGCAAGGACGGCTCGGCCAATGTCACAGTTTCCCCGGGCGTCCTTATCGCCATCAAGGTATCACCAGACAAATGGCTCGGGACCACGGACGAAACCAAGGAGTTCATAGCCCAGGGCTTCGACGCCAAGGCCAACATCGTCCAGTTCACCCCCAGTTGGGCCTTGAGCGGCGGCGGGAAGATAACCCCGGCTGGTAACTTCTCCCCGACAATGCCGGGGACCTGGACCATCTTCGCTAACGACACCGTGACCGGGCAAAGCGGCAACACCACGGCTATAATATCCCTCGGCGTCCCGGCGAGCGTGATCATATCCCCATCGACGGTCCAGCTTAAAGCCGGCGACAGCCAGAAGTTCACGGCCTCGGTCTACGACTTGGACGGGAACCAGCTGAACTTCCCGGTCGAGTGGAGGACCCCGGGCGGCGGCATACTGACCCCCCAGGGGAACTACACGGCCCGCAGGACCGGTACATGGTCGGTCTATGCCAACCTCTCGGAGTACCATCTGTCGGCCTCGGCGACTGTGACCATCAAGCCGGGCCCGCTGGCGAAGATCGAGGTCGGCCCGGACGGGCCCATCGTCAGGGCCGGGCGGACCCTGAACCTCACCGCTAGGCCCCTGGACGCCTTCGATAACATCGTGGATGTCACTATCCAATGGGCCGTCACCGGCGGAGGGCCCATCGATAGCAGCCAGTACTCGCCGACCAGGGCCGGCGTCTACACGGTCTATGCCAACGCATCGGGCCTCACGGGAATGACCGTCGTGCACGTCCTCCCCGGCCCGCTCTTCAAGTTCACCGTCACGCCGGCGGACATCAACCTCACGACGGGCAACTGGATCCAGTTTTCGGCCCTCGGCGAGGACCAGTACGGCAACGTCATCTCGGGCCTGGGCATCCAGTGGTCGGCCCAGCCGCTCCTAGGCACCATCGACAACACCGGCGCTTTTACGGCCGGGACCGTCAAGATGTCGGGGCAGGTCACGGCCTCGGCGACCTACGCCAACTCGACGCTGTCGACCACCGCGCATGTTTCGGTCACGCCGCCCAAGGAGCCTGTCAAGGAGGTCGTACCGGCCTACTACGGTTACATGAGGTTCGTGATCGTAGGTGCCCTGTTCGCGGTGGCCGCCCTGATACTGGTGGAGCTGACACGAAAGAACAGCCCGACGGATAAGTAAGGCTCAGAGCCACTCGTCTAATATCTCGACCTCTCGGTCGACGGCCTTCCTGGCCACCTGGTAGACATCGGATGGGAGGTTCCTGTCCGTGGATAGGAAGCACCGGATGTTCGGGTAATCCTTCAAGAAATTGTCGAACCTCTGGAAGAACTCGTGTACCTTGGCGTTGCTGTTGTAGGCCATCATGGTCGAGATGTTGTCCACCATGATGAAGTTCATGGACGCGAGCTCGCCGACGATCCTCTCCTTGGCCTCGGGGCCCGAGGCCACGGTAGCGTCGATGGAGTCCAAAAACAGCGTCGGGCAGAAGATGCCGCTCACGACGAGTATCTTGTTGGGCGTCGACATGGGCGCCGATATGGCCTCCGGCGTCTGCTCGGCGTGGACCCCGGTGTCGACGTAGCTGCCCTCGCGGGAGATGTTGTGCCGCTCGAGGATGTGCTTGACATGCTTGTCGGGCTTGTCGATGGAGATGTATATGCCGCGCTCCTTGCGTTCGGCCATGAGTATCCGAAGGACCGTGAGGTTTATGCGCGCGATCTGGGGGGTCCTGACCACGAATAGGAACCGCCGGTTGTCTGAATTGACCTCCTGGCGGATCTTATTCAATATTATCAGGTTCTTCTTGGTCATGGCTCATCATCTCGAGGCCCGGTCCCGCACGCTCCCCGCGGGGCCGTAAGGCAAGTCGTTTTCCTCACCTCAGGCCCGCCTGGACGAGCAAGCCCTCCTTGGAAACGTCTAGGAGGTTCTTCCCTGACTGGTGGTTGGTGCCGCGCATCTTCAGGACCTCTAGGTACTTCCTCCGATGCCCCTCGTCCGCCTCCTTGTAGGTCAGGACGAGGACGCAGTCTACGATGTACGAGACCTCGACCGGATAGGGCTCGGAGGGTAAAACCTCGCCCGTGAGGATGGTCGCGGACTGCCAGTTCTTGAGCCTCATGGTGAGCTCGTAGAGGAAGCCCCGGTACTTGTCGGGGGGTATCATGTCCTTGATGACCGTGATGGGATCGATGACGATCCTTTGGGGCATGACCTCGGTTATCTCCTCCTCGATGTGGTCCAAGACCTCCTTGTAGTCCCGGCCTTCCTGGAGGAGGCTCCCTAGCTCGACGTACTTGATCTCCTTGCCGAAGTAGTCCTTGTTGATGAAGTTGAACCTGGACACGAACCGAAGCATCCACTGGGTGGGCTCGCTCAGTGTCGTGAAGAAAAGGCCCTGCTCCCCGTTCTTGGCACCCTCGCACAGGAACTGGAGGCAGAATGTCGTCTTGCCAGTGCCCGCGGCCCCGGCGACCAGTATCGTGGACGGGAATGGGAAACCTCCCTCTATCATCTCGTCAAGGCCTGGTACACCTGACTTGATCCTTACGAAATCATCGCTTTCCATTTTATCACCACGATATGGAATGAACCGGCTTGTCCATGTGACCTTTTCGTATGGTCCCGGCCATTATCTCCGTTATTCATCTACTATCATATATCTTTTTACATATTCTTATGCGCCTTTCGGGCGGGGTCCCACTAGGTCTTGAGCCAATCCCCCTTTATCTCTATCTCGACGTCGCAGTTCTCCTTCGCGGCCTTGTACACGTTCGGGTGCGCCGCCTTGTCCACCATGGTCAATGTGAGCATCCTTCCCTCTTTCGAGAGCTTGATCACGAACTGCCTTAGGAAGCCGTATAGGCACTTTTCGTCCATGTACGAGAGCATGACCGTGAGGTTGTCGAGGAACACGAAGTCCACGTTGTCCAACCTTCCACCGCCGTTGGTGAGCTTCGCCAGGGCCTCCTCGAGGATATACGAGCAGAATGGCCCGTCGAGGAGCTCGGCGTTCCCGGCCTTCTCGAACTTCTCGCTCGAGATGTTGGACACGGCGTCCAGGTAGAACAGGTGGTCCTGCGGTACCCCCTGCTTCGCCAGTAACCTGCTCGTGTACATGTACGGCCGGTCCACGGCGATGTAGACGCCGCTGGCGTGCTTGACGACCAAGAGGTACTTCAGGAGGCAGACGCAGACCTTGTTGAGATAGATATAGTTCGCAGTGAGAAGTACCTTCTTGCCCTCGTGGGGGGCCAGCTCCCTCTCGATGTTCGACATCAGTTTATCCAGGCTCACCCTAGGACCTCATGCCTTGCCAGGTCCGGGGGACCGCGGATGGTTCGTGCATCCTCGGCCCAGGGGGCGTCCTTGACGCAGAACCCGTCTACCGCAGGCCTGGCTGGACCGTGAACCCCTTCACCGAGATGTCGACGAGGTGCTTGCCCGTCATGTGGTTCGTGCCCCGCATCTTCAGGATCTCGAGGTACTTGCGCCGGCCGCCTTCGGGGGCGATCTCGTAGGACAGGACCAAGATCCCGTCGACGATGTAGGACACCTCTACCGGGTATGGCTGGTTGGGCAGGACCTCTCCGGTCAATATGGTCGTGGACTGCCAGTTCTTCAGCCTGGTGGTCAGGTCGTACAGGAACGCCCTGTAGTTGTCCTCGAGGAGCTCGCCCAGGACCGTCACCGGGTCTATCACAATCCTCTGGGGCATGACCTCGGTTATGTGGTCCTCTATGAAGTCCAGGATACGCTCCGGGTCCCGCTCGCCGCGCAAGAAGGTGCCGAGCTCGACGTACTGGATCTCCTTGCCGAAGGTATCCTTGTCGATGAACTCGAAGCCGGACACGAATCGCAGCATCCACTGGGTCGGCTCGCTCAAGGTCGTGAAGAAGAGCCCCTGCTCGCCGTCCCTGGCGCCCTGGGAGAGGAACTGCAGCGCAAATGTGGTCTTGCCAGTCCCCGCGCTCCCAGCAACAAGGTTCGTCGAGGGGAAGGGGAAGCCCCCCTCCATCATCGAATCAAGCCCTGGTATCCCGCTTGGCAAACGGGACAGCTTTGACGTCATCTTCTCGACCTCTTCTTTCAAGTCCGCGAACTGAACATTCGGGTCCGATTGCTCCAGCATTGTGGAGAGCGTTTATATACATTGTCCTGTCCTTCGGAGGACTTGGTCATGCCCTATGCGTTCCCTCGGTGGGAAGGGTAAGGTCAAGACACCAAAGGATATAATAAAGGGTTTTGTAAACTGCCCGATACCAAAACCACAAGCCC
>Ga0315286_10003018_pt1 | contig 15764 bp, 10 predicted proteins | sample YL17G10_0_MG_FD_205038 | JGI IMG/M metagenome (GOLD analysis project Ga0315286, IMG submission 205038) | Sediment microbial communities from Yellowstone Lake, YNP, Wyoming, USA - YL17G10_0 | ecosystem: Environmental > Aquatic > Freshwater > Lake > Sediment | place: USA: Wyoming | collected...
ATGCGGTCCGAGGCCGACTGGAGCGGCAGGTGAAGCTGTGGGCAGAGCGGGCCGCCCTCGGCCATGACCTCGATGAGCCGCGTGTCCACGTGTGCGGGGTGGGGCGAGATGTAGCGCAGGCGCAGCAGGCCCTCGACCTCGCGCGCGGCCCGCAGCAGATCGGCGAAATCGTGCTCGCCGTCGTGCCAAGAGTTGACCGTCTGGCCGAGCAGGATCACCTCTCGGCAACCTTCCGCGACCGAGCGGCGCACCTCGCGCAGCACGTCGGCGAGTGGCAAGCTGCGACCGCGACCGCGCGTGTAGGGGACGACGCAGTAGCTGCAGAACTTGTCGCAGCCGCGCTGCACCCTGACCCAGGCGCGCACTCCGGGGGCGCGCCTGGGCTCGAGGTCGCCGTAGGTCTCGTCGGGGTCGGGGCGCACGACGGCCACGGGCTCGTGGGCCGCGCGCTCGAGCAGCGCGGGGAGGTCGCGGTAGCCGTCGGGCCCGACGACGAAATCGAGCGCGCGCGCGTGATCCAGCAGGCGGCCGCGCAGGTGCTGGGCCATGCAGCCGGTGACGCCGACCAGCAGGTCGGGTCGGCGCGCCTTGAAGCGTCCGAGATCCGTGATCCGCCCCAGGACGCGCTGCTCGGCGTGCGCGCGGACCGCGCAGGTGTTGAGCAGCAGCACGTCGGCGTCCTCGGGTCGCTCGACGATCTCGAGGCCGGCGCGTTCCAGCACGCCGGCGATGAGTTCGCTGTCGGCCTCGTTCATCTGGCAGCCGTAGGTTTCAAGATAGATGCGCTTCATGGGCCGGGGACGATAGCACGCGCGCCTTCACGGCGCGCAGGATCAGGGCGGAGGGGGTCGGGGCCAAGGTCCGCGCCGAGGGACTTGACCCCGCCACAGGCGGCCTTCAGACTGCCCGCGCACGAGGAGGAGGCGCCATGCCCAGCCGACCCAAACGCACGCTCGACACGTTCCCGAACCCGAGCCCGGACCGGGACTACGTCATCCGCCACGAGTGCCCCGAGTACACGGCGCTGTGCCCGGTCACGGGGCAGCCGGACTTCGGCACGATCGTGGTCGTCTACACGCCCGACCGGCTCTGCGTCGAGCTCAAGTCGCTCAAGCTCTACCTCTGGTCGTTCCACGACGAGGGCCACTACTTCGAGCAGGTGACGAACCTCATCCTTGACGACCTGGTGCGCGCGCTGCGTCCGCGCAAGCTCACGGTGATCGGGAAGTTCAACGTGCGCGGTGGCATCTGGAGCACGGTGGTGGCGCGCTACGAGGCGCCCGCCGCCCGCCGCCGCAACGTTCGACGTGCCAGGACGTAGTACGGAGGTAGCACCTCTGCGGTGGCCACGGCCGCCGGACACTGGAGTCCGATGAACGCGTTCCTGCTCCTGTCCACCCTGAACCTCTCGCTGGGCGGGCTGGTCTTCCTGCTCGGCTTCCTCATCCTGCGCGAGAACCCGGGCCAGCGGCTGAACCGGGTGGTCGCCCTCATGCTCTTCTTCGGCGGGCTGGGGGCGGTCTTCGCCGCGCTCTCCTTCATGGCCTCCCGCGGTGGCACCACGGCGGCCCCGGGCACGTTGCGGGACCTTTCGTACATGTGGGAGCTGTTCTTCCCCACGCTCTTCCTGTTCGCGAGCATCTTCCCGGAGGAGCGCGCCTTCGTGCGCCGCCCGCTGCTCAGGTTCGGCCGCCGGTGGAGCGTGGGCTTCACGCCAGTCATCTTCGTCCCCCACGTCTTCCACTTCTTCTTCGTCCTGGCAGCCTCGTCCTGGCGCCCGGAGGTCCAGGCCGCGAGCCTCGGGCCGTTCCACTACCTGGGCGCGCTGGCCACGCTGCTCGGGCTCGTCGTCAAGCTCTTCCTCTTCGTCCACCGCGCGCTGTTCTCGCTGGTGAACCTGGGCTTCGGGCTCGCCACCATGGCGCTGCTCTTCGATTCCTACCGGCGCGCCCGGGTGTCCCGGCTGCGCCAGCAGATCGGCGTGGTCGCGCTGGGGCTCTCCGCGAGTCTCGTGCTCTACAGCGCCGCCAGCTCGATCCCCACGCTCCTCGGGCTGCCGCTCGCGGAGGATCTGCGCGCGAGCCTGACGTTCGCGGCACTGACGCTGGGCCCGGGTTCGATCGCCTACGCGGTCGTGAGGCACAAGTTCCTGGACGCGAAGCTGCTGGCGCGCCGCGGCATCCTCTACGCCCTGTCGTCCGCGGCGCTGGTCGGGCTCTACCTGGCGGTGGCCGCGCGGCTCACCCGGGCGCTGAGCGCGGCGGCGGGGACCGACGTGCGCGTCATCGAATCGGTGATGCTGATCGTCGCGCTGGCCCTCTCCCAGCCGGTGGTGGCGTGGCTCGAGGCCATGCTCGACCGGGCGTTCCTCAAGGACCCGGGCGACTACCGCAACGTGCTGCGCAGGCTGGCGAGCGAACTGCAGACCACCATCGACCTCGACGCCCTGCTCGGGCGCACCATCACCACGCTCACCGAGGCCATGCTGCTGCGCACGGGGCACGTCGTGGTGTTCGGGCGCGACGCGCCCATCGGCCGCAGCGGCGCCGGCGCGCCGCTCGACGGCGCCGCGCTCGCGCGGATCGCGCGGCTCCTGGGGGCGGTGCCCGTGGGCGCCGGCAGCTTCCGCGTGGCGGATCCGGTCGAGGGCCTCGGGCCCGCGGACCGGGTGTTCCTCGCGGCGCTGGGGATCTCGCTGGTGGTGCCGCTGCGCTGGCAGGAGGACCTGGTGGGGGCGCTGCTCCTGGGCGAGAAGCACACCGGCACGCCGCTGACCTCGGAGGACGCCGCGCTCCTCGCGACCCTGGCCGGGCAGGTCTCGGTCTCCCTGCAGAACGCGCTCCTGCTGCGGGACCGGGTGGCCGTGGCGCGCTTCGAGGAGGAGCTCAACCTGGCGCGGCAGATCCAGCGCAACTCGCTGCTCTCGGAGTTCCCGGTGCTGCCGCGCTGCGAGGTGCATGCGCTCACGCTGCCCTCGAAGCACGTCGGCGGCGACCTCTACGACGTGGTCGAGGCCGGCGACGGCTCGTGGTTCGTGGCCATCGCCGATGTCTCGGGCAAGGGCGTGCCGGCCGCGCTGCTCTCCTCGATGCTCCAGGCCTCGCTGCGCACGCAGGCGGCGAACGTCCGGTCGCCGGCCGAGATCCTGCGCAACATCAACCAGCTCATGTACCGGAGCACGGCGGTCCAGCAGTTCGCCACCTTCTTCCTGGCGCGGGTGGACGGCGAGCGGCTCGAGTTGTCGTTCTCGAACGCAGGGCACAACTGGCCGGTGCTGCAGCGCCCCGGCGTCGAGCGGCGCTTCCTCCAGTGCGGCGGGCTGATCCTCGGGTTCCAGGAGCGGGTCGAATTCGAGGAGGAGCGGGTGAGCCTGCTGCCCGGGGACCTGGTGGTGCTCTACACCGACGGCATCAACGAGGCGGCCGACGCCACCGGGGAGCAGTTCGGCGAGGAGCGGCTCTATGCGGCCTTGTCCGCGATGCCTCGCACGCTGCCCGCGCGCGAGGTGACCGAGCGCGTGCTCGCCACGCTGCGCGAATTCCTGGACGGCACCGAGGCGCAGGACGACATCACCCTGCTGGTGCTGAAGGTGCTCGAGCCGGCCGCTCCGCGGACCGGCGCGGAGCCGGCGACCACAGGGGCGAGCTCCGCCGAGCTGGCGGCGCGCAGCGTCCCATCCGGGCGGTAGACCGCGCCCTGGTGGGGGTCGGGCGTCGACCGGCGGGTGGTGACGGTCCGCAGCGCGACGATGGCCCGGGCCAGGCTCCAGGCCCGTGGGTCGGGGCCCGCGCCCGGCCGCCGCCATGACATCCGCGCGGCTTGGGGCTATCGTGCCTTCCGCGCAGGGTCGTCCGCTCGATCGCCGCGCGCCCCGGAGGAGGCTTCGCCGGGGCCACGGAGGCGGGATCGGGGGATGGGACGCGGCGAGGGAGGAAGTCCGATGAGATCATGGTCGATGACGAGAACGCTGGCCGGCACGCTGCTGCTCGCGTGCCTCGCCGTGGCGCCGCCTGCGAGCAGTGAGCCCGTGGCACCCGCGCTCGGGGACCAGGTGCGCGAGCTGAAGGCGGCGAACGAGGACCTCAATCACCGTCTCGACGAGCTGGCCAAGGCGGTGGACGACGTGGCGTTCTTCGTCAGGCTCGGGGATGTGGCCGAGGTGGACAAGTGGCGCATCACCGGTCCGCCGCCCGCGAACGTGAAGAACCCGAAGGCCGCGGGCGCGACGAACCCGGTCAAGTTCTACACCTACACGTTCGTCCCGAAGAACCGGAAGCCGGGCGAGAAGCTGCCCGTGCTGCTGCTGCCGCACGGCGGCGTGCACGCGGACTTCACCACCTACCACGTGCACATCCTGAAGGAGCTGCTGGCGCAGGGCTACGTCGTCGTCGCGCCCGAATACCGGGGGTCGACCGGCTACGGCAGGGGCTTCTACCAGCAGATCGACTACGGCGGGCTCGAGGTGGGAGACTGCCACGCGGCCGTGAAGTGGGCGCTCGAGAACTTCGACTTCCTCGACCGCGACCGCGTGGGGCTCATCGGCTGGAGCCACGGCGGGCTCATCGTGCTGATGGAGGCGTTCCAGCACCCCGACCTCTACAAGTGCTGCTTCGCCGGGAATCCGGTCTCCGACCTGGTCCAGCGCATGGGCTACTCCGACGACGAGTACCGCGCGGACTTCAGCGCGCCCTACCACATCGGCAAGACGGTCGAGCAGGACCTCGGGGAGTACCAGAAGCGCTCGCCGGTCTGGCACGTGGAGGAGTTGAAGATCCCGCTGCGCATCCACACCAACACGAACGACGAGGACGTGCGGTACGTCGAGGTCCAGCACCTGATCGAGGCGCTGAAGGCCGCGGGAAGGCCGTTCGAGCACAAGGTCTTCCAGGACGCGCCCGGCGGGCACAGCATGGACCGCCTCGACACCATGCTGGCGAAGGACGCGCGGCGCGAGATCTACCGCTTCCTGGCGAAGTACCTGAGCCCGCCGAGGCCGATGAAGTAGCGGCGGGCCCCGCCGCGCTCGAGGCGCGATCTGCCGCCTCGCCCCGGCCGCGAAGACGGCGATCCGCAGGGGTCACGATCCCGGTGCTGTACGGACGGCCGCGCCGCGCTGCGCGCTCGCAGGCTCCTCGTGCTTCGCCGCGTTCCCGTCCGCCAGCCGCTCGAGGGCTTCGAGGTCCGCGGACTTCGGCGGAACCTTCGCCGGGACCGGTTCGGACCACGGGCAGCGGGAGGAGTTCGTCGAAGGTGCGGCGGTCACAGTCGATCGCCCCCGCCCAGTGGATCCCTTCCTTCAGCTCACGGTTCAGCCTCGTCCCGTTCTTCCGGGGCTGGTGCTCCCCGCGGCCGGGACCACCGGAACGGGCGCGCGGAGGTCGGCGAGGCCGGGGCCGCCGCTACAGCGCACGATCGAGCGCCGCGATCAGCCGGCCGACCTCGGCGGGCGTGTTGTAGTGGACCATGCTCACGCGCGCGACGCCGTTGTGTGTGTGGAGCCCGAGTGCCTCGACCGCGCGATGGGCGTAGAAGTGCCCGAAGCGGATCGCGATCCTCTCGGCATCCAGCCGGGCGGGGATCTCGCTCGAATCGCGGCCCTCCGCCACGAACGAGACGGTCGGCGCGCGGTGCGCGTCGGCCGCGGTGCGGCCGACGACGCGCACACCCCGGCGCGAGCGCAGGAAGTCGAGCAGCGGCGCGACGAGCGCGGTCTCGTGGGCGGCGATGTCATCGAAGGCGCGCTCGAGCCGCGCGGGCTCCGGAACGGGCGAACCCGGATGATGGTGTTCGTCGAGGGCGAGCAGGTACTTGAGGACGGCAGGCAGTGCGGCCGTCAGCTCGTGCACCACGTTCCCGGGCTCGAGCTTGCGGGGGATCTCGTGTTCGCTGATGAAGAAGTGGTTCTGCCCCCGGGCGCGCAGCAGCAGGTCCCGCCTTCCGTAGAGCATTCCGAGATGGGGGCCGAAGACCTTGTAGATCGAGAGGAAGTAGAAGTCGGCGTCCAGCGTCTTGACGTCCACCCGCCGGTGAGGGGCGCAGGCGACCCCGTCCACGCACGCCAGGGCACCCGCGTCGTGTATCCGGCGGATGATTGCCGCCGCGTCGTGCACCGTGCCGATCAGGTTCGAGCAGTGGGTGAAGCAGACCAGCCGAGTGCGTTGACGGAGAAGGGGTTCCAGGTCCGCGAGCGTCAGCTCCAGCCGCTCCGGGTCGAAGCGCCACTCACGGATCACGAGCCCCCCGGCCTCGAGCGCGCGCCAGGCCCCGATGTTGGTCTCGTGGTCTAAGTTCGTCACGACGATCTCGTCGCCGGGGGAGAAGAGCGGCAGCAGTGCGCGGGAGAGCGTGCGCACGTTCATCGTGCTCGAGGGGCCGAGGACGATCTCATCCGGCGAGGCGTTCACGAGCCGCGCCATGGCGCGCCGCCCTTCGGCGACCAGCGCCGTGGCCGTGGCCGAGTGGTGGGAAGTGGCGCCGAGTTGGACCTGCCAGCGGCTCATGTAGTCGTGCACGCGCTCGATCACGCCCGCGAGCGGCACGCTTCCGCCCGCATTGTCGAAGAGCGCCCAGTCGTCGGTGAGGGCGGGAAAATGGCTGCGGGCGAAGGCGACGTCGAACCTGGCAGGCGGTCCGGAGGCCGCAGGGACGGGAGGGGGGCCGGAGGTCACCGGGTGACCCCGCCCGGTGGCCGTTCACCGGCGAGCGCGACGCTCCGCCCGGCGAAGGCGGACACGAGGAGGATCGCGCCGGTCAGGATCACGAACGCCGGGTGGAACCAGTGCATGCGGTGCAGTGCCGCCACGCCGACCAAGGGCAGTCCCCACGTTCCCAGGGCCGCGGACAGCAGCCAGATCGTGCCGGGGACGAGTTGTCCGGCGAATCCACGGAGGAAGACCGAACGGACTTCGCGCCGAGCGTCATCGATCAGCATGGCGTTGCCCTCCGGAGTCGTGGCATCCATCCTAGCGCAGCCGAGGGGCGGACCACAGTGCCGGATGATGCCGGATGATGCCTGCCGCTGCCCCGGACGACGAAGTTCCCGCCCGGGCCCCTACTGGTGATACGCTCTCGGGCGCGGGGGACGGGCAAGCGTCTCTGGCGTTCCCCGGGGCGAAGGGTGTCTGCCTCGAGCCTGTGACCCGACCTTCCCGGTTCGACCGAGGTGCGCGGCGGCCGTCCGCGCACACCGCCACACCGCGGGGACCCGGCGTCTCGAAGACGGCGGCCTTGCACCGAAGAGAAGTCCCATCCACTCTCCGAGACCGGTCCGTCCCGTCCTGGCCGCCATCTTCGGCACTGCGCTTGTCCTTGTCGCGGCCGAGGTCGTGGCGCGGCGTTGGCTCGTCTCGCCCGCGACCGCGGTGCCCGACATGCGCTACGGCTGGGTCGTCCGGCCGTACGCGAGGATCGTCAACAGCGCCGAGGGCTGGAGCTCGACGCGCACGAACTCGATGGGTCTGCCGGACGACGAGTTGCGCGTGCCCCGCGCCCGCGTACGCGCGGTCCTGCTCGGCGACTCGTTCACTGAGGCGCTCCAGGTCGCCCGCCGGGACAACTTCGGTTCGGTGGCCGAGCGGCTGATCCCGGGACTCGAAGCGGTCAGCGTGGGCTACTCCGGGCGCTCGCCGGTCGAGTGCGCCGACTGGCTGGAGGAATACGGTCCGCGGCTGGCGCCGGACGTCGTGATCGTGCAGCTGAACGACGGGGACCTCGGGGACCTGCTCATGCCCGGCGCGCAGGCGCGCCTGGCGATGGCCGCAGCGCCGCCGCCCGGGCCGCCCCCCGAGGGCCCGCCGGCGCGCCTGTCCCGCTGGGCGCTGCACCATTCGTCGCTGGTCACCGTGGCCTGGCGCCGCATGAAGCAGATCGTCGCCGACGGGCGCTCGCAGGTCGCGAAGCGCTTCGGCGGGGGCGGTGTCCCGGCGGAGGGCCCGGGGTCCGCGGTCTCCGGCCTGGACCCGCGCCTCGCCGCGTTCATGGACACGCTCCATCATCGCATCGCGGCACGCGCTCGGCGGCTGGTTTATCTGTACATCCCGGGCGTGGACTACTTCGGGCCGCAGGTTGGCTACGTCCGCCCGCAGGCCGCGGCCTTCTATCACGCCTTTGCCGCCCGCAACCGGGTGACGCTGGTGGACCCGCTTGACGGAATCCGCGCGGAGTTTGCACGCACGGGCCAGCCGCTGCACGGCTTTCCGAATCGGTCTCGGGCAGCGGGCACCTCAATGCTGCCGGACACCGGGTGGTGGGGGAGCGGCTTGCGCGCGTGATCGCGGAGACGATGCGATGAGCTTCTCCTCCGCCGAGTTCTTCGTCTTCTTCGCGCTGCTGCTCGGATGCCTTGCCTTGACGAAGTGGGAGGGGGCGCGTCGCGGTCTGCTGATCGGGGCGAGCTACCTCTTCTATTTCTATGCGTGGTGGGACTGGCGCTCGTGCTTCCTGCTCTTCGGCGTCACGCTGACGGGCTTCTGGGTCGCGCGCGGCATCGCCGGGGCAGACGGCCGCCGGGTCCAGCGGCGCTGGCTGCTGCTGGGCATCGTGACCAACCTCGGCGTACTCGCGTTCTTCAAGCACACGGATTTCCTGCTCGCCAACGCCCGGCCGCTGTTCCGCCTCGCGGACCTCGAATTGCCTCGCCCGAAGATCGTCCTGCCGCTGGGCATCTCGTTCTTCACCTTCCAGTGCATCTCCTACCTCGTCGACATCTACCGGGGGCTGTTGCCGGCGCACCGGAGCTTCCGCGACTACATGCTGTTCGTGGCCTTCTTCCGGCAACTGTTCGCAGGTCTCATCGTGCGCGGGGGGCAGTTCCTGCCGCAGATGGAGCGCGCGCACCCGTTGCGCGCCGGCGACCTGCGCGCGGGGTCCGCGCGCTTTCTGCGCGGCTTCACCAAGAAGATGCTGTTCGCCGACACGCTGGCGGTGTGGGTGAACCCGGTGTTCACCCATCCGGCGGCGCACTCGGCGCTCACCTGCTGGCTGGCGGTCCTGGCGTATGCGGGGCAGATCTACTATGACTTCTCGGGCTATGCCGACATGGCGATCGGGGTGGCGCGCATGCTGGGTATCGAGTGCCCGGAGAACTTCCGCCATCCCTACAACTCCCGGTCGATCGCCGAGTCCTGGCAGCGCTGGCACATCACGCTGTCCACCTGGCTGCGCGACTACCTGTTCCTGCCGCTGGCCGACGCGGTGTGCAGCCGGATCCCGGAGAACCGTCCATTCGGCATTTGGGCGGAGACCTGGTCCTGCGCCGCCGCGATCCTGCTCACGATGTTGCTGGGCGGGCTGTGGCACGGGGCGTCGTGGACCTTCGTGGCCTGGGGCGCCCTGCACGGGTCTGCGCTTGCGATCCACCGGCTGGTGCGGGAGGCGCGTGGCCGGCGCGCCCAGGGGCGCTACGGCCGGCCTGGCCGCCTCGCCTCGTGGGGCGTGACGTTCCTGTTTCTGCTCGTGACCTGGGTCCTCTTCCGCGCCCCCGATTTCCGGACCGCCTGGGCGATGCTCCACCAGATGATCTCGCCTGGCGCCGGCGGCGTGCGCTGGTTCTACGTGCAGGGCCTCGTGGTGCTGGGCGGCGCGCTCCTGCACCTCTGGAGCCTGCGTCACGAGGATCGCGGCCCGGCCCTCGACCTGCGGCACCCGCTCGCGTGGCCGGCCCTTGCCGCGCTGCTCCTGGCCCTGCTGCTGTTCGCGCCGGCCGGGACGAGCCCCTTCATCTACGCGAGATTCTGAGCGGACCCTGGCCGGCTCCATGACCTTGGCCGCACTGGGAAGGAGGAAGGTCTGGTGGCTGGAACGATCGCAAGGCCGACCGTGCAGCGGCTGCGCAGATAGCCGCCCCCCGGGCGGACGGCGGAACAGCTCGGGAACCACGACGCGGTAGCCCGGGCGGGATGCTCGGCCCGGCGCTGGGTGAGGCGGGTCCGTTGCCGCTACCACGCCCTGCCGCCCGGGGTGTTCGCTGGCTTCGAGTGGTTGAGCGGCGGGCTCCCGGGCGTGCCGCGGAAGTCCGTGGCGCGTCTGCTCCCGCCCGGGCATCTCTGCATGAGGGCGGCCAGGTGAACGGGCTCAGCGGACGCGGCGGGCCTGACCCGGCTTGCCCACGTGCGCGGGAGAGACCTTTTCCGGTACTCTAAAGCGCCGTACCTGGCACTCTGAGTATTCTTGGCCGATCGAAGCCTTGGAAATCGAGGAGAGTGACGATGCCCACCGTGGAAGAGAAACCCAAACCGTTCCTGGTCCCTGAGTATTGCAAGGGTTGCGGCCGGTGCGTGGACGTGTGCATCAAGGGCTGCATCGCCTTCGCCGACGAGATCAATCCCATCACGGGGGTCGTTCCCGTCGTGCTGGACCTGGAGAAGTGCACCGGATGCGGCCTGTGCATTGATGCCTGCCCGGAGCCTTACGGCCTGCGCGCCATGGAGCAGGGTGAGAACTACGAGTTGCTGGATCCCGCCAGGATCTTCGGAGCGCGGCAGAGCTCCGCCCCCGAGCCGGTGGACATCCCCGCCCGGCGGGTTCCCCTGCCGAAGACCCAGCCCCTCGTCATCAAGGGCAACTACGCCACCGCCGTCGGCGCGCTGCTGGGCGGCTGTCGTCACTTCTACGGCTACCCCATCACGCCCTCCACCGAGGGCGCGGAGCTGATGTCCAAGCTGCTGCCGAAGCTGGGCGGGGTGTTCCTCCAGGCCGTCTCCGAGGTCGCCACCGTGAACCACATGTACGGCACTGGAGGCGCAGGCCTCGTCTCCATGACGTTCACCTCCGGCCCCGGGTTCTCGCTGATGGTGGAAGGCATCTCCTACATGGTGGGCTCCGAGTTGCCCGGCGTGTTCGTGAACATCATGCGCGGTGGCCCCGGTCTGGGGAACATCGCTCCCGAGCAGTCCGACGTGAAGCTGGCCTGCCGCGGCCTGGGCCACGGGCACACCCACTGCATCACGCTGATGCCCAGCACGCCGCAGGAGATGCTGGACTACGCCATCCTGGCTTTCGACCTCACGCTCAAGTACCGGAACCCGGTCATCATCCTGGCCGACGGGTACCTGGGCCAGATGACCGGCAAGGTGCAGCTCCCCGACTACATGGTGAAGCCGGGGATCCCCGCGTGGGCCGTCTACGGCGACCTGAACCACCGCGCGAACCTCATCTCCTCGATCCAGCTCCAGGAGCTGGACCTGGAGAAGTTCAACGCGCACCTGGAGGACAAGTACCAGTCCATGAAGGTGGAAGCGCGGGCGGAGTCCTACATGACCGGGGACGCCGAGATCCTGCTGGTGGCCGGCAACACGCCCGCCCGCGCCGCCAAGGGCGCCGTGAAGAGCCTCCGCGATCTGGGCATCAAGGTGGGCCTCTTCCGCCCTATCACGATCTGGCCCTTCCCGGTCCAGCAGCTCCAGTCCCTGCTTCCGCAGACCCGGAGCATCGTCGTGGTCGAGGCCAACGCGGGCGGCCAGATCATGGACGAACTGCGGTTGAGCATGAGCCAGGCCGGCGTCGAGAAGCTGCCCCCGCTCACCTACGTTCGCCGGTTCGGCGGGATGCTGCCCCAGCAGACCGAGATCGTCGACCACGTGCAGTCCACCCTCGCCAGGTAAGGAGGCACTCGTGTCCGTCTTCTATCCAAAGTTCGAGCGCCACTCCCACGGCGAGGGCCTGAAGGGCCTGTCCACCCACTACTGCGCCGGTTGCGGCCACGGGCTCGCCCACAAGTACCTGGCCGACGCCATCGAGGAGCTGGGAATCCAGGACCGGACCGTGCTGGTGAGCCCCGTGGGCTGCTCGGTATTCGCCTACTACTACTTCGACACCGGCAACACGCAGGCCGCGCACGGCCGCGCCGCGGCCGTCGCCCTCGGCCACAAGATGGCGAACCCCGAGGCCGTGGTCATCTCCTACCAGGGAGACGGCGACCTCGCGTCCATCGGGCTCGCCGAGACCGTGGCCGCGGCCCAGCTGGGCGCGCCGATCACGGTCATCTTCATCAACAACGCCACCTACGGCATGACCGGAGGCCAGATGGCGCCGACTTCCCTGATGGGCCAGTCCACCGCCACCAGCCCGTTCGGCCGCAACCGGTTCAACGGCGAGCCCATGAAGATGGCCGAACTCATCGCCAGCCTGGACGGGCCCGTCTACGTGGAGCGCGTCGCGCTGTACTGGCCCGCCGGCCGCAAGAAGGCTGCCCGGGCCATCAAGAAGGCCGTGCGCATGCAGGTGGAGGGACGGGGCTACGCCTTCGTCGAGGTGCTGGCCGAGTGCCCGACCCACCTGAAGATGACGCCCGACAAGGCGGAGGAGTGGGTGAAGGAGAACATGGTCCCCATCTTCCCCCTGGGCGTGAAGAAGGACGCCGAAGTCGAGCCCTGGTTCAAGCTCTCCACGCCGAACTTCGAGTCCGGGACCTTCACCGAGACCGTGGAGGCCAGCACCGAAGCCCAGGCGCGCTACTGCAAGGGCTTCCCGGCCCGCCTGAACCCCAATGACATCAGCATGAAGCTGGCCGGTGCGGGCGGGGACGGTGCGCAGACGGCCGCCATGCTGGTGGCCATCGCGGCCATCAACGAGGGCTTCGACGGGACGCACATCCCCAGCTACGGCCCCGAGAGTCGTGGCGGAACGAGCTACGCGGACGTCCACGTGGCGAAGGACGAGGTGCTGAACCCCGCCAGCCCCACCCCGGACGTCCTGATCGCCTTCAACGCGCCGAGCCTCGCCAAGTTCGGTCTCACGGTGAAGAAGGGTGGATTCATCATCTTCGACAGTTCCGTCGCCAGGGACGTGAAGCCGGGAGACCCGAGCATCACCGTCGTGGGCGTGCCCTTCACGGAGATCGCCGTGGGGCTCGGCAAGGCGGTGGTGAAGAACATCGTGGCCCTGGGCGCGCTGCAGGCCGCGACCGGCATCTTCCCCCGGGAGACCTTCATCGCCGCCATCAAGGAAGCGCTGAAGGACAAGGCCAGGCTGATCCCGCTCAACGAGCGGGCCTTCCAGGCCGGCATGGATGCCGCGGAGGCATTCCTGGCTGCGAAGCAGAAGTAGTCCTCATCCGTGCGGACGAAGGCCCGGCGCTTGCCGGGCCTTCGTGCTGCGTAAGCCTGATTCCGATGCGTGTGCGGCGGGCAGCCGGGAGGCCCGGGCCGGCTGGCGCTGCTCAGCCCGCTCGCCGACCGGGCCGCGCTCATCCGATGATCTGGGCCAGGGCCCCGCTGCCTCCGGGTTGCAGGATGCACGACCGGGCGGCCTTCATCCCCGGTCCACGCCGCTGGCTCCTGTTCATCCGGCCTCTGCTCCGCGTATGATTATGGGCAACCATTCCACACCGGTACCGGCGGAAGCGTGGCGCGAATCGACCGCAACATCCAGGCGGCGTCGAGGAGGTCTCGCCCGCGGGGCCGTGCGGGCCAATCCGGAAAGGTGTGCCCCCATTCTTGCGAAGCCTCCCCGCGCTTTTCGTGGCCGTGATGTTCGCGGCGGCCGCCGCCGTCACTCCGGCCCGGTCGAGCATCATCCTCTCGGAATTGTGCGATCCTGCGAGCAACTACACGACGGATCGCTTCATCGAGATCTACAACACCGGCCCCGGCGCCGTGGACCTCTCGAACTGGTCGGTGGTCGCGGTGGCGAACAGCGCGGACGGCACCACCTGGACGCTCGCGGGGACCATCGCTGCGGGCCAGACCAGGGTCCTGGGCTACACGACGCCCGTGACCGCCTTTACCGTGAACTTCCCGAACGCAGCGTGGAACGCCTTCAACAGCTCGGGTGGCGCCTACAACTGGAACGGGAAGGCGGGTGACGGTGCGAAGCTGAAGAACGCCAGTGGGACGGTCATCGACCTCGTCCTCGCGACGGACGCGCTCTTCGAGAACAAGGCCCTCGTCCGCAACGCGAGCATCACCAGCCCGAACTCGGTCTTCACGCCCTCCGAGTGGACCGCGACGGCGGTGACCCTGGCCACCGACGCCAGCCCCGGCTCGCACAACGGGTCGCAGGTCACGGCGGCGGGGCCGAGGATCTCGAACCTCGTGACCGATCCAGCGACCCCGGTGGCGGGTGTGGGGGTGGACGTGCAAGCGGGCGTCGTGGACACCAGTGGCCCGATCGCCTCCGTCACGCTCTCGTGGGGCACGACCTCGACCTCGCTGCCCAACCCCATCGCGATGGCGTGGGTCGCGGATTCCACCTACCGGACGAGCGCCGCGATCCCGGCGCAGTCGGCCGGGGCCATGGTCTACTACCAGGTGCAGGCGGTGGGCGCGTCGGCGACGAGTGCCTCGTCGGTCCTGAGCTACACGCTCGCAGGCGGCGGGGGCGAGGCGCCGACCATCCTCTCCGTGGGCGAGATGAGCGACTCGACGCTGCTCGTCCAGTTCAGCGAGCCGGTGGAGCAGACCAGCGCCGAGACGCCGGCGAACTACACGGTGGGCGAGATGAGCGCGGTCGCGGCGGTGCGCGACCCAATCCAGACGGCCCAGGTGCTGGTGGCCGTCCGAGGCATCCCGGCGGGAGCGCGCACGCTGACGGTGAACGGCGTGGCCGGTCTCTCCGCCAACGTGGCCTACGGCGCCATCTGCAGCTTCAACTACGTGGACGTGAGCGTCCCCAGCGGGTACTACGCCAGCACGATCGGGCTCAAGGGCTCGGCGCTGCGGGTCGCCCTCCACAACCTCATCAAGAACCACACGGTCAAGAGCTACGCGTACGCCCTAACGGCCTTCGCGACCACCGACGTGAAGCCGAATGGCAAGATCTGGGACATGTATTCGGACGTGCCGGGAGGGACGCCGCCCTACGAGTACGCCGTCGGCGAGACCGGGCAGGGTGGTTCGGAGGGGCTCGGCTACAACCGCGAGCACTCGTGGCCCCAGTCCTGGTTCAACGGCGTGTCCCCGCCGTACTCGGACCTGTGGATCCTCTATCCCACGGATTCCTACGTGAACGGCTACCGCGGCAACTACCCGTTCGGGGAGGTCGGCACCGCGTCGGCCACGTCGCTCAACGGGAGCAAGCTCGGCACCAGCGCGAGCGCCGGCTACAGCGGCACGGTGTTCGAGCCCGTCGACGCCTTCAAGGGCGATTTCGCGCGCAGCACGTTCTACGTCTCGACGCGCTACTTCAACGAGGATGCCGGTTGGTCGAGCAGCGGGTCGGCCAACCGCGCCGAGCTGCTGACGTGGGCGGTCGATCAGTATTCGACGTGGAACACGAGCGATCCCGTGAGCTGGAAGGAGCGCCTGCGCAACGGGGCCATCTACGTCATCCAGAACAACCGGAATCCGTTCGTCGACCATCCCGAGTTCGTGGCGATGATCTACGATTCGAATTCCGTCGCGGCCGTGGACGACGTCGCGTCCGCGGGCTCGGTGCGTCTCCGCCAGAACCTGCCGAATCCGTTCGGCGCGCGCACCACGATCGGATTCGACCTCGCCCGGCGGGAACGGGTCGCGCTCCGCATCTACGACGTGACCGGGCGCCTGGTCAGGACGCTGGCGGACGGAAACGTGCTGGAACCCGGCAGTCACCACGTGGACTGGGACGGGCGCGACGAGGGCGCGGCGCAGCTCCAGGCGGGACTCTATTTCTGCCGCCTCGTCGCCGGCCCGGCCAGCGTGACGAAGCGCATGGTGCTCGCGCGGTGATGGAACGAGTCGCGGGATTCCGGGACTCGGCTCCGCCCGGGGCGGCGGTGGCGTAGGGCCAGCTCGGACCGACGCGATTCCGCCACGGGCAAGCCCGGGCTGATGAACCGTCCGGGCTAG
>Ga0315286_10003019_pt1 | contig 15761 bp, 1 predicted proteins | sample YL17G10_0_MG_FD_205038 | JGI IMG/M metagenome (GOLD analysis project Ga0315286, IMG submission 205038) | Sediment microbial communities from Yellowstone Lake, YNP, Wyoming, USA - YL17G10_0 | ecosystem: Environmental > Aquatic > Freshwater > Lake > Sediment | place: USA: Wyoming | collected...
TGACCGCCTGGTGGGAGGCCCGGGTAAGGACACCCTAGAGGGTGGTGCGGGGGACGACAAACTGATTGACTGGGCCTGTAAACCGTTTAAACCTCAGCCTTGCCATCATGAGAAGATGGCGCCATGCTCTTCCTGGGTGATGCCGTTTATTTGCGATGTCGAGACCGAAAACCCGAACGACAGCATTAAGATAGCCCTGCCGCCGGCAAGAGATCAGGGATTCGCGCTTTCGAGAGGTCGCAAACGATAGATCTGTGCCGCCAAACCATTGCCGATTTCCGGTGAAGTCGGTTTTTTGCAAAGGCGAAATTCGTCCTTCTGGAGGGGTCTGACGTCAGAATGAAGCTTGGGTCAACTCCGATTGGATTTTGATACCTGGCAGCTTGCTGCGGGGCAGTTCAGTTTTTTTCTAAATGTGTAAAAGTTTGGTAACAGTGGTAAAATTTTGCTCACCTCAAGGGTAAAGCAGTACACACACCTTGTTGGCCACATGAGTCGCCTTTCCCAACTAACTGGAAATTCATTCTAATTCCAACCGTAATCTCCGCCTGGAAAATGGTGTAGTTCTTGCATGACAATATAGAGTTTTGGCGTTTGGATTCAAGAAGGGAAAAATGAAGACAATTCATTGAAACCCTTGATGAAATAAACGGATTTATCTTGACTCCTTTCTTCTGTGATTCGAAAATTCGGATCGTGCCGGAGTGTGCCTTCGGTACGGTTGGCGTTAACCGTCTTTGATCATGTGGCCTGGCTGAGCAAACAGGAGATGGGAGATGATCGCCAAGTTAGCTTTCCATGAAATGCTTCCGCAGCCAGTCCACCATCTGCTTGATGGCGGCTCACTCCATCTCGCAAAGATTCTCTCAAGTCAGACAATGGATAAGGTCGCAAATACTTTTCGCAAGTTGAATCAAGCCCGCCATGCCCGCGCATGAGGGGCACGTGTGACCCGAAAGTGCGCATAAGACGGGGACTTGAATCGGCCTGCTGGAATAGCAGAAAGCTTCTCACAGCATCACGATGACACATCGAGCGAAGTTCAAAGCCTGCGCGGTTCTGGATTCACAGGTTTCATACTGATGAAAGCGGAAGGAGTGTGCCATGAGTCTCGCCAGACAGATCAGAAGATTGCTAAGACGGAAGGACGCTACGGTTGCCAGGAAGCATCGGCGAAAGGTAGTCCTGGAATCCCTTGAGCCGCGGTTGCTCCTCTCCGCCGACCTGGAATTCACCATGACAGGCACGGTAGATGATGTCACCCTCCGTTCTCAGGATGTGGACGGCGTCGATTTCCTTCAGCTGGTCAACAACACGGACCAGTCGATCATGCAGAGCCAGGCCCTTTCAGACACAAACGCCGTCGAGATCATCGGCTCGGAAAATCACGATGCCCTGACCGTCGATTTCACCAACCCCTTCTCTATCCCCATCTCCTTTACAGATTCCTCTTCGAGTGACAAAGACACCCTGCGAGTCACCGGTGCGGGCCAGATCTGGCGGGTAACCGGCCCGGATACGGGTTTTGTGGCGAACGTCGAGTTTCGCGGCATCGAGGATATCGTTGGCGGCGCCGGGGATGATACTTTCTATTTTGCCGACCAAGCAGCGCTCTTGGGGACCATCGACGGCGGCGGCGGCGCAAACACCCTGGACTACTCCGAGTATCTCACCGGTGTGACCGTGGACCTCTCTCAAGGCTCTGCCGAGGGAACGACCGGGGTGAGTAATATCCGGAATGTCACCGGCGGCATAGGAGATGACACACTTACTGGCGATGATAACGACAACCTGCTCTTTGGAGGCTTTGGGGATGATATTCTGACAGGCAGCGCTGGCGACGATGAACTTATTGGCGGCGAAGGCATTGACACTGTTTCCTATTCAAATGCGGCCGATGGTGTGACGGTTGATCTGAGTTCAAAAGTTGCCCAGGACACCGGCGGGGCAGGCATTGACAAGCTCTCCGAAATTGAGAATCTTAGAGGATCTCCGTATGATGACATTCTTATTGGAAGCGCAGAAAAAAACCGCATCGAGGGCCTGGGCGGCGATGACATCTTAACCGGCGGTGCAGGAGATGACGACCTCATCGGGGGTACGGGCACAGACACGGTCAGCTACGAAAACGATGCGGCCGGTGTAACTGCCGACCTTTCTGAAAATACGGCCACGGACGGTTCCGGCAATACGGATACCTTTGCTTCCATTGAAAACCTGACCGGATCACAGTACGACGACGTTCTCTATGGTGACGCCAATTCCAACATTCTTACCGGTGGAGAAGGTAACGACAATCTCTATGGGGGAAATGGTGCAGACATCTATGCCTTCGGGGACGACTGGGGAGCGGATACCATTGTCGATGATCATCGTTTACCGCATGACGGCATCAAAAATACCCTCGACTTTTCCAGCGCCACAGCTGACCTCATTTTTACCATCCATGCCGATGCCACTGTTTCGGTGCAAGATGGCGTGAATTCCGTCTCCGCCTTGAGTTTCGTATCGGAAGATGATCTTCAAACAGCGGACGGGATCAGCAGCCTGTCGCAGGTCGAACTGATCGGCGCCTTGATCGGCAGCAGCGGCGATGACACCTTTGTATTCGAAGACGGAGCAACCTTGGCCGGGTCCATCGACGGCGGTGGCGGGCGCAACACCCTGGACTATTCTCTCTACAGCGGTGATGTAGCGGTTGATTTTACCAGCGGCGACGCAACCGGTGTAACAGAAGGGATAACCAACACCCAGGCGGTGAGTATGGGTGAAGGAAACTCTACCATCACCGGCAGCGGCGAGGGCAGTACAGCCTCTTATGGCAGCTCCAAGGGCAACGTCATTTTGAATCTTGCAACCGGCGTGTTTGAAAAAATAGGATCTGGTTTGGATGCGCTCTCTGGCGTTAAAAACCTGGAAGGATCGGACTACAACGATCAACTTATCGGGGATGTCCAGGGCAACACCCTTGACGGCGGCGGTGGGGCGGACTACCTGGCAGGAGGTCTTGGAGACGACACCTATAGATTCCGGGATGGCTGGGGGAGAGACACGATACTTGAAAATGGGGATGAAGGGACGGACACCCTTGATTTTTCTGAAGTCACCACGGACCTGACCTTCACCATCCATGCCGACGGCACGGTTTCCGTTACCGACGGGTCCAATGTCCTCAGGAAGGTCAGCAATATCGAAAGAATTATCGACGGCAGCGGCAACGACACCTTTGTATTTGAAGACGGCGCTGTTTTCCATGGTGACATTGGTGCGAGCAGTGTCTGGCTCCAGCTTCTCGGCCTGGATGAATCGGGGGGCGGGACCAATACCCTGGATTTTTCCGCCTATACAACCGCCATATCGGTGGATTTGAGCATCACCATCCCTGAAATCGGCGTGAATGTGCTGGAACATGCATATACGATTGATAGCTCACAACAGATGATCGCTCCGATCATCGATCATTTTTGCCACATCCAGAACGTGATCGGCGGCACCGGTGATGACATCCTATGGGGCGGCTCCGGGGAAAACGTTCTTGAAGGCGGCGCCGGCGATGACACTCTAATTGGCCGTGAAGGTAAGGATACCCTTGAAGGCGGCGCCGGCAACGACACACTCTACGGCGGCTGGGAGATCGACCCCCTGGGCCAGAATGATATCGCTTCCTATACTGATGCGGCAGCCGGGGTCCAGGTGGACCTGGGGATCATCGGGCCGCAGGATACCATTGGCGCAGGCACTGATACTCTGGTCGGAATAAATAATATCATCGGTTCGGCCTATGCCGATGAGCTTACCGGCAGTATCCTGGACAATTATTTATTTGGCGGCGCCGGCAACGATATACTCTACGGCGGCCTCGGAGCAGACACTCTGGAAGGTGGCGCCGGTGATGACTACCTGGACGGCGGCGACAATCTCCCCCTGTTCTGGGATGTGGCCTCCTATGCCGGTTCTGAAGAGAGGGTGGAAGTTGACCTGAGCCAGGCCGGAGAGCAGGACACCATTGGCGCCGGAAAAGATACTCTAATCAACATCGAAGGCCTTGCCGGTTCTGATTATGATGACACTTTGCGGGGGAGCGATTCGGATAACATCCTCATCGGCAATGCCGGCGACGATATTCTGGAGGGCGGCCTTGGCCTGAACACTTTAAAAGGCGGCGAGGGCAGCGACACGGCCTCCTATGCCCATGCCGTAGCCGGGGTTACGGTAGACCTGAGGAACCCGCTGCCGCAGATCACCGGCGGCGCAGGCCTTGACACCTTCTCGGAGATAGAGAACCTCACCGGCTCTGATTTTGCTGACACCCTGACCGGCGATTTGAGCCCCAATGTGCTTAACGGCGGCAAAGGCAACGATGTTCTCAACGGCAAAGAAGGCGCCGACACCTATGTACTCTTTCCCGAGTGGGGTTCGGATCAAATTACAGACGACAAAACCATTGGTATTGACGCCCTGCCCAGCGATTCAGCACTGGGAGTAATCGACGCGCTCGATTTCTCAGAAATTTCTGCCGACCTAACATTCACCATCCATACCGACGGCAGCGTTTCTATCACCGATGGGATCAATTTCCTGAGCAACCTGAAAGCCCTCGAAGCCTTGATCGGCGGCAGCGGCAAAAACATTTTTATATTCCAAGACGGCGCCGAATTTTCCGGTAGAATCGATGGCGGCAGCGGCCCGAGCAACACCTTGAATTACTCGGTATATACCAAGGGAATCCAGGTAGATCTCGCCGCCGCCGATGAATCCGGCTACGGCAAGGCCCAGGGGGCGACGGGCGTAAAGAATATCCATAACATCATCGGCGGTACGGCCGGCGACACGATATCGGGGAATGACTTCGATAACATCCTTACCGGCGGGGCCGGCAACGACATCCTGAGTGGCGGCGAAGGAAACGACACCCTGAAGGGGGAGGCAGGAGACGATATCCTCGAGGGCGGTTCCGGCAATGACCGGCTCTATGGCGGTTCCGGGAATGACAAGCTCGACGGCGGCGGCGGTGATGACACCCTCGCCGGCAGCAGTGGGGATGATATCCTCACCGGTGGATCCGGAGTTGATACGATACTGTATGACGACGCGACCGCCGGTGTGACCGTCAACCTCAATTTGACCACCAGCCAGAACACAGGCGGTGCTGGCAAAGATACGATTGCCGAGGTGGAGAATATCACTGGCTCAGATTTCAACGATGTCCTGACCGGTAACGGCGAGGTCAACATCCTGTTAGGCGGCAGTGGCGATGATGAGCTTTACGGGAACAAGGGAGCTGATATTCTTGCAGGTGGTCTTGGTGACGATTTTCTCTCAGGCGGTGAGGGCAGCGACACGGCCTCGTACGCTGGTGCGGGTTCAGGCGTTACGGTTGATCTGAGCAATCCGGCGGCCCAGGCTACTGGAGGCGCTGGATCAGACACCCTGTCCGGCATTCGGAACATTATAGGAACTGACTATGCTGACGTCCTGACCGGCGACTCCTTCAGCAATCTCCTCATCGGCGGGGGTGGGAATGATACGCTAACGGGCGGTGGCGGCAATGACACCTTGACCGGTGATGCGGGTAATGACCATCTTTATGGGGGCGAGGGAGACGATCTTCTGGCCGGAGGGAGCGGAGACGATATTCTCGAAGGGCAAGGAGGAGACGATATCCTTGAGGGCGGCTCTGGAAACGATACACTCCTTGGTGGGAGCGGAAACAATACGGCTTCGTATAGCGAGGCGGAAGCCGGCGTCACGGTTAGCCTGGATATTTCCGTCAGTCAGAATACGGGCGGTGTGGGTTGGGATACGCTTGATGGTATCTCCAATGTAACCGGCTCGGCCTACGACGATACCTTAATGGGTAACGCCAGCGACAATCTTATCTTGGGCGGCGAGGGCAATGACTATTTAATCGGCGGCGCCGGCAACGACGATCTGCTCGGCGGCTCGGGTGATGATATCCTGGAGGGCGGAAGCGCCGCTGACAATCTTATAGGCGGGGAGGGAGCCGATACGGCATCGTACGCCGGCGACTCCGTCCCGGTTAATGCATCGCTAATTGATGAAACCGCCTTGCAAGGCACCAGTTACACAGACACTCTGATCGGTATTGAAAACCTCACGGGCGGCTCCGGCGACGACATCCTGACAGGGGATGCGGCTGCCAATTATCTCTACGGCGGCGGTGGGAACGACACACTGAGCGGCGGTGCGGGTGACGACGTGCTCGAAGGCGGGGCCGGCGCTGATAGCCTCGAAGGCGGAACGGGAAGCGACACTGCCTCCTATGCCGGTGCTGGAGCATACGTAACAGTGAATTTGGCCGACACAGATCCCTTGGGGCAGAATACAGGTGGTGCCGGTATCGACATCCTGACAGGCATCGAGAACCTAATCGGGTCTGATTATGACGACACTCTGACTGGAGATGCCGGTGCTAATTATCTTTTTGGCGGTAAGGGGGATGATAATTTATTTGGAGGCTCCGGCGATGACGTCCTGGAAGGCGGCTCAGGAGCTGATCACATTGACGGCGGCGCGGGCAGCGACACCGTCTCCTATGCGGGCAATACTGCCGGCGTGAACATCACGCTGGGAGGGTCTGCCATTGACGGCTTGGGGGATGTCGATACCCTGCTGGCCGTTGAGAACGTGATCGGTTCGGAGTACGACGACCACCTTGTTGGCGATGCAAACGCCAACCGCCTCTTCGGCGGTGCTGGCGACGATATTCTCGAGGGCGGTGCTGGGGACGATATTCTGGAAGGCGGAGCAGGCAACGACATACTCGAAGGCGGCGCCGGTGCAGACTGGGCGTCCTATGCCTCAGACCCGAACGGAGTTGAGGTGATCCTGGGCGACCTGGCCCTCGACGGGTATGGCACCGAGGACAATCTGAGTGGTATCGAGAACCTGGAAGGGTCCGCCTTTGACGATATTCTGATGGGCGACTGGGGCAACAATATCCTGGCCGGCCTTGCCGGTGACGACCTTCTCGAAGGTAGCGGCGGCATAGACGAACTGTGTGGCGGTGAAGGCAGCGACACCGCATCCTATTCCACCGATCCGGGCGGGGCTCAGGTGGTTCTTGGGGTGAGTGCTCTTGATGGCTACGGGGAAAGTGAAACCCTCATCGGGATCGAGAACCTCTCCGGCTCTGCCGGGGCGGATATTCTGACAGGCAATGATGTTGACAATATCATCATCGGCGGTGCCGGCAACGACAAGCTTTATGGTCTCCTCGGCAATGATCAACTTTCCGGCGGTGTGGGTGGCGATGAGTTGTATGGCGGCGGCGGTGATGACATCCTCGAGGGCGGCAGCGGCGACGATCTCCTTGACGGCGGCACGGGGAGCGATGGGGCGACTTATGAAAATGCAACCGCAGGGGTTACCGTCGACCTGAGCCTGAATAACGCCCAGAATACGGTGGGCGCCGGCAAGGACACGCTGGTCGAAATCGAAAACCTGATCGGCACGCCGTATGACGACACTCTGATCGGCGACGAAAACGACAATATCCTTGTTGGCGGCCCGGGGGCTGACCATCTCAGCGGTGGCTTAGGCAATGACTATATCATCGGTTCCGCCGGAGCGGATACCATCGACGGTGGCGATGGCACCGGTGATACCGTCTCCTACGCCACTGACCCCGGCGGGGTGTCGATCGAACTCGGACAAAGGGCAACGGACGGCTACGGCGATAGCGACGCGCTGTCGAACATTGAAAATGTGAAGGGGAGCTCTTTCGAGGACTTGCTGATCGGCGACAGCCAAGCCAATGCGTTGAGCGGCGGTTATGGCAAGGATGTGATCGACGGCATGGGCGGCGATGATGTCATAGAAGGCGGCGGCGATGATGATACCCTGCGGGGCGGCGAAGGAAAGGATACTGTCTCCTATGCTTCGGCAGAAGAAGGAGTCACCGTTAACCTTTCCATTAGCAAAGAGCCACAGAGCACGGGCGGCGCTGGCCAGGACATCCTCACCGGTTTCGAGAACATTATCGGCTCGGGGTATGACGACGTTCTGACCGGGGATGATGGCGACAATATTCTCAACGGTGGCGGCGGCAGCGACAACCTGTCCGGGGGCGCCGGTAACGATACGCTCTTCGGCGGTGCGGGCGACGATTTACTGGAAGGCGGTGCGGGCGACGATACGATTGATGGCGGTGAAGGCGTCGACCTTATCTCCTATGCAGGTGCCGGCGGTGGTATTACAGTGACGCTCAACAAGGAAGACACCCAGAATAAACCTATTTCCCAGGATACCGGCGGCGCCGGTTCGGATACCCTGATTGGGCTTGAAGATCTGGAGGGCTCTGCCTTTAGCGATAGGCTGACCGGCGACAGCGGCAACAACGTTATTAGCGGCGGAGCCGGGGATGATAGCGTTGACGGCGGCGGGAGCATAGATACCGCCTCCTATGCCAGCGCGGGTTCAGGCGTCACAGTGGATTTAAGCCGTTCGGATGCCCAGGCTACGGGCGGCGCGGGAACCGACACATTAAAGAATTTTGAGAACCTGGTTGGTTCTTTCTACAACGACACCTTGATCGGCGACGATGCCGCCAATCTTATCCATGGCCTGCTCGGCGACGACGTGCTGGAGGGACGAGCCGGCAATGATGTGCTTGACGGCGGCGGCGGTATAGATACCGCCTCCTATGCGCATGCAGGTTCAGGCGTCACGGTTGACTTGAGCAATACAACTTCGCAGGCTACCGGCGGAGCCGGCTCCGACACGCTCGCGAATATAGAAAACCTTACCGGTTCAAATTATAGAGACATATTGACCGGCGACGCCCAGGCCAACGTTCTCTCCGGTGGCCAAGGAGACGATGATCTCTTTGCCGGAGCTGGTAACGATATCCTGCTGGGCGGTCTTGGCAATGATCTGCTCCAGGGTGAAGAGGGTAACGACACGGCCTCGTACGCTGGTGCGGGTTTGGGCGTTACGGTTGATCTGAGCAATCTGGCGGCCCAGCCTACCGGAGGTGCCGGATCGGACACCCTGACCGGCATCGAAAACCTGACCGGCTCGGATTATAATGACACACTGACCGGTGATGTGCAGAACAACATCCTCCTCGGTGGTAAAGGCAATGATGTTATCAGAGGCGGTGCGGGCGACGACTGGATCGAAGGTGGGGCCGGTGATGATACGCTCGATGGCGGGCTCGGCACCGATACCGCGTCCTATATGTTTGCGCTGCAAGGCGTCACAATATCGCTTAACGACGGAACCGGGTCAGATGGCTATGAGATATCGCCTGGTCAAATCGGCACGGATACATTCGCAGGCATTGAGAATCTCTACGGCTCCAAGTATGACGACACGCTTACCGGAAACGGACTCGCCAATATCCTCACCGGCGGGGCGGGTAATGACACCCTCATCGGAGATGCGGGCGACGATGTGCTGGAAGGCGGTCTGGGAGATGATACTTTTTTGGGCGGCAGCGGCAGCGACGCCCTTCGGGGTGGCCTGGGAAGCGATACGGCATCGTACACCGGAGACTTAATTCCGGTGAAGGTTTCTCTTCTTGCTGGATCGGGCCAGCAAGGCATTTACACAGACACCCTGATCGGAATTGAAAACCTCATCGGCGGCTCCGGCAACGACATCCTGACCGGCGACAGCGGCGACAATATTCTCAAAGGCGGCGCTGGAGATGACTATCTCTATGGCAATGAAGGAAAGGATGTCTTAGAAGGCGGAGCCGGTAATGATCACCTTTACGGAGGGGAAGGGCGAGATGCCGCCTCCTATGCCAGTGCGGGTTCAGCCGTCACAGTGGATTTGAGCAATCCCGCTGGACAGGCCACAGGCGGAGCCGGTTCCGACACGCTCGCGAATATAGAAAACCTGATCGGTTCCGATTTTAAAGACACCCTGACCGGAGATGGGGCCGCCAATTATCTCTATGGCGGCAAGGGCGACGATACTCTTAGAGGTATGGCCGGCGACGACCTGCTCGAAGGCGGGGCCGGCGCTGATAACATTGACGGCGGCACAGGGAGCGACACCGCGTCCTACGCCTCCGACGCCGCCGGAGTTGACGTAACGATCGGGGGGACGGCCCGGGACGGTTTCGGAACGTTGGACACCCTGGCGGGCATCGAGAATCTGCTCGGTTCTTCCCATCCGGATAAATTGACCGGTGATGCCAGCAACAACATCCTCTACGGCGGCGGCGGCAACGACACGTTAACGGGCGGCGGCGGCAACGACATCTACGCCGGCGGCTACGGGGACGATGCTTATGATTTTACCGGCGCCCTGTCCCTTACGATTTACGATCCTGAAGCTCTCAACCTCACCGCCGACGTGCTCATCCCCGGCGATATCCGCTTCGTTTCCAACGGCAAGATCACTGTTAACGACGCGATTACCATCTCCAGCCGGAAAATCGCCCAAGGCGGAGATTACGAGAGCGATCCTTCTACCGGTAATTCCGGCTCCATCTCTTTCCAAGCCAGTGAGATTGTAATCGGGGAGAATGCGCAATTATTTGCCCATGCCGACCAGTCTTTCACCGCCGGCGATATCAACCTCCATGCTCAGAATACACCTGCCGGAGGTGTCTTCGACCTTATATTGGGAGATACACCTGAATGGCTGCGCGAGGCGATACTCGAATTCATTCCCATCGATATTGAGAATACCAAAATTTCTTTGGATGCCGCCATCCTCAAGGGCGGTAACATCCGCATTTCCGCCGAAGCCGGTCAGGAAAAGGCCTTTAAAGACAAGGGGATGACGTTTAATCCCACGGCAGATGTCCGTGATGACAGCAATACGATCCAGTTCGCCAAGCCCCATGCCTTTGCCACCGGCGATGCCTTGAAATACGACGTGGGCAAGGACGGCACAGCCATTGGCGGCTTGAAAAACGGCGAGGTCTATTACGCGGTGGTGGTGGACGGAGCGACGATTCGGCTCGCTGCCAGCTCCAGTGATGCCGTGGCTGAGAATCCTGTCTGTATCGATCTCACACCATCCGTGGCAGCAGGCCAGGAGCACAGCCTAAAACGCGCGCCTTCCGGTCTGGATTTGTTTAGGGAGATTTCCCTGACCATTAATTCTCTCCTCACTGGTGTGAGTGACCTCGCCGATCCTCTCGTCGGTTTTTACCCGAAATTTGATCTCATTCCCGTTGCCGTCTCCATTGCTTCCTCCACGGTGGACATCGGTGCTAATACCGCCATCGACGGATCAACCCTCACCATTGACGCCACGGCTTTGACCAATGCCCAGGTGAAGGTCCAGGGCTTTCCTTTTATCAATATCGGTGTCGGCTATGCCATGCCCACCGCCTCCATTACCATCAACAGCGGCGTGGATGTTGATACGACTGGCGATGTCTCGATCAGCTCCCTTGCAAGCAGTGGTGTGAACGTAACGGCGGAAACGGACCCCTATGCATTATTCGGCATGATCGGTAATTTTGGCGGCTGGGTACAGAAGGGGTTGAAATGGGATTGGCTCAACAATCTCACCGACTTCTTCGATCTGCTGCCCAGAATTTCCTTTGGGGTGGGAGTGGGAGTGGCACAATCCAGCGTAGTGGTTGCTGCCGGCTCCACGTTTGATGTCGTCGACGGCACTTTCACGATGAATGCCGACATTACCAAGAATCAGGAAGTTGGCGGCGAGGCCAAGGGCAGGTTTGCCCTGGGTGGCGCCGTCTCGGTTTTCGTCGGAAATGCGGGCGCGGAAATGAACGGTACCGTCAACGCCGGCAAGGACGTTGCCATCGGTGCGGCCGTGAAGACCGAAGCCGATAAGACGGAAGCAAGTTCCGAGTTTGAACCGGAAGACCTTGAAAAGGATGACGACCCAGCCCCAAAACCCAAAAAGCCGCCAACCGCTTTCGATATTTACGAAAATGCCAATGAGTTCATATCGGGGAAGGATAAAGAACCCATCCCGAAGAAGAAGGACGAAACGAAGCCCCCGGACAAACCCAATCCGGATACGAGTCCCGGCGCTTTCTTCAAAAGCCTTTCCCTTTCGGGAGCCGGGGCCATAGCCGTTCAGCTCAATAACAGCCATGCCGCCATCGGCGAGAACGCTTCTGTCACATCGTGGAACGGCGATATCACGGTGAAGGCCGCCACCAGCGACACCCTGAAGCTTGAGGCAACAAGCAGCATCGGGGAGCCGGAAAATAAGGACGAGGCTAAAAAGGAGAACGCACCCAAAGATAAGTCCCTTGGCGGCAGCGTCGCCTTCGGCCTCCTCCTCAACACGGCTGAGGCCTCGGTCGGGAAGAATGCGCAGGTGAATGCGCCCGGCGCCATATCGGTCCTGTCGGAGACTGCGGTACCCTGGGAACAGGAATACATCAAGACCGAACCCATAGAGAACTTAGTAAGAAGTTTAAGCACCGAAGGGTTTGAGGGATTGACGGTCCTCAACACCGGGACAGAGATTAAATCCGTCTTTGAAGACAAAAAAGAAGGATATCTGGGTCTTCAAGGAGGGTTCTTCACGACCTGGGCGCAGAGTTCGGGCGAAAGCGACTACGGCGTTCAGGGAACGGCCAACTTCCTTATTATAATCAACAAGAGCGCGGCTTACATAGACGAGGGAGCGGTATTGAATCAGATCGCAGCCCTTCGTTCAGATGGACAAGACGTGCGCGTTGAGGCGAAGAGCAACGCCGCAACGGTGAACCTCTCCGGCGTAATTCCGGGAGGTGAGCTTAAAGATATCATCTCACCCCTCGGGGTGAAGGCAAAGGAGGGCGGGGGCGGCCTGAGTCTGCTGGTGAACGTCACCTACAACGAGGTGATGGCGGAAGTCAGGAAGGGCGCCACGATTACCTGCGAAACCCTTGCCGTGGTTGCCGACACCAAGACGGTGGATGTGGCCATTGCGCCGGTGACGGCTTCTTCGGATAAGGCTTCGTTCGGCGGCAGCCTTTCGCTGGCCGGGCTGATCAACCAGACCACGGCGAGGATCGATGGCGGTGCTGTTATCATAAGCGGCGCCAAGCAGATCGAGGGTGCCGGCGCCACAGTGCTGGTGCGGGCCACGGATGACGCTGTGGTGGTGAACACCGCCGGGTCCGTCGCTTTCGGTAAGACAGCAGGCGTCGGTCTCGCTGGCGCGGTGAATGGTATTTACCGGAACACCCGGGCTCTCATCGGCAACCCCAATGATAATGCCCAAGGAACGGGTTCGGTCAGTTCGAATGGAAAAATTTCCGTTGAAGCGGCCAACAGAGGAATCACGGGCGCGTTTTCCGCCGTCGGCACAAGCTCGCAACCGAACCCCGACATGCCGGAGAATCTCTCCAAATCAACCGGGGAACTCGGCAAGAAATTGGCCGACAGTAAATTTATCAAGGGCCTGAAAACGGTCAAAGATGGGATCGATACGGTCGGTAGATATATAAAAGCCTTACCGGCCACGGTAACGAACCTCAACCAGTTACTGCATAAAGGTGGCGCAGCCGACTATAAAAAAGAACTCAACAAGGTCGTTGAAAAACCGAAGGAGGAAAAGAAACCGGAAGCAAAGGACGAGCTTTCCAAATGGGGAGTCAGCTTCTCCGGCAATGCATCGGTCAATATCGGCATTGAAAGCGCCGAGGCAAGGGTCGTCAATGCCACTGTAACCCATGCCGCCGATCTCAACCTCGATGCTCAAAACCAGACACTCAGCGGTGCCCTGGCCGGTTCCGCGGCCATCAGTTGGAAATCGAAAGAGGGCTCCGCCGGCATCGGTATCTCCTTAGCCAGCAACGTCCTCGTCGGGCATACCCAGGCCAGCATCGAAGGCTCCACGATTACCTTGACCAACAATCTCACCATCGCCGCCGCCACGGCGGGTATCAATGGCGCCCTGGCCGCCAGCGGCAGCTATGCCAAGCAACAGAAGGGGGCAGCCATCGGCCTCTCGGGCGCGGCTACCGTCAAGGTTCAGGAAACCCTGGCCTTCATCAGGGCGAGCTCCATCATCGCTGCCGACAATATTTACGTCTCGGCCAAGGATTCCACCATCATCGGCTCTGTGGGCGGCAGTCTTTCCCTGACCGGCGGCAACGCCGGCATCGGACCCGCTTTTGGGGCGACGGTATTGGTCAACAGAATCAATTCCTTTATTGAAGATTCCTCCATAACCAGCCGCGGCGATCTGACGCTTTCCGCCCATAACGCGACGATCCTCGGGACCCTCGCGCTTGCCGGCGCGGTTTCCTCGGGCAATGTGGCTGCTCCCATCTCCGTCGCCGCTAACGTGGTGGTCAGCGATACGGCAAGTTATATCACCTCCACCGATGCAACTTTGGACACGATAAAGGCGAATGGGAATATCAGGATTACCGCCGATGACAAGGCCATCATCGGCGGCCTGGCCGGTTCCTTAGGAATCGGCTCCTTCAGTTCCTCGGGGAACGGCTCATCCCAGGGAAATACGGGCACGCAGGAAAGCAGCTATGATTATTTTACGAAGATTTATAACGCTTATTATGGAGTAAAGGATAAAGATAAAAAGGATGAGCCTCCTAAAAAGCCGGAAACCGGAACCCAAAAAGGTAAGCAGGAGGTCAAATGGAGCGCGGCCGTAGGGGCCTCCGGGGTCCTTAACGTGGTGGCCGGCTCAGTGAAAGCCTTTGCCGAAGGGGAGAGTCAAGGTAATCTCGTTATCGAAGCCGGCAAAGATTTTGCTCTTACGGCCAACCGGGGGGCGGTGATAACCAATGTGGCCCTGGCTGCGTCTGGCGCCAAAACCTCGGCCATAGGCGGCGCGGGGACGGGGACGGTAGTTGCCTCCGATACGGAAACCTTTATCAGGAACGCCACAATCAAGGCCGGCGGGGACTTGGGTCTGGACGCCGTTGACCGGGCGGTTACGGCTACGGTCTCCCTTTCCGGCCAAATCGCAGTTTCCGCCAAAGACAAGCAATCGGCAGCCGTCGGCGGGGCCGCCGGTGTCAATGTCATTGTGGGCAATGTGCGGAGTTATTTGGAGAACACGAAGGTCAACAATACAACCGGGGTTGGGGAAAACGTCTCTCTCCACGCCACCAATGAGTCCGTTACGGTGGATGTGGCTCTGGGCGGCCAGGGGGCCTTCAGGGAAAAGAGCGCGTCCGTGGGCGGGTCCTTCGCGATCAATACCATGGTCAATGCAACCGACTCCTACATCAAGAATTCCACTGTCTGGACCGCCTCAGGAGACGTTGCCCTTTCCGCCATAGATCATTCCATTACCGTTGCCGGCACCGGCTCCCTGCAATGGGCCGGCACCGCTGCCCTGGGCGCGGCCGTGGGGATTAATACGATTGTCACTTCGACTTCCTCCACCATTGAGAACAGCACCATTGATGCCGGACGAGACATAAAACTGGATGCCCAGAATGTAGCCATTATCGCCAATGTTGCTGCCGGCGCGCAAATTGCCACCAAAAATGAAAAGAGCTACGGGTTTGGCGGATCCGTTGCCGTTAATACCCTGGTGAAATCCACCTCATCTACCGTCAAAGGATCCACTCTGGATTCTGTCGGGGATGTTGTAATTACTGCTGCTGACTCCTCATGGGGGGGAGCCGTTGGCGGTTCTGTTCAGATTGCCGGGGGAGGCGCAGGCGGAGCCGCGATTGCGGTGAACTCGATTATCGGGAATGTAAAAACCTCAATAGAGCAGAGCACAGTGGATGCAGGCGGTAATGTCATCCTGATCGCTGACAACAAAGCTGGCATCGGCGGTGTAGCAGCCGGCTTGCAGTACGGGAGTAAATTTGCTCTGGG
>Ga0315286_10003022_pt1 | contig 15752 bp, 13 predicted proteins | sample YL17G10_0_MG_FD_205038 | JGI IMG/M metagenome (GOLD analysis project Ga0315286, IMG submission 205038) | Sediment microbial communities from Yellowstone Lake, YNP, Wyoming, USA - YL17G10_0 | ecosystem: Environmental > Aquatic > Freshwater > Lake > Sediment | place: USA: Wyoming | collected...
TCATGACCCGGGAGATGAACCGGACGAGCGCGGGAATGGAGAAAATCAGGTGGCGGGTATTCGATGACTGCCGAAGCTTGCCGTTGAGGAATGTTTTAATATCGAGACGCGCGGGGTCGATTCCGGCCGCGACGCACGGTCCGACCGCGGCGAAGGTGTCGAAGGATTTGGCCCGGGTGAATTGTTTATCCCTGTCCTGCAGGTCGCGGGCGGTGACATCGTTGAAACAGGTATAGCCCAGGACATAGGGTTCAACGGCCTCCTGGTCTCCAAGCCTGGTAGCTTTCCGCTTGATGACGAGGGCGAGTTCTCCTTCATAATCCACGCGGACGGACATGGGCGGATACAGAATATCGTCTCCGGGACCGATGACGGCGGAAGAGGGCTTGAGAAAGAGAAGCGGCTCCTCGGGCAAAGGCGTTTCGCGCTCGAGGGCATGATCCCGGTAGTTCCGCCCGACGGCCACGATTTTAGACGGTTCGACGGGGGGGAGGATCCTCACCTCTCCGACTGGAACCGGGCGCTCGTCGAGCGAAAAATCCCCGAAGACCGAACCCCGGACAGGCCAGAGATTTTCCTCCCGGAGGACGCCGTAGCGGGGGCGGCCTTCGTCTTCGAAGCGATAAATCTTCATCCTCGGGGTTCCTTGATCGTTTCGGATACGGCGGCCGATTTGGGGCTTTCATTCCCCTGGATATCGACGGCGGTTATAGCATATGTATACCGTTTTTCCTTTTCAACAGCCTTGTCGGTATGCGTGTTTTCGACGATCGGCTTATCCGTCAGGCAGATGAAATCAGCCTGACCCTCTTCTTTGCGCCAGACCCTATAACCGCCGAGGTCTTTGTCTGCGTTGGCGTCCCAGACGAGGGTGATGACATCCGGCCCGCTTGCCGCCATTAAGCCTGACGGAGCGGCCGGGGGGAAAACGTCCTTGGGAAGGACATCGATGGCGGGCGAGTCGTCGCTTTCGAGCGCCGGCTCGGCCGTCGTCGCGGCGGACCTGATAAAATATCGATAGGCCTTGCCGAACTGGAAATCGCGGTCGGCCCACTCCGCCGCAGGGAAAGGGACCGCGGCAAGCTTCCGCGTGCCGGCGCTGTCCGTCCGATAGATATGGAAAGCCTGGACAGCCACCGGCGTCGATCCGTCAAAATTCTTCTCGGGCGCCTCCCATCGGATGTCGATACGATCGGCCAGCACTTCGGCCCGGACGACCGCGGGCGGCAGGGGAAGTTTTCCCGGTCTGACGGTAACCTCATCCGAAAATTCGGAGAGCCTTTGCTTCCGGGATTCCTTCACCCTCAGGGCGAAAACATATGTTTTTTTCTCCCAGGCGCCGGCGATCAAGGCATAGGCGTGCTTGCCCTCGGCCACATTTGAAACGACCGGGACGGCGGCGAGGCGTGCGGCCCGGGAAGAGAAGTCGCCTGCGGATGACGCGCTCGAGGCCGGGGCCGCGCCGTCGGCCCGCTGTTGGAGCCAGATCTCGATCTCGGCCGGCCCGTCCAAAGGGCGCCCGTCGATGAATTTTCCGGAAAAGGTCCATGCGAGCAGGATCCGGCTCCCCCGCTGGAACGCCTTCACCGTCTCGACGCGCTGCGGGACAAGAACGAGGGGCGCCTGGAGCGGGCCTTTCTTGCCGCAGCCCGGAGCGAGCAGCAAAAGACCGCCAAGGGAGGCGAGAACAAGCTTTCTCTTCATCAAAGAATAAAGCGCCTCAAGTCCTGATCCTTCAGGATATCTTGGAGCTGGCCCTGAACGTATGCCCGGTCGATGAGAATCTTTTTTTTCGGCACGTTCGGGGCGTTGAAGGAGATATCCTCCATCACTTTTTCCATGATCGTATGGAGGCGCCGCGCTCCGATATCTTCGGCGTCCCGGTTCACGTCCTCGGCGACCTGGGCGATTTCTTCAATCGCGTCTTTTCCGAATTCAACCCGGACGTCTTCCGTGGCGAGGAGCGCGACGTACTGCTTGATCAGGGCGTTTTCCGGCTCGGTCAGGATCCGGACGAAATCCTCTTTGTTGAGGGAGGTCAATTCGACCCGGATCGGAAACCGGCCTTGAAGCTCGGGAATGAGGTCGGCCGGCTTGGCCACGTTGAACGCTCCGGCGCCGATAAAAAGGACATGGTCGGTGTTGACCAGCCCGTAGCGGGTATGGACGGTCGTGCCTTCGACGATGGGAAGGAGGTCGCGCTGGACACCCTCGCGGCTGACTTCGGGTCCGTGTCCCGATTCCCGCCCGGCGATCTTGTCCAGCTCGTCGAGAAAAACGATCCCCGAATGCTCAACCCGCTCGATGGCCAGGCGCGCCACCTGGTCCATATCGATCAGCCTCCGCTGTTCCTCGTCGAGAAGATAATCGCGGGCTTCATGAATCTTGACTTTTCTCTTCTTGGGCTTGCCGCCCAAGAAGCCGGGGAGGAATTCCTGGATCTGGATGCCGATTTCCTCGACGCCGCTGTTCGAAAATATCTCGAAGGGTGAAGCGGATTTCTCCCTGACCTCGATTTCCACCAGGCGCTCTTCGAGCACCCCATCGCGGAGCTGGCGGCGGAGTTTCTCGCGCGTCTCATGGAATTTCTGGGTCTCCTCCTCCGAGACATCGGTTTCCCGGCGGCGGGAGGAAGGGAGAAGAAGATCGAGGAGCCTTTCCTCGGCATTGAATTCCGCTTTTTCCCGGACTTCTTCGATTTTTTCCTGACGGACCATGTCGACCGAAATACGGACCAGGTCGCGGACGATGGATTCGACGTCCCGGCCGACGTAGCCCACCTCGGTGAATTTGCTGGCCTCGATCTTCAGAAAAGGCGAAAACGTGAGCTTCGCCAGCCGCCGCGAGATCTCGGTCTTTCCGACGCCCGTCGGTCCGATCATCAGGATGTTTTTCGGGGCGATCTCATCGGCCAGTTCGGCGGGGACCCGCCGCCTCCGATAACGGTTGCGCAGGGCGATCGCCACCGCTTTTTTCGCCGCATTCTGCCCGATGATATACTTGTCGAGCTCGGCCACGATCTCCCGCGGCGTCAGCTCGGTCTCCTTGCTCTTGGGCCGCTCTTCGGTATCTTCCATGCTTCCCGGCAGTTCTATCGGCATTCACAGCTCCTCGACCACGATCTCGCTGTTCGTGTAGACACAAATCCCGGCGCTGATTTTCATGGCTTCCAGGGCGATCTCTTTCGCCGGGAGATCGGTGTGGGCGATCAGCGCCCGGGCGGCGGCCAGGGCGAACGGTCCGCCGGATCCGATGGCGATGATCCCGTCGTCGGGCTCGACGACATCTCCCGTCCCCGAAATCAGGAAAGAGCTCTCCTTGTCGGCCACGATCATCAGGGCCTCAAGTCTCCGCAGGGCTTTGTCCAGGCGCCAATCCTTGGCCAGCTCGATGGCCGCCCGCGACAGATTTCCCTTGCATTCTTCGAGCTTGCCCTCGAAACGGGAGAACAGGGCGAAGGCATCCGAGGTCGCCCCGGCGAATCCCGTCAGGACCTGGCCTTTGTACAGGCGCCGGAGCTTTTTTGCCGTGTGCTTGAGGATGGTCTGCCCCATGGTCACCTGGCCGTCGCCGGCGATGGCGAGCTGTCCCTTATGACGGACGCAAATAATGGTCGTGGAATGAATCATGGCAGCCTCCGGTAGTCATTAATAATAAAGGAAGGAGGGGGGGAAGTAAAGGAAGAGCTCGGGGTAAAGGGCCGTCGGCACGCCGGTTTCCCCGGCGCGGAAACCGGCTCGGTCGTCGGCTCGCTCTTCCCGGTTCGGAGCCGGGAATCCGTGCCCGCTCGCCTCCTCATGGCCTCCGGCCCCTTACCCCTCGCTCTAGTTCAAGAAAAGACTTGCTCACCCTCGGACAGGCTCTGGGCGGTATGCCCCGAACTCAAATTTGACTATATCGGGACCATATGCTATAAGTTTTCGATTCGACGGCTCCCCTGAACGTTTTCCGGAGGATGGGATGGTCTTGCATTCGGGCGTTCCGGCCCCGATCAAGCGTCGCGGACGACATCCTCGGGCAAAGAAAAGGATTCCAGCAGGATTCGAATTGACCGATGAAGAAGACGGCGCTTGTTCTTATCGCCCTGGGACTTCTCGCTTCGGGAATCGCCCGCGCCGATGACGGAGATATACCGGAAACCCTCTTTTCCTTTCGTTTTCCCGAATCCCTGATCTCTATTCTCCCCGGAGCCTCGTATTATCCGACTTTCTTTGAAAACTACGCTCCGGACGCGACGTTTCTCATCGAGGAAAGCAACGGATTCTCTCTCGTCGATTCTCCCCGGGTCTATTTTGAGGGAGACTCGTTCGTCCAGTTCAATTGGTTTTATGATGGATTCAAGATCAACTCGGCGATCGACGACGGCGCGCCGGGCGTGCGCCTCCCCTTCTCCGCGGCCAGCCGCTATGTCCTCCGCGGGGAAAGCCCTCTGGCCAGGGATTATGGCTTCGAATCCTATTCCCCGACCGGAGGACGGAGCTTTTCCCGAGCCCGCGCGTCGGCGGCCATGTCCGGCTTCGGCGACTATATTCCCTGGGCAAAATTCCTGGTGAATCCCCACGCTTCCAAATACGACCGTGATGACCGCCTCTATTCCACGAGACGGAGGATCGTTTCGAATTACGATATCGACTATGTCTCCTACCGAAAATCCGAAAAATCGTCCCTTCTCTTCGCTCTCACCTCCCTCGACCTGCAGCGGCGGTTCAATGACTTCAACGCCCCCGACCGGACGTTCAATGAAAGCGGCCGCCTGACTCTTGTCAGCACCAAATATGAAGCGCCCGTCAAGGACGGGTCGCTCAACATTGTCGCGGTCTACAACGACCTTTCCCGCGATCATGACCTGGCTGAGCTGGGCCGCTTGCCCCAGGAAACGCTGCGTCAAACCCGGCAGTCGTACTTCGCCGGAATCCAGTTCCGCCGGAAAGGCCTGGCCCTCGGACTCTCCTACCTTAGGGAGAGAGAACACCTGACGCCGAACCTGATGAATTTCCTCAAAGACCTTGAAGACAAAGACGGCGATGGCCTGTTTCCCTTCGAAAAAATGGGCTCTTTTTCAAGCCATGTTCTCCGCCTCGACGTCGAATATCATGTCTTCCCGCCGGAGAAGACGCCGCGATTCAGCCTCGATATTTACGGAACCGCCAAGGCCGCATTTCTCAATGGAACGGAAAACGCGTTCGACTTCAGCCCCCTGAGCTTTTCCGGGCGGCCGGAGCTTGTCGTCCTTTGGGATCGGGGGCAAGCCTACGACAACGCCAACCTGAATTTCGAAGCCGGAGCGCTGTTGCGCTACCGGCTCCTCGAAAACGTCGCGGTTCTGGCCAAAGTCCTGGTCCGGGAATCCGTCGCCCGCTTCGATTCGTCGGCAAACGATCTTCAAATCTTCGCCCCCGGATTCGACATCGGACTTCAGCTTTTTAAAAAGCCGGCGATCCTCGTTTCTTACGAGGAAATGCCCTACGAACTGAGGGAAAACGTCAATCTCTTTCTGGAACGCAACCGTCCCGGCGGGACCATCCTCCGCTGGGCGGACGCCAACGGCGACGGGATCTACCAGCCCGGCGAGGAAGGGCCGGCCGTCGGATACACGGGCGGACCGTTCCATTCCCCGGCCGCCGGTCTGAAGATCCCTTTGAAAAAACGGATTCTCATCGGCCTCACCACGCCGCTTTCGAAAAACTTTGATTTCAGCCTCAAAGGCCTAGTCAAAAAAATCGAGCGCAATCTGTGGGTTCAATTCAAAGAGGACTACGGCTTTTATGAAACGGTCGCCGGCACATCCTACTACTTTTTCGATTCCCCCTATCGCGACTATGTCCTGACCAATGACCCCTTCTCCAAGAAACCCTTTTATGCCCAGATCCTCCTCCAGGTCACGAGCCGGGAAGGCCTCCCCTGGTTTTTTTCCTTTTCCTTTCTCGCCCATATCGGCATGGGCCGGACGGCCTTCGGGAACGGGCCCGCGGCGAATGATATCGGAATCCTGAGCGAGTCCGAAGCGAATCCCAACGCCCTGATCAACGGCTATGGGCGGGTCGACGGCGACCGGGCTTACATGAGCAAGATCTTTTTCGGGTACGTCATGGCCAAGAACCTTACCCTCGGCGTCGACATCAAGTACCGGGACGGAACGCCGTTCGCCTTTCTCGATTCCTTCACCCTCCACGATCAGAGGGTGACCGTCTACGCGACGATCCGGGGCGAAAACGAAGCCGGGCGCAAAGGCGGCCCGCGCCGGGATTATCTCACCGATGTCAGCTTCAAGCTCCAGTATGACTTCCGTATTTTCGGCTGGGATGCGCGGGCGGACCTGACCGTCTTCAACGCCCTGGATTTCGGGAGCGAGCTCTCCGAAGACATTTATTCGGGCGGAGACCGCCTGGCCAACGAGCTTCAGCTTCCGCGGGGCGTCCGCCTCGGTCTCACCGTGCTATTTTAGCCAATCTATGGAATAATCATTCGGGATTTTCTTCAACCCTTTCCAAGGAGGTTCCATGGCCAAGAAGCTGGGCAGACGTGAATTCCTGAACCGGAGCGCCACGATAGGCCTTTCGGCCGTTCTGGGAAAGACGCTCGTCTCCGGATTGACAGGCGGACCGTCTTTCGCCGCGGCCGCGGACAAAGTCGATATTGCCGTTGTCTCGGGGACCGATTACGGCGCCATGACGGCCAAGGCCGTGGAGCTTATCGGGGGGATCGGGAAATTCATTCGTCCGAATTCCCGGATTCTCCTCATTCCCAATGTCCAAAGCAAGAACCCGGGCACATACACGAAACCCGAGATTTTCCGCTCCGTCATCCGGATGTGCAGGGAGGCCGGAGCCAAGGAGATCGCCTGCCTCAGCTATCTGACGCCGCAGCACTGGGAAGGCGCAGGCCTCGATAAGATCGTCCGGGAGGAAAACATCACTCTGAAGCTCATCCCGCGCGAAGACATCCACTACAGACCCGTTCCGATCCCGGGCGCCGGCGCGCTTCCCGAAGCCCGGATCATGACCGAATTCTTCAATTACGACGCCTTCATCAACATGCCCGTCACCAAGGACCACGCCGGGAACAAGTTCACCGGAACGCTGAAAAACCTGATGGCCTTGAACTCCCCGAGCCTCAACCGCTCGGCCTTTCACAAGCTGAACTGGAAGACCGACCCGAACGATATCGCCCATCTCGACGCGTGCATCGTGGACTTGAACCTGGCCCTTCAGCCGGCGCTCAACATCGTGGACGCGACCGAAATCATCACGACGAACGGCCCGATGGGCCCCGGCGACCTGATCAAGCCGATGAAGGTCATCGCCGGCCTGGACCGGGTCGCCGTCGATGCCTTCTGCGCGGGGATCCTGGGCTTGAAGAGCGAGGAGATCGGCACGATCCGGCTGGCCTACCTGAAAAAAATCGGCGAGATCGACTTGAAGAAATTGGCCGTCAAGGAAGTCAAGGTCTGACCGCGGGCGGAACGGAGGAATATCCTGAATCCTTCACGGTTGCGGAAAGCGCTTGTTTTCGCGGTCATCTTGGCTTTTACGGTGTCGACCGCTCCGGCCCAGAGCGAGGCAGATTTTGCGGCCCCCAAGCTCCTCGATCTCGTCCGATTCCTCCCCCAAGCCGCCGACCTCACGAGTTGGTCGCCGCAAGGTACGCCCCAGAGGTACAGGGGCGAAGACCTTTTTCTTTATATCGACGGCGGGGCCGAGATTTACCACGAATACGGATTCAAACAGGTGATCGCCCGGGATTATCGCGACAGGAAGGACCGGACAATCACCCTTGAAATCTACGAAATGGCATCGCCGGAGAGCGCCTTCGGGATGTTCACCTTCAAATCCAGCGGCAGGGGATCGCCGGAATCCATCGGGCAGGATGCACGGCTGGAAGATTATTACCTGAACTTCTGGGAAGGAACGTGCCTCGTCACGGTCGTGGGTTTGGATGAGTTAGCGGAAACCCGCGAGGGGATTCTTCAAATCGCCCGGGCGGCGGAAGCGAAAATGCGGCTGACGGGGACCCGGCCATCCGTGGCCGAAACGCTTCCCCCGGAATGGAAAACGTCGTCTCGCCTCGTCTATATCAAAGGCGTTCTCGGCCTCAACAATATCTATCCTTTTTTTCCCGGAGATATTTTCCGCTTTCGCGAAGGCATCGCCGCCGAACGGGACAAGGGCAAAATGTTTATTCTGGCTTATCCAAGCGCGGAAGAAGCCCGGCGGAGATTCGGCGAAGCGGAAAAGGCTTTTGCCAAAAGCCCGTCATACACGAATGTCAAAAGCGCGGAGCCCGGGATTATGGAAGCTGAGGATAACAAGGGAAATTCCATGACCGTCCGGATTCGCGGGGACCGGATCGAAATCGCTATTTCTCCGCTGAAAACGACAAAATAATCGCGTCTGCAAGCAAAATCGGGCTTGCGGCCGATCGCCGATTTTCGCGCCTGTCCATTTTTATCCCCCATTGAGAAGGCCAAGCCTTCACCCGGAGCTGAATCTCCGATCTCCGGCATTCATTCTCCTCTTCCTCCTCTTCGCCGCTCCGGGGAATATCGCTTTCTCTCGATCGTCTTTACATGTGGAAGAAAATGAGCCAAGATGAAAGCGGTTGAGACGTTGAATCCACCCCCGTTGATGAGACTCGTCTCCGGTCACCCGAGGAGCGAAACGCAGGACGCCTGCTTGACGATGCTCATTGACGAACTCCTGGTTCATCGGGAGAGCGTTTTTCGCATCTGCCTCGGATTTTCGCGAAATTATGCCGAAGCCGAGGACCTGGCTCAGGAGACCTACCTCAAAGCCTGCCAGGGCCTGGGAAACCTGAAGAATCCCGCAATTTCGAAAGCCTGGCTGTTCCGAATCGCGAAAAATTCCTGCCTTGACCATCAAAAGAAAATCCGGATTCGGGGCCGGCTTCTCCTGCGCCTGGCGGAGGAATCGTCTCGAGCAGGGAGCGTCGATACGGCCGCAGACATCGGGGACGCTCTGGTCCGGCTCAAAGCCGCGGTGAGGATCTTGCCCGGAAAGCTGAAAACCGTCTTCGTCCTTCGCGAATATGTCCATCTGACCTATGAAGAGATTTCCGCGACTCTGAACCTCCGGATGGGAACGGTGATGTCCCGGCTCAACCGGGCGAGAAAAAGAATCGGCGCCGCGCTTCAGGAGACTTGCGATGGAAAATCATAAATCCGACACGACGGACAAATTGATCGATAACCTAATCGCCGCGGAAGAGAAAGAAGCCCTCGCCCGATTCCGCGCCGGCGATTTCCGATCCCGGATCGAAAACAGGCTGATATCCGCTGCGGATCAGAAGCATCCGCCGTTCTATTCCCGTCTGATCATCCGACCGGCCTGGGCGGGAGCCGCCGTCGTCATCATCCTGGGGACGGCCGTCCTTTTCCGAATTGTTCACCAAAAACCGCAACCTCTTTTCGCCCCGACGGTGGAAAATGCTCTCCGGCTGATGCCGGGATTCCGGGCGATCGAAGGATCCCCGCCCCTGTCCCCGGAGATGAGAGTTGCGACGGCTTCCTCCTGGGAAAAAACGATTGGGGACGCGTTGTCCCGTCGGTCAGCCGGCGTCTCGCTGAACCGAAGCGGAACTCCGGAGCCGCGTACCGGAGGAATTTCCGGGAGCAGGCCTTTAGGCCTTGCGGAAATCTATAGAATGCTATTCATGGAAAAATCCGTCGAACGGGTTTTATCGCTCATTTCCTGAAACACCAAGGAGGTTTCTCATGAGAAAGAAAATGCTCGTCATGATCATCCTGGCCGGACTTGTCGTTCCTGCTTTCCCCGGAGAATCCAGCCCGGCCGCTTTCGACAAGAAAACGGGAACGGCATTTCTGGAATCCATCGCCACCATCTTCCATGACCTGGCCATGAGCGGCGGGGCCAAGGAAGACATCGTCAAGAGGATCGAAGATTTCCTCGTCACGACAATGACAGACGCCAAAAAAGCTAAAGACGAGAACAAGATCGACGCCGTTTTCTTCGCCCGCTATGCCCGGCTGCTGTCGATCATCAAGCTCAGCCTCGCTCCCGACCCCGGAGGGATCCTGGTTCCCATCATCAATGACGAGATGAGGCGGTTTGTCAATGAAGTCCTCGGCGAGGAATGGAAAGGCTCCGGCCCGGCCGCGATCGGCCAGGCGGCCAATGCCATCGCCGATGAGATCGTCAACCTCCAACTGTATATGGACAACCTCGAGGTCAAAGCGAAGCTGAGGAAGGCATGGGAAGAAAAATTCACGGCTTCCGAACTCAAAAAGAAAAAAGAACCGGCCGAGGCGGCGATTAGATAAACGGGGAGCGGCTCTTCCCCGCGTGAAAAAGAACGGATCCGCACTGCCGAAGAGATCCGTCCTCTTCCCTCATTTCTTCTTGACCTGATAGCGGATAATCGTCCGGTAGGCGGCCGTGTTGGGTCCGGACTCGGGCCCCCGCAAATATTCCTCTTCGTGCGGGCCGGCGATTTCATAGCCCTTGTCCTGGATAAATTTCATCAGCTTCTCGATCGCCGGAGTTTCATCGCCGTAAGCCCCGATATGGAGAATCTCGGCAACCTCGCCATAGGGCCAGACCTCGATCCGGGCGCCCTGGGAACCGGGCGGGAGATTGGCGACTTGATCCGGAAGGGGCAGGGCATAGAGACCGACCCATTCGGTTTTCGGTGTGTTGAGCCCGAACAGCCAGCGGGCGCGGGGCGCCGCCATCCTCGCCCCGGGGATGCTGAAAAATATCTTGTAGAGCAGGCCGAAACCTTGCTGAGCGGAGGCATTCGGGTCGCCCTTGGATTCGACGACAAGCATTTTTTGGGGCGGGATGGTCTTGATCGCCGGCTCTTTCAAAATGTCAAATTGGCTCAGGTCCCGGGCTCCGGATTGGGCCCGGAGAAAACCGCCCATCGCGGCTATGACCAGCGCCGCAAAAATTATCTTTTTCATATGGTTCCTCCTCCTTCCTTTTTACCCCCATTCCCAAGCACGGTCAAGAACTTCAAGGCTTTATGAAAAGGCCGGGCCGGAGCGGAATCTCCCGATCCCCCGCCTTCCGGGCCTTTGCGTTAGGCTTGAATCGGAGTGACCCGCCGCGGCGGAGATAAAAATAAAAAAGATTTGGGCCAACCTTTTTGGGGTTGGCCCACGACTTATGTGATCAACCCATTTGACTCCCCGGGCTGAAGCCCGGGGTATGCTCAGGGTTAATACTGAGCGGCGCTTTTTACCCCGATTTAAAAATCGGGGTTTGGCGCCGTCGAACGTATCAATCTCAGTTTTAGAGGAACCGTCGGAACGGCCTCGGTTGAGGCGAGTCTCAATAAAAGATGAATTTTTGCCCCTTTTTTTACGCAGGAAGAAATGTTCCGCACCAGGCCGGTTTCAGTTAATCCGACCTCGTTTTCTTCACTTCGTTCTCCTGTTGCCGGATTTTCAGCTTTGGCAAAAAGCCTGGCCCCGGCAGGCAGAGAACTCTCTAAGACTGCCGACAGATTCGGCCCGCCGTCTTGCGAAGCGATAACTGTAATGTTATAGACGGCCTCGCCCTCAACGACAATTCCGCCTCCCTCTCGACGGGGCTCGCTCCAGGATAAAACGGGTTGAGAAATCGCGGCGATAGGACGAACCTCAAGCCTCACCGCTTGTGCGGCAGAGCTGTGTTGGGCAAAGAGAACGCCTGAAAAAAGCCCTAGAACCAGAACCGCGGCCAGGGTGGACATAGTCACTTTTCTCATACTTTCGACTCCAAATCGCTCATGACTTTTGGGAATACCCCTTTCCAGGATTCGGATGATAGCGTTCGGACCAGGGATCGTCAATCGCCCATTTGGTATCCACCCGTTCGGGTGTACCGCATGGAGAAATCCACGCTTTCCTCAAGCTCCCCGCTACCCCCGATGATAGGAGAAAGAAACCAGCCCGTCCCTGTCTAACGCTTGTTCTTGGCGGCTGTTTTGCCGACGTTGATATTCTCGGGCATACAGAGAGACACCATGATGCCGGGCCGCGTGGACACGCCGAGCCTCAGCGCCAGGGTTTTCAGGTAGCCTTTGACCGTGTTGGTACTCAAGCCCAGAACCTGTCCGATCTCTTTATTGGTCATTTCGGAAAAGAGGAGAGGGATGAGATCTTGTTCCCTGGGTGAGAGATGCTTCTCCCGGAATATTCTTTTAAAATTGAATTTAGTAGGATTCGGCCTCTCAAGGATAAAAAGGTAGGTTGGAAGACGGGAAACAGAACCGCCGATCCGGCCGTCGAGAACGATGCCTTGGACGCAGTAACCCCGGCGGTGGCTGGATATGACTTCGATGAGCAATCCGGGAGCGTCGCTCTTTGCCCGCCGATTGCTGTTTCCGGCCTTACTCAGCAGTGAAGCCCATCTCGAACATAATGCGGTGACCGATTCAAGGGACGCGGGGATCTCGCCCGAAGGATCCACCGCGTAGCTGAGAATCGTTTCTGCTTTCCGGCAGATGTTCACTTTGGCTTTGATTCCGGAGGCCGCAGGCCGATACAGGACAAAGGCCGCCTCGAAGCGAATCGCGCTCATTCCCCCATGGTCACGATTATTAGTGATTGTCGTTTTCTTTTCCATGTTGTCTGCGGTCATGTCCCGTTGATCTTGCCAACCACTCCTCCCCTCACGAAAAAATGATAAACCCCATCGCGGATGGATGTCAAGGAACCTCAAGGCTTTAGGAACAGGCCGGTCCGGGGCGGGATCTCCCGACCTCCCGCCTTCCGGACCGCATCCGAAAGGTTCGCCGCAAAGCGGAAGATCCCGGATGGCCCTCCCCAGGAATCGACAAGATAGAGATCGTCTTCGAGAAGGCCGTGAACGCGAACGTGCCCTCCTTTCAAGCGGATGGCCTCGTCCAACAGTCCCCTCCCCCAGGCGTCGACCAGCTCCAGGTCGTCGCTTTCGATAATCATATTGTCCAGCGCCCCGGCCGTCCGGGCATAAAGTTCGATTTCGTTGGACGAGAGGCCGGTATCCGTCCGCCGGAGAAGAAGGCAATCCGGGTCGTTGAGCCACCATTTTTTGTGCATGAATGAGCGGAGGAGCGGATTTCTCAGGGCGTAATAGGCGTTCGGCCCCTGGATGGACGACATGTCCGTTTTCCAGAACGGGGCCGTGTCCTCGCCGACGCGCATCCCGTCGACAAACCCGATCGAAGGCAGAAGCGGCGCGCCGCAGCCGAGGATGAAGCCGCGGCCTACGGCCTGGCGGATGACATCCAGGCCTTCGCGGTAGGCTTGAATCGGAGTGCCCCCCCGCGACCGGCCGCCGTCCATCGCCGCGGCGAAGAGAAAATCGACCTTGAAAAAATCGAACCCGGCCCGCTTCAAGAGATGAAAAGTCTCATAGAGGCGGCTCTTGACGCCGGGATGGGTCGTGTCCAGGGCGAAGATATTTTTTCCCCAATTGCGAAAACAGGGCTTGCTCAGGCCGGCGTCCGCAACCATCCATTCCGGATGACTTTCATAGATCTTGGATGTCTCCGAAGCGCTGAACGGGGCAGTCCAGATCCCGGCCTGAAATCCATGGCCGCGAATGAGGCCGCCGAGCTCGTCCAGCGGGCTAAAACTCTTCTTGACCTCCAACCAATCTCCGATGTCGGCTTCATAGCCGTCGTCGATCTCGAAAACTTCGAAGGGAAACCTCTCCCGGGCTATGGCCAGGTTTTTCCTGACATCGGCCAAGGTCAGGTTTGTGAAATAGTGATACCAGCTCGACCAGCCCGCCGGATTCCGGGGATTCACCTCGACCCCGTTCTCCGCCGCGGCCCGGACCGCGTATTCCTCGAGGATCTGTTCGACGGGACCGCCGCCGAGGATGACCAGAGGCTCGAGCGGAACCGCGTCCGCAAAATGGGTTTCGAAATATTCGATGAAGGCGGCGATCTCGCCTCCCTCAATCGTAAAATACGGGTGGCCGATGCGCGAGGCCAAGAATCCGATCAACCCGCCATCCCAGGCGAGGAGATAGTCGCTGACGAGCTTTTGAGCGAAAACATCGGGAATGGGCGTGAAGACATAGCGGCTGTAATCCGCCATCCGCTCCTCGAGCCCGGCGAGTCTTTCCCCGGACTTCATCTTCTGCATCGGTCCCCAGGACTGCCAGTTGTTCAGAAGGAATTCCGCGGGCGCCGGTCCGCGGAAAACTTCGATCGTCCCCGCCAGGCCCCGGACCGATCCCATGATTTTGAATCCGTTCCTGATCTTTTCGACCGAAACGTCGACGCGGACTTTCCCGTCATCATAGACCGCCTCTCCCTCAGCCAGGGCGCGTCCGAAGATTTTCATCGGCTGCTATTATAGCCAAAAACCGGGACAGAACACGTATTCCGATATTTTGGGTTTTCCGGTTTATTCGTTTTTTGAATATCCCGTCCGCCGTGGGGAAGATCATGAAGAAAAAAACGGCGGCGGGCGGCGCTACAAGGGAAGCCAGGTCCCGATGTTCCGCTCTTGAGCCCGCCGGAAAATCTCGTGGGCCACGGCGATGTCGTCGAGAGCGAGTCCGAGATTCATGGCCAGCGTCCGCTCGTCATCCCGCTCGCGGCCCGGCTTTTTTCCGATGACGATCTCGCCCAGGTCGGCCTGGGGCTCGGGCGTGCGCAGGAAATATCCGATGACGCGATAGTACCGGAACTGGGCGATGTCATCCGTGCTGAATTTATCGATTTCGACCAGGGCTTCGGGGCACCAGTAGCTGTCGAAATCGACCGCGCTGGCGAAAGCTCCAGGCCGGAGCCAGCCTTTCTCGATCGTCGGCCGCGGGTTCTTGAGGATCGGCCCGGAGGTGATGACGATATCGCTCTCGGCGACGGCTTTCCTCGGATGATCGACTCCGACGATGTCCAATCGCGTCAGCGCCGTCATCTCCTCGATGAAACGCCGCTGAATCTCGGGAACGATATCATAGGCATACACCCGTTTGATCGGAAAAAGCGAGGTCATGGCCGCGAGATGCGTCCGTCCCTGCGTCCCGCCGGCCAGGATCCCGAGAACTTCGCTTTTCGGGCGGGCAAGATATTTCGCCGAAAGAGCCGATGCGGCGGCCGTCCGATACGCCGTCACCCACGTGGCGTCCATGACCGCGAGGGGGATGCCGCTGGCGACGTCGTTGAGGATGATCAGGCCGGAAATATAAGGCAGGCCCTTTTTGCTGTTTTCGGGAAAACCGCTGACCCATTTCATCCCGGCCGCCTGCAACCCGGGAATATAGGCCGGCATGGCATGAATGAATGCGTCCGGCTGGGGATGGATGCCGGGCTTGGGCGGCATCTCCACCCGCCCCTCCCCTTTCTCCTTGAATGCCGATTCGAGAATGGCGATGATCGAAGGGAGGTCCAAGCCCACGGCCTCGACATCAAATCTGGACAGATAAAGAAATTTGGACTCGGTCATCTCTCGACTCCACATATCGGCTGGCGCGTCCGGATGGAATTGCGGTAGAATTATGGCCGAGAGCCGAATGGAAATCAACCCATTTGACTCCCCGGGCTGAAGCCCGGGGTATGCTCAGGGTTAATACTGAGCGGCGCTTTTTACCCCGATTTAAAAATCGGGGTTTGGCGCCGTCGAACGTATCAACAGAAAAACGTCGCTGCAAAATCTCCGGTCCATCCCCGGGGTGGGGCCGAAGACGGCCGAGGATCTATGGCGGCTCGGCATCCGCCGGCCGAGCTGTCTGAAAGGACGGAACCCCGAACGGCTCTTTCGCCGCCTCGAGAGGCTCAAAGGACAATCCGTC
>Ga0315286_10003023_pt1 | contig 15752 bp, 14 predicted proteins | sample YL17G10_0_MG_FD_205038 | JGI IMG/M metagenome (GOLD analysis project Ga0315286, IMG submission 205038) | Sediment microbial communities from Yellowstone Lake, YNP, Wyoming, USA - YL17G10_0 | ecosystem: Environmental > Aquatic > Freshwater > Lake > Sediment | place: USA: Wyoming | collected...
GCTGACGACGATGTCGGCCTGCCACAGTTGCCGCGCGTAGGCCGCAGCATCCTCCGCGTAACCAAAGTGAACGATGTGATCCCTCAGCCGCTCACGGGCCTCCAGGAACTCGGCCGGCTCGTTGCGAAAGCTCTCTCCGAGCAGGATCAGGCCAAAATCGAGTCCCTCGTCGGCCAGGGCATAGATGGCACGGAAAAAGGTCGCAGGACCTTTGTCGTACTCCCAACGGTGGTTCCATAGCACCATTGCCCGCCCATTGCGTGATCCCTGTGGTTGGTAGTCATCGAGCCTTTTCAGGTCCAGCCCCAGGGGCAACACGTGAGCCTTGGCACGAAGGGCCTTGACCGCCCACAGCTCGTTGTGGTCGGGGAAATGCTTGAGCAGTCGGGGCAGTTCTTCAACGAACGACTCCAGGTGGTAGGCCGAATTGAAGTACAAGGCATCGGCCCGCAGGGCGCTGGCGAAGTTGATGAAGCCATAGCTCAGGTCACGCTTCTCCCCTGGAGGTAAGGGATATGTGAGCTGGTTTTCGTGGAAGTAGAGGGCCACTGGAACCCGTGCAAGGTCTGCGTCGCTGAGCGCCAGGAAAACCGGCAGGTTCAGCATGTCGGAGGCGAGGATCACCTCGGGGGGCGGTTTCAAGGCCTGCCTGCCCCGCGGAGGTTGGCATTCCCCGCAGCGCAGCTGGGCTTTGCCCACGTTCAGTGCCGAGCTCAGCGAGGCAGGAGACGGGCCGCTTCCTTGGCGCGGACTCACGCCAGTCCCCGTCCACTCTGCTTCGCTACGGGATTGCACAGCGAAGCGGAGCGGGCGGGCAGTCCACGACGCCATGCGAGCCAGGGTCACTGCCCCGCCCTGCATCCGCCATTTCCAGAAGCGGCCTGGCAAGGTGAGCAACTGCACACTGTGGGCACTGTGAGCCTGATAGCCCTCCGCCCAGGCCTGGTGCGAGCCGGTGCAATAGGGTTCGACAAGCCACACGTTCATGGGTTGGACGGGTAGGACTCGCGAGCCAGGTACAGAGCCTCGTTCTTGAACGGAATAAGGGCTAGTATCACCGCCTCCTCGTATAGGCGTCTTCGGTCGATGACATCACCCGTCAGGATCCCGACGGCGCCGTTTTCCTGCTTCGAGTTGAACCGGCCAAAGACGATGTCGTCGGCCTCACCCAGCTCCTTGCCTTGCCGAATGAGGTCGGCGACCGCAGGTGGCAAGAAAAAGGCCCCGGTGCGGCCTTTTCCGACAAGCCGCGCGGACCAGATGGAATCCCGCAGCGACGATGTAATCCTGCGGCGAAGCCCGTCGTTTTGTACCAAGTGCAGCGAGGTGGGAGTGGACAGTCCCGGTCCACTCCGCTTTGCTGCGGGATTGCATAGCGTAGCGGAGCGGGAGGCGGAGAGGACGACGACCCAGGCCGAGGCCACCATGTCGGCGCCGACCTCCTCGACTCCACCCTCGATGCCGATCCAGTAGTCGGCGTCCGGCTTCGATGCGGCGGCGTTCTGTGCGCGAGTCAGCGCACCTTCGAGGGCCTCTTGGTCCGACAACGGCTGATGCCGCACCCCTGAAGGGACAGTGACGGTGCTCACGTGTGAGTCCTTATCCGGGAACATCCGCCCGAAGCCGTTGGCCACGGCCTGGACCTTGACCGGATTGGTAGAGGCTACCACCACTCTCAAGATTGCGAGGTTCACATCCCCTTCCCTGACCATGGCGACCGGCCCTTGTGGTTCCATCCTTGCCTTTCTAGCTAGGACAAGATCCACGGATCTACTTGATATTGCATTTCAGGAACTGGACCGTTCGCCTCCAGGCCAGCCGCCGCGGCTTGTGGGTTGTAGGCCTCGGCACGGTCACTCTCGGTGAACCAGTGTGTGGTCCCTGGGTATGTATAGAACTCGGCGTTCCTGCCGGCGGCCTTCAGGGCCTTTTGAAGCTTGTTGACCCCTGACTCAGCGACACAGTCGTCGCTCTCGGCGAGGTGGAACTGGAAGGCAGACTGACATGCAGCATAGTCACCGTTTCGCGAACCATAGAACGCCACCGTGGCCCGGACGGCCAACAGCTTGTGTTCGGCCAGCCACAGCGCCCAATAGGCGCCCAGAGAAAAACCGACGACCCCAATGCAGGCCTGCGGCATCGCCTGCATCCGGGCGGAGTCCAGATCGCCCACCGCGCGCGTGATCTCCTCTGCCACCACATCCCGCTTGAGCCTGGAACTGAGTCTCTTCGCCTCCTCAGTGGTCGTGGCCGTCCGGCCGCGGTACAGGTCTCGCGCCAGAACGGCATGGCCCTGCTGCGCCAGTCGGTCGCAGAAAGCCTTGAAGAACGGGGTCAGGCCCCACCACGCATGAACCACCAGCACCCCGTATTCGGTCTCGGAGTCTGGCCGTGCGAGGTAGTGGCTTTCGGCAGCCTGCCCCAGCGCACTTGATCTCTTCCGGCTCACTTGCGTCCTCTTAACCAGGACCTCCGAGGTGTGCCGAAAACCTCGGAGGTACGCTGGGATGGTGGGTTAGAACTCGGTCGCCCCGGTGAAGCGGAACTTGCCCAGCTTGAGCGCTGGCACCGAGTCGCGGGCGATGGCGGCAAGACCGGTCAGCAGTCTCGTCTCACGGCCAATCAGCTCCAGGTGGTTGAGCGCCTCCAGGTACCCCTGGGTGAAGCGCAGGTTCTTGACCGGGTAGGCGATCTCTCCCTTCTCGATCAGGAATGTCCCATCGCGCGTCATGCCCGTGATGACCACCTGCGTCGGCTCCACCGGGCGGGTGTAGTTGAAGCGGGTGATGTACAGGCCCCGCTCGGTGCCACGGATCATCTCCTCCACCGTCGCCTGGCCGGGGGCGAAAAAGACGTTCAAGGGCAGGGGGCCCATCGAATTCGGCGCCGGCAGCGCATGGCCGGTCGATGCCCTGCCCTCTTTGGCTGCGCTGTACGAGTCGTAGACCGTCCCGCGGGCCACGCCCTGGTCGATGAGATCCACGCGCTGCTTGGGTACGCCTTCAAAGTCAAACGGCAAGGGAATCCCTCTGGGATCCAGCCCGTCGTCCCAAATGCACACGCGCGGATCTACGATGCGCTGGCCGATCTTGCCCGTCATAAAGCTGCGGCCCTCTTGCAGCGCAACTGAGCCAAACCCGGTGTAACTCATCATTTGGACGAAATCCTGGACGGCATACGGTTCCAGGATCACGGGGTATTCGCCCGGTTCGAGTGAGCGTGGGTTCTGGCTGCGCAGGGCTTTGTCCGCCGCCTCCCGCCCGATGGCCTCGAAATCCATCTCGTTCACGTCCAGGGCCAGCGCGGCGGCGTAGCCTGCGCTCGAGTCGCTCATGATGACGGTGTTGATGTCGGCGTAGGTGGTCGGGAAATAGGCAAAAGTGCCCAGCGAGTTGGCCACGGCCAGCTCCAGCACCGCCGTAGTCAGTGCCCCGGAGGCGACAACCCCTGCGCGGCGGGCCAGCAGGCAGATCGCGCCCGCGCCCCGCGCGCGTTGCTCCGGCGTGCAGCCCGCGGTCGCCTCGCTAAAGGCGGTCACCTGAAAGATGGGCTGTGGTTCCGGCAACGTCTTGAAGTCAGGATTTGGCGGCTGCCGCCGGGCGATGGCCAGGGCGTTTTCCAGCGTCTTGGCCAAGGCCTCATCGTCCAGGTTGTTGCTGGTTGCCACGCCTATCTGCGTGCCAATCACTGCCCGGATTCGGACCGTGGCATCGGTCTCGGCCACATTCTGGTGGATGGTCGAGTTGGCAAAGCGGGTCAACGCGCTGTCGGTGGCATTGACCACCACTTCGGTCTGGTCAGCAGCAGACTGCGCCAGAATGCTATCCGTGATTTGCTTGATTCGTTGTTGTCCTAACATGCATCCCTCACTTGATCAGGCCGACAGTAACGTTGCGGAAGCGGGCCGGGGCTGCGCCGTGGCCGGTGTGGGCTACCTGGCCAGGCTGGCCTTTGCCGCAGTTGGGCGTGCCCCACACCCGCCAATGATTCTCGTTGCAGATGGCATCGCAGCCTCCCCAGAACTGGGGGGTCATGCCAGTGTAGGTAGCGTTCTTGAGCATACGACCCATGGCCCCGTTCTTGATCTCGTACGCCATCTCGGTACCGAATTGGAAGTTGAGCCGTTTGTCGTCGATGCTCCAGCTCTTGTTCAGCTCCATAAAGATGCCGTCGTCGGTATCGGCGATCAGGTCGTCGAACTCCCACTGCCCCGGCTCCAGGCTGACGTTCGTCATGCGGATGATCGGAATCCGGTTCCAGCCGTCGGCGCGCATCGCCCCCCCCGACGTCTGGGGTGCCCCCTGTGCCTGCGCACTGGGCAGGCCGGCGCCCAGGATCCCGCGGAGCTGCTGAGCCGTCTCTCGCGAAGTGAGATACCCGCAAAAGATGCCCTGCCGCACGATCGGGACCCGCTGGGCAGGCACGCCTTCGTCATCCCAGCCAAAGGTGCCCAAGCCCCCCGGTATGGTCGCATCGGCGGTGAGGTTGACGATGTCCGACCCGTAGCGGAAAGTTCCGTACTTCTCCGGCGTCAGGAAGCTGGTCCCGGCAAAGCTGGCCTCGGTGCCAAACACGCGGTCCAGCTCGATGGGGTGTCCGCAGGATTCGTGGATTTGCAGGGCAAGCTGCGTCGCGCCGAGAATGAGGGTGGTGACTCCGCTGGGGCACGGTTCCGCAGTCAGAAGCGCCACCGCCTCTTCGCCGACGCGCACCGCGCTGCCCGGCAGATCCATGGCCAGGATCGCCTCCCAGCCTTCAGTGCGTTGGTCCCGGCCGAACGAATTGGGGTAGGACCGTTTCTGCACCTCGCCTCTTTGCGCATCGACGGCGATGGCCTCGATGCCGCCTCCCGACTCGGTGATCTCCTGCTCCAGGAACGCGCCTTCACTGTTGGCAAAGGCCTTGTTCTCTCGCCAGAAGCCCAGGCTTGAGCGTGCCACCCGCACTTCAGGCGTCGCCCGCAGACCCTCGTCGGCCTTCAGGAGCAGCTCGATCTTTTGGTCCAGCGTCACGTCCCAGGGATCGATCTTCTGTGGCGTGCGATAGGTGCCCACGTGGGCCACCGCTGGTCCCAACTGGACGTCGCGCACCTTGAACAACCCGCTGGCGCGGGCGATTTGCACCGCCTGTGCCGTCACGCGGTCCACCTCGTCGGGGGCCACACGCGCCGAGCTGGCAAATCCCCAGGACCCATCGACCACCACCCGCACACCAAATCCCTGGCTCTCGTTGTCCGACAAACCCTCCACAACGCCGTTCTTCACGGTGATGTTCTGGGTCCGCCGCCGCACGATGCGGATGTCTGCGTAGCTTGCACCCTGCACCTGAGCCAGGTTCAGGGCTCGATCCGTTATCGTTCTCAAAGTGACCTCCTACCTGCACGAGGAAATTGTCTACGAAGAGTGTCAGACGGCGTTTCGCTTCTCATTCCTGACGTTTCGGCGCAAGCCTTGCGCCCCTACTGCCGCTCTATGCTCGCCTGTCACTCACGGCGTTTTGCTCGCGTAGCGTTCATAGTAACCCAACACCTGCCCATCCGCGCCACGGACCGCCCGCATATAGACCCGGTGCTTTTCGTTGTCGGTGATCAGCCGCTCGTCCAGCCCATCGTGCATCGCCGCCAGGATCTCGACCATCTCCTGCTGCGACTGCTCGCTGTGGCAGTCAAGAAGCGACCTGCCGATCAGGGAAACGCCCCCCAGATAGTGTGCGATGGCTGCCTTGTTCATGTACTGAGTGACATGCCCGGTGTCTGCTACCAGGATCGGCTCCTTCAGGCTCTCCAAGATAGCAGACAAGAAGGCTACATCCAGCATAGAATCCTCCTGCTCATTAGCATTTACAGCTCGTCAACCACCACACGTCGGGTGTGCTCTCCGTGTCCCGAGCGAAAGCGAGGGGCGACTTACGCTGCGCATCTGACGTTTGACGCTTGACGTTTCACGTTTCAACCGTCCGCACTTCGATCCCGGCCATCTCCTCGATCACCGTCAGCAATCCGGTGTGGTCCAGGTCTCCGCGCTGGTGGGCCATCGCCGTGGCGAACAGCTCTGCCACCGCCGACGTCACCGGCAAGGGCACGCCAAAGTCGCGGCTGGTCTGCCGAATGATGTTCAGGTCCTTGTGGTGCAGCCGCACGCGGAACCCTGGTTGGAAGTCGCCGCGCACCATGCGCTGGCCACGATTCTCCAGGATACCACACCGGGCCAGGCCCCCACTTAGCACCTGCACGATCTTGGCAGGATCCACCCCGGCCTTGGCGCCCAGCGTCAGCGCCTCGCTCACTCCGGCAATGGTAACCGCCACAAGACACTGATTGCAGGCCTTGACCGTCTGTCCGGCCCCGTTTGGGCCACAAAGAACCGCGCTCTTGCCCAACACGGAAAAGATCGGCTGCATCTGCTGAAAAGTCGCCTCATCGCCACCGACCATAATGGATAGCGTCCCCTTTTGCGCGCCCACGTCGCCGCCGCTCACGGGCGCGTCCAGACAGCGTACCCCCTTTTCCGCCAGTGCCTCAGCGACGTGCACGGCCGCCGTCGGGGCGATGGTGCTCATATCCACATAGATCAGCCCGGGCCGCGCTCCCTCGATCAGGCCGTCAGGCCCGAGGGCCACCCGTTCCACGTCAGGCGAGTCGGGCAGCATGGTGATGACCACTTCGGTCCGCTCTGCCACCTGCCGGGGCGATTCGACAGACGTGGCTCCCAGGCCTACCAGCTCGTTGACCGCCGCGCGACTGCGGTTGTGGACCACCAGCGGGTACCCCGCGTTGAGCAGGTTGCGAGCCATTGGCTTGCCCATGATCCCCAGGCCGATGAAACCGATGATGGAATCCCGTAGTGACACGGAGTGGATAGCGTTTGACATCTCTCTCCTCGTTTTCCCGCACGCGGGCCGGACTTGGTCCGATCTCGGCTGCGCAAGGGTCAGGCTTCTTGACCGAATGCAGAATGCATTGTACAATAGCCCTGATTCTGAGCCAAAACGCGAGCCCCCGTTTGCCGGTAAGCGAACGGCACGGAGGTTGCACCAGTAGGAACGGGAGTGAACACCATGCCTCTGTACGAGTACCGATGTGCCGAGTGTCACACAACCTTTGAAAAGCTCCGTCCGATGAGTCAGGCGGATGCCCCGGCGGATTGCGTGGCCTGCGGCAGCACCGCCACCGCGCGGGCCATCTCGCGGTTCTTCGCTTTCAGCAAGGGTGGCAATGGGGCCACTCGGACGGTGAGCGGCACCTGTGGCGGCTGCGCGTCGTGCGGCGGCGGCAGTTGTGCCACCTGCGGTCACTAGACCAAACCATGAAGGAGGGGTGCGATGGACCTTTTTGCGAAATGCTTCGAATGGACCGAAGCCAAGGAGCTGATGGCCTCCGGCTACTATCCCTGGTTCTTGCCGCTGGATGAGACCGAGGGAACCGAGGTAACCATACGCCAGAAAAGGCTGATCATGATCGGCTCCAACAACTACCTGGGTCTGACCACACATCCCAAAGTGCGCCAGGCGGCGATCGAGGCCACCCGCCGCTTTGGCACAAGCTGCACCGGCTCCCGGTTCGTGAACGGCACGTTGGCCGCGCACCTGGAGTTGGAGAAGCGCCTGGCGGACTATGTGGAGAAGGAAACGGCGCTGGTCTTTAGCACCGGCTACCAGGTGAACGTCGGAACCATCTCGTCACTGATCAACCGCGGGGATTATGTCATCACCGACAAGGACGACCACGCCAGCATCGTAGACGGTTGCCACATGTCGTTCGGGACGATGAAACGATTCCGGCACAGCAGCATGCACGACCTGGACCGGGTACTGGGCCAAATCCCGGAAGGTGCCGGCAAACTGGTGGTGGTGGACGGGGTGTTCAGCATGGGCGGCGACATCGCCCCGCTGCCCGAGATCGTCGCACTGTGCCAGGCGCACAATGCCCGTCTCATGGTGGACGACGCTCATTCCATTGGCGTCCTGGGCGGTGGCAAGGGTACACCCATCCACCTGGGCTGCAACGACGGCGTGGATCTGGTCATGGGCACTTTCAGCAAGTCGCTTGCGTCGTTGGGGGGCTTTATCGCAGGAGCGGAGCCGGTCGTACACTACATCCAGCACCACGCCCGGTCGCTCATCTTTAGCGCGTCGATGCCTCCGGGCAATGTAGCAGCCGTCTTTGCCGCCCTGGACGTGATGATCGAAGAGCCCGAGCGGATTGCCCGGGTGAACCACATCGCGGACTATATGCGGCAAGCGTATCAGAAGCTGGGCTTTAACACCGGGCCCAGCCAGACGCCCATCATTCCCATCATCATCGGCGGAGAGTACGCGACCTTTCACGCGTGGAAAGCGCTCTTCGACGCAGGGATCTACACCAACCCGGTGATCCCGCCGGCTGTCCCGCCCAACCAGTCGCTACTGCGCACCAGCTACATGGCCACCCACACCGATGCACAGATGGCCACCGTCCTGGAAAAGTTCGAGCAAGTCGGAAAACAGGTCGGTCTGATCTGAGCCTGCGGCCTGAACGTGATGCGCGAAACCCACGCCTCGCGCATCACGTTTCACATGTTACAGCTTGAGTCCCAAGCGCACTTCGAGTTCGCCCAGTGCTCGACGCATCATCTCCTGGCGGATTGCCGTGGTCAGGTCACCGCGCGTGCGCTCCACGACCCCGCGCAGCATGTCGGTATTCCTCCGCAGCCCGCCGGTGATCGCGTCGGGAAAGTCCATGCTCATCAACTGCGTATAGACATCGTCCATGATGGCCAGGATCTCCTCAGCGCGCTCCAGCCGATTTTGGCGCATCAGGTCCAGGCAATGGCGGCGCATCTCGCTGGCCGCTTCGGCCAGGCCGTTCAAGTACGCGGGCGCTTCGACCCCCAATTGGGCTGGCCCGGGGATCTCGGCAGTCGTCCACTCCACCTCGCTGCGGGATTCCATGATAAACGCAAACACCAGCCGAGCCTCCACGTACTCCTTGAGGGCATCCTGGGTGTACCCGGCATGATACAGGTCAGGATACGGCTCCAGGTCCGCCACCATTTCGCGAGCTGCCGCTGCCGCCGTCGCCAGAATCATCTCGGCATCGGAAAACTCGCCGCGATGGGCCGCGCGGATGGCATTGGCGCAGTAGCGAATCAGCTCCCTGGAACGCGGCAACGCGGCGTCTCGCACCGCGCTCTTGGCCACGAACTCGGCCCGGATCTCCTCGATAATGCACTCCAGTCTGTCCATGTTAGCTCCTTTCATTTCGCTTCCCGCTCCGCTTCGCTATGCAATCCCGTAGCAAAGCCCGCCGTTTTGTACCTCGCTGCACTCGGGACAAAACGACGGGCTTTGCTGCGGGATTATTTCGTCGCTACGGGATTTCATGATTCGCCTGCGGTCTCGCTGCCACCAGTATGTCCGGCCACGTTGGCCAGGATCATGTGCCCACAAACAGCGCCAAGCGGCTTGTGAGCAGAGGCGGCCTTTTCGCTTCTTCGTTTCTCTTGCGCTCTCCAACGAATGCGGGAGCCCCCCAGTGGCCGCGCCTAACGTCTACGTACGCTCCCTGTCCACCCCGCTCCCTGTCCAGGCACTCCCAGTACACTCCCTCCCGAAGCGTGCCGCCGTCCCGAATGAGGGCAAGACAGGCCGCTCCCGGGTGGAGTGGCCGCAGGCCTACGATGTCTGCGGCTCGAGGCAACTCGTCGTGTCTACGCCTAGATCGTCAGGCTCTCCAGGTCGCGGGGGTAGTAGGTGATCAGCTCCATGCCTGCGTCGGTGATGACCACGGTGTCGGAATGGCGAAAGCCGCCCAGTCCCTCCACGTACAACCCCGGCTCGACGGTGAGGACCATGCCCGGCAGTAGGACGGTGTCGTCGCCGCTGTCCAGGAACGGCCCTTCGTGATAGCGCAGCCCGATGCTGTGGCCCGTATGATGCTTCCAGAACGGCATGAGATCGTGTTCTTCGTAATAGGCGCGCACTGCTCGATCCACGTTGCAGCAGCGCACCCCTGGCCTCAACGCCCCAAACGCCACCTCCTGGACCGTTTTCATGTGTTCGAAGAAGCGCTTTTGCTCCTCGCTGGGTGTACCGACGACCATCGTCCGTTCCAGCTCTGCCTGGTAGCCCCACATCGCCGCCCTCGCACCCGTCACCAGCAGGTCACCGGCCCTAAAGACCGCGTTCATGGCCAGGGCATGGGGAATGGCTGCGTGCCTCCCGATCTGGCCTCGATAGCCGGCCTGTGCCCCTTCTGAACACATGCTCCGCGCCTTGTAGAGTGGCCCGAGCGTATCCACCAGCGCCAGCGTGGACTCTTGGCTGGCGCGCAGGCTCACCTCGGTCTCCGTCGCCCCAACCCGTGTGTAGCGCTGCAGCAGCCGGTGGGCCAGGTGGCTCCACTTGGCGCTTTCGCGGATCAGGGCAAGCTCCCCCGCGCTCTTGATTGCCATCTGCGCCTCGATGAACGCGCTGATGGGGACCACCTGTATGCCCGTAATCTCCGACAGGCTGGGCCCCTGGTAGCCCAGGATCCAGGGATAGCCGTCACTGTCTGCGCCGATCCGCTGCCCGAACCCCAAGATCCGCAGGATATCGCGCAGACGGGCCATGGGGTGCGGGTTGTCTGGGTATTCCACATAGGTTTCCACGCTGTCCACGACGGCCTCGGCCTGCGCGTGCTCCAGTTCCAGGCGCGGCACAAGCAGGGTTCTCTCGCCCTGGGCATTCACGCTCAGGACAACGGGCCGCTCTGTGGGGATGAAGGCAAAATCGGTGTAGTAAGTGACGTGAAAACCGTCAAACAAGACGCAGCCCGACAGGCCTTGCTGGCTAAGATGGCCGGCCAGCGCCCGTGCCCGCGCTTCGTATTCGGACTTGGCGATTCTGATGGATGGAAGCATGCTCTCCTTGATTGGAACGAGGCTCCTTGCCAGTCCCATTTCGCCTGGAACTGGCGTGCACCCGCTGGATAGGCCACGTTCATGTCGGCGTCCATGTCCCCGATGTTTCGGGCAACGTGGAATACTCCGGCAGGCGTGACCCCCGTGTCCCCCGCCTCAGTGATGACCTTCTCGTCGCCGGTCGTGCGCTCGAAAATCCCTTCCATCAGATAGAGGACCTCGGCGCTGTTTGGATGGCAATGCGGCGGGTTCGACATTCACTTGCGGATGATAACCCGTCCCAGCGTTATCTCCTCGCCGTTCGTCAGCTCTTTGCTGGACAGCCAGTTAGGGCTGCCCCACTCCTCCGCGATGCGCCACGCCTCAGCCTCGGCGCGGGAGCGGTATACCCACTGCATCAGCCACACCTCCTGGATCCTCGACAACCCTCCCGCAGGCCCCTGCACGGCCGTAGGGGTGCAAGGCTTGCGCCAAGGCCGGGCAGGCAAGGCTGCCTGCGGGAGGGTGATGGTTCACCGATCTACCACTGGTCCGGTCCGTACTCCACGCTCTTGGTCCAGTCCATCTTCTCACGCCAGTCGGGATAGACATACCGGCCCAGGTTCATGTCGGTCGGATGCTCGTACCGCGCACCGGGGAGCAGCACCATCGTGCGCAGGTCAAGCCGTTTCTCCTTGGCCTTTTGGGCCACGATGTGCTCCAGGATACCAGGGTCCTCGTAGCAGTTGGCCCAGTTATCGTGGTGGTCCGGGATCAGCACCTTGGCGTTCAGGGCCTCGGCAACGCGCCACAGGTCCCAAGGCGACATCTTGTCGGTGTAGCCGGGCGCGTTGTTGCCCATGTCCATGCAGCAGACGTCGATCTTGTACTTTTCTCCGACCATGCGGTACCCGTTGTGGTAGAGGGTATCGCCCAGGAAGGCCACGTTGCCCCCTTCGGTGTTAAAGATATAGCTGACGGCCACTTCCGAAAACGGCACCGGCGTCGGAAAGCCGGTCTTGGTAGCGATGACGTCAAAGTTCGGTGCAAAGTCGATCTTCATGTCCTCGATCTGGACGCTTTCACCGACCCTGGCGACGATCAAGCGATCGTCGGGCACGCCCATGTTCTTCTTCATCCGCCGCGCCGCCTCGGGCGGGGCGATGAACTTGCAGTTGGTCGTCTGGAGGGCGGCGCTGATGGTGTAAAAGTCCATGTGATCCTGGTGGTGGTGGGTGATGCACACCGCGTCCAGCCGCTTGAACTTCCAGGGGTCGATGACGTGCGGGTTGAGCCGCATCCACCACAGTTTCTCCGCACCGCTGGTGCGGCACACTCCACAGTACGAGTAGTCCGTGAACAGGCTGGCGCCAGCGTACAGGTCGACGGTGAACACCGCCCCGCTTTGGGACTTGAGCGCGAACGACGGGCCACCAAAGAACCACATGGCTCCCGTGCCAGGCTTGACGTCAAAGTGCTCGATCTCGTAGTTGAGGTAGGTCCCCCATTCTGGAAAGACCTCCTGTAGCCAGATGTCTCGGGTCATCTTCCGCGGCAGCCCGATGGTGCCACCATCCATAACGCCCATCTCGTCGTACTTGACCACACTCTCGTCGCTCATGACTTGCCTCCCTTTCGTTTTTCTAATTCGATACCCCACAGTCGCGACCTGGCCGCTTGGGCGCAAGCCTTGCGCTCCTTCCCGCAGCCTTGCGCCCCTACGCGCAGGCAGAGCAGTGAGTGCGGCCCGATGCGCTACTGTTGGCCTATCTTCAGGATTGCCCCGGTGCTGGCCGAGGTGACCATCTTGGCGTAGCGATAGAGATACCCGTGGCTCACCCGCGGTTCAGGCGGCTGCCAGACAGCCCGACGGCGGGCGGTTATCTCGTCTGGCACCTCCAGGGTAAGCGTCCGGTGGGGGATGTCGATGAAAATCGCGTCCCCCTCCTCTACGAGAGCCAGCATCCCTCCCTCGGCGGCCTCCGGCGAAATGTGGCCGATGGCTGCGCCCCGCGTCACGCCGCTGAAGCGCCCATCGGTGATGAGTGCCACGTCCTCGCCGAGCCCCATGCCCACAATGGCCGAGGTCGGGGCGAGCATCTCGCGCATCCCGGGTCCGCCGCGGGGTCCTTCGTAACGCACTACCACGATATCGCCCGGGACGATTTGCCCCCCCAGAATGGCGTCCACCGCCTCCTCTTCGCAGTCAAAGACGCGGGCACGGCCTCGCCACTGCCGCATTTTCGGTGCGACGGCTACCTGCTTGACCACTGCTCCATCCAGCGCCAGGTTGCCGGTCAAGATGGCGACAGCCCCCTCGGCGTGGATGGGCCGGTCGAAGGGCCGGATGATCTCGGTGTCCCGGATCTCGGCCGCAAGCAAGTTCTCAGCCAGCGTCTGTCCGGTGACCGTCGCGACCCCCAAGTCGACCAGCCCACTTTCGGCCAGGCGCTTCATCACTGCTGGCACGCCACCCGCCCGGTCCAGATCCACGAGGTGGTGTGGGCCGGCTGGGCTCATATCGCACAGATGGGGCACGCGGTCGCTCATCTGCTGGAATAGCTGCTGGGGAACGGCGATTCCGGCCTCGTGGGCGATGGCCGGCACGTGCAGGATCGTATTCGTCGAGCAACCGAGTGCCATATCCACCGCGATGGCGTTCAGGAACGCCTCGAGCGTGGCAATATCTCGCGGCCGGACGCCCCGCTCGAGCAACTCCATCACCTTCACGCCGGCCTGTTTTGCCAGCCGCACCCTGGCCGCACTGACCGCCGGGATCGTGCCATTCCCCGGCAGCCCAAGCCCAAGCGCTTCGGTCAGGCAGTTCATGGAGTTGGCGGTGAACATGCCGGCGCAGGAACCGCAGCCCGGACAGCAGCGTTCCTCCAGTTCGGCCATTTGGCCTTCCGTCATCGTCCCGGCGGCGACCTGGCCCACCCCTTCCCAGACGGTGGTCAGATCGGTCTCGCGCCCGCGCCAGTCTCCGGGCAGCATTGGCCCTCCGCTCAGGACGACCGCAGGGATGTTCAGCCGCAGGGCCGCCATGAGCATGCCGGGGGTGATCTTGTCGCAGTTGGTGACCATTACCAGCGCGTCGAACGGGTGCGCCATGGCCATCACTTCCACCGAGTCGGCGATCAACTCGCGGCTGGCCAGGACGTACCGCATCCCGGCGTGGCCCATGGCAAGGCCATCGCAGATGCCGATCGACGGAAAGATGACCGGCGTGCCACCTGCCATCGAGATCCCTCGCACCACGGCGTCTACCAGGCCGTTGAGATGGATGTGGCCGGGGATGATCTGATTGAACGAGTTAACCACGCCGACGATCGGCCGTTCGATCTCGCGCCGGGTGTAGCCCATGGCGTACCACAGGGCACGGTGCTGGGCACGCTTGGGCCCCTTCTTCATCTCATCACTTCTCATAGAGTACCTCAACCGGGCAACCACATGGGTCAGCCCCTGCGACCTAGCTCCCGCAGGGCGCAAGCGTTGCGCCCTTACGTGTGGGCAAACGCCTTGCGCCCTTACGTTCTATGACCGTGCCGGCAGGCTTAGGATCTGTCGCGCTTCGTCTGGAGTGGCTGGCTCGCGGCCCGCCATTCGGGCGAATTGCACCGCCTTTTCGACCTGGTCCCCATTGCCCTTGGATTTAGTCTTGGTCTGCAGGTCGATGTAGATATTGTCCTCCAACCCCACACGGATGTGCCCCCCAAAGATGGCGCTGGCCATGCCCACCGGGAAGCACAGCGGTCCCGCACCCACACCTTGCCATGTGGATCCAGGTGGCACCGCGTGCATAAAGCTGTTCAGGATGTCCGCGTTGAATCGCACCCCACCCATCACCCCAAACACAAACGAGAAATGCAAGGGCGCGACGAGAAAGTCATAGTGCTCAGTGAAGAACAGGACGTTGTGCACGTGTGCCAGGGCAAAGCACTCGATCTCGGGCTTGATCAGTTTGTCCCGCATCAGGGTCCCGAACTCTAGCGTGGCATGGAGCGGATTGTAGTAGGTCTTGTCATGAACGATGCTTCCGTCCCTGTAACTGACGGTGCAAAAGTTCATCGTGCCCGGGTTCAAGGATGCCATGTCCGGATCGTGGTACTCGATCGGCCGCTTGCGCTCTGCGATCGACGATTCCAGGCTCACCCCCGTGCTGAGGTTGAGCAGCACTCGCGTGTTCTCCCGGATGCCCTGTACTACTTCCTGCATGATCGCCGGTTCAGTGGTTGGGGTGCCCGTGATGGGGTCACGGAAATGCACGTGGACCATGGCCGCCCCCGCCTCCTCAGCCCGCCTGGCCTCTCGAACAAACTCCTCAGGCGTGTAAGGGACGCTGGGGTGTTGCTCTTTCGTCGTCATGCTTCCAGCCAGCGCCGCCGTAATGACTACCTTGTCTGCCATGGCCATCCTCTCCACTCCGCTTTCCACTCACTGTGCATGTCCTCCCTCCGGACAGGACAGGCTTCTGTCCTGCGGGGACTGTCCACTCCTACCTCGCTCTCGCTTCGGTCGTCGGTACAGAACGACGGGCTTTGCTGCGGGATACCATCGTCGCTACGGGCTTTCATCTACTCGCCTCGGATCTCGCGAAGGAGCTTCGACTGCCGCAGGAAGTACAGGTCACGCTTGCGTAGGATTTCGTCCCGCGCGCCTGGCTCGTACCGGTAGAACCCTTCTCCGCGATTGATGCCAAGCTTACCGTCTTCCACGAGGCGGCTGAAGAACTGGGGCGGTGATTGCATCGTACTCAGGTCTGGAAATAGGTACTGGCAAATCCCGTGAAACACATTCAGTCCACCCAGGTCCACCGTCTCCAGGGGGCCCAGCCAGGGGTAGCGAAACCCGACGCCGTTCTTGAGCGTCCGGTCTACGTCCTCTACGCTGACG
>Ga0315286_10003024_pt1 | contig 15750 bp, 15 predicted proteins | sample YL17G10_0_MG_FD_205038 | JGI IMG/M metagenome (GOLD analysis project Ga0315286, IMG submission 205038) | Sediment microbial communities from Yellowstone Lake, YNP, Wyoming, USA - YL17G10_0 | ecosystem: Environmental > Aquatic > Freshwater > Lake > Sediment | place: USA: Wyoming | collected...
GCTGCCGAACGATGGTCGTCACGTACAACCGTCTTCCCACGTCCTTCGGCTCGCCGATGGTGAGACCATCGGACTCGGCGCGCGCATACGCATCGACGTAGGCCTGATCATCCACAGCGACACTGAAGACAAGGCCCTTTCGATTGTCGCCGACGATGAACACGGGCCACACCGCCATGTATTTGCCGGGAACAACACCGTGGAAGTAGATAAGCGGCGTGCCTTGGGACATCGCCTTTCGGAGTCCCACATTCTCGGGATGATCCGGATTGGTACCGCGGTAGCGGTAGAGCATCAGACCGTCAGAGCTCATCTGGTCGTCGTAGGGCCCGTGTACAGTCGTGGATATCGATAGCGGGATCTCCTCCAGCACCTTGGGTTTGAAAATGCCTTGTTGCGAGATAAGCGGCACGCGACTGCCATCGAGCTCGAATCCATACTGAAGAAGCGGACGCGGAAGGACATCGCCGTGGACAGCAACCTGATCCTCAAGCCAGCGGAACGCGGCCAGGCGCACCCGTTTATCGTTGAGTTTTCCGAGCATCTTCTCTTCCCGCATGCCCCGGTTTAACGGTCTGCCAATCCGGGCGCGGCTCCCCGTCGCCTGCCAGCGCCTCGGCACCGAGGCAATCGGGGGGCGTGAGCCCGTGGCGGTGCCCGCCGGCTCCCCGGCAGAAACCGGCGCGATGGCGACCGGATAGGTCCATGGATTCGATATCCGCTCCTGGCGGCAGGAGCGGCAGGTCATCGTAGGGGATCCGCGGATCAAAAGTCATAGCCAAATGCCTCCAAGTTCAGGGCGATGGTCTGGCCTTCCTGATCAAGCGTTGGCATCGTGGTGTGCGACCAAGTCTACTTCTGCTGGTTCAGTTCGTATCTCTCGAAGTAGCCGACAAGAGCCCCGTCCTCGTCTCGCACGGGAGTCATGTATACGCGCTGGTTGCGGCTCGTGACCGTGAGAAACTCTTCCCCGCCATGCTGTTCGAGCCTTCCTACGATCTCGCGAATCTTCTGGCAGGACTGCTCGTTATGACAGTCGAGCAGAGAAGAGCCGAGCAGGTTCCGGCGGCCACGAACCTCCTCATACTCGAACTTCGCTCTTCGATTCATGTAGCGGATCGTATGGGACAGGTCCGCGAAAACCACCGGATACGGAATCGCTTCGAGTAACCACTTTGTGATCTTGCTTTCTTCCATTGGCAACCTCTCTTCCATTCGCATGGAAAGGCCTAACGCTTCGCCACCGATCCGCGACCGCAGCCCCGGCGCGGGCCTTGCCCCGCACGGCCCGTGACGGACGGGGGCGGTTCCAGCGGCTGGTTGGGTGTCATCATCTCTTGGAACGCGCCAGCCAGGCCAACGTCCGTTGTACTCGGACCGCCAGCCACGCCCGCGCGGTACCCGGAGTCGGTCGCAGGCGCATGCCCAACAGCTGCTCCGCCCCAGGCAACGGATCGAATGCCGTCAGGATGCGCTTCACGTGCTCGCCCTCGATGTCGATCACGTCCACGCCTTCGATCTCCAGCCGGCGACCCGTCGGCGCGTAACCCAGCGGCTCCAGCGGTCTAATGTGCGAACCGGTGATCCTCCACTTGATCGCGCAGCGGGTTCCGTCGGATGAAACGCATAACGGCGGGAGGACCTCGTACCTGAAATCGGGAAAGGCGCGGATCACGGCTTCCTGGAACGCCATCGCCGCGGCTCGTCCACGCACGGGAGGGTCCGGCATGGCAGGGTCATACCACTCGACGTCCTCGGCAAGGCAGCTCCCGAAGCCTTCCGGATCACGAGCGTCCAACGCCGCGAGCAGCCGCTGCACCAGTTCTTCCGCATGGGCGGTATTCAACGAACAACTCCTTCGGAGCCCATGGGCTCTCCTCGACGGCGCCGGCCCCCCGTTCGAGTTCGGTGACGCACCGTTCTCGCTATCGCTGCGAGTATACCTCGGCGTCACCTCGACTGCGGCTGGTGCCGCGGAATCGCCCAAAAGGCCGCCGCGATGGAGCACAGGGCTAGAACCAGCAGGGGTACACCTATCAGAAAGGGGAAGAAAGCAGCCGGGCTTAGAAGTCCGCCACCCCGCGCTGCGCTGCGCTCCGCGGCGGCGACAGCATCGAAGCCCCACTTGATGAAGAGCGCGCCGATCACGACCACGACGCTATGCGTCACGAGCAGCGCCGTGCGCAGCCGTCGATCCCTTAACCATAGCCAGCGCGCCAGCACCAGCATCGCCACTCCGAGCGCCAATTCGGGAAGCAGGACCGTCGCCACAGCGAGCAGGATCGTGCCGGGCAGATGTTTCCCGGGGGCCGCCGTCAAGAGCTGGGGAAGACCGCGAACCCCCAATACCGCGTACGACACGAATCCGAGAAGCAACACGACTCCGACAACGAGGTGAGCCGCGGCCAAACACCGCCGAATCCAGATCATCCGTCTGTTCACGCCTTTCGCCCGTGCGCCGGCCGGGGCGCTCCGTCCGCGCGCCTAACGCGCGGGGTCAGCGGCGCAGCGAATCCGCGTTCGCCGCACCGGCCTGTTCCGAAAACAGCAATTCACCGACGACGATTCCGCTCAACAGTATGTCTATCGGAAGAATCCTGCCGTTCTCGAGCAGAAGGTAGCCTCGCACCCACGGCGCTTTGTGCCAGGCAACTTCGGAGTCACGTCCGAGACATTTCGCGAGGTCGATTCGATCCCGGATTCTGTTCTCGAATTTCTTCGCGTCCTTCTCGATACCGATCAAGTTGATTCCTTCCGACTCGACCCGCACCTCGGATATCGGTCCGAAAACGCCGGCGATTGTCCTCCCGACGAGTTTTGCGGGTTCTTCGTATTCCGGGCGGTAAAGGGCTCCCGGCGAGTCCAGTCCCAGTATCTTGATGTCGTATTTCGAGGAGCCCGCGAATACCAGTGGTGCGTAAACGAGGACGACGAGACAAAGAAGGCGCTTCATACATCGACCTCCGTGCCCTGTTGCCGAACGGGGCAGGCCAATACGGCAGACGTTTTCCCCTTAGGAAAATTGTCCCACGGACTGCGGCAGACTAAGGCCCGATAATCTCGTTGAGCCCTTCTACTACCTGAGCGATCTCCTCCGGCTTCACTTTCGCCAGGCGCTTCCCGAGTCGTTCAACGGCCAACGTCCTGATCTGGCTGATTTTCACCCATGATCGCTTTGGCAAGTTCTTGGACTCTAGTTCGAGCGTCAGAGGAAAACCCGCTTTCTGTGGTTGACTCGTAATCGCGACCGCGATCACCGTGCCGGAACGCTCGTTGAACACATCGTGACTCAATATCAAGACCGGCCGCTGACCCGCCTGTTCGCTCCCTCGAACCGGGTTCAGATCGGCCCATCGAATCTCTCCCCTCAATACTCCGGCCATGTTTTCATCTCCTCCGAAAACCCCTCCTCCGCCAAGGCCTTTTCAAATCTTGGGTCGAGTTTGCTGCACTCGCGCGCAAGCCGACTCTGATCGACACGCTCCAGTTTCTCCTTCACGGCGATCTGGATCGCCTGGCTTCGATTCCGGAACACCGCCTTCTTGACGAGTCGATCCAGTTTCTGGAGCAATTCTTCGTCGATTGATATCGCGACTTTTGATCTTCCCATGTCCGACCTCCTGGTATGATAATAAGTCATACCACAAATCATGTCAAGAGCCAACTCCGCGCGAACAGCGCCCAACCAAGCGCCAGAACAAGCCCGCCGCCGTACATGGGATGGCGCACGAGAGCGATGAGGGCTATTCGACTTTCGCGACGTCCGTGAGATCAGCGCTTGCCGCCCCAGGTGTATTGGTAGGCAAGTTGAAAAGTGTCGAAATCCGACCCGAGGGCGGTCTTGAGTCCGTTGATGTACACGAGTTTCAATCCGTGCCCGCGCGCGAGCGGCAGCCGGAGGACCCCCGAGATGCGGACGTTCTCGATCCGGCTCTTGGGCACGCCCTCGATCGTGGAGCGACCGCCCGAGCCGTAGCCGACGGACCCCGCGACCCACAAGTCCGCACCGCGTATCCCGTAGATGGCGTGAGCCTGAACATCATAGAACGGGTCCTGCTCGAGCGTCTGCCCCCCGTAGAAGTCGCTGTTGGTGGTGTAGAAGGTCGCGCTCGCGTACCCCTCGAGCATCCAGCGGCCGAGGACCTGCGAGGCGCCCAAGCGCGGCGCGAACGACCAGCGATTCGCGCCGAGGTTGATGAGCCGTTCGGGGAAGTACTGACCGAGCGGCGCGGTCACCCCGAGCGAGGCCCCGACCACCGTGGACTGGCGATAGGAACGGAACTCGCTCATGGTGAGCGCCGGGGAACCGATGAAGTTGACGTAGAGTTTGAGAATCGGGTCCCCGAAACCCGTGCGCGCGGTGCTCGTGTCGTTCCCGGCGAAGTTCGCCTCCCAGGAGCCTGTGGCGGACGGTATGGCGAGACCGACTCTGCCGGCCATCCCGAAAAAGTCGATCGACCGCAGATAGGCGAGGCCCAGCGTTCCCAGTCGCGCTTTCCCGTCCTCGATAGGGAGCGACGGCTCGAGCAGCAGGTTCCCGGACAAATAGCCCGCCGACACCACCAGGAAGTTCATGCCAACCGGGGCATTGACCAGGGCCCGCGGCTCGAGCTCCTGCGCAGCGGCCGGGGGGGCGAATAACATTAGAGCGAAAAGCGAAATCACAGCCAACCGGCCGGTCAAAGCTCGATTGGATAGCCGAGGGGTTTCAATGGGCATGACGGTTGATCTCCGCGGTGGGATAGAATTCTTTTTCAGACGGCTCGTCGATAAACCTCGACCTCTTCGACCAAGCGCGGGCCGAGGCGATCCTTCTCAATTTCGAGATCATATCGAGTTTGAAGGTTTATCCAAAAGCGATCGGACGTCCCAAAATACCGCGAGAGACGCAGCGCGGTATCCGCCGAGATCGAGCGCTTGCCCTGCACTATTTCGTTGATGCGCCGAGCGGGAACGTGTATGTCCTTCGCCAAGCGATACTGGCTGATTCCCAGCGGCTTGAGAAATTCCTCGAGCAGAATTTCTCCCGGGTGGGTGGGGGACAACTTCTTTGCCATTTCAAACTCCTAGTGATAATCGGCGAGTTCAACGTCGTAGGCGTCGGGATTGCGCCATCGGAAGCAGATTCGCCACTGATCGTTAATCCGGATGCTGTGTTCTCCCTTTCGATCTCCGGACAGCTTTTTAAGACGGTTCCCCGGAGGGAAGCGCAAATCGATCAGATTTTCCGCGGCGTCCAGCATAACGAGTTTCCTCTGGGCGAGCCGCTGCACGTCTTGGTGGAACTTTCGCACGCGGACGCGATTGAAGACTCTTTCGGTGTCCTTGTCGCGAAAAGACCTGATCATGTCGATACAATAACGCGGCCCGTTATGATTGTCAAGCGTTATTAGTAATGATCAACCGACGCGAATCCGGTCGTCTTGTAGATCGGCAGGCTGCCGTCTGCCGTCTGCGGCAGCAGCGGGGTAAGAGGAGCGGATTGGCCACGGACCTGTCGTCGGAAGCGGAGAGACGCCGAAAAGATCCCCCAGAACGCATCGTCGGAGTTCGATCCGACCTCAGAAGTCGTTCTTCAGCACGATGCGGTAACGGGCCTTGCCGGATGCGAGATGCGCCATCGCCTCGTTGGCCTTGGACATCGGAAACTCCTCGACGATCGGGGCGATGCCGTGTCGCACGCAGAACTCGAGCATCCTCGCGGTCACATCGGGGCCACCGACCGGCGAGGACGAGATCGACTTCTGCCCGATGAGGAGCGAGAACACGCTCACCGGAATCGGCTCCGGGACGGCGCCCACCACGTGCATGCGTCCCTTGGGCCTGAGGGTCGCGAGATACGCGTCCCAGTTCAGCGGGACGTTCGCCGTGCAAAGGAGAAAGTCCAGAGATCCGGCGAGCTTCGAGAGCTCGGCGTCGTCGCGCGAGTCCACGGTCTTGTGCGCGCCCATACGCCGTGCTTCATCCTTCTTCGCCTTGCTCGACGTGAAGGCCACGACCTCGCAGCCCCATTTGTTCAGGAACTGGATCGCCATGTGCCCCAGTCCGCCGATCCCGATCACGCCCACTCGGTCCGTCGGCGCGACACCGAACTGGACGATGGGGTTGAAGACCGTGATCCCGCCGCAGAAAAGCGGGCCCGCTTTGGAGAGGTCCAGCCCCTCGGGAAGCGGGATCGCCCAGACGGCCTGGCAGCGCACTTTGTTCGCGAAGGCGCCGTAGCGCCCCACGATGGTCCCTTCACCGGAGGCGCAGAGGTTGTGGTTCCCCGACAGGCACTGCGAGCAGGTCATGCAGCTCCCGGCAAACCAGCCGAGCCCCACGGGCTGCCCGACGCGGAGGTGCTTCACATTTGCCCCGACCGCCGCAACCCGCCCCGTCGCTTCGTGCCCCGGAACGAACGGGTAGGTTGTCATCTGCCACTCGTTATTGAGCATCGAGAGATCGGAGTAGCAAATTCCGCAGTAGGCGACGTCGATCTCTACCTGATCCGGTCCCAGCGGACCGGGGTCGAATTCGAAACGCTCGAGCTTCCCGCCGGGTTCGCGGGCCACATATGCTTTGAACATGGTGGGATGTCCTCCTTACGGATCAACGGATGTCGAACGCGAATATTTCAGTTTTGGAAAGTGGTCACGATTTGTGGCCACCTAGCACCCCCGCGGGGATCGTACCACACGGCGACGGCACAATCAAACCCTCAGGCTTGCAAGCGGGGGCGACCGGTGCTAAGCTCTCCTTTGCAGTGGCACAAGGGGGCTCGCGTGCCTGAACGATACGTCTCCCACTACAAGATCGTCGAAAAAATCGGCGGCGGCGGCATGGGTGTCGTCTACAAAGCCGTCGACACCAAGCTCGGCCGTCTCGTGGCCCTCAAGTTTCTCGCCCCGGATGTGACGCGCGACGAGACCGCCAAGAAACGATTCCTCCACGAAGCCCAGGCCGCATCGCTCCTCGATCATCCGAACATCTGCAGCATCCACGAAATAGACGAGACCGCGGAAGGCCAGGTCTTCATCAGCATGGCCTTCTATGAGGGGGTGTCGCTACGGGAACGGATCAAGGAGGGGCCCATTCCCATCCGCGAGACCTTCGAGATCATGTACTCGGTCGCCGACGGTTTGGGATGCGCCCACGCGCAGGGGATCGTCCACCGGGACGTCAAACCGGGGAATTTGATCATCACCAAAGAGGGCTTTGTCAAGATTGTCGACTTCGGACTCGCCAAACTCGCCGACCGCTCGAGCCTGACGCGCCCCGGACTCACCCCCGGGACGCTCTCGTACATGTCGCCCGAACAGGTGAAGGCCAAGGAAGTCAACGGCCGCTCGGATATTTGGTCTCTCGGCGTCTCGGTTTACGAAATGCTCACGGGGGAGCTTCCGTTTCAAGGCGACATCGAGGCGGCCGTGATGTACCAGATCCTCAACGAGGAGCCCGCCCCGATCCGCAAGAAAAGGGCCGAGGTTCCCGCAGAATTCGAAGCGATCGTTCAGAAGTGCCTCCGGAAAAACCCCGCGGAGCGTTACCAGTCATGCGGCGAGTTGATCCAGGACCTTATCGGAATGGGGCGGCGCCTGGGATGGCAGAGCTCAGGCACCGTGCGGACCGTGATGCGTGTGGGAAGCGTCGCGCCCTCGCGTCCGCGCAGGATGTTCCTTGCCCTGTCGGTCATTGCCGTCGGGGTCGCGGTCTCTCTTTTCGGATACTGGATCGCTCACCGTGGACCGCAGGAACCCGAGCTCTATTCGACCAAAGTTCGTCTCGCCGCTTTGCCCATCGAGAACCTCGCGCGAGAGTCCGTGCCGGACGAGCTGGCCGATGGGATGTCGGAGTGGCTCGTCGGCGCGCTTGGACGGATGAGCGCCCTTCACCCGTCGATGTGGGTCGTGCCGTCCGACTACGTGACCCGCGAAACGGTGCCCGCTCCGAGCCGGGCCAAGGAGGCGTTCGGCGTCAATCGTCTCTTGAAAGGGAGCATCCAACGGTACGGCGACGGCTACCGGCTGGCGCTCGAGCTTGTGGACGCGGAGTCGCTTCGCCGTATCGGATCCGCGCATGTGGACTTCGGAACCGACGTCTCCGTCCTCCAAAAGGGGATCGTCGACAGAGCTGCTGAGCTGTTGGAGCTTTCCCTATCCGACGAAGCCCGGACCCGTCTTGACTCAGACTTCACTTCGACAGCAACCGCGTTCGAGAATCATCTGCGCGGACTAGGGTATCTCCAGCACTACCGGTCGGGAGACAATCTCGGTCGCGCCGTGGAGTCGCTCCGGAATGCGGTTGGGGCGGACTCGCTCTTTGCGGACGCCCGTGCCGCGTTGGCGCTGGCCTTCCTGAGGACGTGCGTTGAAAAAGAAGAAAAAGACCAGTGTGAGAACGCGTGGGCGCTCTGCCGGCGAGCATTGGAGATCGACTCGAACAACATCTATGTGAACTTCGTAGCCGCTGCCGCGGCCAAAGAGGTAGAGAACCCCCAAGCGTCGATTGCCGCATACCGGAGGATCATTGCCGTCGAACCCAGGAACATGAGGGCGTACTGGCAAATGGCCGATGTCCTGAAGAGCCTGGATCGCCTGGACGAAGCCGAGGCGGCGAAGCGGGCGAGCGTTGCGGCCGCACCCGACTGCTGGCAAACGCACATTCAACTCGGCTGGTTCCTCCACAAAAGAGGCCGCACTGACGAGGCCGTCGAACAGCTCGAAAAGGCCCTCGCCCTCGCGCCGAGCGACGCATGGACGTTGAACCAACTCGGTACGATCTTTGTAGAGAAGGATGAGTGGGCGAAGGCGCGCGGGTTCTACCTGCGCTCGTTCGCCGTCGAACCGGACTGGCTTGCCTGCCGGAACATTGGACTACTCTACTATCTCGAGCGGTACTTCGCCGAGTCGGAAAAGTACTTCCGGTTTGCGCTGGAGTATTGCGATTCGACCGCCAGCGACTACTACCAAAGATGGCAGGATTGGGCCGGGGCGCTCTATTGGGTCGAGGGAAGGAAACCGGATGCCGACGCCGCGTTTCGCCGCGCAATCGCTCTCGCGGAAGAAGCGCTCAAGAAGACGCCGGACAACGTGGAACTTCTCGCGTACACGGCCGGGTGCTACGCCATGGTCGGAGATCGATCACGCGCCCTCTCGCTCATCGACCGGGTTGTGGCAACTGGGAGTGAAGACCCGCACATCATGTTCATTATCGGGCAGACCTACGAACGTCTCGGGGACCGTGAGCGGGCGCTCCACTATATCGCGAGCGCCGTCCGTCTCAAGTATCGATTGTCTTGGATCAAAGCTGAACCGTTGCTCGAAGATCTGACGAAAGACATTCGATTTCAACAGCTGGTCGAAGCAACCGCCGGTGAAGCTGTCAAAGAGGGGGCTAAGAACGAGTAGACCCCCTCGTGGTCACAGTTGAACTCGCCAGCGCGAGTGCCTTCTTGAAAGGAGGAGTCGTATGACCAGAACGAGTTTGATTCTTGTTATCGGGCTCATCGCCGTCGTTCTTGCGGTGGCGCTAGGCTCGTGCAGGAACCCATCGCCCACGCCGTTACCCCCGCCGTGGCCCGAACCCGCCCCCCCGGACACCGTCACGTATTTCGTGGTGGCGCCGTGCGGTCTCCAAGACGACTGCGGCAGCGACGTGCAAAGTATCGCGGTGCGTCAATCGACACCCATCCAGTGGGTGAACAAGACTCCGGGTAATGTGGCGATCTTCTTCGAGCCCCCCAGGATCGTTGGAAGGGATCACATTTACCTCCCGAGCGGGAAATCGTATGTCACGACGACCTGTGGATCCGGTTTCTCGGGACCGGAGTTTCAGGTGACTGTGAAGTGCGAGGGCATGCAGGGTCCGACGCCTCCCATCAAAGAGTGCCCGCCGCCTCCCGCGCCGTGCCCGTGATCGCCGGGGTTTGTCCGATTGAGGGGTTCATCGTAGTCGGGGCGCGAACGACAGTTCGCGCCCCCTCCGCGCTGCCGGCTACATCAGCGGCACTTCGCGGCCATTGACGGAGAGGCGGATGGAAAAACTGAAATAGCGATCCTCGCAAACAGCGGGAGAGAACTCGACGTAGTAGTGCGCGCCCTTCTCTATCTCGAACCTCGCGGTGTACCAATCCCCCTGGCCCTCCGGCGAAGACGGGTCCGAAGGCGCGAGGTGAGCGCTTTCCACTGTCGTCCGTCCCCGAGCATCCACCTTGACCACGCCTACGCTCTCGACATCGGACAAGGGACCGATGTCGATTTGGGCAATGCCGGAGCTCGAGGGCTGCTGTTGCTGCTGTGTCTCGCCGGACGCCTCGGGGTTGAGACACTCGATGCGGGCCGGGATAGGGATACGGACGATCGCGCCGACTCGGCAGCGGAGAGGGTGCGGGAGGAGCGACGCATCGATCGTGGCGAACCCGGGACACTTCGAGCAAACGGCTCTCGCAATGGCAGCCTCGCACGCCTTGCAGAAGCCTTGGTTCTCCTCTCGCATCCTGCAGGTTAATTGGGATCGATAGACACAACGATCGTACGTGGCCGCGCCCTCCCATAGCCCGACTGTCGCTCTCCGATCGCAGACTGACTTTGTGGGGAACACGCTCCCGAGCGTATCGAGGTCGGTCGGGATCGGGACGAGCGGGTCGATGGGCCATTTCGAGGTTTGACGGTTGGTGCTGCACGTGACGTTCGGGAACTTCGGTTCGCCCGCCTCGAACGGGTAACAAAAGTTGTTTTGATCGGTATACTCGTCCCCGAGTCCGGCGAATCCGTGCGCCATTTCGTGCAGAAGAACGTGCTCGAAGCCCTGGCCGATCGATACGGTCAAGACGGAAGCGTGGGGAGGCGAGTACGCGAGACCACCGTAGGCGGGGTCGTTGACGAGCACTACAATCTGATCGTAGTTCTTCGTCGCGCATTCCGCGGCGACTTCGGTCCTATCTTCATCCACCAGAACGTACCATTCGTCGTGAAACGGGCTCGACGGCGACGGATCTCCGAAGGTCGAGTTGAGCGGCGTATCCTTGCATACGGCTGGAGAAGCGTTAGGGTGGTCCGATCCCGAGTCGTTCGACACGAGACGGACACGGTAGAAGTTGAACGCGGAGCGCGCATAGGGAGGGCTCGAAAGACATTGGATTGCCTCGTCGACCTTCTGCTTGAAAAGAAGAATGTCCACGGAGGAGTCCTTGAAGCCCTCGCCGACGAACACGACGTCGAACTTCGTCGACGAAGACCCCGAAATCTGGAACGGCTGCTCGACGATGACGATATCCGAGCAAATCTCGCCCACCGTGAGCGGTATCTCGCTCGGTTGACACCCAGTGCCCTGCATCAGAAGGGCTGCGACGAGCGACGCGATCATGGCTGTCCTGTGACCTCGATTTCCTTGATCAATGTCCTCGCCGCACGACCCCTCTCCGTCGCGAGATCCAAACTGTCCGGCACCTCATAGAGCTTCACCAAAATTGTGTTCGATGAGTACGGGATCTTGATCATGAAATGGTATGGCTCGGGAGCGGGAACCCGAATGGGGGAGGACCTTCCTGCCGATCCGAAGACCTCGAACGTTGCCGTCGCCGGGTGTGGGATCGCTCCGGTGTACAGAAGCCGTCCCCTCGCGCTAGTGACATCGTAGGACAATCGCCTCCCGCTCGTTGCGGCGTTATCGTACTCGCCAGTGAAGGGGCGGACTCGTTCGACCGTGACGGTGTCGTTCTCCATCCGAAGGAAGATGCGCCGAAGCGGGGGAGCAGTGATCTCCACCGTCGCGGAGCCCAGCGTGGTCCTCATATACTGGATCTGGATGGGCACCTCTCCGGGGTCGAGCTCCGGGATCATCACCTCGACCGTTACTGAATCCACAATGCGCACAACCGAAGCGATTCGATCCCCGATCGCGACTCTGATGTTCCTGGTGTTGGTGAACCCTGCGCTCTCCGCTCGCAAGAGCACGGTCTGTCCGGGGCACGCTTTGTTGGGAATGACCCTTACAGGCGCCACGCGCTGAAACGCCGTGCAGAGAAATACGACCGCCGCACAGGCGAGAACAGCATGCGCGAGTTTGAGAAATGGGGACTGAAATCGTGACAACTCGTGCCCCCTGGAAGTTTGGCACTCTCGGGCGCCACGCGATTGTCGAAAAAGACGTGAGACTCGGGCTGTTGGTGAGACGCTGGCTGGCCGTGCAACGCTGCACCAGGTAGTTTAGCAGATCGGGCCTGTCCCGGCAACCCCGCAAGAGGCGGCCTCGTGCTCAAGGAGCGTGTGACCTTTGGTTTGCGCAGCCCCCCGATCATCCGGCGGGCAAACACGGGCTTGCCTCTCATTATCCTTTTTGCCGCCGCATGAGCTCCATCAATGCCTGGAACAATTCGGGGTCTTTGTCCCTGACGCGGAGCGCAATGTCGTTCGCTTTTTGAGGGTTGCTTTGGAGTTCTTTGACGAGGGCGAGCAGCTTGCGCTCGAGTTCCTTCTGGCCCTCCTCGTCGCGGGGAGCGGCTCCTATGCTGATGCCATAAGGTCTCAGCAGGGCATCGAGCTTTTCTTTGATCTGATCGGGCTTCATACCCATCTGCCGAAGCAAGTCGGCGTAGTTGTCGATGGCGACCTGCAAGTTCGGATGCCGATGACCGCTGGCACGGCTGAACTTGAGGAAAATCTCGAGCGAGCGGCGCAGCAGCGGCTCGGCGTCTCCCAACCGGCCGATATCCGTATACAGATCCGAGAGATTGTTGAGACGAAGAGCGACGTCCGGATGGTCAGGGCCCAGGGTATGCTCGCTGATGTCCAGCGCCCGCCGGAGCAAGGGTTCCGCCTCTTTCAGACGATTGGTAGCCTTCAGAATTGCCGACAGGTTGTTGAGACGAACGGCAACGAGGGGGTGATTGGCACCGAGGCAACTCTCATCAATGGCCAGGGCCCGTCTGATCACCGACTCCGCCTCGGTCATCCGGTTGGTGGAGTGTAACAGGACTACCAGATTACTGAGCGCAACGGCGACATTCGGATGCTTTGTACCGAAAGTTTTTTCGGAGGCCACAATGGCCTTCCGCAGCAAGGGCTCTGCATCGCCGACGCGATTGGCTCCATACATCAATCCAGCCAGATTGTTGAGGTCCCGGAAGACGTCGGGATGATTCGTTCCAAAGTTGTGTTCGGATATCGCGAGTGCGCGTTGCATCAACGGCTCGGCTTCGCGCAGTCGATTGGTTGCGTGTAAGAGTAGCGCCAGATTGCTTAGATCTCTGGCAACGTGGGGGTGCTGCGCCCCCAAACTCTGCTCGTCAATCACGAGCGCCCGCCGCATCAATGGCTCCGCCTCGCTCAGCCGGTTCGTCTCTTTCAACAGCCACGCCAGATTGTTGAGGTCGGAGGCAACGTTAGCGTGACTGGAGCCGTAAATTCGTTCGGAAATAGCGAGCGCCCGTCTAAGTAACGGCTCGGCGTGTTCGTAGATCGATGCAAACTCGAGGAAGACGACCAGGCGATTCGCCGCGAGCGCGACGTCTGGGTCCGGGCGGCCCGGCGCAGAGGCCCATGCGTCGAAACTATCCGCGTAGGGTTTCCCCATGGTCCGTTCCTGGCCCAGCCAGACCCAGTAACCCCGCAACTCCTCCTGATCGCGATTGCGGATTTCAAGGAACCGATCGATGTCGAGAAGACACGAACGGAGGCGGGTACGCTGCTTTGCCTGCCATAACAGCCAGGGCAACTCGTCGCAAGTTCGCGCGGTGACCGGCTGCTTCTCAAAATCGTCCGCCAGGCGCATCCGCAAATCATCCCGCTTCTCCTGCCCCACGACGAACATACTCTCCACCGCACTGCGCAGAAAGTCGTGGGCGAAATTGAGGATGCCGCTACGATCCACCAGGCTCTCCTCCAGAGCCGCACGCAACGGGTTCCAGAGTGCCGGCGGCAATTGCGGCTGATTCACCGGACGCAACAAGCGCAAGAGTTCGGTTTCAGCCAGACCGCGGCGCGACGCCCACATGAGCCCCAGGGCGTCACTCACCAGGCCGGGACGGTCGCGTTCGTAGTCGCGTTGGTAACGGGTCAACACCTTGCGCAGCAATGCCGGGACATCCGGTGCAGCAAGGTAATCGTTCAATCGTTCGTCGAGACGATCGTGTGTGCCGCTGACGCGCAGTTCATCGAGCAGGGTTTTCAGATAGAGCGGATTGGCGGCAGCCGGCGCGGCAGAGAGGCGCTCGAGACGCGGCCCATCGAGCTTCTTGCCGAAACGCATGAGGTAGTCGGCGATCATGCGGAGTCGCTCGTCGGCGGTGAGCGGCTCGACACGGAGCGATGCCCACTGTCTCTTTTCCAAGGCGTTGTGGGTGTCGCCCGGCAGGATGGAGGCGATCAGCCGCAGCGGGCCGGTGAATGGATGCGACGGCAACCAGCCGAGCGCTCGAGCGTGGTCGTCGTCCTCCAGCTGGTTGAGCGCGTCCAGCAATACGATGAATCGCACCCCGTCGCGCTCCGCCTTGATCCGTGCTTTGGCGAGCCAGAGGGGGAAATCCCGGAGCAGCTCATCGTGCGATTTAGGCGGTTCGTCGGGGTCGCCCGACCAGCGTTTGATCTCGGCGACGAGCCGCGCCATCAACCACCAGTGCTGGGCGCTGTCAGGCGTGCTGCCAATGTAGTGCTCGAAGACGAAATCCTCCGGATGGGCCTTGCGCCAGCGGTCGATCCAGTTGGCGAGAAGCGCTGACTTGCCGCTTCCCGCGTCGCCGAGCACCACCAACGGCGAGCGGTCGCCTTGCGCGTGCCGATCGAGCGCCGTGAAGTAGTCGGATCGGCCTATGTAGGTGCGGCGGCGGATTTCGGCGAAGGCATCGTGGTCGCGGGCCTCGCGCGCGAACGGGTCGGGGATGGTCGCGAGAGGGAATTGCGCGTCAACCGCGGTCTTCAGGTCCTCGAGAACGAGGGAGGCGAGCCGGATCGGATCGGCGTAGTTCTCGCAGAGCGGGATGTTCTTCGCGGCGCACGCGGCGCGGATCAGGGCTTTTAGTCGCTGTTGCTTCTCCGCGCTCGCCGGGTTCTCCGCGTCGAAATCGCTTCGCCTGTCCGGGTGAACGGACTCCACATATTTCGGGTCGCGGAAGTAGAAAAACGCGCGCCCGGCCATCTCCGGGTTGTTGAGCACGCCGTGGAGGATTTCCAGTTCGGTGACGCTCTTGCCGTGGAGGTCCTTCAACCACTGCTGTTCTTCCTCGAGGTCGGTGGTAAAGGCGTCGTCACCGGGCACCCAGCCGTACCGCTCGCCCAGTAGGCCTAAGAAAAATGGGCGGCACGCACGTATTTCGTCGAGGCAGAGCTTGAGGGTCTCCCTGCGGGTGGTCTGTTCCTCGGCGATGCCCCAGCGCAGGTCCACCTCGACCATTTCGACCTGGCGCTCGCGGCAGAACCGGCGCAGTTCGGGCCAGGCGTGGGTCATCAGCTCATCACGTTCCTCCATCATGTCGCGGAACGTGGAGGAAACAAAGACGCGGATACGGCGATTCTGGCTGGGTGGATTGGCAGAGTTCATGGCTTGTCGGCGCGGAGAATACCACGGGCCGAGCGGGCCGGTCAACAGAGGCAACAAATCGGCCCGGTGGCCAAGACTATTCGTGGAAGAGGCTTCTCGTCAAGACGTCCGGTCCTACGACTGTTCCCGTTCTTGTATCACCTTCAGCGCGTCCTGGAGCACCTTGAGGACGAGCTTGTCTTTCTCGCGTCCCGCAGCCTTCTTGCTCGCGATGATTCGCTCGAGCTTCAGAAC
>Ga0315286_10003025_pt1 | contig 15750 bp, 15 predicted proteins | sample YL17G10_0_MG_FD_205038 | JGI IMG/M metagenome (GOLD analysis project Ga0315286, IMG submission 205038) | Sediment microbial communities from Yellowstone Lake, YNP, Wyoming, USA - YL17G10_0 | ecosystem: Environmental > Aquatic > Freshwater > Lake > Sediment | place: USA: Wyoming | collected...
GGCCACTTGGCCCTCCAGCGTGCAGTTGATTTCCTCCAGGGTATCGGTGACTGGCATCGTGTATCGGCTCTTGTGCTTGGCCAGGCCCAGCCGGGTCTCGTACATCAGGTTCAGGCCCATGAACGCGGGGTACGGATGCTCGAGCAGAATCACGATGCGAAGCGTCTGGGCGTTGTGCTTGAACCCGCCGTAGTCGGCCATAAGCTCGTTGAGCACTTGCTCGCCGGTGTGCCCGAACGGCGGATGACCGAGATCGTGGGCCAGACAAATAGCCTCCGTCAGGCTTTCGTTGAGTCCGAGCACCTTGGCGATGGTCCTGCCGATCTGGGCGACCTCGATGCTGTGCGTCAGCCGGGAGCGGTAGTAGTCGTCGAGCCCCGGCGAGAAAACCTGGGTCTTGCCCTCGAGCCGCCGAAACGCCGAGCTGTGGATGATCCGGTCGCGGTCCCGCTCGAAGTCACAGCGGTACGGGTGAGGCGGCTCCGGGAAAACCCTCCCCTTGCTCATCGCCTCCACAACGGCATAAGAACGAAGTTCATCACACATAACAATAGTAATCGGTTCTCAGTTCACAGTTGCCCGCTGACGACCGCCGACTGACAACTGGGAACTGCCAACTGTCAACTCAGAGAGCCGGCAGGCCGTGCTCGGCGCTGGCCCTCATCAACTCCGCCAACAAGTCCGTCAGCGACTGGCTGACCACTTTCGTATCGCTGCATACGCTCATGAAATTCGTGTCCCCGTCCCATCGTGGCACCACGTGGATGTGCATGTGGCCGGGCAACCCCGCGCCCGCACACCGGCCGAAATTCAAACCCACGTTGCATCCGTGCGGGCTGAGCGTCATCGAAAGGGCCCGCTGCGATTCCCGCACGAGCTTGAACAACTCCAGCATTTCCTCTTCGGAGGTCTCGCCGAGGTCGGCAATGTGCCGCGCCGGGGCGACCAGCAGATGACCGTTGTTGTACGGAAACCGATTCAGTACCACGATGCTTCGCGGGGTCCTCCACAAGACCAGGTTCTTCGCATCCTCGTGGGGATGCGCAAGATCGTGGCAGAGGAAACATCCCTCATCTTTTGCAAGACCCCGAATGTAAGGAATACGCCACGGCGCCCACAGGTTGTTCCGTTCCAAGATTCCGCCACCTCCCATCAGGACAAGCACAAATCTCAAAATCCGAAACAAATTCAAAACGCAAATGATCGAACCGCTGTCGCCCTGCGGCGGCTCCGTTTTCGGGATTTTGGTCATTCGGATTTGTTTCGAATTTCGATATTCGGATTTCAAATTCCTTTGTCCATCAACTCCATCGTCAACGTCTGGTCGATCGTGATATGCGGATTGGCCCGAATGCCCATCGGCGGCACCCCGGCCTTCGTTCGCAACGTGTACTTTTCCTGCCGACGCTCGATCCGCCCGGCCTTGATATTGAACAGCTCCTCGCCGGTCCCTTCGAGCCCCAGGACCTCATACGGGCCGAGGAAGCCGAAGGTCCCGCTCATCAGGAACTTCCCGGAATAGGGGATCGGCCAACCCGAAGGCGTTGAGTCTGCCAGCGCATACATGCTCTTGATGACCGCGAAAAGCCCTGTGGCACCCCCACCCTCGGGGGTGGTCCCAGCCGAGGGCGGCTGGGCTACATGCGGGCGAATCTCCTCCAGCCTATACACAACGCTCCGGGCCCTGCGCATCACCATCGGCGTCGGCACCGGCAGCCGCGATGGCCAGGTCTGCCCGACCGCCACCCCTTCGGCGGGGCGCTCGACGCTCGACTGTGCATCCCACAAGAACCACTGGCTGGCGACGAAATCCCCGATCATGTCCGGCTCCTTGGTTCGCCCGCCCGACGTGTCGGCCCGGAAGGCCTGCTTGCCCATCTCCTGAATCAGCGAAGTCAACTGCGAGGCATCGACGATCTTGCCGCGAGGATCGACTTTGAGCGTGAAGCTCTTGCCCTGGGCGGCCTGGACGGCATCGGCACCGAAATTGCGTGCGGCCCGTCCGCCGATTCGCTCCGCCTTCACCGACTCCACCACGGCCCGAATCGTGCTCACGCCGTAGGGGTCCACCTCGACCGGCGTATAGGCCACGACCATCTCGAAATCCTCCGACTGCTCCTGCACCCGGCTCGCGCTCGCCGCGGCGTTCGGGTCCCAGTCCACGGTGATATTCTTCTTCGACGTGAACTTGTACCGCAGCGTCTGTCCCTGCCGGAAATCCACCGTCAGGAACACCCGCCCGCCCTTGGCCGCCTTCCCTGCGCCCGCGACCTTGCCGGCCCCATCGCCGGGCGACCCGCATCCGGCCAGCAAAACACAAAAAGCCACGATCAAAACCGCTCCTACGCAGGCATTTCGCCTGATGCGTATCATCGGATACCTCCTGCTTCGAGGATTTTTGACGTTTGAAGTCAGAATCAAAAATCAAACATCAAAAATCACACTTTCACGCTCACGGCACCAGTTCCAGCCGGTGCAATCGCCTGGCCACCATGCTGATCGCCGCCGGTTGCCCCTTCTGCACCGCCGCCGGGTCGGCGACAATCCATTCATTCTGCATCTGTTCGACGTACTCGCGGACCTGCCCGCCGTCGAGATCGAGCACCAGCCGGCCATCGTAACTATCGACGTTGTCGGATAGTCCGGCGAACGGGTTTGCCGCCTGTTGCCTGTACAGGTCCCCGGCCATCGCCGTCGACGGGATCGCCTTCATCTCCACGACCGCCACCCGGCCGCTGTCCTGCTGTACCGACGTGAGCGTGTAGACCCGCTCATAGGTCTTGGCGCCCATATCATCAAAGGAGAAGGTCCGGATGCGGCTCCACTTCTGCCCGGGCCGCACGTGGGGATCCTTCAGGGCCGAGAGCGCCACGATCTCGTGACGATCCCTGATCTCGTCGTCGGAAAGGAGCCGCGCCGCCACACTCTGTCCCGGCAGATTGCCCAGCACCGCCTGCCGCGCCGGCTCTGCATTGGAGATCTCCAGGACCTGCCCCGCCGCAGACATCTTCACCCGATAGCTCTTGCCGACCAGCGCCGCCAGGGGACTGCCGGCATCCGCCGGCTTGGCACTGTCAAAATCGAGGACGATCTTGTTCACCGACTCGCCCAGGTACTTGACCCCCTTGATCGTAACCTCCACAAGGGCGTTGCCATCCTCCAGCACCTGCTGCACCCGCTGCTCGAACGTCAGCTCGACGCGGTTGCCGGTCCGGCCGTCCGTGAAGCTCGCAGGCTTGGCGGCCGCAGAGCCTTTCCACGCAACGCTCTTATAGACCTCGACGGTGATCTTGTAGGTCGCGGCCTGCCCGGGTACGAATTTCAGCGCCAACTCGACGGCCGGCCCCGACGGCTCAGCCTTGGCCGGTTCCGCCTTCACCGGCTTGACTTCGTCTGAAGTTTGAAGTGTGAAGTTTGAAGTGTGAAGTGCGGAGTCGGAAGTTCGAAGACCGGATGCTTGCCCTTCCTCACTTGACACTTGCGACTTCCCACTTGAAACTTCTTCGGATGCCCTCACGGGCACACTTTCAGCAGCCCCATCTTTCGTTGCGGGGGCCTCCGCACGTTGCGCCTGACAGCCTGCCGCCGCCAGCATCACAAAGGCCAAAACGCTTGCGACAATACCCGTCAACTTGCCTACCACTGCCATCGGGTCTCCGTAACCAATTCCACGCTTTACTACAACCCCCTCCCCGGCCCAATTATAGAGCGGCCCAGCTTTGACAGACAACGTTTTTTCACAGCCCTCGGATGGACGCTCGTCATGTGGCCACACTTGCCACGATCAAGAAAGCATGGACAGCACCGTCGCATGTACGTGGTCGGCAAACTGCTCGAATCTGGCGGCGTCTTCTTCCGTCGGTTTGCCCAGCGGTATCAACCCCACATCGCCGGGGTAACGAGAATCCGTATAGACATCCGTCAGCTCGCGCAACAGATCCACATCCAAGGCCTCAAGGAACTGGTCCGCGACGACCTCCCAGAGTCTTCTCAGATCGTGGACTCGCGGCACCGTCTCCTTCCGCTCTTCCGCGACGGCCTTCAGGCACTTCTCCACGCACTGCTGGGCATGGAAGGCGACCACTCCTGTCAGTTGCGGATTCTCTCGCAGCGACCGGACAGCATCAAGGTCTTCGCCCGCTTTGATGAGCCATGCTTCTGTAACGGGCTTCATACCTCGACCCCTCGGCTGGCCACCTCTTTTGAGAAAGCGCTGCCCGAATCCTGAAAGCGCTTCCACTCCGGCACCGTGTATACAAGCACGTCCAGTGCGTAGTCACGGTTCAACGCATCCAAGGCCCGCCGGACGAGAAGATGGTTCGCCGTCCGGTCGTGGTAAGTCCTGGGCATCGCTTCGCTGTCCAGCACAACAATCAGGTCGATATCGCTGTCCCGATCCGCCGCACCGAGAGCGTAGGAGCCGAACACGATCACCTTCTCAGGGTGCAAAGGCTCCAAAAACTCCCTGATCCGGTGTCTCAACTCATCCGAAAGCTCCGTTGCATCTTTTTGCATAAAGACATTCTACGAACAGACTTGAAGCGGGTCAACCATCGCACGTGTTGCGTTTGACTCGGGAAAATGCACCTGGACCCGCTCCATTCCCCTGCCCCAGATAATCTGACAAACCCGGCACAGTATCCAGAAGGAATCGTTTCGTGTTTTCATATTTCCTGCGCACACGTTCTTTCTCAGCCTCCTTCTCACTGGCCGGTGTATCCTTCTGTCTATCTATTCGGCCTTCTCCATCACGCTGCATGGTATCCAGATCGCGACAAAGGAAACCCGCGTACTCGGGTTTCCATGTAGGATTGATGGGCGTATAGACTAACCGACGTGGTCCTCCAGAAATCGTCTTTTTGAACGCGACATCATACTCTCTGTAGTCATATCGCAACAACACATCATACACGCTCTGCCCGTTTATCTCATACTCCCTCACCCTGTTCGCTGCTTCCGGGTGAAGGATGAAGCCGAGCCATTCCTGCGCCTCTGTCTCCCTATGAGCAGCTATCAACGCTGGGCCGAGCAATTCACGCCGAGGCCCAGCGTAGAACTTGCTGAAAGCGAGGCAACCCCGCATGGGAATCCGACTCGAGAGCATCCGGCGGAAGAAATGCCCGGATGCACCCTCTATTGCGCCAAAGGACTCCTTTGACACATCCCCTGTGTATAAGAGGAATGTGTCAGAGAACCACTTAGCCTCGATCTCACGACCCTGTTTCAACTCCTCAATCTTGTCCAGAGCCGTCGCGTAGCACTCCTGTACGCGCCAGACTTCTCTTTCGTTTTCAACTATGCTTTTGAAGCCAAGCAAATCAAAGTAGGCAACCCAGTACAACGAATACGGCTCAGATGCCTTCATGCCATTCTCCTGATATACGTCAAATTATCTGTCGGCATGAATAGTGACAATCACCATCGCTGATCCCGGCGGGTCACTTCTGCCGAGTGCGCCGGACTTCTTCCAGGTTGGCCTTGGCTGGGGGGACGTTGGCCACGAACCTGCCGATCTTCTCGCAGGGGTAGTCGGGGCACAGGGCGCAGTTTCTCACCTTGCGGGCCACGCCGCACCTGCGGATCTCGCAGTCGGCGCAGTGGCCGATTTGGACGCCCTGGGTTTTCAGACAGCCCACGCAGTTGATGTCCTCGGGCTTGAGGGCCACGCCGAACTGCTTGGACCACTCGACGGCGGTCTTGACCCGCAGGGGCTGGTCGTTGGCCTTGTGGGCGATGAAGGCCGGACACGCCGCGCAGTCGAGCCCGCATACGGCCAGCGTCTTGGCAGCTCGCCTATTCTGTTCCATACAGCCTGCTCCCATGACGCCCGCGGCGGTGACGCAGGCCGCAGTGGTTGCCAGAAAATCGCGACGCGACAGATTCGAGCCATTCGGTTGCACGTTCATGTTCCTCCATTTCAACAAGCACAGTAGCCTCCGAGTCCACAGCGGTATTGTAGGGTCAAGCCGGCGGGAAGGCAAAGGGGAAACCGGGGCATTAGCCAGTTGTCAGTTCTCAGTTGTCAGTAGTCGATGGTCAGGGACCGGTCATACACCCTCGTTCCACAAGAGTTTATCAGCGTTCATCGGCGTTCATCTGCGGTTCCCTCAGTCAGTTATCAGTTGACGGTTCTCACCCCGGATCGGAGTCCGGGGTGACAAGGTTGCCAGTTGTAAATCCGTATTTGACAAGGGTTTATCATCGTCTCCGAATGGCCCAGAATAGCCCCTGTACTGCCGGACTTTCGCTTGGCGCCGAATCGGAGCAATCGTATGATAACGATACAACTGAATAGCGAATCGTAAATAGAAAATGGAGGTTTTTGCTTTATTCATCCCCCGCCAAGTGGTAGGGTGTACACCGCGCACCAATACTCGGCCGATGGGGCAAAAGATGGTGTGCGAAGGACACCCTACCGGCCTTTCACGTGCATCTTTACGTTCATGGTTCAGGAGTTGACAGACTATGAGAAGTGACGCGATCAAGAAGGGTTTCCAACGGGCGCCGCACCGAGCTTTGCTCCATGCCTGCGGCCTGAGCGACAAGGACATCAACAAGCCGTTCATCGGCGTGGCGAACAGCTTTTGCGAAGTGGTGCCGGGCCATGTCCACCTGGATCAGGTGGCCCGCGTGGTCAAGGAGGCCATTACCCGGGCCGGCGGCGTGCCCTTCGAATTCAACACGATCGCCGTCTGCGATGGGATCGCGATGGGCCACACCGGCATGAAATACTCGCTGGCCTCCCGCGAGATCGTCGCCGATTCGGTCGAGACGATGGTCCGCGCCCACTGCTTTGACGGGCTGGTCTGCATCGCCAACTGCGACAAGATCGTGCCGGGCATGCTCAATGCCTCCGTGCGCCTGAACATCCCAACCATCTACGTCTCCGGTGGGCCGATGAAGGCCGGCAAGACCAAAGACGGCAGGGTCGTCGATCTGATCAGCATCTTCGAGGGCGTCGCCCAGCTCAAGATGGGCAAGATCACCCAGGCCCAGCTCAATGAGCTCGAATGCACCGGCTGCCCCACGCAGGGAAGCTGCTCCGGCCTGTTCACGGCCAACTCGATGAACTGCCTGGCGGAGGCCATCGGCATGGCCCTGCCCGGCAACGGCACGATTCTGGCCGTGGACCCGCGACGGCAGGACCTGTACAAAGCCGTCGGCAGGCAAATCGTGCAGCTTGTGAAGAAAGACCTCAAGCCGCTCGACATCATCAGCCGCAAGTCGATGGACAACGCCCTGACGCTCGACATGGCGATGGGCGGCTCGACCAATACCGTCCTGCACACGCTCGCCCTCGCCAGCGAGGCCGGCATCCAATACGATCTCGACCGGATCAACGCGATCTCGGCGCGGTGCCCCAACATCTGCAAGGTCTCGCCGTCGAGCAAGGTCCACGTCGAGGACGTGGATGCGGCCGGCGGCGTCAGTGCGATTCTCCGCGAGATCAGCAAGGTCCCCAGACTGCTGAACCTCGGCTGCCCCACCGTGACCGGCAAAACGCTTGGCCAGAACATCGCCAAGGCCCGGATCAAGGACCCCGAGGTCATCCACCCGCTGAAGAACGCCTACTCCAAGACCGGAGGCTTGTCCATCCTTCGCGGCAACCTCGCCCCGAGCGGGGCCGTGATCAAAACCGCCGGCGTGGCCCAGGCCATGCTCACCCATACCGGCCCGGCGATCATCTTCGAGAGCCAGGAAGACGCCTGCGAGGGCATCCTGGCCGGCAAGGTCAACGCGGGCGATGTCGTCGTGATCCGGTACGAAGGCCCCAAGGGCGGCCCCGGCATGCAGGAGATGCTCAGCCCCACCAGTTACATCATGGGCGCCGGGCTCGGCGAATCCGTCGCCTTGATCACCGATGGCCGATTCAGCGGCGGCACCCGCGGCGCGTGCATCGGCCACATCAGCCCGGAAGCGGCGGTCGGAGGCCCGATCGCGTTGCTCAAGAACGGCGACATCATCGAGATCGACATTCCGAACCACCAGATCAACGTCAAGCTCTCCGCTGCCGAATTCGCCAAGCGAAGGATGGCCTGGACGCCGCCCGAGCCGCGGATCAAGACCGGCTGCCTCGCCAAATACGCGGCGATGGCCACCAGCGCCGACACCGGCGCCGTGCTGAAGTGGTAGAACCGTGATGCGTGAGTGTCCGTTGTGAATGCGAAAGGACATCCTCGCGTGCCTTGCTTATGGCGGCTCGCCGGTCGAAAAGGAGGTTACGCCCATCGAAGACAGAAGTGAGGATCTTCATGGACGAGAACATTCCATCAGGACCGGTGCATTTGCGATGTTGGGAAGGATGTTCGTCGGTGTTGCCGGAATATGCGATGCAGGTGCTGTGATCGACGCGACGGCTTCGACAAGATGGTATGCGGCGGGGTTGCGGTTTGAGTGTGCGGCGTGCGGGGGGTGCTGCGCGGGGCCAGGGGAGGGGTATATCTGGGTGGTCCGGCCGGAGATCGAGCTGATCGCCAGGCACTTGAACATGACGCAGAACGAGGTGCAGCGCCGGTTCCTGCGGCGGGTGGGACCTCGCACTTCCATCGTCGAGCACGGCGCCACCAAGGACTGTATCTTCTTGCGGGACGTCGGAGGCACGAAGCAATGCGCGATCTACCCTGTTCGGCCGAGCCAGTGCCGCAGTTGGCCGTTTTGGCCGGAGAATCTGCTCGGCCCCGAGGCGTGGGGTCGGGCCGCCATGAGGTGCCCGGGCATCGATCGCGGCCGGCACTACAGTTGCCAAGAGATCGAGAGAATCCGAGAGAACAAGCCATGGTGGGAGAACAGGAAAGACACCGCCGGCTCATCGAAGAAGTAGCGGCGATCTACGATTGGATCGACGCCCGGCAGAAGCAGGACCCGGACCACGCGGGCCGCTGCGGGGCGTGCGGGGCCTGCTGCGACTTTCCCGCCTACGATCACCGGCTCTTCGTCACACCGCCCGAGTTGATCTATCTGGCCGCGAAACTCAATGCGCAAGAATTGAAGCCGATGCCCGCCGGCCGATGTCCGTATCAGCAAGGCAAGAAGTGCACGGTCCACGAGCATCGCTTCGCAGGGTGTCGGGTCTTCTGCTGTCATGGCGATGCCGATTTCCAGGGCGAATTGAGCGAGGCGGCCCTGGCACGTCTCAAGGCCCTATGTGAGGAGTTGCGGCTCCCCTACCGCTATCAGGACCTCGTGGCGGCGCTGGCCACATTCAATTCCGGTACTTCTCGGTCGGCTGCGGCACCTTGTCCTGCGGATCGCGAAGGTTGATGTACTTCGCCCCCGCGCTGAGCGAGCCGTAGTCCCGGTAGTAGGTGTAGAGCTTTGCCAGTTTCTGATCATCCTTGGCCTCCCCGTGCTTGGTCCACTCTCCGACCTCGGCGCCCCAGATGATCTGCGTATTATCCTTGGAACGCAGCACGATGTGCGACTCCCGAGTGTTCTTGCGGCCGTTGTAGTTGCGGACGTCGATGCTGGCAATGTGCTCCAGGAGCGGGTTCTTCGGCGTCAGCTCCGCATCCATCCGATGCAGCAGCAGGGTCAGGGCCACCCCGGCGGCCAGGTCCGGCTGATCGAAGACCTGCCCGGGCAGGGGGACACCCTTGAACAGCGCCACCCCCTTGATCTCGACAATCGGCAGATGCGGCATCGGCAGGTAATCCAGTACGACGAGGTCGGCATCAACGTACCGTTTCAAGTGGTCTTCCGGGATATCGATCAAAGCGACGGGCTTGCGCCATCGCGCGTTGACGCGCACGGCATTGTGCGTCACCTGAACGTCGACATCCGCCAGCCAAGCCATCGAAGCCAGATTGCGGGCCACCACGAAGGCCGTCTCCTCCGTCAGCGGGAACTGCCGGCCGCCGGCCACGTCGGCCACCCTGGCCGTCAGATTGCAGTCGGCCCAATTCGGGACCCCCACAAGGATCAGCGATCCCTCCTCGGCCGGACTGATCGTCTTTACGTACGCCTCCGCGTACCGCAAAAACGCGCCGGACGCCGCGAGAAAACCGATCACCGCGACCACTTTCAGGATCGCCACCCAGTTCCAGTCCCGAGCCCTCGACCGCCTGGCCCGGGAATTCCTCCAGGAGTGGATTCGCTCTGCAAAACTGATCTTCTGCGTCTTTCTGGCCACGTGCTGCCTCAACAATAAGGGATTTGTGATTTGTGATTTGTGATTCGGGCTTCGCAAGCCACGCCTTTGAAATCAACAATCAAAAATCATACATCTCACTTTCTTCGTCTCTGTGCCAATGCGGTACGGACGATCCCCACGCACAGATCGCTCATCGAAAGGCCGATTTTGCCGGCCGCCTTCGGGAGAAGCGAGTGAGTTGTGAAACCGGGGATGGTGTTCACCTCCAACGCATACGGCGTCCCGTCTTCACTCAGGATAAAGTCCACACGGGCGAAATCCCGGCAGCCCAGCACATCAAAACAGGCCAGCGCCTCGCGCTGAATGCAGGCCCGCACGTCCTGGTCCTCGATCGTGTCGAAGAGGTACTCCGTCCGATCGTCCACGTACTTGGCGTGGTAGTCGTAAAAACCCGTCCGGCTGCGAATCTCGATGATGGGCAGTGCCTGTCGTCCGAGGACGCCGACGGTGAGTTCCCGGCCCTGGATGAACGATTCGATCATGCAGTCACCGAATTCCTCGAACACCTGCCGGGCGGCGGCCATCGCCTCGCTGCGGCTGCCGACCACGTGCACGCCAACGCTGCTGCCCTGCCGGATCGGCTTGACCACGAACCGCTCGCCAAGCCCCTTCAGTTGCCTGTCAAGCTCCGCCGGTTCCATCTGGCCGGTGAATTCGACCACGGGCGGCACCCTTACGCCGGCACGGGCAAAGAGCTGTTTGCTGGCCATCTTGTCGAACGCGAGCCGGCTGGCCTCGGGGCCGCTGCCCGTGTAGACGAGACCGCGATCCTCGAAGACCCGCTGAAGCTGCCCATCCTCGCCAAACTCGCCGTGCAGGGCCAGGAAGAAGACGTCGATATCCCGCCTGTCGAGAACCTGCATGTCGTCCGGCCGGATGTCCGACGTGACCATGTCCAGCCCCGCCTGCTGCATCGCCTCGGCAACACACCGGCCACTCTCCAGGCTCACCTCGCGCTCGCGCCCAACCCCGCCTCGAAGCACGGCAACTCTCATCTGCTGTTCAGTGCGAGACTTGTCGCATCTATTGAAAGTGTGATGTTTGATTTTTGATTGTTGATTTTGGGAGAGTTGGTCCATCATCGTCGATTTCTTCCAAGTTTCGAGGTTCTCACTGCGGATGTGAAAATGGCAGTTAGCGCGTTGGACTCTTCCAGAAGGGCAGCTACCCGCTTCTCCGGAAGGAGCACGCCCTCGACGATCAGTTCGAGCCAGAAACAGGTTTCATCCGCTTCTTCCGCAACCGTTCCAAGCTTGGCCGCGAACTCTGCCTTGGACCGCGCGCGGCACGCCGCCCGATAGTTCGCCCCGACCGAAGTCCCACTACGAACCAACTGGCCCCCAATTGCTCTTCCAACCACAGTCCTCGGCAGTGCTCCCACGAGCTTCATAACGCGCAGAGCGAATTGCTTCGTCCTGGCCTTGAGTTCATCGCTGTTCATCCGCCGCGCGTTCCTCAAATCAAAAATCAACCATCAAAAATCAAACTTCAACACTCACTGCCAGATCTCGATCTCTAATTCCAGCTCGACTTCGGACTGCTCGCGGACCTTCTGCCGGATGGTCTCAATCAACTGCAGGACATCGCGGCTGGTGCAGCCGTCTTTGGCAACGATGAAATTCGCATGTTTGTCACTGACGGCCGCCCCGCCGACCTGCAGGCCCTTGAGGCCCGCCCGGTCGATCAAGGCCCCGGCGGCGGCCCCCGGCGGGTTCTTGAACACGCAGCCGCAATTCCTCGTGTTCAGAGGCTGGTTGTTCTTCTTGTAGATCCAGCCTTCCTTGACCGTGCGCAGGATGCGTTCCGGGTCCGCCGGCGTCAGTTTGAGCTGGGCGCTCAGGATGAACCTCGCCCGGATGTTGACGGAACGATAATCGAAGATCAGCTCGGGCTTTCTCTTCTCGTGAACCTTGCCGTGGATGTCCATCAGCGCCACGGATTCCACCGCCGAGCCGATGTCACCGAAACTGCCGCCGGCGTTCATTCGGACCGCCCCGCCGATTGAGCCTGGGATGCCGGTCAAGCCTTCCACGCCGGAAAGCCCCTTCTCGACGCAATCCAGCACCAGCTTGCTCAGCTCGGCCCCCGCCCAGGCAGTGACTTTCGGGCCCTCGAACTGGGTCCGGCCGAACTCCTCGCCCTGGAGCTTGATGACCGCGCCGCGAACCCCTTCGTCGCTGACCAGCAGATTCGATCCGAAGCCCAGTACGTAGATCCGGACGTGGTTCTCGTTGCACCGCCGGACGACTTCCTTGAGCTCCCGGACGTTCCTCGGCCGGATGAAGTAATCCGCCGGCCCGCCCAGGCGATACCACGTATGCGGCGCCAGCAGATGATTCCGCTCAACTATTTCTTCGAAGCCGCTGAATATATTCATCCGCCACCTTCCACACATCGCCGGCGCCCATCGTGATCACGACGTCGCCGGGGCAAACATTCTGCTCCAGGCAATCGCAGACGGCCCCGAACGTGCCCAGGTACTGGGCCTCGGTCCCCCGCCCGCGAATTCGGTCGGCCAGGATTCCGGCATTGACCGCGTTTCGGCTGGCCTCCGTGTCCCTCGCGGAGAAGATCTCCGGGACCAGGACCATGTCGGCATCCGAGAAACTCGCCGCGAACTCCTCCAGGAGCGACTGCGTCCGGCTGTACTGGTGGGCCTGGAAAACACACCAGAGCCGCCCTGACCGATACCGCTCGCGAATGGCCTTGAGGCTGGCCTTGATCTTCGTGGGATGATGGGCGTAGTCGTCGATCACCGTGACGCCGCCGAATTGTCCCTTGAGCATCAGCCGGCGGTCCATGCCTTGGAAGCCGTCGAGCACTTCGAGCACCCGCTGGGGCTCGACGCCGATGCTGACCGCCATCGCAATCACGGCAGTAGCGTTGCAGACATTGTGCAGGCCGGGCAAGGCAATCCGGGTGGAACCCAGCCTCTGCACGTCCTGGAACACGTCAAACTGGTAGTAGCCGGCCGTCTCCTGGACGTTCGCCGCGTAGAAATTGCACTGGGGGTCGAGGCCAAAGGTCACACAATCCCGCTGGCCGGCCACGCGATCAAGCACTTTGGCCACGTTCGGGTCCCGGCCGTTGGCCACGATCAGACCATCGGGCCTGGTCCCGCTGGCGAACTGGCAGAACGACTCGACGATGTCATTCTCATCCTTGTAGCAATCGAGGTGGTCCCGCTCGATGTTCAGAATGCAGGCGACCTTGGGCCGGAGGTTCTGAAAGCTGCGGTCGTACTCGCAGGCCTCGGCGACGAAGTACCCGCTGTCACCGCTGCCGGAGGAGCCGCCCAATTGCAGGATTTCGGCCCCGACGACGAAATTCACGTCGATGCCGGCCTGCTTGAGGCAGTACACCAGCCAGCCGCTGGTGGTGCTCTTGCCGTGGGTGCCGCTGACGGCGATCCCGTCGAAGGAGTTCATCAGCTCGCCGAGGAACTGGGCGTATTTGTAGACGTGGCAGCCCCGCTGGCGAGCCACCTGCAGCTCCGGATTGGTCTCCCGGATCGCCGCCGAGATCACGACCGTGTCCGTCGCGGGACTGAGGTTCTCAGCACTGTGGCCGATGTGAATATCGGCCCCCAGGTGGTTCAACCGCGCGGTGACCACCCCGCCCATCTGGTCGGAGCCGGTCACGAGGGCCTTCTTGTCGAGAAGGAACCGGGCCAGACCGCTCATGCCAATGCCGCCGGCCCCAATGAAGTGATATCGCCCGCCTGCGATTTTCGGTCGATTCATAGTCTCCACAACCTCATACCGGTGGGCCGCTTTGACTATCGTTGGATGAGTTTGCAGGGCTGCCAAGCGAGAACTGCCGCGCTTGGAGTCCCCAACGCCGGTGCGACTCATTGCATCCTTTCGTCAAACGGGGATCAGGCCCCCAACCGCGAGAGATCGCGCTGGGACCCCGGTCCCAGACCCGTCCATGTAAAAGACATCGGCCAAGTGTAGCACAAAGCCACAACCAAAAAAAGCCAAATCGCCCTCCTTGCCCCAAACCCGCTATTGAACGAACGCAAAACCGCAAAATTGCCTGTATCCACCCCGGCGGGTGGCGCCCTCAGGCAAAGCTTGGGGGCTCGCTCGCATCCGCCATCGCCAAGCCCTGCGGGCTTGACGATGCCACCCAGACCCCGGCGAAAGATTGGTCCCGAAATATCTGCCGATTCACAAGAAAAAGTGTAACCAGGGGTTTTCATGCTGGACTTTTCCTACAGAGAAGTGTATCATTGTATTCGGTTGGATGGCTACGGTGGTTCCGTAGCAAGAGCGTGGTGCGTTTTTGCAGCGAGGCTATGCTTGAGCACCCGCGTCTCTCTCGGCGCGGACGGCAGATGGCACCTGCAAAAAGGCCCCCAGAGACATATTGTGCACCTTGTGAAAGGAAGGGAGATGAGCATGCAAGTGTCGAATCACAGCCATTGTCTGCGCACATTCAGGAACCCCATTCAGGCCCGCCGGAGACGGTGCACAGGCACAAGAACCTCCGGAATCCTCCTGATCTTTCTGCTATCTGTGTCCCTCGCATACGGCGCGGGACCGGTCGGGACACCGACGCCGCCCCCTGCACCCCGGGTGCCGCCCATCATCAGTGGCGACTACGCCGGGGATTTGAACGGCAACCGCATCAACGACGCGCTGGAATTCGGCATCGGCGGGATCTCCATCGCCTCGGCGGAGATGGTCGAGGTAGAGCTGATCTTCAACGAGCCTGTCACCCAACGTCAAATGGATGAGTTCCTCCGGCTGGGCGGCCAGATCACGTACGTCTACCAAGCCGTATCCTTCGGCTGGAACGGTCTGATCTCACGGCCGAATATCAGCTTGCTGCCATCGGCGATGGGGCCTACCCTCGTCCGGGTGGAGGCGGTCCAGCAGATCCAGTACTACATGGACACCTCCACGCAAGTCGGCCGGGTTCGCCCGGTCTGGAAGGCAGGATTCGCCGGCATCGCAAACGGCTTGCGCGGCGATCCCAACACCACCATCGGCCTTCTCGGCGGTGGCGTCGACGCAGCGCACGCCGATCTGCGAGGGCGGAACATCTACTGGATCGACTTCACGGTAGATAATGAACCAGCCCCCGTTGACTACGATGGACACGATACGCTCGTCGCAGGTATAGCGGTGGGAACGGGCGTAGCGGGCGGCGCCGACGATCGCGAGCTGCGATTCACCTATACCTTCTATGATCCGTACTATCTGACGTGGGGCCACCAGACGGACCCGATTACCCTGCCCGCGCGCCAGATCACGATGAAGTCCTCCGCTTGGTGGAGCCCCGGCCAAACATGTATCATTGACCAATACCGCTGGACGCGAGGAACCGATGGCGCCACCAGCACGAAGGAGGCAGGCAACTACATCCGGTCCAAGTCACCGGGGGTCCTGACCAACACGTTCATGGGCTCTACCAACGACATTTTCGCTACGGTACTGATGGATTACGACACCAGAAAGCCCGTGGAAAACGTCACCATTGTGACTTCGATCAACCCGTATCCAGGGGTCGGGGACGGTTTCAACAAGTTCAGCGGCGTGGCGCCGGGCTGCAAGTGGGCTGCCGTCAAGGTCTTCGACAGAGACGGAAATGCG
>Ga0315286_10003026_pt1 | contig 15745 bp, 11 predicted proteins | sample YL17G10_0_MG_FD_205038 | JGI IMG/M metagenome (GOLD analysis project Ga0315286, IMG submission 205038) | Sediment microbial communities from Yellowstone Lake, YNP, Wyoming, USA - YL17G10_0 | ecosystem: Environmental > Aquatic > Freshwater > Lake > Sediment | place: USA: Wyoming | collected...
ACGGTTTGACATCTGTTCTGCTTCAGCCATGTCGTGAGTCGCCAGGATGATGGTGGTTCCGCCTTTTTGCAGTTCGTGCATCATGTCGTGCAGCTCCACACGTGTCGCCACATCCAGCCCGGCGGTAGGTTCGTCAAGGAATAGTACCTTTGGGTTGTGGGCGATCGCCAGTGCCAGCGAAAGGCGCCGCTGCTGCCCGGTGGACAGTTCATAGAATTGCGATCTTCGCTTTTCAGATAGTCCCAGTCGATCCAGCAGGTCCAGGCGGGGTGAAGTATCGTGGTAGGCGCAGAAGAACTGGATGGCTTCCTCCGGAGTGATGCTCTCAGGCAGCCCGGCTGATTGCAGCTGCACTCCGATCAGGTTGCGCAGCTTGCGGGCTTCACGACCCGGATCCAGCCCGGCTACCCGCATCCACCCGCTGTCAGGGTGGCGGAGTCCCTCCAGGCATTCCAATGTGCTGGTCTTGCCGGCTCCGTTGGGACCCAGCAGACCGAAGATCTCCCCCTCCTTCACCTCAAAACTGATACCAGCCACGGCGGCAAAATCACCGTAGGTCTTGCGCAGGTCTTTAACTTCGATCATATCTGTCATGGTTACCTCAACTTCTGCCCGCATTTTCTGCAATGCAGGTCACTCGCCAGCCGGATCGGGTTGCCGCAATTTGGGCATGCCTTCAGCTTCGCTTTTGGTGAGACCTTGACCTCAATCCTTTCAGGTTCCTGCTCCGCTTCGACTGCTTCCTTGCCAGGGCTTGTGTTGGTCACGATCTCAGCCACCTCGTTTGCAAAATTCCTTGAGACCAGCATGCCCAGCAGGATCGGCCACAGGGCCGCGATCACAATGGCAGGGATGCCGTACAAACGCCCCATTGTCTGGTAGATCAAGGATGCGATCAGGAACGAGGCGATCATGAGCGAACTCTCCGCCGGCATGTGAGCCGTCACCTCAACTCCTTTGCGCCTACCGGTCTTGTCCATCCGCACTGTTGCCCCTTGAAATGGATTCAATGACACGCTCAAGGTCTCTTTGTCCAATTTGATTTTGGCTTTCCTGCCCGTAACACCGTCCCGCGAAGTCCCTGGTGTTCTTCCCAGGGGGTGGCTTTCCGGGAGGGCAAGCCGTAATGCCTCCTCAATATCCTGTATCTGTACGTTTTCAGCTGCGTTGATCTTCATTCCAACTCCTTTTTACATTGATGTCGATTTGACCAGGGTTAATTATGGCACGATTCTGCCATTCAGGTCAAATGTCATTCCCTGCGGGGGCGATGTGCGAACATCCTTGGTCATTGCGAGACCGGCGACTTTGCTCTTTGCCGGTCGTGGCAATCCTATTCATCTGCCTCTGGTCATTCCCCATACGGGGACAATGTGCGAGACGACCCCCACCCGACCTTCGCGTAGCACACCCGCAGGGTGCCCCCAAATCTCGATTTGGGGGACACAGTACCCAGTTTTATCGAGTAGGTGGCGAAGCCGGAGGGGGTAATGGCAATCCCATCTTCCCCTGGATGGATCTTTTTGGAAAAGAAGGTGCTATAATTTCTGCGGCAGAACCCGCTCGCCGGGCGACCCTCGCCCTTGAAGGAAGGGATCACCAATTGTCTGGACTGGGATCGTATGGCAAAGATCAATAACAATCCGAAAATACTGGTCATCAGCAACCTGCGCACCACCGGACCGCTGTGGGCAGCCAACCTGCAGCAGTTGGCGCATGTCAGGGTTGTCTATGAACCGCTGCCCGAAAATGCCCTGCTGCGCTTTGCGGAAGTCATCCCCAACCTGGTCATTATCGACGTAGATCTCCCGCTGGGAGCTGTCACGCAGTTGGTCAAAAACCTGCGCAGCGAGACCTTGAATCCCATCCTGCTGCTTTCGAAGGATTTGACCGAATCCATCATGCTCGCCGCCTACGAAGCCGGCGTGGATCAATGCATCCACAAGCCGCTCGGTCCGTCCCTCTTCCAGGCCATCGTCAAGGTCTGGCTGCGGCATTGCTGGACCGTCTCGGTGGATATGCTCACCCCCCTGCACGTGGGGGCATTCCGGCTCAACCCGGCTGAGCGTCTCTTCATTTTGAGGGATGGCACGCAGATCCGCCTGACCAACCTGGAGCTGCGCTTGCTGTACTGCCTGATGGGTCAGCCCGGCACCAGCATGAAGACCGAAGAGCTGATCGAGCGCATGTGGGGCAGTTCCTATGAAGGCGACACCGCCACCCTCAAGAACGTGGTCTTCCGCCTGCGCAAGAAGATCGACCCAGATCCTGCCAGCCCGTCCCTCATCCAGACGGATGCCTCGGTCGGCTACCGCTTTGCCAGCCGGGTCTGATCTTTCCCGCCTGTCATGCCTGTTGGTTATCCTGCCAGTTCCTGTTTGGTTGCTTATTTGTTTTTTGGGGGTAATTTTTTAATGAAATTGTGACCGAACAGGGGATATTTGTGACCAACTGACCCATTTTGTTATTCCATTGTGACCGGAAATAAATCATAATAAGCATACCTTACAAATTTGTAAGGATTTATTATCTTGTAGGTTGCGGGGAAATCGTGCCCGCTCCTGGGCGCCTCTTCAAGACCACCGCACAAAATCATGATCATTATTTTTCGGAGGGATCCTATCAAGCACCATGCAATCCAAAGGAGGAAAACGGCACAAAATAATCCAGCACGACCATTCTTGGAAGCGAATATTTTTGATCATTCTTTTATTCTAAAAAGGAGTTTTTATCATGAATAGAAAATTTACGATTGGGCTCTCAATCGCCCTGCTGGTGGCGCTGCTGGTGACAGCGGTGGTGCTGGCAGATAATCTGCTTACCGATGGCGATGGCCTCACACCTGTAGTGGATACCCCATCACTTGCTTTAGGTAATGTCTGCACGGGGACAACAGTTACAAAACCAATCCAACATGCAATTAGTCGGAATGGAAACTACCCAAGCACGAATGTATTTGCAAATTCTGCAACAGTAACCGTATCAGTTTTCTCGGTTTCTGGAAGTGGTTTAAGCGCAAGTAGTGAAGGAGTTATTGCTCTTCCAAGTAACTGGGGAAGTCTTGCTATGACTTCTTTAAGTGTCAATATCTCATCAAGTATTACATTTGTGGCTGGTTCAACACCCGGGTCATTTTCTGGAACTGTGAATTATTCAGCCAGTGGGACTGGAAGTAACGGTGGAACTCTCACTCGGGACGATTCCCTCAATGTCACTGCCACCGTTGTAAGTTGCGACAACACTCCTCCTGAACTCACGCTGCCCGCAAATATGAACGTTGAAGCAACCGGTGCTTCCGGTGCAGCAGTGACTTTCAGCGCCACAGCCAGTGATACCAACCCGCTCAATCCAGTTGTGTCATGCGTTCCCGCTTCTGGATCAACTTTTGCATTGGATGTTTCCAAGACTGTGAATTGTTCAGCCACGGATGCCTCTGGGAACACTGTCAACGGCAGTTTCACTGTTACCGTAGTTGATACCACACCCCCAGCTGTAACACCTCCATCCAGCATTGTGGTGGAGGCTAGCGACTCTTTAGGCGCGACTGTAACTTACAGTGGTGAATCAGCGTCAGATTTGGTTGATGGTGTTTTAGGAGCATCCTGTCTTCCAATTTCTGGTTCAACCTTCCCGCTTGGTTCGAACACTGTAACCTGCTCTGCTATGGACAGCCACAGCAATACTGGCACCAGCAGCTTTACAATTGACATACAGGACACCACATCTCCTGTGCTAGCCCTGCCTGCTGAGATTACAGCAGAAGCAACTGGTACTTCTGGAACAGCAGTCGATTTCGATGTTTCAGCAAGCGATTCTGTGGACGGTGATGTTGTAGTGTTCTGCGATGCCACTTCCGGAGCTGCATTCCCGATTGGTACAACAATTGTCTCATGCTCAGCAACTGATTCAAATGGTAATGAAGCAACTGGTAGTTTCAATATCGTAGTTGTTGATACGACTGCTCCAGAATTAACCCTGCCTGATAGCTTCAGTTTGGAAGCTGAAGATCCATCAGGTGCAGTTGCGACCTTCGCTGCCTCTGCTGCTGATGTGGTGGATGGATCTGTTGCAGTCACATGTGTTCCACCTTCCGGCTCAACCTTCCCGCTTGGCGAGAACTCAATCGCTTGTTCAGCGACTGATGGGCATGGTAATACTGCCAGGGGAAGTTTTAAAATTACCGTGGTAGATACAACTGCTCCAACTCTGACGCTCCCCGCTGACCAGCAGCTCGAAGCCACTGGTCCTAATGGTGCAGTTGCATCATTTTCTGCTTCTGCCACAGACCTGGTTGATGGAACGCCCTCGGTTGCCTGCTCTGCCGATTCCGGCGATACCTTCCCGCTTGGCACAACTAAAGTTGTGTGCTCTGCAGAGGATGCAGCTGGTAATGAGGCGACAGGAAGTTTCGTGATCATTGTTATAGATACCACCGCACCGTTGATCGCTGAAAAACCCAATATGTTATTGGAAGCAACAGGTCCTGGTGGAGCTATGGCAACCTTCGGTCTTCCTACAGCGTCTGACATCGTGGACGAGAGTGTTACCGTGGTTTGTGACCCTGCTTCAGGAAACACCTTCGCATTAGGTCAACACACCGTTACCTGCACGGCTACCGATGACTACGGCAACTTTGCCAAGTCTGACTTTGATGTTTTTGTTCAGGACACCACTGCTCCAACCATAGCTGATAATGCTGATGTGGTATTGGAAGCAACTGGTCCAAGTGGTGCTGTGGCAACTTTCAGCAATCCCGCTGCCTCTGATATTGTAGACATGAGTGTAGATGTGGTTTGTTTACCGGCATCTGGTGGCACCTTTGGCTTGGGTCACACTAAAGTGACCTGCACAGCCACCGATGATTCGGGTAATAGTGCACAGTCTGACTTTGATGTTTTTGTTCAGGACACCACTGCTCCAACCATAGCTGATAATGCTGATATGGTATTGGAAGCAACTGGTCCAAGTGGTGCTGTGGCAACTTTCAGCAATCCCGCTGCCTCTGATATCGTGGACGAAAATGTTGCCGTGGTTTGTGCACCGGTATCTGGCAGCACCTTCTCCCTGGGTCATCATACCGTTACCTGCACAGCCACCGATGATTCGGGTAATAGTGCACAGTCTGACTTTGATGTGTTTGTTCAGGACACCACTGATCCGACTATAGCTGATAACAATGATATGGTATTAGAAGCTACTGGTCCAAGTGGTGCAATGGCAGCCTTCAGTGTTCCTGCGGCGTCTGACATTGTGGACGAAAGTGTTGCCGTGGTATGTGACCCTGCTTCAGGAAACACCTTCGCATTAGGTCATCACACCGTAACATGCACTGCCACCGATGATTCGGGCAATAGTGCTCAGTCTGCCTTTGATGTGTTTGTTCAGGACACCACTGCTCCAACCATTACATTCGTCAGCCGCACACCTTCAAACAGTTTTGGGTGGAACAATACCAATGTTACAGTGACCTGGAGCTGCTCAGATATCGTTGGTGTAATTGCTCCCTCAGTCAGCCAGACTTTAAGTGGTGAAGGCTCAGCACAATCCGCCACTGGCACTTGCACAGACACTTCTGGCAACACAGCATCCGATACTGTGGACGGTATCAATATTGACAAATCCGCACCGACTGATATTTCCTTTGTTGGAGGTCCTGCAGCGGGAGCCAGCTATTACTTTGGCAGTGTACCTTCTGCGCCTACCTGCACAGCTGATGGCGCAATTTCAGGTCTTGATTCATGCGTTGTCTCAGGTCATGCAACTACAGTTGGTTCTCACACAATAACCGCAACAGCCAAGGATAAGGCAGGAAATGTTGGCACGGCAACTCGATCCTACACTGTTCTTGCCTGGACACTCAAAGGTTTCTACCAACCAGTGGATATGAACGGTGTTTTCAATATTGTCAAAAATGGTTCCACTGTACCTTTGAAGTTTGAGATTTTCGCTGGCCAAACTGAACTGACAGATACCAGCAATATTGAGTATTTGAAATATGGACCGGTGGCTTGCAATGCAACCGCTCCAACAGATACTATAGAAACATTAGCAACTGGTGGAACTATCTTGCGTTACGACTTAACAGGTGGTCAGTTCATCTACAACTGGAAGACACCGAATTTACTTGGGTGTTTCAGTGTGACCATGAAAACTATTGACGGTAGTTCTCTTACAGCCTATTTCAAACTCAAATAACATAACGGCAACCAGTAGTAATAAATAGGTACAAAAATCCTGCGCCGTTCTTTTGGCGCAGGATTTCTTATGCTTGTAACAACTATTGATCAATAACCATCCAAACTGTATTCGATCGATAAGATTCTTAGTGAAGCCGTGCTGGTCGCGGGTCGTAAAAAAGTGAAATAGATCGTCATGGTTGTGCCCGCTTCCAACTGGATCGGCAGGGCAGGATCGGAACTGAGCAGTGTCAGCGCCGAGCCAGTTTCAGGTGTCAGGGTAACATCGTTGCCACCCAGTGTGCCTGCCACCTGACCGTAATTATAGATGGAGATTCCCACCGTGATGGTCGTTCCATCCGGTGAGGATGTGGTTTCCAGCAGCGAGATCTCAGCCTGCAATGCCGAGGCATCCGGTGTGTTGAATGTATTAATAGTCTCTTCTTTCAGCTCGCCATGCAAAACAAATCCGTTCGTGCCGCCTGCTTCCGGCAGGAGGATGGTGATGCCGGTACTGGTTTGATCCAGCAGGGCAGGAATATCCAAAACCCCCGGGATAGCCAGGGAAAGGTTGTAGGTGGTCGCATTGCAGTTCGCCCAGGTGACGGTTGCGCTGTCACCGGCTTTTATCGAAGATACAAGTGCCAGGTTTTCGGGTGTTTGAATTAAAGCGAAGACGGTATTCACATCCGTGCCTTTTACCCAGGCCGCCTGGTCCGGGTGATTGTTGGAAAATTTCAAGTTGCCATCCTCGTCAGTCTGTATGGTTCGCAACCCGAATGTTTGTGATCCAATAACCAGGTTCGGGCGGCAACCTTCTTTTGAAAATAATTTTGACAATAGGGCACTCACCTGCCCTCTGAAAACGATTCCTCCAGCCAGCAGTCCGACCAGCACGATCCCCAGCGCCACCCATGCCCACCTGCCCGCCCGCGGTCTCTTCTTCCGCCGGGTTTTCTGCATGAGTTCCCACGCAGGGTCGGGGGTTGCCTGCCCGCTGTCCTTTTCCCTGGGCGGGGCTGGTTCTTCCGGCGCGGCTTCCGCCGTGTCCGGGTCCATGACTGTTGTTCCGGCAACCGCTTCATCCCCGGGCACGTCCGCTCCACCTTCGGTCGGTTTCTTCTGTAACTTTTCATTGACCCATTCCAGGGCTTGCTGGGCGGTCGGACTGTCCGGGTTGAGCCTCAATGCCTTCTCGATGTACACCAGGCTCTCCGCCGGTTCCGAAAGTCCCGCCAGCAGCAGCCAGGGCTCTTCCAGCTCGGGTGCCAGTTCGTTGGCTTCCTGTGCCAGGCGCCGGGCAATTTCCTTGTCCCCCCCTTTCAAGATAGCCAGGGCTGCCTGGATGATCTTTTGGGCTTCGGTTGTATTAGCGTCCACCTTTTGCATGTCTCCCAGGGTCTGCAGTCTCAAAAGAGAAAAAGGTTGGCTTTCCGCTCAGATTCTATCATGTCTACCCCTGGTTTTTCTAATTCTCCTTTAATACCTTCACGAAGTTAATAGCATATAATTAGGATAATAATTATCCAGATTACACAGGTCATATGGCTTTTCTGGTCATGTGCGTCTGGTGTGATCCATGAAAGGAGAAAGATCATGGCAAGCATGTTAACACAATTCAAGGTAAAAGACTTCTCCGAGTGGAAGAAGGTCTATGAGACAAAGAAGGATTTTCGTGTCGCGAGCGGAGCTCTTTCCTCCCAGGTTTACAAGGACGCAGCCGATCCCAACCTGGTCACGCTGATCTTCAAGTGGGATTCCCTGGAAAATGCCAAAAAATTTGCGGCTTCTTCAGAATTGAGGTCCGCACAGCAAGCGGCAGGAGTGCAGGGTCTACCCAGCGTCTCCTTCCTCAGCGAAGTCTGATAGAAGAGTAAGTGTGTTGAAATAGTAGCACTTTCTTGTTCGATGTCATTGCGAGACCGGTGTTCCTTCAACCGGTCGTGGCAACATTGTCCCCTTGCGGGATCTCCTCTACAAATCAAGGGATTGCTCACCTGCACTCCCTGGCACTGCCCGCCACACCGTCCCGGTGTCCTTGCGGGAGGGCAAGTGTGCATGCAGGCTGTCTCACCCCGGCGGGCTCGCAGCCCGAACGGGGAGCAAGTGTCACTTTGTTCACACCGTCCCGGTGTCCTTCGGGAGCATGACACAAAAGAACACCTAGGACACCCCCATCTTACTCCCCCCCAGCCTGAACCAGATCGCATAGCCGATCACCTTCACCAACAGCCTGAGTCCCATCAGCTGCAGCGAGCGTACAAAAACAGTCACGAAATAACCGGATTCCTCCGCACTGGTCGTGGATGTCTTTTCGATCGGTTGACCGATGTTCTCCGCCAGCCAGGTGCGCCTGTTTTCATCCAACAAGGCGGGCAGGATGTCACCGATATTGCCCCCGAACACGTATCGCAACAGGATGCTCAGCACAAAACTGCGCCGAACACTGCGGGCGGACACCTGCGCACCTGCTTCCCTCAACCCTTTCACATAAGAGTCCAGGCAGAGCTGCTCAAATTCCCTGGAGCGGCTGTACGGGATCTCGTTCAACGACAGGGCAACCACGATCAACGGCACCAGCTCGCTCCCGGCCGGGGCATTCCCGCAAAAACCCCAGTCGATCGCCATCAGCCTGCCCTGCTGCAGGAACAGGTTGCGCCTGAAGGCATCCTGGTGGCAAAAGACCTGCGGCATCCCTTCCAGGATATCCAGCAGGTCAGCGCGGATCTCCCACATCGCCAGGATCAATGGCAGATTACTTCCATACAATGATTTCACCAGCTCATGCTGCGGGTTGTTGCGGATGAAAGCGATCATCGGGGCGGCGCGTTCCACATAGTTGCGCAGGAATTTCTTTGCCAGCCAGGGTTCGGATGGCAGAGGCTTCCCTGCCAGGAATGCCCCGTTGAAACGACCCAACTGGTGGGCAGCCTGTCCATAGGCTTCCATCTGCCAGTTCCCTTCGAGATCATCCCGGATGTCCTCCATCCAGATCCAGACTGTATCATCGCCGTGTTCATCCACCCCCAGGCAGCGTGGCGCAGACAGGTCTGGCGGCAAACGATCGCGTAATTCGGTCTGGTACACCAGGGCTTCCCGCTTCCAGTACTGGTAGCCGGCAGGGTCATCGTTATTCGCCACTTTGCCGGTGATCTTGATCACCAGCGACCAGGGCAGGCTTTGCTCTCCATCCTTGGCATGCCCCCGGCAGCGGATCAGGCAATTGTTCCTGTCCAGGCCCCCATGGATGGGTTCTGCCGCCCAGTCTGCCACCCTGATCGTCTTTTTCCCAAACAGTTCACGGACGACCTCTTCCAGACGGGTGGGATCGATCTGCCGAATATATGTTTCTGCCTCGACCATGTTCTCAGCCTCCTGGCTGGGATCCCCGCTCCTGTCCGAAATGATGGGGTCGGTCTTCTGTGAGCGGATTGAAGGATTGAGAAAATCATAGCATGCCTCCCAGGTCCATTTCAAGAGGCACTTTAGCCTTATTGGTCATGCTGAGGAGCATGGCGACGACACTTTCATCTCCTCTTTTTCTGTCATTCTGAGGCGTGAAACGCCGACACTTGCACCCCGTTCGGGCTGCGAGCCCGCCGGGGCGAGACGGCCTGCAATTGCCAGCAGTTGCAAGTGCAGGTGAGAATCTCCTCAATTATTCATTCTCCACCGTTCATCGTTCTTTATCCAATTTAAAGCCTTTGCGACTTCGCGTCTCTGCGTTAAATCTTTTCCCCTTTTGCCAATCCTACTCTCCATAGCGAAACCCAACAAACCTGGGTTGCTGACTTTGCGACTTAGCGTCTTTGCGTTAAATCCTTTCCATTTCCCGCCACCTGATTTCCAACCTGTGCTATCATAATTTCAGCGACCTCCCTCAGACCATCCCTTCCCTCCAACATGACCTCCCCTCCAGCCCCGGTCACTCCATCTCGTCCCTTCCTCTGGCTGGGATTGTCGCTGCTGGCGGGCATCCTTTTCTCCAGCCTTGTGCATTGGAGCCTGCCCTTCTGGTGGATGCTGGTTATTCTCGGTCTGCTGGCAGCCTTCCTGTTCCAGCGCCGTTTCCACCGCATTCTGCCCGTCCTCGCTTTCCTGGTTTTCATCCTGGCTGGTTTGCGCTACCAGTCTGTCCAGCCTGTCCTTTCCCCGAATTTCATCGCCTGGTACAACGACCGCCTCTACCCGGTCACCCTCAGCGGCTGGCTGGTCTCCCCTCCCGATCAACGCGACGGTTATACCAATTTGCGCCTTCGCCTTGAATCCATCGACACCGGCGATAGATCCCTGCCCGTTCAGGGGCTCATCCTTGCCCGCCTGCCAGCGGACACAGATTACCCGTATGGCACGCTCCTTAAACTCACCGGTTATCTCAAATCGCCTTCATCCAACCCGGATTTCTCCTACCGGGACTACCTCATCCGCCAGGGCATCCATTCTATTTTTCAGCCATTGCAGGTCACCTCTCTGGGGATCCAGCGCGGCAACTTCTTTTCCAGAATTCTCTTTTCATTCAAGGATCGCCTGTTACTGCTCACCCTCCACCTCTTTCCGCAACCAGAAGCAGCCTTGCTCTCTGGCATCCTGCTGGGGGTGGATACAACAATTTCACCTGCCTTGCAGCAGGCATTCAAGGACACCGGCACCTCGCATATCATCGCCATTTCCGGTTTTAACATTGCCATCCTGGCTGGCTTGTTCTCCTTAATATTCAGTCGCCTGTTCGGAGCCCGCCGGGGAGCTGTTGTGGCGGTCCTTGCCATAGCCTTTTACACCCTGCTGGTCGGAGCCGAAGCCTCGGTTATGCGGGCAGCCATCATGGGCGGGTCAACCCTGCTTGGGCGCCAGCTTAACCGCCGGCAGGACGGGCTGAACACGCTCGGTTTTGTTGCCGGGCTCATGTGTCTGGTCAATCCCTTCCTGCCCTGGGACGTGGGCTTTCAGCTCACCTTTGCCGCCACCCTGGGTCTGGTCCTGTATGCCCAGCCCATGCAGGATGCCGTCGAAGCCTGGCTCTCTCATCGCCTGCCGCCTTCCTCCACCAGAAAGGTGGCTGTCCCGCTGACCGAATATTTCCTGTTCACCCTGGCTGCCCAGCTTACCACCCTTCCCATCATGGCTTACCATTTTGGACGCATTTCACTGGTTGCCATCCTGGCGAATCCCTTCATCCTTCCAGCCCAGCCAGCCCTGATGGTCCTTTCCGGTCTTGCCCTCCTGCTCGGCTTCATTTATTTACCACTGGGGCAGTTGCTTGCCTGGCTGGCTTTGCCTTTTTCCACCTACACCATCCGCATGGTCGAATTTTTTGATCGCTTCCCCCATGCTGTCCTGCTGCTGGCGGATTTCTCCCTGCTGTTTGTCTTGCTCTATTATTTTGTTCTTTTCTTTTTCACGTTTGCCACCAAACCACAACGTACGCTCTTGCGCCGCATCCTGAACCCCGCCATCCTGCTTGCCATCCTGTTCATCTGTTCGATGCTCACCTGGCAGGTTGCCCTCACACTACCCGATGGGCGCCTTCATCTCACCTTTTTTAATGTGGGCAGTGCAGAAGCCATTCTCATCAAAACTCCCTCCGGGCGAACAGTGCTCATCAATGGCGGTCCGTCCCGCTCGGTTCTTGCCGATGCGCTCGGTCGCCGCTTGTCCCCCTTTTCACGCCGTGTGGACGTCCTGCTCGTTGCTTCTTCAAAGGAAGCTCAACTGGCAGCCCTGCCAGGTGTGGTGGAGGTCTATCCCCCCGAGCTGGTCTTGTGGAGCGGTCCTTCAAATGCTTCTGCTTCCTCCCTGCACCTGCAGAGCGAACTGGTTTCTGCCGCCATTCCCATCATTGCCGCCCAACCCGGTCAACGATTCGACCTGGGTGGGGGAGCCAACCTGCAAGTCTTGCAGGTCACCGGGCGCGGTTCGGTCCTCCTGCTGGAATGGGGCGGGTTTCGTGCCCTCCTTCCCTCCGGTCAAGACCTGGTCAGTTTGGAAAGCGCTGCGAGCGATCCATCCCAGGCTCCCCTCTCCGTGCTCATGCTGGCTGACTCCGGTCTGGCATCCCTCAATCCTCCCGGTTGGATCGCCAGCCTGCACCCGCAGCTGACCGTCCTCAGTGTCTCGCCAGCCGACCCGGATGGCTTGCCCGATCCGCAGACCCTGGCAGCCCTGCAGGGAACCACCCTCCTGCGCACCGACCGCTCCGGCTGGATACACATCTCCACCGATGGCACCCAAATGTGGGTCGAGACGGAGAGGTGAGAAGATAAGGTATGAACAAAACCGGAGAATTGTGCTATATAATCTACTTATGAACACAAATGATGCCATCCTGGGCATGACACAACAGATCGTGGGGCAATTTAATCCTTCACGGATCATTCTGTTTGGCTCACAAGCCCGTGGCGATGAGGATCCCAACAGCGATGTTGACCTGCTGGTCGTTCTTCCAGAAGTAACCAATAAACGCAAGATTGCCATAGAAATACGACGTTCCCTATCGGAATTCAATATTCCCAAAGACATCCTGGTTTCAACACCTGATGAAATTTCTAAACGAGGTCATCTCATCGGTACATTGCTCCATACTGCTTTGAGTGAAGGTAAAAAGATCTATGAACAACCTTGAACTTGTTCAAGAAACAAGACGCTGGCTTATTTGCCAGGGAAGACCTGGAAGTTGCAAAACTGATCCTTGATCATCCAACCACAGCTTATCGGCACATATGTGGACTTTCCCAGCAGGCAGTCGAGAAGGCTTTCAAAGCCGTTCTCATTTTCATCCAGATCGATTTCCCTCGGACTCATGATCTGGATGTACTTCGACATTTGGTTCCTGATGATTGGGCGGTGAAGAATCTTTTACCAGACCTGGCTGTTTTGACAGAGTGGGCAGTCGAATCCCGGTATCCGGGTGATTGGCCTGATGCCTCCAAATCAGATGCAGTCAATGCGTTCACCGAATCAAGCGTTTTATTAAATTCGCTAATTAAGGACTTTGAAAAACGAGGAATAAACCTCTTGATCCCATAAAATTCCTCATTTCAGCCGATGGCTCCCTATATGGGTCGAAACGGAGAGGTGACGAGGTCAGAGATTAAAAAAAGTCCCTGCATGGACATTCTGCAGGGACTTTTCAACTTAACACCAGTAAATTCTATGGTTTAAAAGGAGTGTTCTCGGCAAAGTATTCGTGGTTGTCGGCGTTCATGATGGCTTTTGCCGGGTCGCTGGAGGCCAGGTCCATTGCCCCGGTTTGCCCATAGACGTAATCGCTGGTGCCTGCCACGACCGTGAAATGGCTCATTTCATGGATGAGTGTTCCGGCTTTTGAATCGGTTCCGATTGCAGGGGCAGTCCAGAAGACCTTGCAAACAAATATCTCATAAGGTCTGTTGGGATAAACGTAGGCATAATAATTCTGCTTGCAGCCGCAGTAGAAGGTGATCCCAGCTGTGTCGAAGGCACCGGCAATTGCAGTGAAATGGGTCTTGACTTTGGAAACCCGTCCGCTGTCAAAGGTTCCAAACCATGTGTCGTAACGCACTGAGTCCTCTTTGATTCCCGTGAAATAATCCACCGATCCGTTTGAATAATCCAAAGCATTTCCCCTTGCCGTGACCAGCGCGGCTTGCTGGACGGTCGTGCAGGCATCGAACGCGTTCCCGCCGGGTGGGGGAGTGGGAAGCGGTGTGGGTTTGCCTTTGCCAGCCTTCCCTTCAATTTTTACCTTGATCGCCGCGGAAGATAACCCATCCTGGATCTTGAAGTTGGTGGCTTTCTCGTTGAACAGGTTGGTGGATGCCACCGAATAAAGGATCTCGTAATTCCCGCCCGCACTCAGGTCATAATAATCACCCAGGTTCACCACACGGGTCAGGCTCTCGCCCGCCTTGAGCGTTATGTAATCACTGCCGGTGATCGCCGGGCGCTTGTAAACCGCCCCGATGTACGCGACCGGGGTGCCATCCCTCCTGACCATAAAGAGCGCTTCCTCCACACCCTCGCTGGGTGTGAACCACTTCAGGATGCGCACTGAATTCCGGGTCGGATTCGATATTGTCACCGTGACCAGTACCTGCTGCGAGGTACTGAACGTGCTTTGAGTTGTGCTCAGTTTTACGACCGGCATATCCCTGCCAGCCGCCCCCACCGCACCGACCACCAGCAGCACGGCAGCCAGCAACGCGATGATCCCGATCAATTGAAAATAATGTTTATTCATAATGTCTCCTTTTAATAAATATATATTTATACTAGCATGGATTTTGGTTGGTGTAACATTCTTTCTGTAATTTCATGAACCTTAACAAAAGAGGTGAGTCAGAAGTATCCTAAAGGTTGGACAAACCATAAAAGGAGACTGATAATGACTCACCAAGATGATTATACCTTCACGAAAGAGTTTGCGGAAAAAGGATTGGAAGCCGTACCAGAGATGCTGCGCGTGCTGATCAATAATGTGATGCAGGCAGAAAGGTCAAAGTATCTGCAAGCCGGTGAATACGAACGCACGGATGACAGGAAAGGACATGCGAACGGATACAAACCCAAGACGGTCCGGACCCGCATGGGAGAGATCACCTTTGCAGTTCCACAGGTTCGTGAAGGCGGCTTTTATCCATCCGCACTGGAAAAAGGTTTGAGGAGCGAGAGAGCCCTGGTTGCCACGCTAGCCGAGATGTATGTTCAGGGTGTCTCCACCCGCAAGGTGAAAGCCATCACTGAGCAGCTGTGTGGCATCGAGGTCTCTTCCATGCAGGTCAGCCGGGCAACCGCTCAATTGGATGAAGTCCTTCAAGAGTGGCGGGAGCGGCCTTTAGGTGAGATCGCCTATCTCTTTGTGGATGCCCGTTACGAGAAGGTGAGACAGGCTGGTCAGGTGCGGGATGCAGCCGTTCTGGTGGCTTCAGGCATCACTCCACAGGGAGAAAGGCAGGTTTTAGGTGTTTCCGTGTCCCTGAGTGAGCATGAAACCCACTGGAAAGCCTTTCTGAAGGGTTTGAAGGATCGTGGTCTGAATGGAGTGAAACTGGTGATCAGTGACGATCACGAAGGCCTCGGAGCCGCCAGGAGAGCAGTTTTTGGCAGTGTGCCATGGCAGCGATGCCAGTTCCACTTGCAACAAAATGCTGGAGCATATGTGCCCAAACAAGCCATGAGGATGGAGGTTGCAGCAGACATAAGATCCATGTTCAATGCCCCAGAACGGAAGATTGCTGAAGAGTACCTGCTGGATGCCATCCAGAAGTATGCTGTTTCGGCTCCAAGATTGTCAGCCTGGATGGAAGAAAACCTTTCTGAGGGATTTACCGTTTTCAACTTTCCTCTTGAACACCGGCGGACCATCCGGACAACCAACAGCCTGGAAAGGATCAACAAGGAGATCCGCAGACGCACAAGAGTGGTTGGTGTTTTCCCCAACGAGGCGTCCTGCCTAAGATTGATCTCCGCAATTCTGATGGAGATCAGTGAGGAGTGGCAGATCGGAAAACATTATTGTGCTGGCAAGTCATTAATTTATTAAAGAACAATGGATATTTGTGACTCAATTTACAGAAAAAAGGTTGCGTAATCGA
>Ga0315286_10003027_pt1 | contig 15743 bp, 16 predicted proteins | sample YL17G10_0_MG_FD_205038 | JGI IMG/M metagenome (GOLD analysis project Ga0315286, IMG submission 205038) | Sediment microbial communities from Yellowstone Lake, YNP, Wyoming, USA - YL17G10_0 | ecosystem: Environmental > Aquatic > Freshwater > Lake > Sediment | place: USA: Wyoming | collected...
CAGATCCAACGTGGCGATCTGGTTTTGGTGAATTCCTTTGGTGCAGGCTTTACCTGGGCAGCCGCTCTGTTCCGGTACTGATTCCTGAACGATGAGATTTATAAGAGCACAATCCTGTCACCCACCCACCTCTCCGATGCCAACCAATACCGCAGCCTAGATCGGAATCTGATTTCATAAAACAAGAGGTAGAACCCAAGATGATTGAAAGACTTAAGGAATATTTTAGTGGTAGGAAGGGGGTCGCTTTTGCATTCCTGTATGGGTCTCAAGCAATAGGTAATGCGACTAAATTATCAGATGTGGATATAGCAGTCTATTTTTATCCCCAAAAAAGACATCCTATAGAGTACGAGGAAGAGGCTTTTTATCCGACCGAGGATGAAATATGGAGCGACTTAGAGCGGATTTTAAAGAGGGAAGTAGAACTTCTTGTCTTGAATAGGGTTTCTGCAAGTGTGGCGGGGAGTGCCATAAGGGGGATACCCCTTGTCATAAATGATTGGAATCTATATCTTGACTTTATGGAGGTTATAACCGACATCGCAGAGGACTATGCGGAGTCTACTATACGTGATTATCAAGAGAGGATAGGGCTTGAAAAGAGAGATTAAAGTTAGACTGATTAAACATATTACGTTCCTTGAAAATGAACTTGAAGATTTTGAGGCTTTTAAATCACTTTCATGGGAAGAATACCAACGAGAGCGATCAAAAAGAAGGGATGTGGAAAGATGGATTGAAAACATTGTCAATTCGTCAATAGATATCTCCAAGATCATTTTGGTTTCAGAGAAAGTTTCTCTCGCTGATACTTATAGAGAACTTGTTGCTTCACTGTCATTGATTCCTGGCTTCAGCAAAGAAGATATGGAAACCCTTGCCGAGTGGGTAAGATTCAGAAATATTATTGCTCATGAATATCTTGATATAAGATGGGGTTCGATAAAAAAATTTATTCAGGAGGCCGAACGATAATGATTGTATCCGGAGTGAAGCGTAGCGGAATTCCGGATACAATCATTATCGTTCTGTGAAGGGGTCAATTCAACCTCTAAAAGCGGACCATCGCCTGGCATCGAAATTCCTAATCCCTCTGCAGTCCGAGCCAGATCAGTAAGCACCTGTGATTCCAAAGGAATCCCGTCACGCTTTTGTCTTCCTGCACAATCCCATTCTATTTCCCCGGGTGCAAAGATGCATTCGGTACCAGCGGCTAGTAGGGAATTCCGAACATTCCGGATCATCTTTACTTATGTAAAGAAATGTTAGATTCACTATACTAAGAGGGTTTTGGATTGAGATAGTCAACCCTCTTCACACGAACCTCATCCATTCATCCAGCCTCCCAGTGTTGGCTCATTCTTATTTTACAAGGTTTGATAAAACTAAGACCGTCCAATAGGGAGAGAGGAACAGAATGATATCGGCAATAATGTAGGTAGGAAGGAAGTAGAGTCCGCCTCTAAAGACTGTTCCAATCGGAATGTCTTTGGCCATTCCAGCAACGACATAACAACAGATGCCCATCGGCGGTATGATGGCACCCATGGTGCCAGTAATGGTGATGACTTGTCCAAACCAGATCGGGTCATAACCCAGGTGCTGAACAATGGGGTAGAAGATAGGAAGTGAAATGAGAAGGAACGCTAACGCATCCATTACACAACCGCCAACGATATAGCAGAGCAGGATAGCCCAAAGCATCATCCACTTGGGCATAGCTAAGGAACCTATCAAAGCCGCCACTTCGAAGGGTAATCGGGTGACAGCGATAAAGCGGCCAAAGATAGTTGCTCCGGCGACGATCATGAAGACGAGGCATGAGATACGAAGTGTATCGACAATGGAGAGAATAAATTTTTTCCAGGTCAGTTTCTTCCTTAAAATGCAGATTACCAGGCCCACGGCTGAGCTTGCCGCAGCTGCCTCCGTGGCTGTCACAATACCTGTAAAAAGGGCATACATGATGATGGCAAACAATATCAGAATATCAATCACCTCAGGGAGCGACTTGAACCTCTCTTTCCAAGTACTCTTAGGACCTTTGGGCCCCCAATCAGGATGCCGAACGCAAATTAAGAAAACCGTCCCAGCGATTAAGGCGGTGAGTATGGCACTGGGTATCACGTTGCCAAAAAAGAGTTTTCCAATAGATTGACCCGTGTAGATCGCATAGATAACCAAGACAATGCTAGGAGGAATCATGACACCGAGGGTAGAACCGGCCACCACTGAGCCTGCGCTTAGTATCGGATGGTAATTGTATTTCTTCATTTCGGGGATCGCAACAGTACTCATCGTGGCCGCAGTGGCAGTATTCGACCCACTGATGGCCGAAAAAGCAGCACAGGCCATGACCGTAGTAATGGCCAATCCCCCTCTGTAATGGCCAAACCACCGGTATGTCGCGTAATACAAATTATTATTGTATCCCCCGTAGTGGGCAAATTCTCCAACCAGGATGAACATTGGAATCACGGTGAGGCCATAATTGGAGAAAATGTTCCACAAATCTGTCCCCATCATTGCCAGTGCTGCTTTAAAAGAAGTGACGTAGGCGACCCCCAAAAATCCCACTAAGGCCATGGTAAACCCGGCAGGCACCCTGAACAGGAACAAAATAAGAAACATGATGATAATTCCATAAAGCGCAACAATCGGACCTTCCATGTCTAGTTACCTTTCTCTCTGTCAAACAGATTATTCAGGAAGTCTAGTAGAAGGGTCAGCGACAAAACACCAAATCCTAGGGAGACACTGAAAACAAATGGGTAAAAGATGACTTTTAGAGTTTCAGAGACCTCACCCGACCTCATGATCTTCACCCCCCAAACAGATACCTGCCAACACACAATGCCAAAGAGGATCATCGTGATAAAGTAGTTGATCCCGTCGAGTATTCTGTTCGTACCTTTTGAGAATTTTTGTGTGAGGATATCGACCACAATGTGGTCTTTCCTTTTTTGGGTGTAGCCCAGTGCAAAGGCAATGACGATGGCACCTGAAAAGGCTACCAATTCATACGCCCCTCGGTAAGGAGCTCCAAATATTCTCAAGACGACATTGCCTGTCGCGAGACTCATAAGGAACAAAAGAGCGACTCCACCCCCAACCATAAGGACTTTATTGAGAAAATTATCTATTTTTTCTAGGACATTCATAGTTCTTCCAAGATGACCCGTTCCACTCTACCCTCAGTGTCTGAAAAGGCCTCCAGATACCCTTCGATATCCCTTGAGGTTAGGTGGGACACTGTAAAAACCCGCTGTTTTCTCGATTTCACTTATATAGCTTTTCGTACTTCTCTTTTAAGCTGTAAACGTTCTTGACAATTTGATCGCCAGGGAGACCTGCGGCATTTACCTTCTTGATATAATCGTCAATCATCGGTTTCAGCAATTTTGGAATCTCAGCTTTGTCGCTTGCTGGTAACTGGAAAAGCTGGTGGTTATGCTTCTGTTTTGACCACTCCAGAGCTTCTTTGGCATGGTCATCTACATAGGCCCCCGTCCATAAGGAATGTTCAAGCGTGAGATCATCGAACACCTTCTTCACTTCAGCCGGAAGTGAGTTCCACTTTTCCTTGTTCATCACGACAGCAAAGCTAACGACAAAAAGATTTGTCTCTGTAGTATAAGGGCAGTAAGATGCAAAATTGAAGTCTTTGAGAACATCCAAGGAAGAGACAATCCCTTTGACAACGCCCTTCTGCAAGGCTTCGGGAGTATCAGGCATAGGCATGGCGATTGGGATTCCTCCCAAACGTTTCACGATATCCGCGGAAGTTCCTGCAACCCTCAACTCCATCCCACTCAAATCTTTTAACGATTTTACCGGCTTGCTTGTCATCAGGTTTGCGGGAGGACACGTAAAGAGGCTCAGGACCTTCACCTGTTCAAATTCTTTAGGTTTGTATTTCTCGATGAAATCATACACGGTGTGGCTGGCGGCTTTTGCGCTCGTAAAACCCAAAGGTAGGTCAATAGCTTCCGAGACAGGGAAACGGCCTGGCTGATAGCTCATCACTGGATTACTGATATCGGCTTGTCCTGAAATAACACCATCGTATAAAAGTTTGGCCGCAAGGAGTGTCCCACCTTGAAAAGTTTGAACCTTCACCTTTCCATTCGTCCTTTTTTCTACCTCTTTTGCCCATCGCTCCATCTGAACACTAGGGAAAGTGCCGGAAGGCGCAGAGTTAGCATAAGTCAGTTTAATCTGTGCCTGGGCAGGGGTAGACAAAAAACTGATCCCTAATAGAAACGCTACTATTACAATGATCGCAATACTCTTTTGTTTCATTTTCTCTAGACCTCCTTTTTCTGGTTTAAATGACCACTCCCCGGTCTAAAGCCCGGGGTTTCAGGCCTGCTGATATGATCTGGCATAATTACCGACGTTGTTCCCTTATATATCGCCTCACGACCTCTTCATCAACGTTGCCTACTGTCTCAGCAAAATACCCATCCGCCCAAAAATTATCCCCCCACAAAGGCATCCATAATAAAGGTTTATAGTTTTACCAACAAGATCAATAAGCTTCAAGCAGTATTCTTTAACCTGTGGAGGTGTACCCATGCGTTGTAGGGAGAGCGGTATGCTCTTAGAGAAAAACCAAGTCCTCCAAACAATAGAGATCCTTGAACCAAGATGAATAGAACTTACAGAAAACCTTTGCTTAAGCCCCAAAGAAATGATGCTCAATTCTTCATGATGAGCGGTAATGGTGGAATAGCTCAATGAGAATTCCAAAATCTTTCTGCGCTATATGATTTTTCATATCCAAGGACGCTATCCATCCAGGCAAAGAAGTGGTTGAAAAGCGGGGTCTTTCGAATTATTCCCCGCACAACATCGTGGATTACTCCTGGAGGCTTGTTGTAAGGACACACCTGGATACAAGTAGCACAATCCATGCCATTCCTTGCCCAGAAAGCAAAACATTTTTCGCCATCCACATACCATTTCAGAACACCAGATTGATTAGAGATATTTGGCCCCTCAGTGGTCATATCTCCATGAGGGATTGCCTGGGATGGACATTTAATAGCACACTTTCTACATGTTTTACAGAATTTTATAACACCAAAAGGGCGATAGGAGTCATATTGGAGTGGAAGGTCTGTAAAAACCTTGCAGAGCCGTACTCTAGGACCAAATTTTTCAGTAATTAAGAGGCCCATCCGACTCCATTCTCCCAACCCACCTGCCATGGCTAAAGGGACGCTCAGAGCTGTGTCATTTCCAGTTGGAATTGCTCTATAGCCAAGCCCTCGAATAAACGTAGCTAACAAATTTGCTACGAAGACCATCTTCGAGTACCCTAATCCTACGGCCGCACCTTGCACCCCGGTAGGGGAGGTACGTATGGTTTCATAATCCATATCAATGGCCATTACAATTGTATTGGAACATTCCTGCGGGACTTCTATTGGGTAGTGCTCCCGGGTAATTGTATTGTATTCATATGAATAAACCCAATTTGGGTGAAGCTTGCAAATACCTACCAAACCTGCACCAAAGAAATGGGCTACCTTCTTGATGATACGGCTCATCTCTTCTGGAGATTCTTTAACTGGATCTCCCGTTTCGACAAAATGTTTAATCTTAGCTGGAACCCCATCCCATGAATAAAGACCGAAATTGCTGCGGGAATTTCCAAAGCCTGCACCCCATTCTAGATTCCATGCAGCATTTCGAAAGGCATATTCTGTCTTTCGATAGCCAATCTTTTGCTGGTATTTAACTTCCCTATAGAAACGCAAGCCATAAGGTTGCATCTTTGTATCCCAGATGGCCCGCTTGAACATATCGTTCTTTTGATCAAAACGATAAGGGGGGATAAGGAAGGGAAATTCACTGTCAGTTTGCTCTTTTTTCAATTTCATAAAAACTTTCCACTCCTCAACCTTTCTCCACCTCGCAAAGCAAGGCCTTAAATTACTGGAAATCCTGAGATAGGGTCCCGATTCTCAGGATCTGTTAGTTCATTCACATTCGCTTCTCTCCACTCTTTAGGTTGAAAAGGACCTCCTCCACCCATGTTTGCCTCAATGACTCCTCTCGTAATCCGGCCTGTAACTTTTGCATAGAAAGGAACCTTCCCCTTTTTCGTCTTCACCAAAACCCTTCGCTACTTTTCTTTACGAGAAATATCGTCTCATTCATCTCGATACTTCAACCGAAATGAGTTTTTCCGTCATTTACTCAGCAATCTTGAATCTTCCCTTTTCAGCCTTGATCATCGTAAGATCCTTGGTGGTAATACCGCAGTGATCTTCCGGCGAAAGGTTATAGATACCCGTAATAACGACAAAGTTTTTGATGTTTTCGATGGCGTCCCTAACTTTCCCTCGATTCAGACCTCCTTTTCGAATTCCTTCAATGACAAGGTAACCTGCGTCAACGCCTGTTGCCACCATCACCCCAGGTGTTTCTTTAAACCTTTCAGTATATTCTTTAACAAAAGTTTGGATCTTTGCTTTGTGGACATCCGTATCAGGGAGTAGGTCATAGACTAAGATCTTAGAGGCCGGCATTAACACTCCATCTGATGCCTCCCCAGCCAACTTGAAAAATATAGGTTCAGCAGCACCATGACATTGGAAGATCGGGACCCCAATTCCGAGGGCTCTTGCATTTTTGGTCGTGATACCAATGGCTGGTCCAATGGTCCAGATGATAACTGCCTGAGGTTTTTTTGAGTTTATCCTAGTAAGCTGGGGTGTCATATCTACATCTTTCAGATCAAACGTCTCATCCCCAGTAATCTCGATCCCATGCTTTGCTGTAAGAACCTTTACATTTTTGAACCCGTCTTTCCCGAATCCGTCCGAAGAATTCATAAACCCAATTCTGGTGATACCATTTTTCTTCATGTACTGAAGAATTTTTTCAAGGGCATCTACTGCCTTTGGCGCAGGCTTGAAAACCCATTTCCGAATGGGATTAATGATTACATCTCCACCTGCATGCATCACCGTTGGAATTCCCTCTTTCTCCACGATAGGTATAATCGCCATTCCCGTATCGGTTCGAGTAGGACCGATGATGCAAACAATGTCTTTATGCTGCTCGATCATCTTCTTGGCCACGATCACAGCCTTCGTCGGATCGCTCTCGTCATCTGTGACAATCATTTCAAGTCGCCTTCCTTCTATTCCTCCTTTCCGATTCACTTCATCAAAGGCCAGAGAAACCGCGTTCCTCATTCCGATGCCGATATGGGCTGCAGATCCAGTAAGAGAGAAAATTCCACCTACGTAAATAGGCTCTGCTCCATAGCCCCACTGGCTCGTAACACTCAAGATCCCAAGGGAAAGAATAGCGATGCTGAACATCCTAAATAGACTTCTACTCATAAGTGTTCCTCCTTTCGGTTGATTTTCTAAAATGCTGTTTGCCTTTGGGTATCGTTTCCAGGCCCCACCTTTTCATCCCTCATCCCTTCTCTATCAAGGTCTTCCGTTTCCATTTTTGACAAAGGTTATAAAACCAGACCAAGATCCCTTCCGGAAGAAAAATGAGTACTAAAGTAAGAATGGTCCCATAAGCAATAATATTGTATCTCTCAGTCACATGGAGAATTTCAGAAAGAATAGTCAAAAGAGCAGCCCCGAAGAACGCTCCCCAAACGCTTCCCATTCCCCCAACGATAACCATTGTTACTACTTGGATCGAGTAATAAAAGTCAAAACTTCGAGGGCTGATAAAGCTAATGTAATGGGCGTAAAGACTTCCTGATAGGGATGCGAAGATGCCGCTCAGTACAAAGATTTTTGTCTTGTAACGATCTGTATCCACACCTAAGGTGTTGGCAGCGATCTCACTTCCGTGGATTGCCTTCAATGCCCTTCCTACCCGTGAGTTAACTAGATTGACCGAACCCAGCAAGCAGAAAAATGCAAAGAGCCAGATAAGATAAAAATTTTTGAAATCATTGTCCAGGATCAGACTGCCAATCGAAAGGTGAGGAATTCCAGAAAACCCGGAAGGTCCTCCAGTAATATTGTCCAGTTCGACCATGAAGGTATACGCTATAATGCTGAACCCCAAAGTTGCCATCACCAAATAGTGCTCTCTCAGCTTGAGAGTAGGGTATCCGACAAGATAGGCTACCGTGCCAGTGGCGATCATTGCCACAACCATTGCAGGCCAAGGGGGAAAACCGTAGGTCGTTGTCAAAATAGCTGATATATAAGCCCCCATTCCATAAAAGGCAGCGTGTCCCAAGGAGATTTGTCCGGCAAATCCGATCAATAGATTCAGGCCCAACACGACTATGGTGTTGAGACCGATAATATTCATGACAATAATGTAGTAATTGTTTTGAATGAGGAATGGAATAAGGATGATAGCGAAGAGAAATAGAGCTAAGAACAATTGCTCCTTTTTCCTGACGAGTTTAAGCATTATTAAACTTTATACCCGTTCCGCCTCTCCTCTCCCCAAGAGCCCAGTCGGTTTAAAAAATAGAACGAGAAGGAGAACGAAGAAGGCAAAAGCATTCTTGAATTTTGAGGAGATTAATCCGGCACCAAGAGACTCCAGTACTCCTAAAATGAGTCCCCCAACGATAGCCCCAGCACTGTTACCATAACCTCCAAGGATGGCAGCGGAAAAGCCTTTCAGAGCTAACATAAGCCCAGTATCATACGAGGTGGTGGTGATCGGCGCAATGATCATTCCTCCTATAGCTCCAAGCCCCCCACTCATCGCAAAAGAAAGCATGACGGTCCGATTCACGCCAATTCCCACTAATGAAGCTCCCCGCCGATTGGCAGCCGTCGCCCTCATTGCTTTGCCTGTCATAGTACTACGAAAAAAGTACTTAAGGAAGATGACAACCCCGATCGTAATAATGATAACCCAGACATGCTGAGGAAGAATAGCCGCCCCAAAAATCCGGATCACTTTCTCTCCAGAGAAGGATGGAATAGGCATATTGTCGGGCCCCCATACCAGGAGGGCTGTTCCTCTGATAACAGAAGAAAGTCCTATTGTGATAAAAACCAAGATGATAATGGCCTTTGACTTTGCCATCCGGATAGGTCCTCTTTCAATGAGGGCGCCTATGAAAGTAACTGTGCCAAGAGACAGGAAGAAGGAAAAAAAGAGGGGAATTTTGAGTTGGCTATGGTAAGTATACATCATCATTCCGCCGAGGGTAACAAATTCGCACTGGACGAAATTCACAATGCCTGTTGCATTGTGTATGATGTTGAACCCAAGAGCAATCAGGGCGTAAATCGCCCCCACCGTCAGGCCAGAAATGATATATTGTAAAGAAAACATCTAAGGTTATCCCCCCACAATAAGAACAGTTCCCCCATATCTCTTCTGAAAATTTAGCAAAAGCGAAACCCCCTTGCTGTCGAAACAATCGTCTTGAGATTCTCAAGAGGGGCATTGGGTGAAATAGAACAACCCGTCATCAAAACAAATCGTCGATTTCCACCTACCGTCAAGCATCGATTTACCTCACGCTGGACGTCATCCGGAGTACCAAATTGCATGACATGGATGGGATCGATATTTCCACCAACAGCAGTTCCCCACCCTACCTTCTGCCTTACAAGAGAGAGGTCCATGCACTGGTCCACGCTGAGAATCGAAGCCCCAGTTTTAGCCATCATTTCTAAGACATAGCTACTATCCCCGCAAATATGTAGGATGCACGGGACCTTCAAAGATTTAATCAATCGTTCGAGATAGGGGAACGCTATTTCACTCGCCGCCTTAGGAGATATCATGGCAGATGAAGTCAAAGGGTCTGGTATAAATAGGACGTCTGCGCCGTGCTCAACAATGGCCTTCCCGCAAGCGATAAGAATGTCAGTGATCTTCTGAAGAAAACGGTGAATAAACGGCTTATCCTTGATGACTTTTCGCATCAAATCATCAATTTCTGTAATCCGTCCAGCAGTTGTCAAAGGGCCTTCGAGGGCTCCCATAATCGGAACCTTTCCGTTAGAATATTCTGCCAGAAGTTTGATAGCTTTTAGGATGGCCGGTAGCCGCCCTTCTCTCTCGGGGTTTGGAATGGGCAGACGATCGACATCCTCTACAGTCCTGATGGAGATGGGAACAACTTGAAAACCTGTCGTTAAAAGCTTCAGCTGACACCCTAAGACTTCCGGAATGTAAAGGGTCTCACAATATCCGAAAAGGGCATCATAATGGACGGCCTCATAGGCCTTAATCTGAGCCTCGAAAAGTCTATCTCCCTTTCCCAAGATTTCTCCTATGGGAATCCCTGAAAACCTGGCAATCCATTGGCCAGCGAGGGGGATTACAGGCACTTCCTGAATTTTGTCAGTTTGAATCGCTTCTTTAAGCCTTTCGATGGAATTCATGGATCACCCTCCAGTAGATAATCAGCTTAAATTTACGATTTTACCAAATGTAAGCTGCTGACTTTTTACGAGTCCATCAAATTTAAGATTATATAAACATCAGAATAAGTGAGATAGAATAAAAGAATGCATCCGAAATTTATAGGCTTACTGACCCAAAGATTGATCGTTATACCTCCATTATCTTACATAAGTGATAACGCTTTTCATCCACTAGGCATTCCAGAATCTGAGAAGTTTCGAGAAATTTGAGCGCATTAACTGGGCAACTATATACGCAAAATGGTTCTAAGTTTTTTGAAATCCGATGTTTGCAGAGAGTGCACTCTTCCGTCGCCATTGGAACAAATTCCATTCTCTTAGTTCCGTCTATCGTTTTAGGTCCCAATTGAAAAATTTGTATCCATCCGTTCGTTAATTTATGTTCTTGTTCACAAGCAATTACACACGCATAGCAACCAATACATCTATCTAAATTTGCAACCAATCCGTACGCTTTATTCGTTTTCATAAGTCCTCCTTCACGACTTTTCGAACCCTACACAAAAAGGATCTATTACCTGTTGCGGAAGATATTGGACATCGTTCAGAATTATCTGTTAACCGATTTATTATAGGTCCTTTTGCATACGGTTGACCCCATCCGTGTGTAATAAAGACGACTCTTGGATCAGTAACTTCAGTAAGGTATGCTTTTAATCTAATACTCCCCCTTAAGGATTCTACGATGACTTCATCACCATGATTGATATCAAGCTCTTTTGCCTTATCAGGGTGTATCTCAACAATAGGATCAGGATCTACACGATTTAACAAAGACAAATTACGGTATTGTGTATGAGTCCAAACTGCCGGCTTTTTCCCGGTATTGCAGACGAGAGGATAATCTTTCGCTAAGTTCGGCTTTGAAATAGGGCTCTCAGCAGGTTCCAAGTAGTTTGGTAAAGGATCGTATCCGAATTTCTTAAAGGTTCCTGAATAAAGTTCAACTTTTTTCGATGGGGTCTGAAAACCTCCTTTTTCGTAATTTCTGATCAAATCCTCTTCTCTGAATCTTACGCTAATTCCAGTAACAGATTTTTTTAACTCTTCATATGTGATTTTTAAAGGTTTCAATTCCTCGTCGATAGATTCTTTAATATTTTTCCATGGGAAATAATCCCCGAAATTCATCTTTCTTGCCAGCCGAAATATAAAATCTTGATCAGATAGACATTCTTCAGGTGGTTCAACAGCTTTATTCTGCAACCCGATTAGATTCGTATAAGCGTCAGGCCTCCATATATAACGGAATTTATAAAGCAATGTTCTCTCGAGAAAAGTTGCAGCTGGCAAAATAATATCCGCAAGTTCAGCTGTTGCCGTCATAAAAATGTCATGAACAACCAAAAAATCTAACTTTCTTAAAGCCTCTTTAGTTCTGTCAGAATCAGAATTAATAACAACTGGACATCCTCCCTGAACAATCATGGCTTTGATCGGATATGGTTTCCCGGAAAATAGCGTGTCTTGAACCTCTGGCCACCCAAGCCCCCAGATATTATAGAATAAAGGGTGTTTCCCAATAGGCCCAGGTTCTTTTGGCAGTTTTTCCTGAAGTAATATATCTCCAAATAACAACTCTGGAGAGAATAATTCCCCTCCAATGATCCCCAAATTACCGCTTATTGCTTGCAAGATGGCGAGGCATCGGACCGTTTGAACCACATTCGTATGTTGGTCTAGACCATTTCCATCATGAATGCAGGCTGGCTTGGTAGTAGCGTATAACCGAGCAACTTCTTTTATGGTATTCACTGGAACCCAGGTTATCTCTTGAACTTTTTCAGGAGGATATTCTTCCACCATCTTTTTCAGCTCATCGAAACCGACCGTCCAATTTTTAACAAAGTCTTTATCGTAAAGTTGTTCTTTTATGATAATATGCATCATGGATAAAGCTAATGCACCATCAGTTCCGGGTCTCGGTTGTATGAAAATATCCGCCTTGGATGCCATTGGTGAGAATCGAGGATCAATGACTACCAGTTTTGAACCTCTTTCTTTAGCATCAAATATCCGTTTGGCTGAAAAGGGTTTCGTCTCTGCTGGGTTGAATCCCCATATTATGATGAAATTTGTTTTTTCAAAATCGCATACAGGTCTTGTACCATAAACCGATGCTTTAGCAAGCCATCGAGGAACAGAGCAAATATGAGAATGGGAAGCTATATTCGGAGAACCAAATAGATTCATAAATCTCCTTACATACTGATAGTTTGTTCCCCAACCTGGTGCGGCCCCCCTGTAGTAACATAAAGCTTGAGGCCCATCAGTTTCCTTGATTTCTTCTAATTTTCTTGAAATCAAACCCATGGCATCGTTCAATGAAATCTCCTCCCATTTACCTCCTCCCCTTTCTCCTTTTCTTCTCAAAGGGTGCAACAAACGCTTTGGGTCATACTCAAATTGAATCCCACTTAACCCTTTAGAGCATAAGCCTCCTAAGCTCGTAGGATAATTTCTATTGCCTTCGACTTTTATTATTTTATTGTTTTTAATGTGAACATCCATTGCACAGCCAGCATCACACATCTGACAAATAGTGGCAACAACTTCGCTCATAGCTAATCTCCCTTCCAACTTAAATTATTCAAAGCAAAAAAATAAAGGATCAAACAGAAAACGCACAAATGTTTGCATAAGATCTTTATCCACATGCCGTAATTCCCAAAACATTTTTGCATTCTAAGACAAAATGTAAATGATGTCAACAATAGATGAGAGAAGAAAAATTAGGAGGAAAGAAATGTATGGCAAATTACTCTTGTTTGCATTTAACACCTCCCAGCACACTGCATTATCCACTATTTCTTTAGTATTATTTTTATTATTTGACGGTAAAGCTTTCTTGTTCTCTTCATGTTCCGTGAATATTCTCGTGCCTCATAATGGAGGATAATGCGACATAGCTCAATGAGAAAATGAAAAGGAATTACCAAACTCTAAAAACCCCAGGAATAGAAAAAGTTGATAAATTCTCCAATATGTCTTAACTTGCTTTTATGAAAAACCGGAAATTCAATAAAAAAATGCCTTCTGAAGACAAAGGAGGCAAGGAAACGTCTCAACCAAATTTTGGTTCAAAAGACGAAGATAACATAATATTGCGGGTCGAAAAGCTCAGTAAAATATTTGGTGGACTTACCGCCTTAAAATCTGTCTCTTTCGATGTCAAAAGAAATGAGATTACATCAGTCATAGGTCCAAATGGGGCAGGCAAGACTACTGCCCTAAACCTCATGACGGGTATTTACTCTGCAGATGCAGGAAAAGTAATCTTCGAAGGGCGTCCGATATCTGGACTAAAACCCTTTCAAATCGCCTACCAAGGGATTAAAAGGACTTTTCAGAATCTCCAGGTATTTCAAAATATGACAGTCCTTGAGAATGTTATGGTAGGATATCACACCAAGACGCGATCTGAGTTTCTAGAATGTTTTCTATGTCTCCCAAGGGTTAGAAGAGAAGAAAAAGTTACCCAGGAAGAAAGCGATTCTATTCTTCATTTCCTTAATCTTGGAAGAAAGATAAACTGGTTAAGCTCCAACCTTTCTTATGGAGAACAGAAACGTCTTGAGATTGCCCGCGGTTTGGTTGGAAAACCAAAATTAATTCTGCTGGATGAACCTGTGGCAGGTCTTAATGCGAAGGAAACTGAGGAAATATCAGAAACCATTCTGAAAATTAGAGAAATGGGAATTAGCATTATCTTGGTTGAACATAACATGGATCTCGTAATGGACATTTCAAATAAAGTCGTGGTCTTAAATTACGGAGAAAAGATCTCGGAAGGTTTCCCTGAGGAGGTTCAGAAGGATCCAAGGGTAATCCAGGCCTATCTTGGAGAAGAGTAGATAATGCTTACCGTCAACCGTCTAAATGCCTTTTATGGTGGGATCCATGCCTTAAAGGATGTATCTCTACGTGTTGCGAAAGGTGAGATCGTTGCCCTTATAGGAGCTAACGGAGCAGGGAAATCTACTCTCTTAAATTGCGTATCCGCAGTGGTTCCCATCAAAACAGGCTCCATAACCTTCAATGGCTCCGAGATAAGTCGTCTGACTCCGGAGCGGGTTGTTGGCGTGGGCATCGTCCAAGTTCCGGAGGGGAGAATGCTTTTTAATCCACTCACCATTTTGGAAAATCTTGAGATGGGAGCATATCTTCGGTTCTCCAAAGGGAATAAAAAAGAGATTGAAAGAGACTTGCACTATGTCCTCGAACTCTTCCCGATTCTCAGGGAAAGAAAATTTCAGAAAGGCGGAACCCTGAGTGGTGGAGAACAGCAAATGCTCTCAATGGGCAGGGCAATCATGGCTCAGCCTCAATTGATGCTCTTAGATGAACCCTCATTGGGCCTCGCCCCCTTGATCGTTGGAGAACTCTTCGATGTCATTCAAAAATTACGGGGGAATGGAACGACAATCCTTCTTGTTGAACAGAATGTGAAGAAAACTCTTAAAATTTCCGATCGAGCCTATGTCATCGAGACAGGGAGAATATTTTTGGAAGGGACAGCTAAAGTTGTCATGGAAGATGAAACGGTGAAAAAAGCCTATTTGGGGAAGAATTATAAATAAACTCCCACCAAGTATAACGCTTTTTTTGCACCCTCTCACAATTTAGTGTCCTACTTTCCTTCACGCCTTGAAATGATTTGGTGGCGGGGGCAACGACTGGCCTTGAGGGTATAAGCCAAATTTCACCTTGGACAAAATTTGAACTGAATAAGATAAGAAGTTAAAAGTCTAAGCTCTCATAATTGTTTTCAATTTCTCTAAGCTCTTTCTTGTTGGTTTTGTTTTCTCTTTTTCCCAATTAACTATGGTCATCTCATCAACTCCAATTAACTTGGCGAGATTCCTTTGAAACAAGCCTTGTTCCAACCTCCGCTTTCTGATATGTTCTCCTAATGTTTGGCCAGGGTAGCGGGAAATTCGCAGGGTAATTACCAAAGGATGTGAGTTTTTGTAGTTTGGAGTTGCACGGTTGCCCATAGGGGCAAAACAATAATTTCAATAAAGGTTACTATTATGATTCTCATTTAATTCCTTCAGAAAATACAGATGGAGATTTTGCATGAAAGTAATTTTCCTGAATTTCTTACAATTTATCAATTGATTTCAAAACTTGCATGTGCCTATTCTTTGGGCAAAATGGTGGAGAGGGCTTCCTTAAAGAGGAGAAAATCTAATTCCACAGGTATTCAACATCTTTTGTGGATTTTATAGAAGAAAGAGGGGTTTTGTAGGAAAGGTTAGAACCAACCATCCCATGCATTGGCCACCTCTCCAAAAATCTCCTTAGCTCGTTCATCGCTACCCCACGTGGAATAGACAGTCC
>Ga0315286_10003028_pt1 | contig 15741 bp, 12 predicted proteins | sample YL17G10_0_MG_FD_205038 | JGI IMG/M metagenome (GOLD analysis project Ga0315286, IMG submission 205038) | Sediment microbial communities from Yellowstone Lake, YNP, Wyoming, USA - YL17G10_0 | ecosystem: Environmental > Aquatic > Freshwater > Lake > Sediment | place: USA: Wyoming | collected...
GCAGCCGCTTCTCCCACGCACGCTCGCCGGCACGTCCCGCGAGTGCGGCCTCGATCAGCGCGGACATGGCTGAGAGGCGGGCAGCCCAGCTGTTCTCCCTCGCAATGGCGATGCGCCGCGCCCGGACGTCCGCCGACACCGGCTGCAGGGCCGAGCGGACCGACTCGACGAACTCCGTTGCGCCGGTTGCCACGCCGACGGTCTGGCCATGCGTCGCGTTGAACCGCCGGATCTCGGGAAGATCGGTCGTGACCACCGGCAGACCCATCGCCAGGTACTCGTTCAGTTTGGTCGGGTAGACATTGGCGGTGTATTCGCTGATCCGGTAGGGCACGATGCCGACATCGAACCCCTTCATGTAGCCCGGCACCTGGTCGTGCGGGCGCTGTCCCAGCAGGTGTGCGTTCGGCAGATCGCTCAGCTGCGACGTGTCGGTCTGCGGCGGCCCGACGAAGACGAACGAGACGTCCGGCATGGCCATGGCCACCTGGCGCATCAGGCCGAAGTCGATCCACTGGTGGAGGCCGCCGACGTAGCCCACGATTGGCTTCCGCAGCGATGCCAGATCGTCCGGCACACCGCCCTGTTTCTCACGCACCTCGTCGAACTTCCGAAAACTGACCGCGAACGGGAACAGATGCACGCGGTCTGTCGACCTCGCGGCACGCTGCCGCAGTTTCTCGGACGTCACGAAGACCAGATCCGCTTCGCGAAACAGCATCTCCTCGGAGCGGCTGATACGCCTGGCGCCCGGCGAACTCGACGCGAGGTCATCGATGCAGTAGTAGATCGTGACCAGGGGGTCCAGTTCGCGAATCACATCGCGGGCAAGCGGGGTTGGCAGGAACGTCCACACGATGGGGCGGCCGAACCGTGCAGCCCGCATCCACCTTCGCAACGACCGCAGCAGCAACGTGCGGTTGATCCACCGCGCGATCCGTGAGTACGGGAACGGCACGATGATGGGCGAGAGGATGTACAGGTTCTCGCGTTCCCGGCGGAAGCCCTTGGTGCCGTGCCACCAGTTGCGCAGCCGCTGGCGGACGCGGGGCAGGTCGCGGAACGAGGGTGCCCGCACGCCCGTGTTCTCGATGAACAGCACCCGGTTCCCGTTCGACGCCAGCGCCGACATGATCTCCTGGTGGCCCTGCCAGATGAACTGCCAGTCAATGGTCGAGAGGCAGACGATGTCCTGGCCGCGCAACATGGGTGTCTCGTTCATCTGGTCGCGAACTCGCGGTACCACAGTTCCAGCATCAGCAAGGTCCACAGTTCATGCGCGTGGTCGGCAGTCCCTTTGGTATGGTCGTCGACAAGGATGTCTACGGCCTCCTGCCGCAAGAGCCCGGCGGCCGCCAGGCGCGCGGGGCGCAGGTGGTCCGTCAGAAACTCGCGCAGTTCGCCCCGGAACCACGCTGCGATAGGCACGGCAAATCCCTGCTTTCCGCGGCGCAGGTTCGCCCGGGGAACCACATCGTCGAACGCCCGTTTCAGGATGTACTTCGTCGACAGGCCCCGCACCTTCATGCGGGTGGGAAGCCGCGCGGCGAATTCAGCCAGTTCCCGATCGAGAAACGGGCACCTGGCTTCGAGTGAGTGCATCATCGTCGTAATGTCCACTTTGGGCAACAGGTCCGTCGGCAGGTAGTGCATGGTGTCGACGGCGAGCACGGAATCAACGCTGTCGAGCCGCGCCGTCTCGTCGAAGAGCCGATCGACGTCCTGCTGGCCGTCGCTGGTACCGGGGGCCATGGCCGAGAGCGCATCCGGGCTGAAGACACCGGCCCAGGCCCGATAACGTTCTGATCGGGTGAGCGCCGCACTGGCCACGAAGCGCCCCGCGCGCGACCGCAGGCGGCCGCCGCCGCGAGTTGCAGTCGTCAGCCTGGCAACTCGTCGCGCGATGGCCCGCCACCGCTCAGCCAGGACATTGCCGCGGTGACGGCCGTAGCCCCCGAAGATCTCGTCTCCGCCGTCGCCGGTCAGCGCGACCGTGACGTGCGCGCGCGTCAGGCGCGCCAGGTAGAACATCGGAATCGCCGACGAGTCGGCGAATGGTTCGCCGAAATGCCGGACCAACGCCGGCACCACCTCCACGGCGCGAGGCGTGACGATGAACTCGTGGTGATCGCAGTTGAACGCCCGGGCGACGCGGCCCGCATCGGGCAACTCGTTGTAGCGCGGGTCGTCGAAGCCGATCGAGAACGTCTGCACGGGCCGGGGCGACAATCTCGCCATCAGCGCAACGACGGCACTCGAGTCGGCGCCCCCACTCAGGAACGCGCCCAGGGGCACCTCGCTGATGAGCCGTTTCTGCACGGCACGCTCGAGCAACTCGCGGACGCGCGCTGCGGCCTCGATCTCGTCGATGTCCAGCTTCGGCTCGTAGGACAACGCCCAGTACCGCTGTGTGCGAACGCCGCGCCGGTCGGCCACCAGGAGGTGCGCGGGAGGCAGTTTGGCCACGCTGCAGTAGATGGTGCGCGGCGCCGGAATCGCCATGTAGGCCAGGTAGTCGCCCAGCGCGTCCAGGTCCAGTCCGCGGTCGATGCCAGGCACCACGAGAAGTGCCTGCAATTCCGACGCGAAGGCGAGATCCGGCCCGTTTGCGTGGTAGTGCAACGGCTTCTTGCCGAACCGGTCCCGGGCCAGCAACAGCCGTTCGCGGCGTCCGTCCCAGATCGCCAGGGCGAACATGCCGTCGAGATGATTGACGCACGCATCGCCGAATTCCTCGTAGGCGTGCGTGACGACCTCCGTGTCCGAGTGCGTGGCGAACCGGTGTCCTTGCTGTTCGAGCGTGTGCCGCAGATCGGCGAAGTTGTAGATCTCCCCGTTCAGGACGGTCCAGACGTCGCCAGCCTCGTTGCCGATCGGTTGGTGACCACCCTGGATGTCGATGATGCTCAGCCGGCGGTTGCCGATCCCTGCCGCAGCCTGGCCGCTCTGGCCGACTCCGGCCGGCGGCCACGTGACCCAGCCTTCGTCGTCAGGACCGCGGTGCTTCAGCGCCTGGCACATCCCGCGGATGACGCCCTCGTCGACCCGACGGCCGTCAAAGTGAACGAGGCCGGCAATTCCGCACATCAGGTGGACGCCAACTCCTGGTACACGTCCAGGTACGACTGCACGACATCTGTCAGCGCGAAGTCCCGCTCAACCCGTTCGCGCGCACGGGCACCCATGGCCCGGGCCTGCTCAGGGTGCGACAGGAGCAGTTCCAGGGCCGTCGCGATCCCCTCCGCGTCGCGCGGAGGGACCAGTACGCCGCTGCTCCCGTCGTCAATCAGCGTGTCCGTGACGCTCTCGAGGCGCGTGGCCACGCATGCGGTGCCGCACGCCATGGCCTCGAGCAGGGCGTTCGGCAGGCCTTCGCGGACCGATGGGAGGACGAAGACGTCAGCCGCCCGATAGTACTTGTCAATTTCCTGGGTCGTCTCCACGAAGTGAACGCGCCCTTCGAGCCCAGCCTGCGCGGCTCGAACGCGGATATCGCGGGCGAGATCCTGGTCCACCTCGTAATACGTCGACCGCGTCGCGCCGACGAACAATAGCACGGTGGTCCTGTCGCCCCGCAACGCCACTCGAGCCCACGCATCGTACAGGACGTCCGGGCACTTCTCGCGCGAGAAGAACCCGACAAAGAGCACGACCGCCGCGTCCAGCGGGAGATTCAGCTCGCGACGCACGGCGCGCCGCTGGTCCGACGACGCGGGCTGGAAGCGATCCAGATCGACGCCGTTCGGAATCAGCCGGAAACGACCGCCCGGCAGACCGGATGCTTCGTACAGCGACTGAAAACGCGGACTGACGCCGAAGTAGAGATGCGCCTGTGAATAGCACCAGTACTCCAGCCGCCCGTGCTTCCGCATCGAGATGGGGTCGTCGTGGCCGACCGACGTCAGCTTGATCGCGATGCGCTTCCCCATCACCAGACCCAGCGCGACGACGAGCATCGACTTTTGCGAGAACCCGTGAAGGTGGAGAATCGAGAATCGCCGCCGCTCGCGCAGCATGATGCGGGTCATCAGGAAGGTGGCGGCCAGCTTCGACCAGGTCCGGTTGGGCTGCACGAAGACGCGATGGACAGGCACGCCGTCCACGTCGTCCTCCGCCGCCAGTAGAGGATCGGTCGTCGTCGTCACGACCGCTACCCTGATGGTCGTGCGCAGGTGCTGCACCAGCGCCCGGCACTGCAGGCCCGCACCGCTCAGGTCGGGGAAATACGCGCCGGTGACCATGAGGACGCCGATTGGCCCGTGAGAAGCTCGGGTGACATGCGCGTCCGGCGTGGATGTGCCCGTCATCACGATTCGGCCCGGCGTGCCTGCCAGCGCCTGCAGATCGTCGCAACTCCACCGCCTGCCGTCACGAGCAGGAGCGGCTCGACGGCCCAACGATGTCGTCCTTCCACGTAGTACAGGCTCTGCAACGTAGAAAGAGCGATCAGGAAGAGCACGAGGAGCGCCAACTGCCACCGAGCGCTGGCATTGCCACTGCCGGCAATCGACCACGCACCAAACGCGCCGAGAACGAGGATGAGCCCGTAGAAGACCTGATACCCGACCAGCCACCCGCGCGCATACTCGACCCCGGTTTGCGGGCTGAACCACCAGAAGGAGTAGAGCTTCGTGAGGGTCAGACGGATGAACCTGCCGGGGTCGGACTTGATGAACGCCCATGCGCGTTCGCGGAACCAGCGCGACTGCGCCACCTCGTCGGGCTGTGACCGCAGATCCCGACGTTCGGCCGGTGTAAGCGTGTCAAGCACGATGCTATTCGCGTTCAGGTAGGAGTGTCCCGTTGCGCAGGGGTTGTTGCCTCGCCAGAGCACTTCGCCGTCCGTCGTCAGCATCCAGACGAACTGGCCATGCAGAAGGGTGTTGCGCACCGCCCAAGGCGCGATGACAACCGCCGCGCAGAGCCCGGCCAGGATCCACTTTCCGGCGAGGGCAGGCCATCGGTGCCGCGGATTTGCCAAGAGCGCCCAGAGGGCGCCAATCGGGAGGAACACGACGACCGTGGAGCGGGAGAGTGCGCCAATCCCCACGAAGAACCCCGAGGCCATCGCCCGCAGCAACGTGGGGCGCTCGGCCATGTACCAGAACAGGCCCAGAACCGCCGTGAAGAAGAACGCGTCCAGGGTCAACGGGTGCGCCTTGGTGCTGGCGTAGACGATCAGCCCCGGGTGCAGAGCAACGAGCACGCCGGCGGCAAGTCCTGCGCCACGGTCGCCAAACAGCCGCTCAGCAAGGTCCGCCGCCACAACGGCAAGCACGGCGCTCAGGCACATCTGGAGGGTCATCACCGCGACGACCGTACCGCCGGCAAGGTAGATACTTGCGCACAACCATGAGTACAAGGGGGGCGCGAAGGAATAGTAGACGACCCCGAGGTGGCGGTAGGCAAACCCGTGCCCGGCCACGAGGGACCGTGCGAGGTCTTCGTACTCGAAGAGCTGCGGATGCCGGAATCCGTCCATCAGAAGCGCACAGGCCAGACGGATGCCCAGCGCGAAGAGGAACAGAAGCCACCAGGCACGATTCCGGCTCGGCAAACGGACGTGCAGACGGCGGATGCTCATCGAGGCCCGCCGGCACGCTCCAGGACGATCACGGCGAACATCGCGAGGTGGCCGTTCAGAGGGCCCAGCACGGCTTCAAGGCCCCGCGCGATCTTGTAGGTCCAGTCGGGCACGAGGCTCCGCATCGAGATCCCTCCCGACAGGAGATACCGAAACGGCATCGTGGGCCGGATCGACCGGATCGTCCACTCCGGAAACTCGCGTTCGAACAACGCCCGGTCGCGAAAGAAGACGATCCAGGGAAGCGCGCCGTTGGCGCCGGAGAGAGGGCCAGACGACGGAAACTCCCAGTCCACTGATTCCGGCAGGAAGGGTTCGTGATGCAACCGGCCATAGACGAGGCGGGACCACGGCGTGACCCATGGCTCCACCATGACGATCCGGCCGCCGGCGCGCACGCACCGCGCCGCCTCGTGAAAGAAACGCCGGCAGCCCGGCAGGTGATGCAGCACGTCAGTCATCACGACCGCACGGAGACTGCCCCGGCCGAACGGGAGCGATCGCGCGTCGAGCGCCAGGGACAGGCCTCGCACGGGAAGCAGGTCGGATGTGATCAGATCCGGCAGCAGCTGATCCAGGAACCCCGCGCCGGATCCCAGTTCGAGTACCGGACCCCGTCCCGGCGGTAAGGCGTTGACGATGGTTGCGTACCACTCCCCGTAGAGCTGTCTCAGGAACGGTTTGTCGCGCATGACCTGCCGGCGCAACTCCGTGGTCTGCGGGTCGTCCAGATCCCGCCCCCGCGTCAGGGGGTCCTCCAGCAACCGCTTCGCACTCGCAGACATCACAGCCCGGTGACCTCGTCGAACCGATATCCCCAGAACGAACACAGCCCCACCCACGGCGACGTCGCGATCTCGCGGACCAGGGCGTATTTCCCGTCCCACTCGCGACCGGCGGCCAGGACGTCCAGGTTACGGGACGGGTATCCGCGCCGGCTGTAGATCTCCGCCAGAACCCGTCCGCGGTAGGTGATCGACGACACCCGGCGAAGGCCCAGCCGGGACACCAGCTCGGCCGCGGCTTCGTCGCTGCCATAGACACGGCTCTTCCTTCCCGGAAGCAGGCTCGGCCCTCCATTCCCGTCTTCGAGTGGCACTTCCCGCAGGTTGACGTAGAAATCGAAATCCTCGAGGCCGTAGTGCTTCAGGGTGGTTTCCACCGTCGCCGTGCCGCGGCAGAAGCTCTGCCGCTTCCATTCGTTCGACCACGGCGTGTTCATCACGAGTTTGCCGTAGTAGTACTCGCTCAGGGCGTCCATGCAACGCCCCTGGCAGCTCCACAGGTTGTACACGGTGGCTTGCCGGCCGCCGTACTCGTGGAGGTAGAAGCCGACCGCCTTCAGGGTGTTGACCATCACGGGTTCTTTCAATGCCCGGCCAGTCTGACCCACTGCCAGCAAGACGAGCACGATGCCGATCGTGGCGAACGCCGCACGACGTATGCCTGTCGCGCTCGGGCCGAGCGGGGCATGCGCCACCAACCAGTCGATGAAGGCACACCATACAGCACTGAAGAAGAGGACGTTCACGACGTCGTAGGTGTACAGGTGGAGCATCCCGACCGACCAGGAAGACGGAATGGATATGAAGACCAGCATGGCGTAGAAGAACGATACGGCCGAGAACCGCAGCAACTCGCTCCTGAACCTGAACTTCGTCCGAATCATGAGCAACAGGAACGCGCCGAGCGTGGCCCAGTAGATCCAGGGCACGAAGTAGTACGAGGCATACTGCCGGTTGATTCCCACAACACCTGACATCCGGTCCATGAGTGACACGTGCGTGTCGCCATACTGGTAGCCGATGTATCCGAACAGGCCGAGACCACTCACGCCCACGCGCGTGTAGACGTAGTAGTGGATGCCGAGAATGGCCACACTCGGAGCCCAGGTTGCGACGCCGTGCGGGGAAAGCAGAAACCTGACGAACTGCCATAGCCGCGCGCCGGGCGTGGCGGCCGCATCCGTGACGTACGTGCCCAGGAGGAGAAACATCAACGGCAGAAGCATGATGCTCTCCATGCAGGTCATGACGGCCAGCAGGAGCCCCAGGCTGAGGGCAGCCGGGAGGGTTCTGTGTTTCCTGTAGGACGTCAGCAACACGAACGACAGGGCGACGATGAACGTGACTGTTGCTTCTGCGTTGTCGGTGCGGTGGCTCTTGATCACCGGTTCGCCGAAGGCGAACAGCGCGGCTGCGACAAGGCCCGCGCGCGTGTCTCCCAGCGCCCGGCCGATCCAGAACACGAGGACTATCGTCAGGGTGCCCAGCAGCGCGTACGTGAACAGGAGCCAGAACTCCGTGACGGGAAGTCCCAGGAACTGGTAGACACTCGACGACATGAACACGGAGAGGATGTGCCGCATCCCGCCGACTTCCGTGAAGAGGGCTTTAAAGAAGTTGAGTGAGGCGTGCTCGGACAGATTGAAGAACGGCAGGCCGTGGAGGCGGAGGCCTGTCATGACGGTGAGGGCTTCACAGTTCCAGAAGATGTTGTCCAGATGGTAGACGCGAAAGAAGAACCCGAGTCCGACCGCCAGACCGAGAGCGCCCGACACAGCGAGGCGGCTCGTTCGTTTACCGCTCATGAGATCGCCTTCCTGAGATGGGGTGGCTTCTATGCCCCGAGGCGGACGCGGAGGAACCCTGTCAAGACCATTCGCAGCAGCTTGAGCCCGTCTCGAAACCTGCGGATGTTCGTGGCCCCGTACGTGCGCGAACGGTAAGCAACCGGAATGTCGATCACACCCAGCGCCAGGAGCGCGGCCGGGAACAGGAGTTCGAAGTCGCCAAACGGGTCGAACTCTCCGAAGTCCGAGCGCCAGGCGACAAACCGCTCGTAGTCCCGCCGGGCAAGCAACTTCGTTCCACACAACGTATCGGCGAGTGGCACATCGAGCACCCAGCTCACGGTCTTCGCGAAGAAGATGTTCCCCAGCCGGTTCAGGAAGCGCATCGCCTCCCCTTCCATCGGGTAGACGAGCCTGGTCCCGTTCACGAAATCACCGAGACCCTGGCAGTACGCCTCGAGAAAACGCGGGAGAAGCTCGGGAGGCATGGTCAGGTCGGCATCGAGGACCGTCAGCATGTCGCCCGTCGCGCGCGAGAACCCGAGGCGAACGGCGTCCGCCTTCCCCCGGCCGGCCTGCCTGAGCGCGTTGATGCGCAGGCCGTCGCGGCCGTCCCAAACGGACCGGACACGCTGGATCTCCTCCCAGGTTCCGTCGGTCGAGTGTCCCTCGACGAAGATCACCTCTGTCCGGGTTCCAAGGGCCGGGAGGCGCCGCAGCGCGTTCTCGATGTTCCCCCGTTCGTTCCTGGCCGGAATCACCACGGTGATCGACGGGCGTGGGTCGGTCTCCCCCACCACGGGCCTCAGGACGGCGACGGCTGCCAGCGACAGCCACCTGAGTCCCGGGACCGCCGGCATTACCGCGTTCACAACGGTACCGAGCCCGAAGAAATGCCAGGGGACGTAGACCGCCGGGCGCAGCCTGACCAGTTCGAAACCCGACAATCTCGCCAACTGTTGCAGGTCCGTCCTCGTCACGAATGTGGTGCAGGCCGGTCCATCCCTGAGTCCCAAGCGGTCGGCGATCCGGTAGAGCCAGGCAAGGTACGCGTTGTACACCACGACCACGACGCGGTCGGATCGGTTCATGCGCGTCCGGCCACGCTCGAGGAGCCCCTGGATATCGAGGGACGTATTGAAATTCCCGTTGAACAGGAAGACGGTTCGATCGCCCGGGCCTCGACACTCGATCGTCCCGACCTCGCTGGAAGCCAGGGTGCTCTTGACCGGGGCCTCGATTCGCTCACGGAGCACGCCGGAGTCACCAGGCAGCGGATCCAACTGGATCACCCGGTCGGAATATCGGGTGATGCGTGAGATTTCGCGCGCGACGCACGCGTAAGTCCATCGCTTGAAATTGGAGAGCAGTCCCATGATCAGACCAGACCCGGCGTCGTGATGTTACGCATGGGCGTCTCCCTCATCGGGTACCGAAAGGGCACGGCCGCCGGGCCAGGGCAGCCCCAGGTGCGTCCACCCAAGCAGGAAGACGGGCCACGGCCTGATATGTCCACATCGCAGTGCACGCCTGAAGTGGAACCGGACAAGCCGGGAATTGCCCACGCCCCGCAACAGCAGTTCCCCCCACATCGCGTGCACCTGTCCTCCCAGGTGATACTGCGCGTTGAAGCCGTCCAGGTCGCCGTCGTGGCCCCTGAGAGACTCGTAGGAGTCCTGCCCACACGCCACACGCTCGTGCGCAAAGGCGAGCGCCAGCCCCGCGTATTTCAGCTGCTCTGCGCGACGCGAGGCGTACACGGTGCCTCGATCCATCCGCCAGCGATACAAGGTATCAGCAAGGTTGTCGATCTCGAAGCGGCCGATCAGGCGCAGCCAGAGGTCGTAGTCCTGACCGACGCGGAAGGCCTCCCGGTACCCGCCTGCCGCCTTGAGGGCGGCCGCGCGGATCATCATTGAGCCGTGCACGGGCGTTGTGCGCAGCGTCATGAGCCCGCGCGCCACCGCCTGCGGGCCGCACGCCACCCTCAGCGCGCCAACCACTGCGCCAGCACCGTCGATGACGTCGGCACGCGTGCCGACGGCTGCCACGGACGGATGCGCGTCCAGGTAAGCCACCTGGCGCTCGAAGCGCTCCAGGAGGGAGATGTCGTCGGCGTCCTGCCGGGCGATATACGTGCCCCGCGCCATCGCAATCCCCCGGTTCAGCGATGCCGCCAGCCCGCGGTGGTTCTGCGTCACGACCACGGCGCGCGCCTCGGTTCGCTGCAGCGCCGTCAGGATCTCCGACGTGGAGTCGGTCGACCCGTCGTCGATCACGACGAGTTCGAAGTCGCTGAAACGCTGCGCGATCACGCTGCCCAGCGCGGACTCGAGGTGGCGTGCCCCGTTGCGCACCGCGAGCACGACGCTGACAGTGGGCGGACTCGACATCAGCTGTTCCCGCGCCTACAGCGCCCGCAAGACGGCCAGTTCCTTGTCCACCGCGGACGTCAGTGAGCAGTGTTCGCAGACGTAGTCCCTGGCGGCCACACCCATCCGCCCCCTCAGGGCGGCATCTTCGAGCACGTCTCTGAGTGCCGCTCTGAGCTCGGCGGCCGACGGGCCGCACAGGTAGCCGGTTTGACGGTGGACGAGCAACTCCTGGATGCCCGGCACCCTGGTACCGATGACCGGCGCGCCGCAGGCCATCGCCTCCAGAAGCGCTTTGGGATGACCTTCGTACTGTGACGGCAGGACGAAGACCGCGGAACGGTTCAGCAAGGCGGGAAGCTCGGCGTGAGGGCGGACGCCGAGAAACGTCACGTTCGCCCCTCGCTCACGGGCGTACGACTCCAGCACCTGCCGGCGGGGCCCGTCGCCGATGATGACCAGCGTCGTGCCCGGGAGCGCCTCGACCGCCTCCACGAGCGACGTCAGGTTCTTCTGGTCATCGAGCCTCCCGACGACGGTGATGCGGCCTGGTTCCCGTGCGACGTCCGGCAGGGGCCGGAACGTGTCGGTGTCGACGTAGTTGGGAATGAGGTGCGTCCGTTCACGCTGGACACCGTAGCGCCCGACGATCGTGCCGCGGTCGGCCTCGGTCGCCACGATCACGGCATCGGCCGCACGCACCGCCAGCCGCTCGAGGCGCAGCGCCAGGGCGTGGCGCCAGTTGCCGGGATGCAGCCTGGCGACGAAGTCCGACCAGATGAACCCGCACCGGACGACGAGCCTCGTCTTGAAGAGGCGCTTAGCAATCACGCCGGTCCAGGCGCCGTTGAGCTGGTTGGTCCTGACGATCGTCGCCTGGCGCAACACCCGGCGATGCAGCACGGGCGCCAGGACGCTGTACACGTTCGAGGGCAGCCGCCACCGGTTTGGCAGGACGTCGACGCCGGGGGCCTGCGTCGCAAGGCCTGCCTCGCTGGCGTCTCCGTAGGTGAGAAACGCGAGGTGATCCAGGTGCGGCCGCATCGCGCGGTGGAACGCCAGCTCACGGTCGATCATCCCGGCGGCGCGCCACCCGCGCAGCGACATCCCACGGCTGAACAGCACGACCAGCCTCATCGCCGCTCGGCCACGGCGAGGATCATGTGGCTGATGTGCGACGCGGGCATGACCATCGACAGCGCGCGACGGGCCGCGAAGTACGCCCGCGAGCCCGGGCGGAACACGGGCAGGTCCCACTGAAGCCAGCGGCCAACGCCGGAGAGTTTGTGAATGGGCGTGACGCTCTCGGTCCGGAAACCCCGCAACTCGAGCTCACGCTGGAGTTCGGGTCGGGTCAGCCGCCACTGATAGAACCGCTGGGCCTGCCCGTAGCCGAGCCCCGGACGGAAGCCAGGGTCCCACCAATCGAGCCGGCGCGTATCCCTGAGGAGGTGGCGCCAGTTCTGAAAGGGCACGCTGATGAAGAGCCAGCCGCCAGGGCGCAGGATGCGATGCGCCTCCGCAATACAGTCTCCGAGACCGTTCTCGAAGTGTTCGAAGGCACCCCACGAGAAGTACGCGCCGAACGACCCGGCGTCGAATCCGGTGTGCCGGATGTCGCCGCGCATGAACGTGCACGCCGGAAACCGGGCCTGCAAGGCCGACACGACCTCGGCGCTCAAGTCGAGGCCGACGATGTCGCGCCCCTGCTGGGCCAGGAACACGGTCCACTCCCCGAGGCCGCACCCGCCGTCGAGAATCCGGCTGTCGCGCGGCACGCGGTCCAGGAACGGCCGCATGATCCGATACTCGTCGCGTCGCGGCAGATCGGTCAGCACGGGCGTCCGGCTCTCCTTGTTCCAGGACGCGGTCCAGTACCGTTCGACGAACGCGGCCTCATCCACAGGCGCCGCGCCGTCTTCGACCGCCACGTAGTCTTTCTTCATGGGGCGCTCTCTCGCACAGGCCGGCTGCCTGCCACGGGCGCGTACAGCTCGGCGGCGTAGCGAGGGCCCAGCACGCACCAGTCGTACGCCGCGATGCTCGCCAGGCCGCCTTCGGCCAGCATCGCCCGGACCGAGGGACGGTCGATCAACCCGGCCGCCGCGGCAGCCAGGGCGTCTGCATCACCGACGTCCACGAGCAACCCGTTCACGCCGGGTTCGATGAGATCCGCGGGAATGCCCGCCCTCGACGACACGACCGGGACCCCGCTCGCCATCGCCTCGAGGACACCGGCCGGACCGCCCTCGTCGCGCGACGGAGACAGGTACAGGTCCAGGGCGTGGTACAGGCGTGGCAGGGCCTCGCGGGGCACCATTCCTGGCGCCGAGAACGGCACACCCGCAGCTTTGAGGCGCTTCTTGACGTAGCCCCGCGCCGGCCCGGGGATGACCACATGCAGCGGGTATCTGGCGTTGAGCTTCGCAAGGGCGTCAACGAGGATATCCGGCCCCTTGATGAGCTTCGGCTCCGCTTCGTCATCCCAGCCGCTGCCGTCCTTCTGGAAACAGCCGACCGCGACAGCCTGCCCCGGCACGCCGAGCGCCCGCCGCGCTGCCGCTCGACTCGCGTCGTCAGGCGGCGGCTGGAACAGCCGACGGTCGACGCCTATCGGCAGCGTCACGATCTTCTCCCGGGGCACACCGGCAATCTCCAGCGTGCGCCGCGCGATCGAGCAACTCGCCTGCAACCGCGCAAAACGGTGGTGAAGCCTGCCGAGGCGCCGCAGGGCATCTTGAGTAGCGGGATCCGGCGAGTCGTGCCGTCCGTGCCACCACACCCCGATCAGCCTGTTGGTATCGTCGACTTCATCCAGCGGCCCGTCGGACCACGCCCACACCCGGTTGACGAAGTGGATCGTGCATCCCCGAGCCCTGACCCACTCGGCCGACACGGGTCGGCAGCGAAGCGCCTGGGGCAGATGCGCGCGCAGTTGGTCGGCAATCTCGTCGAGGATCCAGCCCGCGCGGTCCACGACCAGCAGGAGTTCACCCTGCGGGCGCCGACGCCAGTCCAGCCGCCTGCGGACCCCCGCCACCAGTGATGCCACGCGTGACGTCATCTACGCCTTCTCGGCCACCACGTACTGCCGTTGCGGGTTGGCGGCCAGGATGCGTGCTCGATATCCATGGGCATGGCAAATCTCATCGGCGGCCTGGACGACACCTGGATAGGACTCCGGCGAGTAGTCGTCGAACACGAGGACGTCCCCGGGTCTCTGGCGATCGCGGATACACGAGAACTCCGCCATCACGTGTTCGTACGTGTGAACGCTGTCGAGGAAGGCGAAGTGCACCCTGGGGGCCCACATCCTGGCCATCTCAGTCTTCGTGTCGCCCCGGTGAAAGATCACAAACCGATCGATGAGGTCGCTGTACGCGTGCAGCAGGTCCGCGCGCGATCGCGGGCCCTCGGCGTCGAGCACACAGTTCCAGAGGATGCTGACATCGTGGGGCAGCACGTCGAAACTGAAGACCTTCCCCGTCGCGCCAGCGTCGTGCAGCGCCCGGCCTAGACAGAGAGCTGAGAAACCGCGCGCCGTGCCGGTCTCGATGATGTTCAGGGGATCGCGGCCCCGGCCGCGCGCATACCGGACGAGTGTCGAGTAAAGCACGCGCCCGTGCTGGTAGCAGATGGCCGACTGTTTGATGGTCACCTGCGTCAGCAGCGCCAGCTGGTGGAACCACGCCGGATCGATGGCGGCTCCACACTCCTCCTCGTAGCGATCGATGGCCGGACAGGCCCGGCTGCGGGCGTCCTCCCAGAGACGTCTGTACTCGGCCGCCGGGGCGAGCGGTGCAGTACAGAACGGCGCGGTGGTGTACTGCCGGTCGGCTCGATCGTTCAGCGCCCGGCGCACCAGGTCCAGCGTCCGATTGACGGCGCGGGCGGCGGGCCGCAGCAGGCGCCGGACAGGATCGGACGGGCTCGCCGTCCGGACGCGCGGCAACGCAGCACGCGGGCTCACACCAGCAGGTCCAGGCTCAGCGGGGTGCCCCGCTGCACGTCAACCTTCACCGTCCGGCCCAGCACCTGATCGAGGTATTTCGGCGCGAGGCCGAAGCCGGGCCGAATCGACCTGATGTTCGCCGGCGTCAGGGTGTCGCCCGCCTTCAGGTCCTGCGTCACATAGAGCGATCGGCGGAACCGGATGGACGGCCGCTCCGCCTCGGTCGGACCGTACTGGACGTGTCCAAGGGCCTGCCAGGCCCGGGTGCTCTCCGCCACGAGTTGCGCCAGTTCGGCGGGTTCCAGGGAGAAGGCACTGTCCAGCCCGCCGTCCGCGCGGCTGAGCGTGAAGTGCCGCTCGATGACGGTCGCGCCCAGCGCCACGCTCGCCACCGACACGCCCAGGCCCTGGGTGTGGTCCGACAGGCCGACCTCACAGCCGAACATCTCACGCAGGTGCGGGATCGTGAGGAGGTTCGACGTCCCGGGCGTGGCGGGGTAAGTGCTGGTACACTTGAGCAGGATGATTTCCGTGCAGCCCGCCGCGCGCGCCGCACGGACGGTCTCGTCCAACTCGGCCACCGTCGCCATGCCGGTGGAAATGATCAGGGCCTTCCCGGTCGCAGCCGCGCGGCGGACGAGCTGCACGTCGGCGTTCTCGAAGGACGCGATCTTGTAGCAGGGCACGTCCAGGGTCTCCAGGAAATCGACCGCCCCCTCCTCGAACGGCGCGCTGAACGCGATCATGCCGAGCTCGCGGGCCCGGTCGAACAGGGGCTTGTGCCACTCCCACGGCGTGACGCCCTGCTGGTACAGCTCGTAGAGACGGCGCCCGTACCAGGGGCTTGCCGGGTCGGAGATGACGAAATCCGGTGCGCTGGAGTCCAGCGTCAGCCCGTCGACCGTCGCGGTCTGGAGCTTGAGCGCGTGCGCCCCGGCTTCGGCCGCCGCCTCGACAATCGCCAGGGCGCGATCGAGCGACTGCTGGTGGTTGTTGGACATTTCGGCCACGATGAGCGGCGGGTGATCGCGGCCGATGAGCCGGTCTCCGATTCTCATGGCGTGTGTGCTCCCCGCGCGGCTGTTTGCCCGTTCTCAGGCCCGGCGCTCACGCGTGTTGACGTTGCGCCGGGGATGGAGCACGTGGGCTTCAGCCCGCGTGCCCGGAGCGAAGGTCATCAACACAAGCGAGCTCCGGGATCAATAGACGTCATTGTCGGCCAGACTGAACGACCATCCCCCCTCCCGGAGCGGCTCGCGCG
>Ga0315286_10003029_pt1 | contig 15740 bp, 13 predicted proteins | sample YL17G10_0_MG_FD_205038 | JGI IMG/M metagenome (GOLD analysis project Ga0315286, IMG submission 205038) | Sediment microbial communities from Yellowstone Lake, YNP, Wyoming, USA - YL17G10_0 | ecosystem: Environmental > Aquatic > Freshwater > Lake > Sediment | place: USA: Wyoming | collected...
CCGGCCTGCGGGAAAGCCGCATCGTCCTCATCCCCCCGTTCACGGTCCTCGCTGAAGTCGGGGCGGTCCTCGCCGGCTCGGACGTCCGGCTCGGCGCCCAAGACCTTTTCTGGGAGGACAAGGGGGCTTACACGGGGGAGGTCTCGGCCCCCATGCTCAAGGAGGCCGGCTGCACGCACGTCCTCGTCGGTCATTCCGAGAGGCGGCAGTATTTCGGGGAGACCGATGAAACGGTCAACCGGAAGGTCCGCGCCGCCTTGCGCTCAGGCCTCTCGCCCATCGTCTGCGTCGGGGAAGTCCTCGAGGAGCGGGAGAGCGGCCGGACGACCGAGCGGATCGACGCCCAGCTTTCGGCCGGCCTCCGCGGCCTCTCGCCCGCCGAAATGGGGGAGATCGTCCTTGCCTATGAGCCGGTCTGGGCCATCGGCACGGGAAAAACTGCCTCCCCCGGACAGGCCGAAGAGGTCCACACCCACATCCGGAGGCGTCTCCGGGAAAGCTATGGAAATGACAGGGGCACCTGTGCTATAATTCTCTACGGCGGCTCCGTCAAGCCGGCCAATTCTTATCCGCTGTTCAAAGAAAAGAACATCGACGGATTTCTGGTCGGAGGAGCGTCCCTCGACGCCGCCGATTTCGTCGGCATCGCCGGGGAGGCCCTCCGCGCCTACGGGGAAGAGAAGTGAGCGCTTTAATTATCATCCTGCACATCATCGTTTGTCTGATCCTGATCTTCGCGGTCCTCCTGCAGTCGGGCAAGGCCGCGGACCTGGCCGGGGCCTTCGGCGGAGGCGGCAGTCAGACCGCTTTCGGGGGCCGCGGGTCCGCCTCCCTGCTCTCGAAAGTGACGACCGTTGCGGCGGTCCTCTTTATGCTGACCTCGCTCGGCCTATGGATCGTCTCCGGCCGGCAGGGGTCTTCCGTCGTCGGCGGAGAGAAGGCTCCGGCGACGGCCGCCGAAAAGGCTGTCCCGCCTGCGGCCAAGCCCGCAGACAAGACCGCGACCGACGAGAAGGCGGCCCCTCCCGCCGAGAAGACCGTGCCGCAGAAGCCCCCTGCTACGGGGACGCCGGCCGAGAAGAAATAATTGCCGAAGTGGTGGAATTGGCAGACACGCTAGCTTGAGGGGTTAGTTCCCGCAAGGGATTGGGGGTTCGAGTCCCCCCTTCGGCATTCCCCCCAATCTCTCCTATTTCTTGATCGGGTACGGCGGGATCGGCGGAATCTCCCTTCCCTTCGTTTTCAGCTCTTCGAGGATCACTTCGATCGCCTTGTTGAGCTGGTCGTCGATGCCCGCGAATTCCCGGGCCGGGTCGTTGTCGACGACGATGTCGGGCTCGACGCCGACGCCCTCGATGATCCAACCCTTCCCGTCCGGACTGTAGGGCGCGAATTCCGGCTTGTTGAGCGCGCCGCCGTCGAGCAGGGGCAGCGTGCCGCGGATGCCGACGACGCCTCCCCAGGTCCGCTTGCCGATGATCTTGCCGAGCTTCAGTGCCTTGAACCTGAAGGGGAAGATATCGCCGTCCGAGGCAGAAAACTCGTCGGCCAGGCAGACCTTGGGCCCGAGGAAGGCCGCGCCGGGGTCCGGGACGCCGACCGCGTTCCGGGCCATCTCGACCATGACCATCTCCCGGACGAGGCGGTCGATGACCATGGGCGAGACGTTGCCGCCGCCGTTGCCGCGGACGTCGATGATCAGCGCCTTTTTGCGGAGCTGGGGGTAGAAGTGTTTGACGAACTCGTTCAGGCCGTCGACGCCCATGTTCGGGATGTGGATGTAGCCCACCCGGCCCCCCGTGGCTTGGTCGACCTTGGCGATGTTGCCCTCCACCCAATCGTAGTAATAAAGGGCGTTCTCGGTCTCGATGGGGACGACCACGACCTCCCGGCCGGCCTTGTCGTTGGGCGCCGGGCCGACCTTGAGCGTGACCTGTTTTCCGACCGTGTTGTAGAGGGCCTCGTACATGTCGGCGAGCTTGTCGAGCGGCCGGCCGTTGATAGCCAGGAGGTACTCCCCTTCCCGGACGTTGACGCCGACCTCGGTCAGGGGCGAGCGCAGGGCCCGGTTCCAGTTCCGACCCTTGAGGATCTTGACGATCCGGTAATTGCCCGTCGCGGCGTCGCGTTCGAATTTCGCGCCGAGCATCCCGACCTTGACCTTTTTCGCGACGGGCAACTCGCCGCCGCCGACGTAGGTGTGCCCGGCGCTGAGCTCACCGATGAGCTCGCCGATGACGTAGGTCAGGTCCGCCCGGTGGTTGACGGCCCCGGCCAGCGGCTTGTAGCGGAGACGGAGCGCCTCCCAATCGACGCCGTGCATGTTCGGGGCGTAGAAGAACTCCTTCATCTGCCGTCCGCACTCCTCGTAGATCTGGTCCCACTCCTGGCGGAGGTCCAGGGCCATCTCCATCCCCGAGAGGTCGAGCTTGGTCTCGAGAGTGACCGGACCCTTGGGCAGGTCGATGATGGCGAAGGACCCGTCCTTGGCGACGAGCATTTTTTTCTTGTCGGCCGAGATCTCGTAGCCGCCGACCTTGCCCAGGTCCTTCTCCTTGAGTTCGGCCAGGTCGAAGAGCATCAGGGAGGTCTCCCGTTCGAGGTCTTTCTGACGGCCGTAGTAGACGGAATCGCCGACGGCGTTGATCCCGCCGTAGTTGGCCGTCTCTACCGGCAGGGCGATCGTCCGGTCCATGAGGCCCTCGGGGTCGACCTTGACTGGCTGGACGCCTTCGGCCTCCTTCTTTTCCGCGGGTTTCTTATCGTCCTTCGCCGGCTTCCCCGCCCCGACGGCCTTCGCGTCCTGTCCGGTCTTGACCGCCACTTCATCGCTTTTCGGCTCGAAAGGCGACTTCACGTCCTTGGACAGGGGCACGAAATAGACCCGGGACATGGCCAGGTAGGCGTGGTTCCACTCGGTCGAGCTGTAAACGGGGCTGAAGTCCCTGTCCGAAACGAAGAACAGGTACTTGCCGTCGCTGCTGAAGGAGGGGTCGCCGGAGTTGTACCAGGCGTCCGTCACCGCGAAGGTTTTTTTCGCGTCGAGCGAATAGAGATAGACCCGGTTCATGCCCTCGGTCTCGGGCTTGGCGTAGGCGATCCAGCGGCTGTCGGGGGACCAGGCGAACTGGACGATCTCGCCGGACTCGGCCTTGGCCGTGAGCGTGACCGCCTTGGTCGCGAGGTCGACAGAGCAGAGCCGCTGCATTTTGTCGTTCCAGAGGATCTTCATCCCGTCGGGCGACCAGCGGATCTCGTACTTGTAGGTGTCGCCGCCGGAGGTGAGCTGCTGCGGCGCGCCGCTGCCGTCCTGGTTCATGAGCCAGATCTCCTCCATGCCGCTGCGGTCGGAGATGAAGGCGATGGTCCTGCCGTCGGGCGACCACTTGGAGTTGCGTTCGTGGACGCCCGGCGTCCCGGTCAAGTTCCGGGTGTTGCCGTGCTGGGCGGGGACCGTGAAGATCTCGCCGCGGGCGCCGAAGAGGGCCCGTTTGCCGTCCGGGCCGATCTCGAAATTGGTCACCCGTTCGTTGACCTTGACGACCTTGGCCCGGCCGGAGACCATGTCGTCGGCGATGACGACGGGGACCTTGGCCGTCTTTTCCGCAGCCAGGTCGAACGTGTAGAGGTACCCGCCGTTCTCGAAGACGATGTGCTTGGGGCCCAGGGAGGGGAACTTGATGTCGAACTCGGCGAAGTTCGTCAGCTTCCTCGTCTCCCTAGAGGCGAGGTCGCAGACGTAGAGGTTCATCCGTTTGTTCTCATCGCGGTCGGACAGAAAATAGACCTTGTCGCCGCTCCACATAGGGATGATGTCCAGGGCTGGATTGGCGGTGATGTTCTCGACCTTCTTCGAGGCGAAATCGTAGATCCAGATGTCGTCGGCCATGCCGCCCCGGTAGCGCTTCCAGGTCCGGAACTCGCGGAAGATGCGATTATAGGCCAGTTTCTTATCGTCGGGCGAGTAGGAGCAGAAGCCGCCCCGCGGCAGCGGCAGCCGTTCCGGCGCCCCGCCGTCCTTGCCGGCCAGGTAAAGCTGGCCGTTGAAGTCATTCCATTCGGCCATCCGGGAGCGGAAGACGATATGCTTCCCGTCGTGCGTCCAGCCCATGACCAGGTTGTTCGGCCCCATCCGGTCCGAGATGTCGTCGCGGCCGAGCGAGGGCGTGTAGGTCAGCCGTTTCGGCACACCGCCTTCGGCCGGGATGAGATAGACCTCACGATTGCCGTCGTACTCGCCGGTGAAGGCGATGGACGCGCTGTCGGGAGAAAACCGGGCGAAAGCCTCGTAGCCCTCGGCGAACGAGGTGAGCTTGCGGGCCACGCCCCCGGCGATGGGCACCGTGTACAGGTCGCCGGCATAGCTAAAGACGATCTGGTCCGCCGAGACAGCCGGGAAGCGGAGGACGCGGCCTTCCTGGGGCCCGAAGGACAGGCTCGTCAGGGCCAGCAGAAAAGTCACAAGGATGGCCAGCTTTTGGATTTTCATCAGGACTCCTTCTCGATCGATGGGACGTTTCACTTCGGTCGTGTATCGCGGAGGAGCGTCTTCCGTTTCGTTTCGGGAAAACGCTCGATGGCGTAGCGCAGGGTCGTCCGTGGGATGGCCGGGCCATGGGCGAGGAGAAAGCGCTCCAGCCGCCCGGGGTCGGTCTTGCCCGCTTCCCGGAGAAGCCAGCCGTTGGCCTTGTGGACGAGGTCGTCGTCGACCGGGAAAACGGATGCCGAGATCTCGTAGATCGCGGGTAGGAACTCCGTCTTTTTGGCCGGCTTGATGAAGGAGACAAGCGAAGCCCGCTTGACCCAACGGTTGCGGTGGAACGCCCAGGCCTTGATCTTCTCGATAAAGGCCGGATGCCGCTCGAGGAAGGCGCCCATCGTCTGCGTGCAGAAGACGTCGACTGACGCCCAGCTGTCGAGCAGGTCCCCGGACAGCCAGCTCTTGGCCTTGGCGAAGAAGCCGGGCCCGAGGTCCTTGTGGAAACGGTCGAGGATGAGAGCGCCGACGGCTTTGGCCTCGAGCTCAGGCCTGGGCAAGAGGATGTCGCAGAGCTCGACGGCCTGGTCGGCCGTCCAGGTCCCCTTGACGCGCCCGTACAGCCCGTCGGCCAGGGCATGGATCTCGGGGGCCCCGACGCCGAAGCACTTGATCGTCTCCTTGAAATATCTCTCCGCCCCCCTGGCCTTGACGGGATCAGCCAGGGATCGGAGGCGGTTCAGGGCGTCGCGGGCGACCTCGCGGGGGCTCAGCCCATTCTCGGTCATGGTTTCTCCCGGGCAGGGATACAAGAGAGCATTTTACGGGATTGCCGGAACGAGGTCAAACGAACTTATTCAGTATCCGGTTGGAAACGAGAAGCTTCCCGGGAGGGATCTTTAGCCGGCCGTCGGAGAGGGAAAGCATTCCCTCGCCGATGAGCTCGTCGATCTCGGGACCGAAGCGATGACGGAGGTCCACGCCGAACCTAGCCCCGAAAGAGGCGACGTCCACGCCTTCGACGAGTCGGAGCCCGAAGATCAGGGCTTCGCGAGCGGCGGCTGTCGGGTCGAGCTCGACGACGTCCTCCCGGGCTGAGTCCCCGCGCTTCAGGGCGGCCGCCCAAGCTTCGAGGGACGACGCGTTCGACCAGCGCCTGAGGGCGATGTGCGAGCCGGCCGAGGGGCCAAGGCCAAGGAACGGCTCATAACGCCAGTATTTCAGGTTGTGACGGCACTCCCTGCCCGGCCGGGCAAAGTTCGATATTTCGTACTGGCGCAGGCCGGCTGCCTCGAGCGCCGCCCGGATTCTGTCGTAGGCGTCGGCGACAGCGTCCTCTTCGACGGGATGGCGGACGAGGACCTCCTCGAACGGCAGCCCCTCGACGTTCTCGAGGATATAGAGGGAAACATGATCCGGCTCGAGGCCGAGCGCGGTTTCGAGCGAGAGCTCGACGGCCCCGGGGGTTTCACCGGGGATGCCAATCATCAGGTCGATCGAAAGGGCGTCGAATCCGGCCATGCGGCCGGCTCGGCAGAATCGCAAGGCCTCCTCGGCCGTGTACGGCCGCCCGAGTGTTCGCAGGACGGCATCGTCGAAGGACTGGACGCCGACGCTCAGACGGGTGACTCCCGCCTCTCGCCAACCCCTGAAGAGGTCCGTCCCGGACGCACCAGGGTTGGCCTCGAGCGTGAATTCCTCGATCTTCAGGGGGAAGTGGGCCTGGGCGAGCTCCCGGACCCAAACGACCTCGTCAGGCCCGAGGAGGGACGGCGTTCCTCCGCCCAAGTAAAGCGTATCGAACTCGAGACCCGCTTCCATCGGAGCGGCCGCTTCCCGTCCTAGGCCCTGCCGCCAGGTCCGATAGGACGTTTCATCCCAGGGCCGGCTCGAAAAATGGCAATACGGGCACTTGGCCGCGCAGAAAGGGAAATGGATGTAGAGGCCAGCGCGCATGGATTCCTCGATGAAAAGTCCTTGCGCTCCGCCCGCTTCTTCAGTCCTTCTCTTCGTATCCGAGGGCCGAGTAGAAGATGGCCCAGTCGAAGAACACGATGACCCTGTGGTAGAGATCCATGGCCTGGTACAGATCGAGGGCGGTGTCCAGCAGGCCGGCAGCCTGGATCTTTCCCCAGAGGAGCCGCCGGATATGGCAGAGCGAAAGCACGATCTCCGAGAACGGGAAGCCCTCCCGCCGGCGCTGGCGGCCCAGGGCCGTCCAGTAGCTCTTCACTTCCTCCCTGGTCGTCTCGTGGGAGATCCATTTTCCGAGCTGGCTGTAGACACGGAAGGCCCGCCTGTAGATCTCCTTCTGGTCAAATCCCTGGTAGCTGGGCATCCGCGGGTCGCGGCGGATGTCCTCGACGTAGCCCATCGTCAACTCGTCGGCGTTGCGCTCGATGAGATCGACCAGCTTTCGCGAAGCGGTAGTCTCAAAAAAAACGTCCTCACCTGACTCTTGCATGGTTCCCCAACCTCTCGTCCGGAATCTAGCACGAGGTTGAGGTCTTGTCAATAAAAAAGCCCCCTTCCCCGGCGGGGGAAGAGGGCTCATCGTTATCGGCAGGGGCGAGATTACTTGATGACGTCTTTTTTCGTCGCGCAGTTCGGGCAGCAGGCTTCTTCGGGGGCCTTGCCGGCCTCTTCCTTCATCTTCTTCATCATGGCCACGTGCTCGGTCATGTGTTCCTGGATGGCCTTGACGGTCTCGGCGTTCTTCGAGGTGACCTTGAGCGTGGCGCCGTCCTTGGTCTTTTCGAGCGCCATTTCGACGTCGGCGCCGTGAAGCGGGCAATTCGGGCCGCAGGCCATGCCCATGCCCATTCCGCCTCCCATGCGCATGCCCATGTCGCCGTGCATCATGCCCATCCGGCCCATCCGGCCGCGCATCGGCATGGGACGAGCCATCATCGGGCAACCCTCCAAGGGGACGCCCTCGAAAACCTTTAGCTCCTGTCCCATATGCTCGCCGTGCATCATGCCCATTGGAGCGGCCTTCTCTTCGCCCTTCGCCTGGGGCTTGAGGTACTTCTCGGGGTCCTTGGCGAAAGCGTCCTTACAGCCGGGGTTGCAGAAGTAGTAGGTCGTTCCCTTGTACTCGTAGGTGGCCTTGGCCGTAGCCTTGACGACGGTCATGCCGCAGACCGGGTCGATGGCCTTGTCTTCGCCCTTGGCCTGGGCCTTGAGATACTTCTCGGGCTCCTTGGCGAAAGCGTCCTTACAGCCGGGGTTGCAGAAGTAGTAGGTCGTTCCCTTGTATTCCAAGGTGGCCTTGGCCGCGGCCTTGACGACGGTCATGCCGCAGACGGGGTCGATGGCCGTATCGCCGCTTTTCTGCTGGCCCACCGCCGCGATGACGAAAACTAAGGCCAGAGCGGCCATGATCATGATCGAAAGCATTTTTTTATTCATTAAATCCTCCTATGTTCTCTAATATCATATCGTAATACTCGGGAAAAGGCAAAGTCAGACGGTTTCCGGGCGGCGCCTTCGGTCCCCTTTCCGGCCTTCCCGGAATACTCTATAATGCGGGCATGAGGAAAAATGGCCCCGGGTTTAAGATTCGCGAGCGCGCCGCCCGGCCGACGGCTCTCGCGGTCCTCCTCCCCATCCTGCTCGCCGCCGGGCTCGCCGCCCTCCCCTCCCCCCAGAAACCCCGAGACGTCTCGTCCCTTCTGCGGGAGATCGAGAAGACCGTCCGCGAGATCGGGGGGTACCCCGGAGAGGATTTCGTGCGCCGGGAATTTTTTCTCGGCGAGGGCGACGACGACACCTACAAGACCCACTACGTAGGCATCCTGATCAAAGACGATCCCGAAGGTCCCCGGATGACCATCCAGGTCACCCGGCTCGAGCCTTCGAGGGACGATCCCAGGGTCAAATACACCCGGGACCCCAAAACGATCGTCTGCCGCTTTACCGCAGACCGGACCGAGGTCGTGCGGTCCGACTATTCTCAGGCCGAGCTGAGATCGCTCCTTCCCGACGTGCTCCGGGCCGTGGTCGACAAGAAGAACCTGCTCAAAAAATAGGGCTTATTTCCCCTTGATGATGGCGATGAGGGTCTCCAGGGCCCGAGGGTCGTCGCATTCGCCCAGCCAGAAAACGGCCTTCTTCCGGACGCGCGGGTCGGGATGGGTTTTGGCCAGTTTGATGAGAGCATCGACGCCCTGATTGTCAGGCAGCTGGGACAAGGCGAACACCGCCTGTTCCTGGATCTCGATGTCGCCGTCCTTGCGGGCGAATTCCTCGAGCGCCTTACCGGCCTTTTCCGAGGCGATCTCTCCGAGCCAGAAAACGGCCTTTTTCCGGACATCGCGGGCCTCCGCGCTCCGGGCGAGGGCGATGAGCTCGTCGGCGGCCTCGGGAAGCTCGACCTGGCTGATGGAGAAGACGGCCCCCTCGCGGACCTCCTCCGACTTGTCGCCGCGAGCCGCTTTGACAAGGAGCCGCAGGCCGGCTGGGTCATTCTGCTGGCCGATCCAGAAGGCCGCGTCTTTTCTGAGCTCATCGGACGCCTTCCCGTTCAGTATCCCCTCGAGGAAAGGCACGACGAGCCGCGGTGAACCGTGACACCCCGCCGCCGCGATGAGCCCTTCGCGGACCTTGTCCCCGCGATCAGGGCCGTCAAGCGCCCTGATTAGGGCCAGGCTCTGTTCTTCCGGCGTTTTGCCCAGCCAGAAGAGCGGCGCCCCCTCGAAATCGAAGGCCAGGTCGAGATTGCTCATGTGGGCTTCGGTCAAGACCGGCGGCTTGCCCGCTTCGTATTTAAAGAACAGCCCGAGCTCCTTGAGAACCTTTTTCTCCGGCTTCCCTTGGCGCTCGATGTCGTCGAGGGCGGCCTTGGCCGCAACCCGAACGTCCTCCCCCGCGCCGACCGGCGCCAGCATGCTCTTTTTCCCGGCCAGCAGTTCCTCGACCGTGAGGTCACGGCCGCTTCCGCCATCCGTGAAGGAGCCGATGTGGGAATTTTCCCCCATGAGCCGCTCGATGCTGTAACCGACCCAGAACCCCCGACCCGTCCCGTATTTCGCGGACGCTTTGAGGGCCCAGTCGGACTTCGCGTCCAAGGTCGCTGACTCCGCCGGTGGGCGGAGGATCTCGGCCGGAGGACGGTCGGCCCTCCCGCCGGCGCCTGCGGCCGGGCCGGCAGCGAGTGCGATAACCCCAAGGAGGAGCAGGATCCGGCGCATTGTCCGCCTCCTTCCTCAGTTCCCGGGATCCTCGAGCTTCTTCTCGAGGATCTCGAGCAAGGCCGCCTTGGCCTTGGGGGTCCCGATCTCACCCAGGGCCGAGACCGCGGCGCGGGCCAGGCGGGCGTCCCTGCCCTTGGCGATCTCGAGGAGGACGGCTACGGCTTCGTCGCTCTTGGTCTGGCCGAGGGCATAGAGGGCTTGTTCTTTGAGTTCCCGGTCCGTTTCCGACTTAATGATCTCGACCAGGACCTTGACCGGGGCGCCGCCCTCCTCGTCCGTCAGGGCCATCAGAACAGCCCGGCGGGCCCGCCCGGACTTGGCGTTCTTCATCACGTCGAGGAGGACGTCGGAGCCGAGATCCTCTTTGATCTCGGCGAGAGCGAAGACGGCCATCTCGGCCATCTCGTCGTCGACACTCGTCAGGGCGGCTTTGAGAAGGGCGTCCTTCGCTTCGGCTCCGCCGTGTTCCCCCATGGCCATGAGGGCGTCCCGCTTCAACTCGACGTCCGAGGACGAAGCCAGGACCTGCTGCAGGATGGCCAGAGATTCTTTACCTTCGATCTCGGCGATCTGGAAAAGGGCGGCACGGGCCATCTCTTTATCGGTCCCGGCAAGCAGGACCTCCTTGAGGAGGGGCAGGGAGTCCACGTCCTTCCGTTCGGCGAGGGAGAAGAGGGCGGCCTGCCGGATCTCCGTGTCCTTGGCCTCTTTGAGTATCCGGCGCAGGGCGTCGGTCGCATCCTTGCCCTCGATCTCCTGGATGGCGAAGGCGGCGGTGCGGGCCATCTCCGTGTCGGCATCGGTCAAGGCGACCTGGGTAAGGAGGGCGACCATGCCGGGGTCCTCCGTTTCGGCCAGGGCGAACAGGGCATCGCGACGGACATCCTCCGGCGCTTTCGAGGCCACGATCTCTTTCAGGAGCTTGACGGCTTCCGAACCGCCCCTGGAGCCGACGGCGAAGAGGGCGCCGCGGCGGACCTCCTCGTCCTTCTCGTTCAGGGCGATGTCGCGGAGCTTGGCGAAGGCCTCGGGCTTGTCCATCTCCTCGAGCATGAAGACGAGCTGGCTCTTGAGCTTGGCGCTCGTCGACTTGTCGTAGAGGTCGACCATCGTCTTGAGGGCGTCCACGTCGCCGATGTTTTGGAGAGCGTAGAGGGCCGTCATCTTGATGTCGTCCTCCGCCGCGTCCTGATAGGACTCGATGATCGTCTGGTATTCGGGCCTGCCGGACTTGGCCAGGCCCTGGGCGATCCGGATCATGTTCGACTTGGCGTCGTCGGTCCACTCGCTCTCGGGGAAAGCGTCGACGAATTTCTGGTAGCACTTGAACACGGTCTCCGGGGACTGGTTCGTCTTTTCGAGCGCGTAGCAGGACCAGAAGCGGGCGTCGTCGACCCAGTCGCTTTTAGGGTGCTGGCGGACGAGCTCGTCCATCGCCGTCTTCGCGGCCGCCCACTTTTCTTCGAGGACGAGAGAATAGGCCTGTTTGTAGGCTACGGCGTCTTTTTCCTGGCCGGGGACGTCCTCGGCCGGAACGAACGCGGCGGCGGCGAGGCCCGCAGCCAGGGCCAGAACGAGGATCGTTCCGAGGAACAGTGATTTCGGGTTTCTCATTGGGAATCTCCTTATATCTTGTTTTTCTTGGGGAGTTTCGACTCCCCCGAGGAAGAGGCTGGATCGACTGTGCCCCGGGCGTCCCTTCCCATGCGGTCGAGGTCGATCTTGAGGAAGATACCTCTCCGGTCGACGCCCTGCTTGATGAGCTCGACGCCCTCGACGTCCTGCCCGGATCCGAGGTTGGCGATCTGCATCATGATGACCTCGAGGTCGGAGACGAGGTCGCGCAGTCTCTTCTGACCACGTGCGTTGAGGGCGCCGCGGATCGCCGGCGCTTCTGCGGCCAGTTCCCGGGACACCGTCTTTTTCCCGCCGAGGTCGAAGGCATAGGCGTCTTCCTTGGCGGCGTCGTAATTGACCAGGCCCAGGAGAAGGATCTTGGAGCGTTCGATATAGTTTTGCGCCTGCACGACGGCCCCGCTCTCCATAGCTCCCCGGGTGGCCGTCGAGACGGGGGCCGGAGGAGCGACCACGCGGCTCCCGATCAGGATCCCTACCAGGAGCAGGGCGGCCGCTCCGGCGGCCTGATAGGACCAGCGGGGTATGCCCGAGAGGGCCCGGACAAGGCGAGCCACGAGGGATGTCCGGGGGGCCTCGCCGGCCTCTTCCCAGACCTTTCGCCGGGAGAGCCTGTCCCAATAGCCGTCCCAGAATGCCGGGCCGGGATCGGGCCTCTCCCGCCGGTCCATGACCCTGAGGGTCGCCCCCAGAACGGAATATTCGGAGGCGCAAATCGGGCAGGAGCGCAGATGTTCGTCGAAACGCTCCTTGTCCGTTGGCCCGAGCTCGCCGTAGAGGGACTCGATCATGCGGTCCTTGGATGTTCGGCAGCTAATCATGGGAAGCCTCCACGCCGGAGATCAGAGGGGAACCGCCCAGCTCTTTCTGGAGCTTGCGGACGGCCCGGAAGAGATAGCTCTTGACCGACCCGATGGACAGGCCAAGGGAAGAAGCGATGTCCTTGAGCATGAGGTCGTCGTAGTGACGGAGAAGAAAGACCGCCTTTTCCTGGGGCGATACCTTTTCGAGAGCCCGGGCGATCCGGGCTTGGAGCTGACTCGATTCGGCAGCCAGGGCCGGGTCCACCGCGCCGCCGTAGGGCAGGCCCGCGTTGTCGTCCCGGCTCCGGGACTCGAGGACTTCGTCCCCGACCGGTTCGGGCACGAATTTCTTCCTCCTGAGGTGGTCGATAGAGGCGTTGTAGGTCACCCGGTAAAGCCAGGAGCTGAGCTTGGCGCCTTTCCTGAACGTCGAGAAGGACCGGAAGACTTTTAGAAAAACCTCCTGGGAGATGTCCTCGGCGTCGACGGCATTCCCGACCATGTCCAGGGCCAGGTAATAAACCTTCTTCTTGTACTGTTCGACGAAATCCCGGAAGGCCGCCCGGTCGCCCCGGGCCATTCCTTCGATAAGCGAGCGTTCATCCATTTGAGTCATTCTCCGGCTTTCACCCCATTAGACGGATGGACGGCCCGAAGGGTTGGCAGGGTTTCGAAGTCCGCGGCCGGTCGCGGTCCGGCCCTCCGGACATCAGGTCAGGCGAGGAGCCGACCCGGGCCTATTTCCAAGCGCCCTTGACGTACTTTTTATAGCGCTCGCGGACCCGGCCGCCGCCGGCATCGCCGTTATGGACCAGGACGCCAACGCGCTGGGTCATCGACTCGCCCTTTTTAAGCGTGAAGGGTTTGCCGCTGCGGTCGTCGGGCCGGCGCGGCCCGAAGGTCCCGTATTCCCGGGTCAGCCAGCGGTGCTCCCGGCCGTCGGGCCACTGGAACACGGCCACGCCTTCCGGGATCCCATCCACGGAGTTCGAATAATCGATCCAAAGCGCGGGCTTCATGTTCGTGCCTTCTTGGCCCGTAGCCCCCGTGTCGGAGGTGATCTTGCCGCCCTTCTCGCCGCTGAAGTCGGACGCGAGCCTGAGGAACGGCCAGGCGTAGTGCACGTCGTCGCTCGCGAAAAGGACATCGCCGAGCGAAGCGGTGAGTGTCCAAGTCAGGTCGAGGAGGTACTCCCCCGCCCCCAAGCTGTGGACGACGAGCCGCCGCTTCTCGTCGAGGACCGGACGTCCTCCGTCCATCTCCCAGACGAGTTGGGCTTTGATATCGGCCCGGCCGCCCTGCGCGTCGAGCCGGTTAAAAGACTGATGACGTATCCTGTCGCGGAACGGGGGGACGTATTCTCCGGCCGCAGTCTTGACCCCGCCGTAGAGGGCGTTGTAGAAGCTCGCGTCCCTATCGCTTCCCTCCGGACGGACGTTATCGGCGAACCAGAAAGAGCGGTGGTGGGGATAGGGTTCCGTTTTTTGAACGAGCATGTTTTTCCCGCTCGGGCTTCTCATCGGCCAGTAGTGGGGCAGGTCGAGGCCATCGCCATAGAGGTAGACGATGGCCTCGCGGCCGCCGATGAGAACGGTCATTCGCCCGGCGGGCTCATCGAAGAGCAGACCCACGACCTCCGCCATCGGCTTCCTCGGAAGGCCGATCGCGGCGAGTGCCGTCAAGCAAAGAAGCAGGATGGCCGCCCAAGCCAGACGGCCGCCCGCGTTCAGACGGCCCATGGTGCCCGATGAGGGTAGTCGAGCCGCCGGTTGGCCTCGTCGTCTCCTACGAAACGCTCGGCGGCGGGGTCCCAGGCGAGCTTGCGGCCGAGCTTCATGGCGATGTGGGTCATCATGCAGATGGTGTTGGAACGGTGGCCGACTTCGACCGGGGCCGCCGGCGCTTTTCGGCTCCGCACGGCCTCCAGGAAATTCTTCATGTGGTTGCCGCTCTGGACGAGCTTGACCTCGCCCTGGCCGGGTTTCCAGCGCAGGATCTCCGGGTCCGAGGCCTTGATCGCGCCGCGCTCGACGAAGACCCAGCCCTTGTCCCCCTCGAACCGGACACCGGCCGGGTCGCCGGTTTCCATGATCAACCGGACGCCGTTCGCATATACGGCCTCGGCCTGGAACTTAGTGTGGACGTTGAACAGACCGCGGTCGGGGAACTCGGCCTTCGCCTCGACGCTGACGGGGCCCGTCTCGTCGGTTCCGTTCCCCCACTGGGCGATGTCCATCATGTGCGAGCCCCAGCCCGTGACCATGCCCAGGCAATACGGCTCGATCTGAAGCCAGCCGGGCCGCTCGTAGCCGGAATGGGGATGGACGCGATCTTCGCAGAAGAGGGCCGACGCCGTGGGCCCCATCCAGAAATCGTAGTCGAGGTTCCTGGGGACGGGCGACGGCCGCGGGTCGCCGCGGCCCTGGTCTTCCGGCAGCCAGACATGGATCGTGTGGAGCTTGCCGATAGCGCTGTTCCTGGCGATCTCGCAGGCCCTGAGGAACTCGACCGAGGAACGTTGTTGGGAGCCGACTTGAAGCACGCGTTTGTTTTTCTTGACCGCCTCGACGAGCTTGCGGCCCTCGGCGATGGAGTAGGTCAGCGGCTTCTCCAGATAGATATCCTTGCCCGCTCCAGCGGCCGCGACGCCCATGGCCGCGTGCCAGAAGTCGGGTGTCACGATGAGCACGCCGTCGAGGTCTTTACGGGCCAGGAGGTCCCGGAAGTCGCGGTAGGCGGTGACGCTTTTCGCCGCGTCCTTGCCCGTTTCGAGGGCGTAGATCTTTTCGGCCAGCCACTGGGCATCGTCCAGCCTGTGCGAGTCGATGTCGCAGACAGCCGTGACACGGGCCCCGGCTTCGAGGCCCCGGTAGATGAGCTCCTGCATGTCGGCCTGGCCCTGACGGCCGACGCCGATGCAGCCGAATTGCAGCGTGTCGCTCGGCGCGGGCCGGGCGAATACGGATGACGGGACGATGGCCGGAGCGACGGCCGAAACCGCCGCGGCCTTTAGAAAGCTTCTTCGAGTCATGCCCTGGGATGTCCGTTTACGACTCATTATGGCCTCCCCGCCCAGAAACTATCACGGTAAAAACGCGCTGTCAACGCCGCGGCTTCTAAGAGGGACAGTCCTAGGGGACATGTACTTCCGGTACGTGTCCCCCTGCTTTGGAGGAGGCTGCGGAAAAGGGGCAGAAGGGTGTCGTCGGAGGGAGCATAAAGCGGTGATTTAGCCTTTCCGGGACGGACACGCGGACTCCTCCCATCGGATCCGGCCCGGGAAGGCGTTAAGAATTTAACCCGTTCGACTCCCCGGCCTTAAGCCCGGGGATATGCGCAGGGTTAATACTGAGCGTCACCAATCCAGTTTTAAAAAGGGGGGTTGGTGGCAGCGAACGTATCACCGCAGCAAACGACGACGATACCCGAGGCCCCTCCGCGGCCGACGGCAGAAAATCCGCAAAGAGCGCTATTCTTAGTTCATATGGGCAAGTGGTTCAAAAGAGGGAAAGGATCTTGACGATGGCGCCGGCGGCCACGACCAGGATGGCCAAAAGGAGCAGGATGTTCCAGACGGTCCCTTTGAGGCCCTTGTTGACGGCGTCGCCGAGGTAGCTTTTTTTATTCTGG
>Ga0315286_10003031_pt1 | contig 15732 bp, 9 predicted proteins | sample YL17G10_0_MG_FD_205038 | JGI IMG/M metagenome (GOLD analysis project Ga0315286, IMG submission 205038) | Sediment microbial communities from Yellowstone Lake, YNP, Wyoming, USA - YL17G10_0 | ecosystem: Environmental > Aquatic > Freshwater > Lake > Sediment | place: USA: Wyoming | collected...
CACCTTAGCGTCCATATTATGATGATTCGGACGCCTCCATGTCAAGAAGGAAGAAAGGGAAACTTGAATCGAAAAGAAGAAAAAGGTATAAAAAACAGGATGAGCGAAGAGCGGGTCGTTCTAGTCGCCGAAAATGACAAAAAACGGACGAGTATCGCCGCATTTTTGTCCGGACACGGCGTCGGGGTGGACGCCCTGACGTCTTTGCCCGCCCCGTCGGTCGTTTTAGGATCTTCGGACGGCCTCTTCGCCCTGGTCGTCGCCTTGAACGACGGCGGGAGGGGCCGCGTCCCGGTTGTCCTTAAAGAATGGAAAAAGAGCCATCCCGCTCTGCCCATCATCGTCCTCTCTCCCCCCGACCTGGCCGCTGGACTCATCCCGGCCCTCGAAGACGGGACCATCGACTACCTGGCCGACTCGGCTAATCCTGCCACTCTCTATTCGGCCATCCGGAGCGAGCGTCTGAAGGGCGAGGCCCGCCACGGCGAGGAAGCTGCCAAGGAGAATCTGCGTCGCCTCAAGAAAGAGTTCAGTCTCCACCTCCGCAGGTCCCTGGCGCGCGAGGAAGCCTACGACACGACCCTCGAAAATTTCATGGCCGCCCTGGACCTGCGGGACGTCGAAACCTACGGTCACTCCAAGACGGTCGCCCGTTACAGCTACGTCCTGGCCGAGGCCGTCGGCATTCGGGACCCCCGCACGCTCGACAGCATCCGCAAGGGGGCCCTCCTCCACGACGCGGGCAAGATGGCTATCCCCGATTCCATCCTGAAAAAGCCCGGACCTCTATCGGGCAAGGAATGGGAGGTCATCCGCAGGCACCCCGCCCTCGGCTATGGTCTCGTCCGCGACGTCAAGCTCGTCCGCGAGGTCGGCAACATCATCCTCTGCCACCACGAAAAATACGACGGAACGGGCTATCCGAAAGGCCTGAAGGGCGAGGCCATCCCGATCGAGGCGCGGGTCTTCGCCGTGGCCGACACGCTCGACGCCGTGACCTCCCACCGTCCCTACCGCGCGCCGCGGGACTTCCGGGTCGCCCGGCGCGAGCTCGTCAGGTGCGCGGGAAAGCAATTCGACCCGAAGGTGGTCGACGTCTTCTGCGGCATGGACCTGGCCGTCTGGGAGAAAATCAGGTTCCAGACGACGCGCCTCCTCCCCCCTATCGAAGACTACCGGCCCCCCGTCTCCAAGAAGTAGGCCGCTGGAGCGTCACGAAGCCCGGATCTGAATATTTCCGCAAAAGGAGAGAATCTTGCGCAAAACCCAATCCTCCCCGGCCGCAGTGGCGGCCCTCCTCGTCGGTCTTCTCGTCCTGGCCGCGCCCGTGCGGGCGGCCGAGACGGCCAAGGTCGACATCCCCTTCCAGAAGTTCACACTCGACAACGGCCTCGTCCTGCTCGTCCACGAGGACCACAAGGCGCCCATCGTCGCCTTCAACGTCTGGTACCACGTCGGCTCGAAGAACGAGGTCGCCGGCAAGACCGGCTTCGCCCACCTCTTCGAGCACCTGATGTTCAACGGCAGCGAGAACTACAACGACGACTACTTCAAGCCGATGCAGAAGATCGGGGCGACCGACCTCAACGGCACGACGAACGAAGACCGGACGAACTACTTCGAGAACGTCCCCGTCTCGGCCCTTGACCTCGTCCTGTGGATGGAATCGGACCGGATGGGCCATCTCAAGGGCGCCATCAGCCAGGCCAAGCTCGACGAACAGCGCGGCGTCGTCCAGAACGAACTCCGTCAATACCACAACGAGCCCTACAGCGTCGCCGAGGAGCTCATCATCAGGGGGACCTATCCGCCAGGCCATCCCTACTCGTGGCCGGTCGTCGGGTCGATCGAGGACCTCAGCAACGCCAAGCTCGACGACGTCCACAAGTGGTTCTCCTCCTACTACGGGCCGAACAACGCCGTGGTCGTTGTCGCCGGCGACATCGACGCCAAGACGGCGCTCGAGAAGGTGAAGAAGTACTTCGGCGACATCCCGCCCTCGCCGCCCATTTCCCGGCACGCTACCTGGGTGGCCAAGCGGACCGGCACGCACCGAGAAAACGCCCAGGACCGCGTCCCGCAGGCCCGCATCTACAAGGTCTGGAACGTCCCCGGCTGGGGGACGATGTGCGCCGACAACCTAAATCTCGTGAGCTCCATCCTGGCCGACGGCAAGACCTCGCGGCTCTACAAGCGCCTGGTCTACGACGACCAGTTGGCCACCTCCGTCAAAGCCTATATCGACGAGCGTGAGATCGCCGGGCTCTTCACCATCCAAGCCGACGCCAAGCCCGGCGTCGAGCTTTCGAAGGTCGAGAAGGCCATCGATGAAGAGCTGGCCAAGTTCCTGGCCGAAGGCCCGACGGCGAAGGAGCTCGAACGGGTCAAGATTCAGTTCGCGGCCGGGTTCGTCAAGGGCGTCGAACGCATCGGCGGCTTCGGCGGCAAGTCCGACATCCTAGCGAAAAGCCAGGCGTTCGGCGGCTCCCCCGACGCCTACAGGACGACCCTCAAGCATGTCGAGGACGCCACCCCCGAAGCCCTCAAGGGCAGCGCGAATGACTGGCTCTCCGACGGCGTCTACATCCTCGAGATCACGCCCTATCCTGCCTACGCCGCCGCGAAGGACGGCGCCGACCGCAAGACGATGCCCGCCGTCGGCTCTCCGCCCACGGTCCAATTCCCGGCCGTCCAGCGGGCGACCCTGGGGAACGGCTTGAAGATCGTCCTGGCCGAGCGGCATGCCATCCCGGTCGTGGAATTCGGGCTCGTCGTCGACGCGGGCTACGCCGCGGACAGCTCAGGGATCGCGGGAACGGCCAGCCTGGCCATGGCCATGCTGGACGAAGGGACGGCCAAACGGACATCCCTCCAGATCAGCGAAGAACTGGCCCAGCTCGGGGCCATGTTGGGGACGGGGTCGGACCTGGATATGTCCGGCGTGTCCCTGTCGACCCTCAAGGACAAACTCGACCCCGCCCTCGAAATCTACGCCGACGTCATCCTCCGTCCCGCCTTCCCCGAGGCGGACTTACAGAGGATCCAGAAGATCCAGATCGCCCAGATCGCCCAGGAAAAAGCCTCGCCCATCTACATGGCCCTCCGAGTTCTACCCAAGTTCATCTACGGCGAGGGCCATCCCTACGCCATCCCGTTCACGGGCTCGGGCTATGCAGAGGCCATCGCCAAGCTAACGCGAGCCGACCTTGTCAATTTCCATAAAACCTGGTTCAAACCCAACAATGCGACCCTGGTCGTGGTCGGGGATACGACCATGGCGGAGATCAGGCCCAGGCTGGAGAGCCTTTTTAGGGCCTGGCAAAGCGGCAAGGTCCCGGCCAAGAATATCGCCACGGTCGCCCTGAAGCCGAGGTCCGCCGTGTATATCATGGACAAACCGGGCGCGTCCCAGTCGGTGGTCATGTGCGGCCACACCGCGCCGCCGTCGGCCGACCCCGACGCCATCGCCATCGAGACAATGAACGACATCCTCGGCGGCGACTTCGTCTCCCGGATCAACCTCAACATCCGCGAGGACAAGCACTGGAGCTACGGGGCCATGTCCGTTCTGGTCGGGGCCAGGGGCCAGCGGCCATTCCTTGTCCTGGCGCCGGTCCAGTCGGACAAGACCAAGGAGACCATGGTCGAGATCAAGAACGAACTCGAGGGCATCCTCGGCAAGAAGCCGATCACGAACGACGAATTCAATAACGCCAAGAACAGCAAGGTCCTGGGCCTGCCCGGCCGGTGGGAGACCATGGCCGCCGTGCAGGCCTCCCTCGGCGAGATCGTCAGCTACGGCCTGCCGGACGATTACTACCAGAAGTATTCCGCTCGGGTGCAGAAGCTGACGATCGACGACCTGGCCAAGGCCGCCAAGAAAACGGTCCATCCGGAGAGCGTGACCTGGATCGTCGTCGGCGACAGGGCCCAGATCGAACCCAAGATCCGCGAGCTCGGCATCACCGACATCTTCGTCATCGACACCGACGGCAACGTCATCAAGTAGGAAACGCGGCAGCAGCGATTTTCGCGGGGGCCGGGCCCGTCCCGGCCCCCTTTTTTTTTGCCGGGGCACAGTGCCCGTTTCCGAATGGATCGGGTGGGCTTGTCGTATAAGACGCCTCTTCAAGAACGTCCGCGGAACGTGCGTCCATTGTGAAGTTCTTGACACTGATCTGCGGCCGGGAATATCATCTCGTTAATCTGACATGAAAGAAAAGCCCCGGATACTATTTTCCGATCTTTGGAAGCGGATCGATCTTACCAAGTTTTCTACGCTCTCGTTAATTTTTTCAAATGTCCTTGTCATATTTTTTGCCATAGTCGATAAGCTCTCGGCCATTGATCTGCTTTGGATATACTGGTCCCAAAGCGTCATTATCGGGATCTTTAATGTCGTCAAAATACTTACGCTCAAAAAATTTTCTACGGAAGGATTCAAGCAGGGAAACAAACAGGTATTACCGACAAAGGGCGCAAAGATCTCCACGGCCATTTTCTTTCTTTTTCACTATGGATTCTTTCACTTCGTCTATGCTATTTTTCTCGGTGGATTCTCGATCTTCGCAGGCACAGCTTCTGATGGATCAGGAAAAGGGTATCTGTTCTATTCTGCAGCGACGTTTTTTGTAAGCTATCTTATCGAGTTCATCAAATCGAGGAATGAAGAAGGCCAAGAAATCCCCAATCTCGGCCGTTTAATGTTCGCGCCTTACGTCCGGATCGTTCCGATGCACCTCACGATAATCCTGGGTGGATTGATCGGCGCTGTGGGCTCTTACTTTTCTGCAAATGCCAACCTTTCCATAATCGTTCTTTTTACGGGGATCAAAACCGCGGTGGATCTCATCACCCATTCGGTCGATCTGACGGCCTTCGGAAAGCGGTCCGCGTAAGGTCCCGGTCGGCGGGGCGGTCAATCCAGGCCGGACTCCCATTCGCAGGATTCGACGATGACCCAGCCGGCTTGGGCCAGCGCGGCTTCCCATCGACGCATATCCTCCAGCACTATCGAGTTGCCGCCGTCGGGCCCCCTGGAAAACTCCTTCTTGCACTTTTCGTTCCAAGCGACGGCTTCCCCGGCGCTCAGGAGCCAGGCGAAATTCGCGTCGATGGGATTCCCGGTGTCGATCTCCCGAGGCCGGTAGTTCTCGACGAACGCGCCGCGGTCCCACCAGAAGGGAAAGACCATGATTCGGACGGGCTGGCCGCCCTCGTCGGGGACCAGGATGATCCTCTCGGAACGGGCCGGCATGTTTGACCTCCTCGGCTATTTAGACGGATCTCTAGGACGCTCTTCTCTAACGCTCGGCCGGCCTGTCAAGGGTGAAAGCGAGACGGAAGCCGCAGGTCTCGTCCGTGGCCGAAGGTTCGCCGGAGTAACGGGCCGCGGACCGGCAATCCACAGGGAAGACGGCCCAGGACCCGCCCCGCTTAACACGGCGCGTGCCTGTGGCGGGCCCTGTCGGGTCGACCGGGATGACGTTCGGATGGTCGATGGTGAAATCGGCGTAGAACATCTCGTAATACCAATCCGCGCACCATTCCCAGACGTTCCCGTGGATGTCGTAAAGGCCCCAGGGGTTCGGCTTCTTCTCACCCGCGGGATGGCTTCGCCTCGGGCGCCCGCTGTTGCCGTTGAACCAGGCATGGTTTCCCAGTTTAGAATTCTTGTCGCCGAACGAATACCGGGTCCCGGTCCCGGCCCGGCAAGCATGTTCCCATTCCGCTTCCGTCGGCAGACGCAATCCCGCCCAATCCGCAAAGGCGTTGGCATCGTCCCAGGAGACACGGACAGCCGGCTGTAGGTCCCCGTCCAGATCGGTCTTCCCGTCGATCTTCTTGCCGCTGGAATGTTCGGGCCGGTGCCTCCGGAACTCGGCGTTTACCAGCTCATACTTTCCCATGTAATACGGCCTCAGTATCCGGACCACGTGCTTCGGGATCTCGCTGACGTTCGGGATCTCACCGGCCTTCAATGCTTCGGAGGCCACCGATCCCATCCAGAATTCGCCGGCGGGAATGAACACCATGGCGATGCCGGTTTTCTCGTGGATGACCTCCTTGGCCCAACCGGTGTTGGTGTAGGGCTCAGGGCCCGTATTCGGGGAGGCGCGGAATCCGGCCGGAACGCGCGGGGCGACTCCCCCCGTCTGTAGGAACTCGCGCCCCGGGAGAGGAGCGGAAAACGTATCCGCAGCGCCATGCCCGGGACATAGGATGACAGCCGAGGCGAGAAGGAGACAACCGAAATGCGCACCCCTGATCATCATGAACTCCTCCTGATGCGGCCGGACCGTCGACCCAATACGCGTAAACGGACTTGGGTTCTCATACAGGGCTGACTATATCGCCGTCCTCGAACGGGTGTCAAGAATGCGGATAACGCACCTTTCTTGATTCGGCCGGAGGCTTGTCATATGATAGCCCGAGGTCGTACCGTGAAGAAGCTCCGGGCTCGCCTTCGAATCGGCGCAATGACCGTCTTTGTCGTCGGCCTGGTTCCCCAGTTCCTTGCCGCCGACGCGACCGAACGGAGGGCCATCGCCGCTCGCGTCGTCTCCGTCTCCTCGGAGCAAACGACGCTCGTCATCAACCGCGGCAAGGGTGAGAACGTCATCCTCGGCAGCTCCTGCGTCATCCGCCCGAACCGTGGCCAGAACGAGGCTGACATCGAATGGGACATCTATTTCGCCAAGGGCGTCGTTCAATCCGTCGGCCCCGAAACCTCGGTCGTCAAGCTCACGGTCGTCGGCCCGACAAAGGTCGAGCCGCGGGACTACTGCGCGGTCGAAACGGACATCCCCGCCAAGGTCGCGGCGACCGACCTCGGCCAGATCGCCCTCAACGACATCATTTTCCTGGACCAAGCCCGTCAGTCGCCCCTATTCATTCTCAAAGACCTCGTCAAGGATTCGTCGCCGAAAGCGCTCGACGCCATCTACGACAAACTGCTACGCGAGATCCGGACCACACCGGCGGCCGTTCTCGCCGAGAAATATCAGGGAGGGGCCATTCAGGAGGGCCGGTTCAGCGGCCTGACCCTGCAGGACGTCTTCGGCACGGTCGATCGTAAGGCGATTGAGGATTTCGTCGGGTATCGGGCCTGGTTCGGCGGGCAGCTGATCAACTACAACTGGCTCCTCATCGACAGCTTCGTCAATTGGGTCGAGACGGGAGGAAAGTCGGGGGACAGCGAACGGAGAAAGTCCCAAGCCGGGCCGGCCATCCGCCGGGCGGAGGGCTTTCTGGCCGAGGAAAAATTCCAGGAGGCGCTAGCCGAATACGCCCAAGCGCTGCTCATCGACCCGGAGGATGACGACACGAAGTCGATGGTTGAAAAGGTGAACCGCGTCCTCGAAGGCCGGAGGATGCTCGAAGAAGACCCTGGGGACGTCTCCACGCGCTACGGCGTCGGGGTGGATTTGTTCAACCTGAAGCTCAAGGACAGCGCGCTCAAGGAGTTTCTCAAGGTCAAGGAGCTCGGCTTCGAATCGACCGACCTGGACGAGTATCTTGGCAATTGCTACGGTTCGAAGGGACAATACGCGGAGGCCCAGAAAATTTTCGAACCCCTCGCGGCCCGGTTTCCCGACGTTTCCGGCCTCAGGGCCTGGGCCGAATACTCCAGGGAAAGCGCGAACTTGGTTCGTCAAGGCCCCAACGTGGCATCCTACCTGGCGATCGGCAAAGCTTGGCACAAGTGGGGCTCCTACGAGGAAGCCATTGCCAGTTTCAACGCCGCCCTGGAGATCGCGCCGCTCGACAAGGACATCTGGCTCAATATCGCCAAGACCGTGGCCCGGCGGCGGGCCAGTCGGGAAGAACGGTGGGCCAAGGAGCTCTGGAGCAACGGTAAATTCGTCGAAGCCTACGGCCGCTGGAAGGCGGCCATCGATTTTTGCGAAGCCTCGGGAGACCAGGAGGCCGTCGAAGCGATCATACGGGGGGCAGGAGAGTCCCTTGTTAACGCAGATTTCCATGAACAGGCCATCGCGTTGTACCGGCGCGTCCTGGCCAAGAATCCCCAGGACGCCTCCAGCCATTTCGAGATCGCCCGGTGTTATCTAGAGCAAAAGACATACGCATCCGCCATCCAATGGGCTAAATCGGGCTTGGCCCTCGACCCCGAAGGAGCCTGGGGATACAACATCCTGGGCGAGGTCTACAAGGCCGCGGGCAATCTTGACCTGGCCGCCGCGAACTATCAGAAGGCCGTCGAGATCACTCCTCAATACGCCGACGCGAACTGGCGGCTCGGCAACATCTATGCCCTCAAAGGCGATTATGAGAAGGCGGGAGAATTTTTCCGGCGGACCCTCGAAATCGACATCGGCTACGGCAGCGCCCGGAACGGCCTGGTCTCTCTCGAATGCCTCCGAGAAACCCGGGAGGCCCTAAGTTCGAAACCCGGCGACAATGTGGACCGGCTCAGGCTGGCCAAAGCTCTCTTCGACCTCGGCGACTATGACCTGGCCATCCGCCATCTTGAGGAGGTTATCAAATCAGGTAAGGACCTGGCCCCGGCCCGCGAGCAGCTCGGTCACTGTCTGGTCAGGAAGGAAAAATTCGAGCAAGGCAAGGCCGAGCTCGAGGACTCGTACAGGCTAGACCCCAAGCCGGACGTGCAGGCGTGGATCCGGTTCGCCGAGGCGCAGCTCCTCCTCAAAAAGAACCCGTCGGACCCCGCGGCGACGATCAAACTGGGCGAGGATTCCCTCTACTGGGAATCGTATGACGCGGCCCTCCCCCATTTTCAGAAAGCGCTGGACCTGGGAGGAGACTCGGCGACGATCACCGCCAAGATGGAACTTGCCCGCAAGGGCCTGGAAGCGAAGAGGCAGCTCGGCCTGGCTATCGAATCCTACGGAAGGGCCCAGTATGAGAAAGCGGTCGAGTTCGGCGAACGATCCCTCGCTCTCTACAGAGAGCTGGGCGCAGGGCAAGGGCAGGTCAACGCGCTCCTCAGGGTCGGCTGGAGCTACGCGGCCTTGTTCAAGCACGACGACGCGCTGCGCTTCTATGACCTGGCCGGACGGGCCGCCACAGCCCTGCGACGCGAATCGGTTGAAGCGTTGTATCTCTCCAGCTTGGGGGACTATTACGCCGCTCTCAGTGATTATGAGAAATCGCTGGAATACCGTCAAAAGGCCGGTGCGCTGTGGCATAAGACCAACGATCTCCTGTCCGAAGCCAGAGTTTCTCTCCCCGCGATCGGGTGGCTCAAGCAGAGGCTCGGCGATTCTCAAAGAGAGCTCGAGTATTACGAAAAGGCCCTCCTCATCCACCGGAAACTACTCTATCCTCTGGGGGAATCTTCGATCCTCCTCGACATCGCCTCGGCTTGTGAGTTGAAGGGAGAGTACTCTCGGTCCGTCGAATCCTACCTGCAAGCGCGGGCCGTCGCTCAAAAGCACAATCTCCGCGACACCGCTATGCGGGCCTACGCTGGACTCGGTTGGGTTTATTCCTCATTGGGGGACATTGAGAACGCCCAGCGATACCTCAAAAGCTACCTGGATACAGCGATCGCCCTCGGGAATAAATCCGAAAGGGTCAGTGCTTTGAATTCTCTCGGCCTTCTCTATCTCGAAAAATTCAAGGACTACGATAAGGCCGTCGTCTTTTTCGAGGAGTCGAGGGATCTCTCGCGACTCATCGGATATCGTATCGCGGAGGGGGTCGCCTCGGCCAACCTCGCCGTCGTCACTTCCCGCCAGGGGAAATACAGGGAAGCCCTAGTCCAGCATGAGGAGGCCTTGAAAATCATCGGAGAGTCCAAGGACCGGTACCTGGAAATGCAGGGGCTCAATGAAAAGGGAGAGACCCTCTACGGGCTCAAGGAATACGATCAAGCCTTGGACTGCCAGCTCAAGGCGCGGGAGTTGGCGGAATTTTTCGGGGCACGGTCGGAGCAGTGGCTCTATGAGCTGGCCGCGGCGAAAGTCTACGAGGCCAAGGGGGAGGCTCCGAAGGCCGTCGAATACTATCAAAAGGCCGCAGAGACCTTAAAAGGGATCAAGAACAGGATCACCAACGAGAAGCTTCTCAAGAATTTCGGCGAACAGGAAAAGCAGACGGAGGTCTATAAGCGGTTGATCGCGCTCCTCCTGAAGTCCGGGCGGACGGAGGAGGCCTTCAGGTATATCGAAGAGAGCAAGTCCAAAATCGTCAAGGACGCCTTCGGCGACATAAAGCCCGCGGCCGCGGACGCCGATCTGAAGCAGACACTTCTTTCCGTCGACAAGATGGAGACGAAGAAAGAAGCGCTCGAAAGCGAACTCCGGGAGGAAAAGAAAAAGCCAGAGGAGGCCCGTGACGCTAAGAAGATTGAGATCCTGACCAAAACCTTGGCCTCAACAGAGGGCGAGTTCAACCAGTGGATGATGAAGCTCAAGTTCCAGAACAGGAAGATGTACGACGCCCTGTCCATCTCGCCGGCTGCTTTGGGAGACGTCCAGCGCGATATTCCGGCCGGGGCCGTGTTCCTCGAATACTTCATCTCGCCGGAAGAGCTCTACGTATTCTGCATCGGGAAGGATTTTTTCCTGGCCCGCTCGACGGCTATCACCGAGCCGGAACTCAACACCCTGGTCAACCGTTTCCTCCGCCAGTGCCAGGAGCCGCCTTCCGGCGGGACCGAGCGATTTCTTCCCCTGGCCCGGCAGCTTTACGGGCTCCTGATCGGTCCGGTGGACGACATCGTCGAGAAATTCGACACCGTTGTGATCGTCCCCTTCGGCATTCTCTACTACTTCCCCTTCCACGCCCTCGTCAAAGAGACGGCGGGCAAGCCGGAATACCTGATCGAACGGAAAAGGGTCTGCTATACGACTTCGGCCACATTCGCCGACATTCTCAACGTCAAGCCCCGAGAAACCCGGAGTTTCCTGGGATTCGGGAACCCCGCCGGCGACCTTGCGGCGGCCACGGAGGAAGTCGAGGCCCTCCGGAATAAGATCTTCAAGGCCAACGGCAAGGCGCTTACGTCGAAGGACGCGACGAAGGGCGCGTTCTTCAAGCTGGCCAAGGACGCCAACATCCTCCACCTGGCCACGCACGGAGTCATCGGAGTCAATCCGCTCGAATCCTACCTCCTTTTCGCCGGCGACTCGAAAGCGGACCGGGAGCTGTCGCTCCTGGAAGTCGCGGGTTATACGGCCCTGCGGGAGAAGAACTCCCTGGTCTTTCTCTCGGCCTGTCAGACGGCCACGGAAGCGACGAAGTCGGGGAGCGGGTCCGAGCTCATCACCCTGTCCGAGGCGTTCGCCATGGCCGGCGCGCCAACTTTGATCGCGACTCTTTGGAAGGTCGAAGAAAATTCGACGCGCCTTCTCGCCGAGAACTTTTACGACGAATTGATGAACAAGAAAAAGGACAAACTCGACGCCCTCAGGGCGGGCCAGATCGCTCTCATCCGCTCCGCGGAGTATTCCCACCCCTTCTTTTGGGCGTCCTTCCTCATGATCGGGAGCTGGCGCTAAGCGGGCTTGAAAAGGATCCAGGAAACGACCTTCCCGTTCTGGAGAACGAAGGCGATGCCCCGACCCGCGTAGGCCCAGGCTTCCCCCCCGCTCGAAAGGCAGGTGCCGGACGGCTTTCCATATTCGGCTATGAGGTCTTTCTGTCCGGACCCGAGCGCGGTGCCTTTGGCGGTCTGACCGCTAAAGACAGGCAAAACGGACAGCCGGATGATCTCCTCGTCCCGGGATACGACCATGATGCCGTTGGCAAAGACCGACATCGTGACGGGGTTTTCGCCCCCAAGGAATTCCTTTTTTCTGACCGGGGCACCCCAGTCCGCCGGAATGACGTCCGTGTAGTCCCCGATGGTCAGACCTGAAAGGGCTTCCGGGGCGGACTCGGCTTTCGCCTCGGGCGGCTTAGGAGCCTGGCCGGGAGAGATGCTGGCGAGGATACGCCCGGCCCAGGGGCTGTCCGGATCGTTCTGGAGGTAGGCATCCCAGTTTTTCCTCGCCCCGGCCTGGTCGTTTTCGAGAGAAGCGACGAGGCCCAGATTGTAAAGGGCGGGTTCGTATGCCGGTGAGATCTTCAGGGCCGCCAGGAGCTTCTCTTTGGCTTTTTGCGGGTTTTCCGCCAGGCAAAAAGCGGCCCCCAGATTGCTGAGGACAAGCGGCGACTCGGGCGCGCCCTGGAGGGCCTTCTGAAGGACCGCCACGGCCTCGTAGGGGCTCTCCTGAAGTAGGAGAGCACACCCGAGATTATTGGCCGACGGCCAGTAGGACGGGTCCTGGCCGATCGCCGTCCTGTAAAACTCGATTGCCTTGGCGATCTCCTCCTTGAACCTCGCTTCCCAATCGGGCCTGGCTTCGTCCCGCAGAATGATCTTCCTGGCCCGGGTTTCGGATTCGACCGTCAGGGAAAGCTTGAAGGGGAAGTCCTTGTCCTTTCCTTTCCATTCCCGGTAGTACTTCAACGCAATCTGGTGGTGGCTCGTGCCGAGATTGTGATAGACCTCCCGGCCGGGATAAAAGCGGAGGAATTCGGAGAAAAGTCGCGAGGCGGTCTCGAAATCGCCGGTTCGATAGAAGAGGAGACCGAGGTCGAACAGGTCTACGACTTCGAGGACCTGGACGAGCCGGGCCTTGACCGCCGCGGCCCGAGCGTCGGGAGTAGGATGCTCGGCGTCCCGCGCCTCCCCTCTGATATTTTCCGGGTCGAGAGCGGCGGCGAAGTACCTGAAGAAGTTGACTTCGTCGTCCTCGAGGACGATGGCCCGGGTATCGAAACCGGCCATCGAGGCGTACACGATCCCGTATTCGTCACACTGCATCTCTTTGAGGAGAGGCTCCTGGGAGTGGTTCGCGATCTTCCTGATCTCTTCGATGACCGCGGCGTCGCCGGGCTTCGCCTTCTGGGAAAGCTCGACGGCTTGAAAGAACCTCAAGTGCCAGAAATCGTCCTTGAGCTGATGGGCGATCTCGTGGGCCAAGATGAAAGCCAGTCGGTCATCCCCCTTCTCCGGTTCTTTATAGCAGATATCCAAGACCTGAAGGGAGATGACGATGCCGCCGTCGGGAAGGGCGATGGCCAGGGGAACGGCCGAGCCCGCGTTTTTCACGACGAAGAGACTCGGGACGACTCCCGCCCGCTTTCCCGCGGCGTTGATCACACGGCCAAAAATCTCATAGGCTTTCGCGGCCCGGGCGTCGTCTTCGGGGCGAAGCTCGCTGTAGTTGGTTTTCCAGAAATCCAGTCGCGAGCGCCCCTCCTGGCCGAATCCAGAGAGCGGCGGCAGGAAACAAATCAGGAGCAAGCCGAACGCCGCTTTCCGGGTCAACATGGTCGACCTCCTTCGGCCGGCGTTCGGGAGCGTCAGCCGAGGACGGTCTGGATCTTCTTGATGAGCCTCAGGACCTGGTCCGCGTCGCGGTCGGCGATCTCCTTTTTCGCGGAGATGGCCGAGATCTCGGCCAGCGAATCCTGGACTCCCTTGGGAGCGTCCATCCGTTTCATCTCGGCGATGAAATAGTTCAGGACCTGCGGCTGTTTGAGCAGGGTCTTGTCCTGGGCGGCCGCGGCCAGGCCCATGTCCATGAGCCAGGAACCGGCCTGGAAAAGGGTCAGGCGGTCCTGGCCCTTCGCCTTGAGGAATTCCTCATAGACCGGCTGGAACAGGGCGAAGAAATCCAGCAGGACGGCCGGCTCGTACTTCTTCGTCGTGATGGCGTTCTCGATCTTGCTGACGAAGCCGTAGACCGAGTTGGGCACGCCCATGGTGATGAACTCTTTTTCGATAGCCTTCAGTCGGTCGAGGGCCAGCTCCGACTTCCCCCCCCGGACATAGGCGATGCACTCGGAGTAAAACGAGCCGATGAGAAACGTCTTGGCCTCTTCGGATTTGGCGGCGAAACCCATGGCCTGTCCGCCCATCCCATAGAGTGAGAGCTCGTTCGCCAGGACGCCGAGGCCCTTCGGGCCGCTGATACGCGATTGGAACCGGCCCGAGTCGAAAACGAGCTGGGCGGCGGCCGGGTCGAGTTTCGGGGGGAGGCGTTTCTCCTCCTGGGCGGCCAAGCCCAAGGTAAAGGTCAGGACCAGGAACAGGATCCCCGGTTTCAACTTATTATTTTGCCGATCGAACATGCTGTCCTCCTTCATGATCTTCCGTCAGACACTCTTACCAACTCCGGATCGCCGCCGATTGTTGCACGGATCATCCCCTCAGGCTCAAGGATGTCCTACCACTGGATCAGGTAGGCCGTCAGGGCGAAATTGGCCGGCTTCTTGTCATAATTCATGACGTAGATATTGACTTTGGACAGATTCTCGTTGTTGATGATCAGGATCTCGGTGTCAGGAACAGCAAGGTCGCCCAGGCCGATGGTTTTATTTTCCTGGGGGGAGACGGCCTGGAGCGCCAGGTTCCTCCCCGGGGATTGGACGACGAACATGATGTCCTCGAGCGGAAAGACATCGAGGGCATATCCCTGGCTGCCGGGGTTCTGGCCCGCAGCGGCCGGCACTTGGCCGTTCTGGGTGAAGATCTGCTTGGCCCTCTTGGCGATGGCCTCTAAGTTGGCGGGAAACGCCTGAGACAAGGGGACCAAGGCGTATTTGGGATCGAGCAAGGGTTTGGCGATGTTGATGGGAATGGAATAATAGATCGAATAGCCCGGTATGCCCGCGACATTGATGCCGATGACTTCGTCTTCCCTGTAGAGAGCGCCGCCGCTGTTTCCGGGCGCGATCGTGGCCGAATGCCGGATCTGGTAGCGGGCGTTGTTGTCGTTGACGAAGACCTGGTTGATCATCCCCTCCGTGACCGCCATGCGCTGGTTGAAGGCGTTGCCGACGGCAAGAACCTTGTCCATGACGTTGACGGCGTCGGAATCCCCCATCTTGACCGAGGGGAACGTCTTTTGAGCCTTGATTTTCAGGATAGCGATGTCGTTGACGGGGTCATAGGCCTTGATCTGGGTGATGTCGAAGGAGGCCCCGTCTTCGAAAATCGCCCGCCCGCCCAGCGCTTTGCGGGCGACGTGATAGTTCGTCACGATGGTCCCCTCGCCCTGGATGATGAATCCGCTGCCGGCCCATTGAGCATCCACCATCTCGACGCCGTTCCAGTTCGGCTTGCCGCTGGCGTCGGTCCGAAGCCCCGACGCGAAATCGAAGCCCGCGAGTTCCAGGCTGACGTTCGTTTTCTTGAGCTCTTCGTAGGTGATGGTTTTTGGGGTTCCCTGGAACGAAACGGCCGTGCCCAGGGACACGAAGACGATTGCGGTCATTGAAATCCACCGCCAGCTGATGTTACGCCTCATCGTTTCCTCCTTTGGATCAAGAACTGTCCGCCTTCATCTGGTATCTTGTTCATCCGAATCTATTGAAATGTTCTCAATTTGTCAAGCCGCGGAACGCATCGAAAGTCAGGCGTACGAAACCATGTGCTTGACAGGGGCCTGAGACTCAGTCATTTTAAAAAGCATAGTTTGATAGGTTTTGATTCTGCTCTGCTTCGGGCGAAATGCCGGTTAGGAGAAGAAATGAAGCGTAATTTCCTGATCCTGGCCCTAGCGGGATTAGAAAAGTGCCCGTTGCGCCCGGCTCAGGCCCGGCGGGCCGTAATGACCCGCGGTTTTCCGGCCATGTCCCAGGCCGTCTCGATCTCGGTCCAGCGCTTGCCGAAGAGGGACAGGACCCTGTCGCGCTGGCCGTCCCCGATCTCAAAGATAAGGTAGCCGCCGGGCCTCAAGTAAGTCCCGGCCC
>Ga0315286_10003032_pt1 | contig 15732 bp, 18 predicted proteins | sample YL17G10_0_MG_FD_205038 | JGI IMG/M metagenome (GOLD analysis project Ga0315286, IMG submission 205038) | Sediment microbial communities from Yellowstone Lake, YNP, Wyoming, USA - YL17G10_0 | ecosystem: Environmental > Aquatic > Freshwater > Lake > Sediment | place: USA: Wyoming | collected...
CGCCAGCACAGCGCTCTGGGCTACACCACACCCATGGAGTATGCTCTACAACGCCTGCCCCGACAGACCCGTGTGTCTCACATCTCCTGAAGCACTACACGCCGGTGCCAAGATTGCGTACTCGTTGGTAACCGGTTCGCCGATGGTGTGTGTGTTCTCGACCCCCGCCTAAAGGTCACTAAGAAAATAATGGCTCAAGCCCAACATAGCGGAGGAGCTCCCTTGAACCGCTTAGGTAGGTGCGCAGCTCAGCGAGGACGTGCCATCGCCACCGGCGCATGGTACGCGAGGAGACGGTGGTTAAGGTAATCCTATCTAGAGCGGGCGACCTGCAATATCTTGTTGCGACTGGCGATTTCCTTCATCTATAATTGGGGAGCCCTCGGCCGACGGTCGGGGCCGACAGGTCGGCCGACACTTGGCCCCGGCTTGGCGGCCCCGGAAGGCAGGGCTGAACTGGACGAAGGAGAACCCGTCTGGGTACAACGGTGGAACAGGTTTCGACTCGCCTTAGAGAGGTTCTGGTGCCTGTTGACGGCACCGAGGCGAGCATCGAGGCTGTCGCTCTAGCTTGCGCCACTGCCAAGCGCAACAAGGGCAAAGTCTACGTCGTTTACGTCATCGAAGTCCCCCGGGCGCTGCCCCTGGACGCCGACCTCTCCCCCGAGGTGACGAAGGGGGAGGAGGTCCTCGACCTGGCCGAACGCCGAGCGGGATTGGAGGACTTCCAGGTGAAGAGCGAACTCCTCCAGGCCCGCGACGCCGGCCACGCCATCGTCGACGAAGCCATCGAGCGAAACGTGGACGGCATCATCCTGGCCGTCTCGGCCCCGAAAAGAGCCGTGGGCGAAGGAGGCTTCGCCTGGCCGCGCGGCGGCAAGCCGTCGCCCTCACGCCCGACGGGCGAGTTCAAGCTGGGGCACATCGTCCAATACGTGCTGGAGAACGCCCCCTGCCAGGTGTGGCTGCTCCGGCTGCCCATGGCCGAATGAGATGAAGGTGGTAATCATGGGCTGCGGCCGGGTGGGCGCCGAGCTGGCCGCCATCCTGGACCGCGAGGGCAATCAGGTCACCGTCCTGGACATCGACCCCGATTCCTTCGGCCAGCTTCCGTCCGATTTCCGGGGCAGCGTGGTCGTGGGCAACGGCATCGATCAGGATGTCCTGCGACGGGTGGGTGTGGCCGGTGCCGACGCCTTTGTGGCGGTGACCCCCGGCGACAACCGCAACGTCATGGCGAGCCAGATGGCTAAGCACCTCTTCGGCGTGCGCAAGGTGGTGTGCCGCATCTTCGACCCCATCCGCGAGGAGATGTACCGCAACCTCGGGATGGAGACCATCGGCCCGACGCGGGTGGTGGCGGGGTTGCTGAAGGAGGCCCTGGAGAGAGAGCCAGCGGAGACGCCGGCGAGCGAGGGCTAGGATGTACATCATCATCGTCGGTGGGGGCAAGGTCGGCTACTACCTGGCCAAGCAACTGGTGGAGGACGGCCACGAGGTACTGATCATCGAGAAGGACGCCGCCCGCTGCGAGCAGATCTCCGCCGAGTTGGGCGACATCGCGCTTCGGGGCGACGGTTGCGAGGGCGCCACTCTGGAGGCAGCCGGCACCGGGCGCGCCGACCTGTTCATCGCCGTGACGGGCGACGACGAAGACAACCTGGTGGCCTGCCAGGTGGCCAAGACCAAGTTCTCCGTGGCTCGGGCCGTGTCCCGCATCAATAACCCCAAGAACGAGGAAATCTTCAAGAAGCTGGGCATCGACACCACCGTCAGTTCCACGGCCGTCATCCTGGCCCACATCGAGCAGGAGCTTCCCTCCCACCCTCTCATCGCCCTTATGACCCTGCGCGGCGGCGGCCTGGAGATCGTAGAGGTGAAGATACCTCGCCACTCGGACGTGGTGGGCAAGCGCATCAGGGAACTGCTCCTTCCCCAGCAGTCCCTCATCATTCTCACCATTGACGAAGAGGGAACGCCTCGCATCCCCAGCGACGAGACGGTGGTGCGCGCCGGCGACGAGGTGGTGGCGGTGACCCGCCGCGAGAGTGAGGATGCCCTGCGCGCCGTTTTGACCGGCACCCAGGAAGGGGAATGACCAAGAAGCGCCTCGCTTTTCTAGGGCCGCCGGGCACTTTCACGGAAGAGGCGGCTCTGCTGTACGACCCCGCCGCCCAGTTCCTGCCCTTCGCCAGCGTGGCCGCTGTCGCTGCCGCCGTCGATTCCGGCATGGCGGATGAGGGCGTGGTGGCCATCGAGAACAGCATCGAGGGCTCCGTCACCGATACGCTGGACATCCTGATCCACGAATCGCGCCTCTCGATCCGGCGGGAGCTGGTCCTGCCCATCGAGCACTATCTGCTGGTGAGGCCGGGCACTCAGGCGGCTGAAGTCAAAGCCCTCTTTTCCCACCCCCAGGCCCTGGCCCAGTGCCGCCGCTTCGTGGAGCGCTGCTTTCCCAAGGCCGAGGTGGTGGCCGCTCTCTCCACTGCGGCGGCCGTGGAGGAGATGATGGCCCGCGAGGGGGCGGCAGCCATCGCCACCCGGCGCGCCGCCGAACTCTATGGGGCGGAGGTTCTGGCCCGCGGCATCCAGGATCGGCCGGACAATCTGACCCGCTTTGTGGTGCTGGCCCAATCCGACCACTCGGCCACCGGCAACGACAAGACATCGCTGGCCTTCTCCTTCGCCGACGACCGGCCGGGTCTGCTCGTGGAAGCCCTCAGGGAGTTTTCCGACCGCAGCATCAACCTGACCAAGGTGGAATCGCGACCCACCAAGGAGCGTCTGGGCGAGTACATCTTCCTGATGGACCTGGCCGGCCACCGCAGCGACCCCACGGTCGCCGAAGCGCTGGCCAAGGTGCAGGCGCTCTCGTCCTTGTTCCGCGTCTTCGGCTCCTATCCCCGCTACGTCGAGCCCGCTTAGCCCCATGCCCGAGCTGCCGGACCTGGAGGCGTATCGCTCCTATTTCAACCGGCGCATCGTGGGCGTGGCTATCGAAGAGGCGGTGGTGCTTATCCCGCTGGTGGTGCGCGCTCCGAAGGAGGAGTTCGTCGCTGCCCTGCGGGGCAACGCCTTCGGGCCGATAGAGCGGCGGGGCAAGTATCTCCTTTTCCCTCTGGAAAGGGGCGACTGTACCCTGGCCGTCCATAGCATGCTCACGGGGCGCTTTCAGTACTGCCCGCCGGAGCAGAAGCGGCGGGCCAAGACCTGCTTCGTCCTCGCCCTGGCCGACGGCCACGAGCTGCGCTACTTCGACGACCGGCTCATGGGGAAGGTCTACCTGGTGCGCGGAGACGACTTCAGCGGCGTGCCGCGTTTCCAGAAGCTGGGCCCCGAGCCCTTGTCGGAAGAGCTGACGGAGGAGGCGTTTCGCGCCCGGCTGCGGCGATTCCGAGGCCAGATCAAGAGTGTGCTGCTGAACGAGACCTGCGTGGCCGCCATCGGCAACGCCTACGCCGACGAGATCCTGTTCGCCGCCGGCCTCCACCCCTATCGCAAGCGCACGGAGCTATCGCCGGAGGACGAGGGGCGGCTCTATCGGGCCATCCGTTCGGTGCTGAGTGAGGCCGCCGCCATCGTCACGGAGCGCATGGAGAAGGAAGGCCTGCCGGTGGAGGAGTACCGCGACTTCCTGAAGGTGCACCGTCGCGGCGGCCAGCCCTGCCGGACACCTTCATGCAGGAAGCCCCTCACCGAGATCACGGCTGGCCAGCGGATCACCAACTTCTGCCGCCACTGCCAGCGCTAGCCGGCCAGGGGCTCAAAGACCTCGCTCCCTGTAGCACTGCCGGCAGGCAAGGGTTCTACTATTGGTGGCAGGGCTGGGAAGGGTCAGATGACTAACGCGCGCCCTTAGACGCTCCCGCCAGGGGAGATTGGGCCGAATTTAGCGGCCTTTCTCCCCTTGCTCTACCCCGCGCCGAGGAGTAGGATCAGATTGCTTAAGTAGGATCAGGCTGCAGTGGACAAGAGGATACGCTCAGAATATGCTGAGCCTCCTATAGAAGGCCTCCTTAACTCCTCACCACGATCCGGTAGGTATTTGTACCCTCAACCCACCGGTCCTCGGGCGATCTTCGCCCGTTTCTGAAAGCGCACGTTCACATCGAGAGGCGGCTTTGCTCACGACGACTGAAAGGAGAACCATGAGAAAATCATCACAAAGTGCAGAGCCGGCCGTCCTAGAGCGCGACCAACTCCGTTGGCTACTTGCCGCTCTCGTTAACAGGGGCTATCGGGTCTTGGGGCCGACGGTTCGGGACCAGGCCATTGTCTATGACGATCTCGCCTCTCTTGAAGATGCGCCTGTCGGGTGGGCGGACGAGCAGAGCGGCGGAACCTACCGTCTCAAGAAGCGTGCCGACAAGGCACTTTTTGGCTACGCTCACGGCCCCACCTCCCCGAAGAAGTTCCTCCACCCGTCCGTCGTGCGCTTATGGCGAGCTGAGGGTGGCGGCAACGGCTTCCAGATGGAGGAAGGACCCGAGGAAGCAGCCAAGCTCGCGTTCATCGGCGTCCGGTCGTGCGAGCTCCACGCCATCGCCGTTCAGGACAAGGTCTTCCTGGACGGGAAGTACAGCGACCCCGTCTACAAGGCGCGGCGGCAGGACAACTTCATCGTTGCGGTCAACTGCGGGCACGCCGGCGGCACCTGCTTCTGCGTCTCTATGAACACCGGACCGAAAGCCACCCTCGGGTTTGACCTGGCCCTGACGGAGGTGCTGGAGGCCACGCGCCACTACTTCGTCGCGGAGGTCGGCAGCAGGCTGGGGGGAAAGGTCCTAGATCAGGTTCCCCATAAGGCGGCCAGCGGCCAGGAAAAGGCGGCTGCGGAACGCATCGTAGCCAAGACTGCCGGCCAAATGGGCCGCTCCATGGACACGAAGGGCATCAAAGAGCTGCTCTACCGCAACTACGAGAACCCCCGCTGGGAAGACGTCGCCAAGCGCTGCCTTACCTGCGGCAACTGCACTATGGTCTGTCCCACCTGCTTCTGCACGACAGTGGAAGACATCACCGACCTAACCGGCGAGCACGTCGAACGCTGGCGCAAGCTGGACTCCTGCTTCACCATGGACTTCTCGTACATCCACGGTGGTTCCGTGCGGTCCTCGCCAAGGGCCCGCTATCGCCAGTGGATGACCCACAAGCTGGCCACCTGGATCGACCAGTTTGGCACATCGGGCTGCGTGGGTTGCGGGCGCTGCATCACCTGGTGTCCGGTAGGCATCGACATCACTGAGGAAACAGGCGCAATCCGCGACAGCGAAAAAGAGCCAAAAGAAAGGAGAATGCCCCGTGGCCGCAGAAAGTCTTGAACGGATCCTGGGAGAGCACCCCTTCTTCGGGGGCATGGAGGAGCCGTATCTCCAGCTGTTCGTCGACTGTGCATCCAATGTGCGTTTCAATGCCGGCGAGATGATCTTCCGAGAGGGTGAGGAGGCCAACACGTTCTATCTCATCCGCCACGGCAGAGTGGCTCTGGAGACATCTGCCCCCCAGTGTGGCTCTGTCATCATCGAGACCCTCGGCGAGGGCAACGTCCTGGGGTGGTCGTGGCTGGTAGCGCCCTTCCGATGGCGCTTCGACGCGCGGGCGATGGAGCCGATCCGGGCCATCGCCCTTGATGGGAGATGTCTGCGCGGCCGGAGTGAGGAAGACCATGACCTGGGCTACGAGCTCATGAAGCGCTGCGCCCAGGTGATGGAGCAGCGGCTGCAGGCCGCGCGACTGCAGCTTCTAGATGTCTACGGCGGTGGAGTTCGTTCCAAGAGGTGAGTGATGATGGTAACTCTATCCGATCCGATGGCGCCCAGCCCCTTTCGCGTTCGAAGGGTGAAGAAGGAAACGTACGACACTTTCACCCTTGAGTTCGATCCGGCCAACGGTGCCAACGGATTTTCGTTCGCCCCCGGGCAGTTCAATATGGTCTATGTGCCTGGGGTAGGTGAGGTCCCCATCTCCATCAGTGGTGACCCCGGCCAGACCCAAACGTTGATCCACACAGTGCGCTCGGTGGGGACAGTGACCGAGAAGATATGCGCTCGGGGGCCCGGCGGTGTCGTGGGAGTACGCGGTCCCTTTGGCACCAGCTGGCCGGTGGAGGAAGCGGCCGGCAGCGATGTGGTGATCGTTTGCGGCGGGATCGGGTTGGCGCCCCTGCGCCCGGCACTGTACTACGTCATGGCCAACCGCGAGAAGTACGGCCGGGTCGTCCTCCTTTACGGCGCTCGTACGCCCGAAGACCTTCTCTACAAGGATGAGCTTCCGAAATGGCGCGGGCACTTCGACCTAGAGGTGGAGGTCACGGTGGATAGCGCTACCGACGGTTGGCGCGGCAACGTGGGGGTGGTGACAACGCTCATACCTCCAGCCCGGTTCGACCCTGAGAGCACAGTGGCCATGGTCTGCGGCCCCGAGGTGATGATGCGCTTCACGCTCGTCGAACTCGAACGGCGCGGTGTGCCAGCGGAAAACACCTACATCTCGATGGAGCGCAACATGAAGTGCGCCCTTGGCTTTTGCGGGCACTGTCAGTTTGGCCCCACCTTCGTCTGTAAGGAAGGCCCTGTGTTCCGCTACGACCAGGTTCAGCCATTCTTCGCAAGGCGGGAGATTTGACGATGCCTGTGATACGCAAACCGAAGCTAGCCGTCTACAAGTTCGCCTCCTGCGACGGCTGTCAGTTGAGCCTCCTCGACTGCGAGGACGAACTGCTCGCCGTGGCAGGCGCCGTCGACATTTCGTACTTCCCTGAAGCGACCAGGGCCATGGTAAAGGGCCCCTACGACCTCACTCTGGTTGAGGGCTCTATCACCACGCCTCACGATGTCGATTTGGTCCAGCAGGTGCGCCGGAACTCCAAGTTCCTGGTCACCATCGGCGCCTGCGCCACCTCCGGCGGCATCCAGGCGCTGCGCAACTTCAAGGACGTGCAGGAGTTCGTCTCCATCGTCTATGCCTCGCCCCAGTACATCAAAACCCTGGGCACGTCAACGCCCATCGCCGATCATGTCGAGGTCGACTTTGAGCTGCGCGGCTGCCCCATCAGCAAACATCAGCTCCTGGAAACCGTCAGCGCCTTCCTCTACGGGCGCAAGCCCAACGTGCCGCCGTACAGCGTCTGCATGGAGTGCAAGAGACTTGGGAACGTCTGTGTGATGGTTGCCCACGGCACCCCCTGCCTGGGCCCCGTGACCCAGACCGGCTGCGGCGCCATCTGCCCGGCCTACAATCGCGGCTGCTACGGCTGCTTCGGGCCGATGGAAACGCCCAACACGGATTCGCTGGCCAAGTCGTGGAGCCGCCTCGGGGTGAAGGAGCAAGACCTCGTGCGGGCGTTCCGTACGTTCAACGCCTGGGCTGAACCGTTTCGCAAGGAGAGTGTGGCCCATGAAAAGTAGAACAATAAAGGTAGACACCCTCGCCCGCGTCGAGGGCGATGGCGCCCTGTACGTGAAGATCAAGAACGGCACGGTGGCGGACGTCAAGTTCAAGATCTGGGAGCCGCCGCGTCTCTTCGAGGCCTTCCTGCGCGGCCGCAACTACAGCGAGGCCCCCGACATCACAGCCCGCATCTGCGGCATCTGCCCTATCGCCTACCAGATGAGCTCCATCCACGCCATGGAGACCGCGTTCGGCGTCAAGGTGGACCCGCAGGTCCGCGCCCTCCGCCGGCTCATCTACCTCGGCGAATGGATCGAGAGCCATCCTCTGCACGTGTTCCTGCTTCATGCCCCCGACTTCCTCGGCTACGAGGACGCCATCCAGATGGCGGCAGACCATCCCGACATCGCGGTGCGCGGCCTGCAACTGAAGAAGCTGGGCAATGAGCTCATGGCCTTCCTCGGCGGCCGAGAGATCCACCCCATCAACCTGTGCGTGGGGGGCTTCTACAAGGTGCCGGCGAAGAAGGACCTCCTCCCCTTCGTGGAGAAGCTCAAGTGGGCGCGGGACGCCTCTCTGGAAACGGTGCGCTGGACGGCGACGCTCACCTTCCCCGACTTCGAGCAAGACTACGAATTCGTGGCCCTGCGCCACCCCGACGAGTACGCCATCACCGAAGGGCGGCTGGTGTCCAACAAGGGCCTGGACATCGCCATCAGCGAGTTCGAAGAGCACTCGGTCGAAGAGCACGTCCCCTACGCCAACGCGCTCCATTCCCGCCTCAAGGAACGCGGCGCCTATTTCGTTGGCCCGCTGGCTCGCTACAACTTGAACTTCGACAAGCTTCCGCCGATAGCGCAGCAGGTTGCGCGCGATGTGGGACTGGGGCCCGTCTGTCTGAACCCGTTCAAGAGCATCATCGTGCGCATGGTGGAGACGGTCTTTGCCTGCGACGAAGCGATCCGCATCATCGAGCAATACGAGATGCCAGAGAAGCCGCGGGCAGAGATCAAGCCCCGCGCTGCCACGGGCCACGGCTGCACCGAAGCGCCACGCGGCATTCTCTACCACCGCTACCGTCTCGATGACCAGGGAGTGATCCTCGACGCGAAGATCGTTCCGCCCACATCACAGAACCAGAAGAGCATCGAGAGCGACCTTTGGCGGTATGTTCGCAACTACATAGACCTGCCGACGGACAAGCTCCAGTGGCAGTGTGAGCAGGTGATACGCAACTACGACCCCTGCATCTCCTGCGCCACGCACTTCTTGAAGCTCCATATTGAGCGAGAGTGAAGGAGCGCCCGGCAGACCGCCCACGCTCATCATCGGCCTGGGCAACGAGTACCGGCGCGATGATGCAGTGGGGCTTGTCGTCGCCCGCCGTGTGAGAGAAGCCGCGCCCGAGTCTGCCCGGGTGCTGGAGGAGAGCGGCGAGGGCGCCTCTCTGATGGAGTCGTGGCAGGACGCCGATGCAGTCATCCTGATCGATGCCGTCCATTCCGGAGCGAAGCCGGGAACCCTCCACCGCCTCGATGCCCACGCCCAGCCCATCGCCAAGAAGTTCTTCCGTTTCTCCACCCATGCCTTCGGCGTCGCCGAGGCCGTCGAGTTGGCGCGGACGCTGGGCCGGCTTCCGCCGCGGCTCATCGTTTACGGCGTCGAAGGGAAGAGCTTCGAGGCCGGCGTTGGGCTCTCGCCGGGGGTCGAGGCGGGGGCGCAGAGGGTTGTGGAGCGGGTGCTGGGGGAGCTGCGCTGAGGCCTGACGGCGTAGCTCAGGCCACGCCTCTCACAGCGGCGTGTCGACCAGGATCAGCTCGCTGGGCTCCAGGGCGCGGATGCGGAGCAGGCCTTCCCCCAGGACCTTGGCGGCGTCGCCGGTGGTCAGACGCTCGCCGTTGAGCTCGATCCCGCCCTGGATGAGGTAGAAGTAGCCGCCGCGCCCCTGGCGGAACTCGTGCTCCAGCGTGACCTCCGGATCGAGCCCAGAGACGTACATGCGCGCGTCCTGGTGGACGGTCACGCCGCTGCCCTCCGTGCCTTCCGGCCGCAGGATCTGGAGGAGCCGGTTGTGTCGATCCTCGGCGGTGAACTGGCGTTGCTCCAGCGACGGCGGCAGGCCACGACGGTCGGGCAGGATCCACATCTGGATGAACTGCACCGGCTCTGTCTCGGAGTGGTTCTGTTCGGAGTGCAAGAGGCCCGAGCCGAGGGTCAGTCGCTGGACGGCGCCCGCTTCGAACACGCCGCCGTTGCCCGCGCTGTCGGCATGCCGGAAGGTGCCCGCCACCACATATGTAATGCCCTCGATGTCCTCGTGGGGGTGCATCGGCCAGACCGCGCCGGGCGCCAGCGTGTCGTGGTTGAAGACCCGCAGGGTGCCGATGACCATGTTCTCGGGGTCGTAGTAGCGGTCGAAGCTGAAGTGCCAGCGGGCCTTGAACCAGCCGCCGTCGGCCGAGGCGATCTCCCGGTCGCGGCGGACGACGATGGGCGCCAGAAGTCGCAGCGTTGCCGCATCCCCGGTTCGCTCGATGTCCTGCATTGTGTTGCCCTTCCTAGACGTCGCTCCGCAAACTTGCCCGGTTTTCTCTTTTATTCTAGTGCTTGTTGTTCCACCGGCGCCAGGGTGTCTACTCGCCCGATGTAGGGGCGCTCCTCGCGGGGGCCCTCGCCCCCCACGGGCAGGGGCGAGCCCTGCCCCTACGTCTCCCTGGGGCCGAATTCGTTAGTGGCTCTAGGCTTGCAGCTATCCGTGGCGATCTGAAGGTCATTGACCAATTAGTCCGGCGGTGCTGGTTGCTCCGTGCATGGCAGGGCTTCAGCCCTGCTTTGTCGTGGCGAGGCGGAGGAACACCGGCTCGTCGTTGGTCGACGGCGCGCGGAGGGCTTTAGGCCGCGGCGATGATGTTGTGCATCCGCTCGATGAAGACGAGGACGGCGTCCGCCATCTCGCCGGTCCTGGGATGCGCCGCCCGCCCTTGGAGATGCAGGGCGTACAAGCCCTCGCAGATGATGGCTATCTTCCAGACGCCCAGGCACACGAAAAAGGGCAAGTTGCGGACCGGGCGACCGCTCTTCTCTTCGTACAGGGCGGCCATCTCCTCGAACGAGGGGAAACCCTCCGCCTGGCTCAAGCGGTTGAGGTCGTGCAGGCTGCTCTCAAACTCGACGCCGGCGGGGCCCCAGAAGGAGAGGCAGTAGCCCACGTCGGCCAGGGGGTCGCCCAGGGTGGCCATCTCCCAGTCCAGGACCGCCAGCAGACGCGCCGGCGCGGCCTCGGCGTAGATAACGTTGTCCAGCTTGTAGTCCCCGTGGACGACGGTTGCCGGACCTGATTCCGGGATGTGGGTCCGCAGCCATTCGGTCACGTCGTCGATGCCGGGCAGCTCCCGCGTGTAGATCCGGGTCAAGTCCAGCTGGCCCGCCCAGCGACGCACCTGCCGCTCCAGGTACCCCTGCGGTTTCCCCAGGCCCGCCAGCCCGGCCTTCTCCCAGTCCACCGCATGGATCTCCACCAGGGCGTCGATAAGCTCCTCGGAGATGCGCCGCCTCTGATCGGGCGTTTCCAGGGCCGGCGGGATGGAATCACGGATCACGAAGCCGTCCACTCGCTCCATCACGTAGAAGGGCGCCCCGATGACCGAGGGGTCTTCGCAGGCGACGATGGGCCGGGGAACGCGGGCGCCCGCCTGATAGAGGGGCGAGATCATCCGCCATTCGCGGAGGACATCGTGGGAGGTGGGCAGGAGCTCGCCTCGGGGAGGCCGGCGCAGGACCCACTTGTGGGGGCCGCAGTCAACGAACAGGGTCTCGTTGGAATAGCCGGCCTCATGCTTCCACACCTGTAGAGGCTCCTCGACTCCAGGCACCCGCTCTCGCAGGAACCGCTCCAGGGCCGCGACGTTCACGAGTTCTTCTGGCACATCCCCCATGTGGACGCTCCCGCGGGAAGGCCTACTCGAACTGCCAGACGGCGCCTTCGCGGAAGACGCGCAGCACGCGTCGCGCCACCACCATGCGGTGCACCTCATCGGGCCCGTCCAGGATGCGAGCGCCGCGGGCGTTCCGGTACATCGAAGAGAGAGGCGTGTCTTCCGTCACTCCCAGGGCGCCGTGCACCTGAATCGCCCGGTCGATGACGTCGTGGAGCACCTTGGCGCCGAAGAACTTGATGATGGAGATCTCCACCCTGGGGTCCAGCCCCTCGTCGATCTTGTGGGCGGCGTGGAGCGTGAGCAGCCGCGCCGCCTGGATCTCGGCCACCGAATCGGCGATCCAGTTCTGGACGGTCTGCTTGTCGGCCAAGGGGCCACCGAAGGCGTGGCGTTTGAGGGCGTAGGAGCACATCATCTCGAAGGCGCGCTGCATCTGCCCCAGCCAGCGCATGCAGTGATGGATTCGCCCCGGCCCCAGGCGCTTCTGGGCAATGACGAAGCCGTCCCCCACGTTGCCCAGGGTGTTGGTCACCGGCACGCGCACGTCCCGGTAGTAGATCTCGCAATGGGTGGTCCAGCCCCGCCCAGTGTGGCCCATGACCGGCACGGCGCGGGCAACGTCCACCCCCGGCGTCTCCGTAGGGACGATTATCATGCTGAAGCGCCGGTGTGCCTGGGCCTCGGGGTCGGTGTTGGCCATCACGATGCCGAAGTTGGACTCGTCGGCGCTGCTGCTGAACCACTTGTGGCCGTTGATCACCCACTCGTCGCCGTCGCGCACAGCTCGGGCTTGCAGACCGGTGGGGTCGGCGCCGGAGACCTCCGGCTCGGTCATCGAGAAGAAGGAGCGCATCTCGCCGGCCACCAGGGGCATCAGCCAGCGCTCCTTCTGTTCCGGCGTCCCGTAGAGGAGGAGGATCTCCGCGTTGCCGGTGTCGGGCGCCTGGCAGCCGAAGACGCGCTGCGCGAAGGGGCTGCGGCCGACGATCTCGTTGACGTAGGCGTAGGGCAGGAAGCCGCGGCCGCGGCCCCCCGCCTCCGGCCCGATGAAGGGGGCCCACATCCCCATGGCCTTCACCTTGGCCTGTAGCTCCTTCATCAGCGCCTCGGCCGCGTCATCCTCGCGGGTCAAGGCGGCCTCGTTGGGGTAGACGTGCTCGTTCATGAACTCGGAGACCTTGCGCCGGTCTTCGCGGATATCAGGGGGGATAGTGAAACTGACCATTGGCATCCTTCTCCGTATCTGGCCTGCTGGCCCTCCAGAGCCGGTCAACGTTCGTCACTAGGCATCATAAGGTAATGGGCCTTAGTCAGGAAGAGGGCGCTTTGAGAGCGTTGCGTGGGGCTGGGCCCGAAAAGGAGTGGCAGGCCCGGTCGTACCCAAAGCAAGAGGGCAAGAGCCCACCAGCCTCTTGGGGCTGGCGGGCTCTTGCTAAGCGGAGGCTGCTAGTGAAGGCCTGTGACCCGGTCGGTCGCTGGAGACATGGTGCGTTCGATGATCAGGAGGGCACCGCCGGGAGGCATGATCTCCAGACTGAACGTCTCGTTCGCGTCGAGCCTGGAGCCGGCCGGCGGCTGCACGGTGATCTCAAACAGCTCGCCGGTCTCTAGGAAATCGTCGCCGTCCCCGCTGATCTTGGCGACGGCGTAAGGGACGCCGGGCACGCGATCCTGGGCGTCGGCGAAGTTTATGATCAGGGACCCGCTGCTGGCCGACGGGTCCACCAGCACCGGGCTCCCCCCGGGCACGTTCCTCAGGTCGAGCACGATGTGATCGCTCTCGTCGATGGCGCCGTCGCCGTTGACGTCGATGACGGTGACGGGCCCAAGTGGCTCGAGGGTGCCCAAGACGCCGTCGAGGCTGGCCATCACGGTGTCCGTGACCTCCCTGGCGCTGAACGTGCCGGCATTGACCACCACGAAGGCCAAGGAGGAGCCCGCGACGACGAAGGAAGAGAGGATGATCGCCGCGGCGGGGCCGGCCATGCCCTCTTCCTTCCGTCCTAGACTGCCGAGGAGTTTGAACAGCTTCTTCATGAGGTCTCACGCTTCGGGGTCTGCCGGGATTCGAGATAGCTAAGGAAGAACGGTGGCCCCGCTTCAAGAATGCCACGCGATACTAGCGATAGCAACGGGTTGACAATAATCGAGGGCGATATTCACCGAAAGTTCACTGCGGAGCCGGTAACAACCGGCCGTCCGGTCGCGTCGCCTGTAGGCGCTGGCTCCAGTGAGCACCACAACTGTTGACCCCGCTGCTGGCCCTTTGCTATACTCCCCGCGCGCCTGTCAAACGATAGGCAAGCCTGTGGCAGGCGGGTACACTAGTATCGTTCGAAGGAGATGGAAGGATGGCAGAGCAGGAAAGCCCGGAAACTCAGGAAAAGAAGGGCGGCAAGGGCAAGAAGATCGCAATCTTGGCCGCCATCGGGGCGGCCGTGGCGACCCTGATGTGGTGGAAGCGTCGCGGCAAACAGGAAGAAGAAGGCGAATAGCCCTAGTCGCGACCTGGCCCTACAGCTTGGCCCTCGTCCGATCCGCCGGCCCGAGGGGTGGCTAACCCGCCTGCGCCATGGAGATCGTTTGGCTCGGTCACTCTTGCTTCCGCCTGCGCTGCCGGGAGGCTGTCGTCCTCACCGACCCTTGCGGCCCCGCCAGCGGCTACTCTATCGGCAAGCCCACGGCCGATATCGTGACTATCAGCCACGACCACGCCGGCCACAGCCATCGTAATGCGGTCGCTGGCAAGCCCACTTTTATCGACGCCCCCGGCGAGTACGAGATCAGCGGCGTGTTCATCGCTGGCATTCCCACCTTCCACGATAGTCGCAAGGGAGCCGAGCGCGGCAAGAACCTGGCCTACGTCATCGAGATGGACGATCTGCGTCTCTGTCACCTGGGCGATCTGGGCCACCTGCCCACACCAGACCAAGTGGAGGAGATGAGCGGAGTCGATGTGTTGCTAGTACCCGTGGGCGGCCGCAGCACCATCGACGCCACCCAGGCAGCTGAGGTGGTGAGCATTCTGGAGCCGCGGGTGGTGATCCCCATGCACTACAAGACACCCCAGGCCACGGCGACCCTGGATTCCCTCCAGCGCTTTCTCAAGGAGATGGGCGTAGCCAGCGCCGAGCCAGTGGCCAAGCTCTCCCTGACCCGCAGCACCCTGCCTCACGAGATACAAGTGACGGTGCTGGACTACAAGCGCTAAGCCGGCCGCCGGCCGGCGCGCGGGAGGGCTCAGCGCCTTCGCCGCCGCACTAGCACCAGCAACCCCCCAGCCACCACGACCGCTCCCGCCGCGATGAGCCCGATGTACAGGGTCCAGGGCGTATCGTTGTCTCCCTGCGCGCCAGCGGTGGGCAGCGAGGTAGCGGGTCGTGGGGACGGCGTGGGACTGGCCGCGGATGCCGGCGGAGCGCCCGACGGCGGCGTGGCGACGGCGCTGGCCGGCAGGCCCAACGCTGTCACCACCACCTGGGCCATCAGGTAGTGGCCGCCGTCGTTGGGATGGACGTCCGGCGGCACCTCGGCGACGTGGGTAAGCTCTGAGCCCCGGTCCTGGAAGAGCGGAAAGATGTCGGCGAACCTGGCCTGAATTTCGGTGGCGGCAGCGGCGACGGTGCTGTTAAACAGCTCGACCGCGGCGTCGCCTACTGCATCGAAGGGGCCGTCCGTCCCGGAGAGTGGGTTGTACAGCCCCACGGCGGTGATCTCCACTTCAGGCCCGGCGGCGGCGCGTAGCCGGCGCATGATGTCGGCGAAGTTGGAGCGGAACGTGGTCAGGGCCGACGCGGCCGCCTCCTGACAGGCTTCTGCGAGGGGGTTGGACAGGCAGGGCGAGTCCCCCAGAATCAGGGGAATGAAATCGTTGGCGCCGATATCGATGGTGATGACTGCAACCTCGTTCCCGGCGATGCCGTCATCCCTACGGCTCTCGATCTCTGCCAGGGCCTTCTCCATCTGGCCGCCGCTGGCCAGCATCGAGGTCGTGGTCTCGCCCGGATCGCCCAGGTTCAACAGGGTGAGTTCGCCCTCGCTGTAAGGCGAGGCGGGCTCCGCCTGGAGGGCGTCGAACACCAGGCCCACGTAGCCGGTCTGGGCAGGCTCGGAGGCGCCCACACCCGCGGCCAGGGAATCGCCCAGGGCGAGGTAGAGCGGCGAGCTTTGGCTCGCTGCTGCCCCGCCCGCCCAGGCGACGGCTAGCAGGAGCAGCGCCAGCAAAAGAGGAAAGCTTCTCACACAGGGATTATAGAGGCCGGCGGAAAAGAGGGGCTCTAGCAGGGTGCTGAAGAAATGGTGTTGAGAGGCTGTTCGATCCAACTCGTGTCGATGGTGGGCTCCCCGTCTCGTCTCTTTCCTCTCGCCCAGGATTGCTCCCGGTGCGTCGACCCCTTACGCG
>Ga0315286_10003033_pt1 | contig 15732 bp, 16 predicted proteins | sample YL17G10_0_MG_FD_205038 | JGI IMG/M metagenome (GOLD analysis project Ga0315286, IMG submission 205038) | Sediment microbial communities from Yellowstone Lake, YNP, Wyoming, USA - YL17G10_0 | ecosystem: Environmental > Aquatic > Freshwater > Lake > Sediment | place: USA: Wyoming | collected...
CGCCGCGCCGGCCTCTCGCTGGCCCAGCCGACGCCATTCGCCGCTGCTCATGCCGACACCGACTTCTCGTACCGCTTCTGCGCGGAGGCGCTGCTCGTCGGCGAGCTGCTCGACCGCAAGGCGGTCGCCGCGGCCGTGGCCCCGCTGGGCAGCTCGCTGGTGGTTGCCGGAGGCGGCGCGAGGCTGCGCGTGCACCTGCACACCAACGAGCCGCAGCACCTGTTCACTACGCTCGCGGCTCTCGGCACCATCGAGCGCACCAAGATCGACGACATGATCCTGCAGCAGATCGCTGCGCGCGAGGCATCGATCGCGCTGGTAAGCGACTCGGGTTGCGACCTTCCCGAAGCCACCTCGCACGCGATCGGTCTCGTCCGCGTGCCGCTCCAGCTCACCTTCGGCGAGGAGACCTTCACCGACGGCGTCGACATCACGCCGCCGCAGTTCTACCAGCGGCTCGTCACCGCCACGGTGCCGCCGAAAACCTCCCAGCCCGCCGTCGGCGAGTACCGCACGATCTTCCAGCGCCTGCTCGAAAGTCATGAGAGCGTCGTCTGCGTCGCGCTCTCCGGCGGGCTGTCCGGCACCTACCAGGCCGCCTGCGCTGCGGCCCAGCAGGTGGACCCGAAGCGGATCCGCGTCGTTGACACCCGGCAGGTCTCGGTCAGCGAAGGGCTGGTCGCCGAGGCCGTCGGCGAGGCGCTTGCCGCCGGCGCCAGCCTCGACGAGGCCGAGGCGGTCGCGCTGAAGGCTCGCGACAACGTGCGCCTCTTTGCTGCCATCCCATCGCTCGACATGGCGGTCCGCGGCGGCCGGGTCAGCCCGGCGATCGCCCGCATCACGCGCATCTTCGGGCTCAAGCCGATCCTCACCATCGACGCGGAGGGGAAGAGCGCCAAGGCCGGAGTGCACGCCGGCTTCGCTGCCAGCCTGCGGGGAATCGTCCGACGGGCCGCCCGGTTTGCCGGGGAGCGCCAGGTGCGATTGCTGGTCGCCCACGCCAACGCCGTCGGCGCAGCCGAGTACGTCACCGAGCGTTTGTGCAGACAGTTTGGAGTCAGCGACATCCCGATCGTCAACCTTGCCGCGGTTCTCGCGGCCCACACGGGTCCCGGCGCCGTCGGCGTCGCCGTCCGCCGGCTGGAAATCTGAGCCGGCGGTTGCGTCGCGCGATGAGGCCCGCTACAGTTTTTGCGGATAGAGACGCGCTGAGCGACGAGCGGAGGAGAGCATGCCACGACCCGAGTATCTGATCTGTCTTGAGTGTGAAACGGAGGTCGAGGACTTCACCTGGCGCGAAGGGGAGGTCCGGCGGGCCGCCTGCGAGGTGTGTGGGAACTCCGACCCGGACGCTTTCGCTCTGCCCGAGCAGTTCGATCAGGACTCCGAGGACGAGGAAGAGGACGAGGAGGGCGAGGAGGAGTTGGTCGAGGACTACGACGAGCTCGAGGACCAGGACGAGGAGTAGCTCGCCGCACGAGGTCGGGGATTCGAGCTGATCGGGCGCGGGACCTGCGCAGGGTGCCTGGGTCTGGTCGTCAAGGTTTCAGGACGCCACGGAAACCGCCGGCGTTATTGCCTGGAGAGTCTCTCCGGCCAACGCGGTCATCGCGAACCGGCCATCGCTGCAAGGCGCGGCCGACGGTCCGCCGTCAGCGCGAGCGCCGGAGTCCGGCGCTGCGATGCTTGGGCTGAGCGACGGACTCGAGGCGCCGCGCAACCCGGAGGAGCGCCACGAAAAGCTCGATTTCCGAGCTCGCGGGCATGGCGCTGCCGGGGAGCAGCAGCAGGCACGGTAGCGCCGGGCCATGTACCGCAATCACCTCGTGCGAGCCCAAGAACGTCTGCACGGTCTCGAGCCCGCCGTCTTGGAAGGTGCCCGCACGCACCACGGCGCCGAGCCGAGGGTCGTCGAGAACCTCGAGGAGCCTGCCATGGGCGGCGCGCACGGAAGTTTCGCCGTCCACCTCCTCCGCTACCGCGGCGCCTCGCATCCCACGCTGTGCCACCAGCCACTCGACCAGGGTCACGAGAGCGTCGCCGCCCGAGATGTCCCAGCGTTGGAGCAGCCAGAGAAGGCTGTCCTGCAGGATGATCGGCACGTCGCCGCTTTCCAGGTCCAACTCCCCCGCCGGCTTCGAGTGGAGCGTGCCGTCCGGGCTCGGGGGGCTTTCAGAGCCGCCTGAGCCGCTCCCCAAGGGCATCACCTGCGCGATCACCGAGGAGAAACGCACGACATCGCCGGGGCCGAGCTCCGCCTCCTTGACCTGCCTGCCGTTGACGAAGGTTCCGTTGGTGCTCCCGAGGTCGAGGAGCGTTACCTTGCCGCGCTGGCAGGTGATCAACGCGTGAGAGCGCGACACGTCCATCGCTGTGAGGCGCACGACGCACTGCCCGGAGGTTCCCACCGTCAGCTCGGCACCCTCGTCCAGGGCGACCCGCCGGTAACTCCCGTCCAACAGCACCAGCTCGGCTTTCATGGCTCTTCAGCTCCCGGGTGCTCGTCGGCTGCCGTTGGGTTCATCGACCGCCGCCGCGGCACTCTAACGCAGCCGGTGCGGGTTCGCCAGCACCGTGCTCTTGCGCACCCTTCCCATGAAGCGCCGCGTCGCTGCCAGGCGCGCGAGCGCCGCCACCTTTCGGGCGCCGCGACCGTACAGCGCTGGGATCGCCGCGGCGATGAAGCGGCCGAAGTCGGCGTCGTATGGGTAGTACCAGGGCATCGCCCGGTCGCGGCCGAAGTCGGCGGCCACGTACTTGATGTTGCACATCTCGAGCAGGCCGTAGGGCCCGTGGGTGCGGCCGATGCCGCTCTCCTTGACGCCGCCCCATGTCGCCGTGGACTCGCCGAAAGCCACCACGCTCTCGTTGATCATCACCACACCCGCCTCGAGCTCGCGCTGCAGGCGGCGGGCGATCGCCCGCGACCGCGTCCACCCCGAGGCGCACAGGCCGAAACGGGAGGCGTTGGCGCGCGAAATCGCCTCATCGATCGAGTCGACCGGCACCATCGGCAGCACGGGCCCGAACGTCTCCTCCTGCATCACGCTCATCTCCTCGCGGACGTCGACAAGCACCGTCGGGGGATAGAACAGGCCGGGCCCGTCCGGCAGCACACCGCCGGCGAGGGCGCGCGCGCCGGCGGCCAGAGCCTCCTGAACCTGACGGTGCACCTCGTCCCGCTGCTCCCCCGTGGTCATCGGGCCGACGTCCGTGTGAGGATCAAAGGGATCCCCCACCCGGAGCTTCCGGGTGAGCTCGACGACCCGGTCGAGAAGCTCCGGGAACACCGAACGCTCGACGTATGCCCGCTCGATCGAGGCGCAGGTCTGACCCGTGTTCATGAACGCGCCCCACACCAAACCGCGCGCGGTGCGCTCCAGGTCAGCGTCGGAGGCGACGATCGCCGGGTCCTTGCCGCCCAGCTCGAGCTGCGCCGGGATCAGGCGGGCCGCCAGACGCTGGGCGACGCGCTTGCCGACGCCCACCGACCCGGTGAAGAGGACCTTGGCCACGGCCGGATGATCGACGAGCGCGTCGGTAGCGCGACCCGGCAACGCCACGGCGTTGATGACGCCCGGCGGGAAGCCGGCGCGCCGGGCCATGTCGCCGAGGGCGAGACCGATGAGGACCGTCGCCGACGCGGGTTTGAAAACCACGGTGTTGCCTGCCGCGACGGCGGCAGCGATGCCGTTCATCGGGATGGCCACCGGGTAGTTCCACGGCGCCACCACCACGATCACCCCCAGAGGGTCGAATCGGTAGCCGGCGCGCCAGTGGGAGAACAACACGACCCGCGGCTTGACCGGCTTGAACGCCAGCAGCGCGGGGAGACGGCGGGCAAGGTACGCGAGCACCTCGCAGCCGGGAAAAACGTCGACCAGCCTTGCTTCCGCCACCGGCTTGCCGCCTTCGCGGGCCACCAGATCGGCGAGCTCGCCCGCCTCCCCTACCATGATCTCCAGCCAGCGGCCGAGCAGTCGCTGCCGTTCGGCAAGGGGCGTCGCCGCCCACCCCGAAAACGCATGCTGCGCGGCGGCGGCAGCTCGCTTGGCGCCCTCCTCGTCGAGTGCGGACACCTCGGCGATAACCGCGCCGGTCGCCGGGTTCGTCGAGACGATGGTGTTGGGGCCCTGGACGTCCTGGTTGGCGATGATCGAGGTCAATTGCATGCTGTGCTCCCTGCTCAAGGCTATCACGATGACGCACTGCGGCAAACACGACCCGTCGGGACCGCGGATGCTCGGCCCGCTTCTTCATGCACTCGCACGAGCCTGCTGGACGCTACAATCAACGTATGCAGGGGTTCTCGTTTCCATTCAGGACGCGGGTTCGCTACGTCGAAACCGACCAGATGGGCGTGGTCCACCACAGTGTCTACCCGGTGTGGTTCGAGGCGGCCCGCAGCGCCCTCTCGCGTGCGGTCGGCTTTCCGTATGCGGAGTGGGAACGGCTCGGGGTCCTGCTCATGGTCTCCGACGTGGCCTGCCGATTCCGCAAACCGGCCCGCTACGATGAGGAGGTCACGGTGTGGGTACGGGTCGTGGAAGCGGTAAGTCGGCGGGTTGTCTTCGCCTACAGGGTCACCAGCGAGTCCGGCGACTTCCTGGCGGAAGGGGAGACCCGACACCTGGTGGTCGACAAGGCGACCGGGCGGCCGATGGTGATCCCACCGGAGTTCCGTGACGCGCTCCTGCGCCGCCCGTAGGAGCGACAATTCCGTCGCGGCCGCTTCGCTGCCAATCGGCCGCAGATCGGGGCAGGGATGGCCCTCTCACCGCTCCTGCAGGCCGCCGAGCTCCTGCACCCGATCAGGGAACGCCCCGACCCAGAGCAGCAACGGCAGGCAGAACGTCACCGGCAGGTCGAAGAAGTAGCGCAGGCCGCCGTACACGTTGCGGCCAAGCGCCGAGTAGTTGGCGTCGCTCCAAGGACCGAGCGAAAACGCGTAGAAGCACTTGAGCTGGAGGATCAGCGCGAGCAGGTGCGAGAGCGCGAGCAGCGGCAGGGCGTATGCGAGCTGTCTCCAGCCGCTGCGACCCAGCGCACCGGGCGTGGCGAGCACCAGCGCGAGGAACGGAATGAGGTTGAAGGTGATCTGGGTGAGCGAGATTCGCAACCGGCCCGAGTCGGTGCGCAGGTCGGTCCTGCCGAGGATCGCGTGGTCGCCATCCGCCTGCACCATCGCCGCCTGCGGGTACTCGCCCTGCCGTGCGACGGTCTCGGCAGCCCAGCACAGCGCCACGTTGTAGGGACGCTCCACCACGAACCAGATCGCCGCTCCTGCAAGGATCGCAACCGGGAGCCGCCGCAGAAAACGGCCGAGCTCACTCCGTGGTGTGTGCGAGCGCATAGCGGTTCACCCAGACGAGCCAGAGCACGACGCTGAGGACGATGATGATCGACTGCCAGATGAAGATGTGCGCGGCCGAGAACCATGCCGGCTTGAAGATCCCCACGTAGAACAACGACACCACCCGCACGATGTTGGCGAGCTGGATGGCCAGGAAGCCGAGCAGCAGCCCGATCAGCTTTTTCTGCAGCGATGCGGGAAACGCCAGCACACCGCTGGCGAAGATCAGGATCGCCTCGAGCCCGTTGCACCCGTTGTAGATGGCAACCGAGAACCGGGACGAGGAGAGGATCTGCCCGCGCACCGTGGCGCCCTCGCCGAAGAGGTTGAGCACCACCTTCGCCTCGTGGGCGACGAACGTCGTGTACGGGTTGACCAGACTGTCGTTCACCGGGCGCAAGGCGAGCACGAAGAACCCGACCGCCAGGATCACCGCATAGCGGGCGACAAAACGACCTGAGGGGGTTCTGACGAAGTCGCGCAGGACGCCCATTGCGCATTCTCCGTTCGCCCGTCGCCGGCCGTCAAGGGATAGCCTGGCCTCCGCAGGCGACGGGTTGGCACCCCGCATCGCCTGCGACCGCTGCCGTTACTGGCATGTGCCTTGAATAGCAAGCATAAGAATGGGAGTTTTCCGTGATCGCCGTCCGTCCGAGAACCTCGAAGAGGGGCCGGGAAACTCACTTCTCGGCCTCGTGGACTACCACGTCGAAGGACCGAGCGAGGACCTCGATGCCGTTGTCGCCGAGGCGGAGGATGGCGCTCTCTCGATCTTCGGCCGGCCGATCGCACCTCCCCGCCGCCGCATCACCGACATCCTGGTCATCCTCGGACTGATCGTGTCCGCGGCGTTCCACCTGGCGCTCGTCGTCCTGCTCCCGCGCGGAGAGCGGCTCTATCGCCAGTACGTCGCCGAGCACCAGCCGCCCAAGGAGGACATTCCTCCCGTCTACCTCTACCCGTACCTGCCGCACGACAAGACCGAGAAGCCGACCGCTGACAGGCCGGCGCTGTCGGACAAGTCCCGCCGCGCCCACGGCGGCGAAGGTCCGCCGGACACCAGGCCCGGCGTCCACGGCAACACCGAGGAGCCGATCCTCGAGCCGCCGCCCCTGCAGGGCCGTCCGGGGACGCCCGAAAGAGCAGCAGGCGGCGACAAGACCGCCGCGGCCAAGGTCCCCGGAGCCGAGAAATCCGATGACGAGCGCGCGAGGGACGGCACCAGCAAGGCCGACGCCGGGAAGCTCGGCGCCGATGCGGTCCTGCAACTGCCAAAGCAAGGCGAGGGCGAGGGCCAGCGAGCCCTCAAGGGGCTTTCTGGGGTGGGCACCGCCAGCGGCGCCGGCCTCGTGCCGAACCGCAAGGGCGGGCAGGTCGATCTCGGGCCGCTTTCGTTCGATACCCAGTGGTACGACTGGGGACCCTACGCGCGCGAGATGCTGCGGCGGATCAAGTACCACTGGCGCATTCCCGAGATCGCGATGCTCGGAGTGACCGGCGTCACGCGCATCCACTTTTTCATCGAGAAGAACGGCAGCGTCAGCGGAGTCGAGATCATGATGGAGGCTGATCACCCGCCAATGACGTTCGCGGCTCGCGACGCTATCCTCGACGCCTCGCCGCTGCCACCGCTCCCGACCGACCTCGGTTCGGAGCGGGAAGGCGTGGCGATCACGTTTTACTACAACACCTCGCCTCCTCAGGACGATGAAAACCAGTGAGCGACTGACAACCTGCCCGGGTCGGCGCGGCCTCGACGTGCCCGGGGCCGCTGGCAAGCCGGCAACGTTGGTACGACCTCTGCCTGGAAGCGTCGAAGACATGTTCCAGATGAAGCGACGGCGACTGTCGGCGCGGCGGCTCGGGGAACCGCGCGGCGCCGCTGCGATCACGTCTGGCAGGCGGCGACGACGCGGCGCAGCACGGCGGCGACATGGTCTCCGATCGGCACCAGCTCGGCGTTGCCGACGAGGCCGAGGACGCCTTGCGGGTTCATCGCGCGGACCACCGTGCGGCCGCCCTCCACCGACACCGTGACGTTGCAGGGCAGCAGCACACCGACCTCGGGCGAGGCGGCGAGCGCAGCGTGGGCGGAGGGTGGGTGGCAGGCGCCGAGGATGAGGTAGGGCTCGCGATCGACCCCGAGCTTCGCCTTCATTGTCGCCTGCACGTCGATCTCGGTCAGCACGCCGAAGCCCTCCTTCGCGAGCGCTGCCCGCACCCGCTTCACGGCCTCCGCGAAAACCAGCGACGAGTCGACCTCGAACGCGACCTGCGTCTCCCTCACAGTACCTCCGTCGATCAAGCTCTTCCTTGGTGTCGTTGTCTCTGCGGACCCCGGACCCCTGTCCCCGGTCCCCGTACCCTATGCGCGCCCGCCGGGCGCGGCGGTCAAGACGCTCAGGAGAACCCGCCGGACCCGCACGCCGATGCGTTGGGCGCGCCGCAGGGCATGGCGGAACCGGACGGGACGGCGCTGGCGAAGGTGGAGAACTGCTTGGTCACTTGGGCGCCGCCGCATGCCGGGCACGTCACGCCGGTGGAGTCGGCGCCGATGCGCTGCAGCACCTCGAACCTCCGGCCGCAGTCACGACAGGTGTACTCGTAAAGCGGCATCAGCTACCTCCGCAACCAACGCCCCAGAGCGCGTCCCAAACCTCGGGCGGGACTCCCTCTGGGAAGATGTCGTTCGTGCTGTAGACGGCCGCGCAGCTCCGGCACCGCCAGAGCAGGCTGCCTCACGTCGGTACCGGCTGTACGGCCTTGCCGCACTGCGGGCAGGCGCCGGGCTGGCGCTGAGCACTCGATTCGGTCATTGCGGTAACCCGGCCCTCTCAGCATCGCTCGCGTTGTCACTCTCCGTCTTGGTCGTGCAGCACGCACCCGTGGTCCCCTCCCGGCTCCCGGCCGGGCGTGGGACCGCTCAGGTCGGCACCCCGAGCTTGGGGAGCACGACCCACTGCAGCAGCAGCCACGCACCGAGCAGGATCGCCGCTCCGAGGAGCTCGCCGATCGTCATGACGTCGCCGCCAGCATCTCCGCCCGACCCTTCTCGATCTCGGCCTTGTCCGAGTTGACCTGGCGCTCGAGCGAATCGCACACCGTAGAGCAGATGGCGAACACCGCCGGGTCCTCGATGTGGTAGTAGACGTTAACGCCTTCGCGACGATACTCGACGAGACCCGCACGGCGCAGCACCGACAGGTGCTTGGAGACGTTGGCCTGACTGCCGCCGACATGCCCGAGGATGTCGTTGACGCAACGCTCTCCGGACTGGAGGACGTGCAGGATGCGCAACCGCGTCGGATCCGCCATCGCCTTCAGCCGATCCGCGATCTTCTCCAAGAGCTGCTCAGACGCTGGCCGCACGTTACCTCCCCCGAGCAAATATAACCACTCGGCAATATAGAACCTCTCCCCCGGAAGGTCAAGCCGATCGACCCGGCGCGCGCGCGGGCTCATCGCGATTGGCCCGCCGGATCGAGCGACCCGTCCACGGCAGCGGTCACACGACCTCCTCGGACTCGTCGACGATGAGCATGAGCAGTTTCATGCCCGCGTCTCCCTGACACCGAGCGCCCGCAAGACGGAGATCATCGGACACCAGCGGGTGAACGCCGATTGCAGCAGGTTCGCGCCGACGAACACCGTGAACAGGAAGAAGTACGGACTGACGAAGTGGCCGAGGGCCGCCGACACCAGCACGAAGAAGCCGGCAATCCCCCGCAGGTACTCGTTGACGTTCATGTTGCTCTCCTTTGCAGTTCCCATTTGCTCACGTCACGTGCTGGGGTCGCCGTCGACAGCGACGACCTTCTCGACCCCGACGGTCTTGAGGTACATGTAGTAGAGAAGCGGGATCACCACCAGCGTCAGGGCGGTGGAGACCACGACCCCCGAGATCAGCGTCACGGCGAGCCCCTGGAAGATCGGGTCGAGGAGGATTACCAAACCGCCGACGACCAGCGCCGCCGCGGTCAGCGCGATCGGGCGGAACCGCACCGCCCCCGCCTTGATCACCGCGTCCTCGAGCGTCTCACCGGCCTCCAGCTCGAGGTTGATGAAGTCGACCAGCAGGATCGAGTTGCGGACGATGATCCCCGCCAGGGCAATGAAGCCGATCATCGAGGTCGCGGTGAAGAACACGCCGCCGAGCGCGTGTGCTGGCAGGATGCCGATGAGAGTCAGCGGGATCGGCGCCATGATGATGAGCGGAGTGACGAAGGAGCGGAACCACCCCACCACGAGCAGGTAGATCAGCACGAGAACGGCCGCGAACGCCACGCCCATGTCGCGGAACACCTCGTACGTGATGTGCCACTCGCCGTCCCACTTCAAGGAGTAACGGGTGGAGTCCTCGGGCAGGTGGGTCGAAAGCACCTCGAGCGGCCGGCCGTCCGGTCCGCGCAGGGCGGCGATACGCTGCCCCATCGCCAGGATGCCGTAGACAGGCGCCTCCTCGGCGCCGGCCATCTCGGCGATCACGTAGGTCACGGCTTGGGTGTTCTTGTGGTAGATGAACTGCTCGCGCGTGGTTTCCCGGACCCGGACCAGCTCGCCGACCGGCACCAACCGGCCGTCCGCGCCGTGGACGTTGATCGCCAGCAGTCCCGCGACGCTCGAGCGCTGGGAGCGGTCGAGACGGAGCACGATCGGCACCTGCTCGCGTGAGTTCTCGTCGCGAAACAGGCCAGCCTGGGCGCCGTCGAGCGCCACCCGCAGGGTCCGGACGATCACCTCCGGGGTGACACCGGCCAACATCGACTTCTCGCGGTCGACGTCGATCTCGATCTTCGACGCGGGGTCCTCGACGTACCAGTCGACGTCGACGATGCCGGGTGTGGCCTCGAAGATGCTCCTTACCTGGCGCGCCAGGACCATCCGCTGCGCCTGATCGGGGCCGTAGATCTCGGCCACCATCGTCGAGAGCACCGGCGGACCGGGCGGCACCTCGGTCACCTTGACGTTGGCCCCGGTGCGCGCCGCGATCGGCGCGAGCAGCTCGCGCACATGGCGGGCGAGCGGGTGGCTGGCTACCGTCCGCTCGGCCTTCGGCAGCAGGTTGACCTGGAGGTCGGCGACGAGCGGGCCGGAGCGGAGGAAGTAGTGCCGCACCAAGCCGTTGAAGTTGAACGGCGCCGAGGTCCCGACGTACACCTCGACGTCGGTCACCGGCGGCAGCTCGCGGACGGCCGTAGCAAGCTCGCGGGCGACGCCGGCGGTGGCCTCGAGGGTGCTGCCCTCGGGCATGTCGATCACCACCTGCAGCTCGCTCTTGTTGTCGTACGGCAGCATCTTGACGGCTACCACCTTGAACGCCACGAGGCTCGACGAGACCAGCAGCAGCAGCGCCACGCCGCCGAGCAGCGTCCAGCGTCGCCACGCCTTCACCAGCAGCGGCGTGAACATCCGCGCGTACACGCGGTGGAGCCGGCCTTCTTCGCTGGTCTCGGCCTCGGGACGCCGGTCGCCGGCGCTCCGCGCATGCTCTTCCGCGTACGAACGGAACAGCCGAAACGTCAGCCACGGCGAGACGATGAACGCCACCAGCAGCGAGAACAGCATCGCCGCCGACGCGTTGATCGGAATCGGCCGCATGTACGGCCCCATCAACCCGGAGACGAACGCCAGCGGCAGCAGCGCCGCAACCACGGTGAACGTCGCCAGGATCGTCGGGTTGCCGACCTCGTCGACCGCGTAGTACGTCGCGTGGTGCGGCTCGCCCCAGCCGAGCTCGTAGTGGCGGTGGATGTTCTCGACCACCACGATGGCATCGTCGACGAGGATCCCGATCGCGAAGATCAGGGCGAAGAGCGTGACGCGGTTGAGCGTGTAGCCGAACAGGTACGACGACGCAAGGGTGAGCGCCAACGTCATCGGCACCGCCACGGCGACGACCACGGCCTCGCGGCGGCCGAGGGCGAAAGCCATCAGGATAACCACGGAGAGCGTCGCCAGCCCCATGTGGAGGATCAGCTCCGAGGACTTTTCGTTGGCGGTGAACCCGTAGTCGCGCGTCTTGGTCACCGTGACGTCGGAGGGGATCACCGGACCCTTGAGCCTCGCCAGCCGGACGTCGAGGTCGCGGACGAGCTCGACCGCGTTCGTCCCGGGCTTCTTGGCGACTGCGACAGTCACCGCCGGCGCGTTCGTGCCGGCCGGCAGCGCCTTCGTCTCACCGGCGGCGCCGGAGACCATCCATACGTACTCCGACGGCTCGTCGGCGCCGTCCGCCACCATCGCCACGTCGCGCAGGTAGACGGCCCGCCCGCCGTAGACACCGAGAACGGCGTTGCCGACCTCCTCGGCGCTGCGGAACAGCGAACCGACCTCGACCTGCGTCTCGGCGTTGGCCGACGAGAAGCTCCCTGCCGGCAAGCGCCAGTTCAGCCCCGACAGCGCTTGGTACGCCTGCAGCAGCGACACGTGGTGCGACGAAAGGCGCTCGCGGTCGAATGTCACGCGCACGGCACGCCGCTCGCCGCCGAGCACCGACACCTGGGCGACCCGGGGATGACGGACCAGCTCCGCCTTGAGCTCCTCCGCGACCAGGCGGAGCTGCAGCGGCGATACCGTGGAGGACCAGAGCGTGTAGGCGACCACCGGCACATCGTCGATGCCGCGCGGCGCCACCACCGGCGGCAACGCTCCGGGCGGCAGGCTCGGGGCCAGCTCCGCCAGCTTGGCGTGCACGCGCACCACCGCCTGGTCGGGATCGCTACCGACCAGGAATCGCACGATGATCATGCCTCCCGACGGCTGCGATGTGGAGTAGAGGTACTCGACGTTGGCGATCTCATACAACGCCTTCTCGATCGGCGAGACGAGGCGGCGCTCGACCTCCTGGGCGGTGGCGCCCGGCATGGCGACGAGAACGTCGATCATCGGCACCCTGATCTGCGGCTCCTCTTCGCGCGGTGTCACCATGACCGCGAAACCGCCGAGCAGCAGGGAGAAGACCACCAGCAGCGGCGTGAGCTTGGACTCGAGGAAGGCACGGGCGATCCGCCCGGAGGCGCCCAGCGGCCGCCGGCTCATCTTCAGGCGCAACGCCTCGCGGCGGGTCGCCGTGAGATCGCGACCCGTCTTCGCCGGTTGCTCGCTCACGGCCGCACCTCCTCGACGGGCGCGCCGTCGGCCGGCGCAGCGGTGAGTCCGACGAGCACCGGTTCGGCGCCGGACAGCCCCGAAAGTACCTCGATCTCGCCGCCGCCCAGCGGGGACCCGACCGTCACCACGCGGGAGCGCGCCTTCCCCTCCTCGTCGCGCACCACCACCATCGTCACGCCGCCGGCGCGAAGGAGCGCGCTCTGCGGCACCGCCACCGCTTGGCGGGCGCCGATCGCCAGGCGCGCCCGGCCGGCGGCACCGCTTTGCACGTCGGCGCCGGCCACCTCGACCTTGACGGTGTACGAGTGGCTCAGCGGGTCGGCGCCCGGGCTCATCTCGACCACCGTGCCGGGGCGTTCGCCCGCCGACGGAAGCGCATCGATGCTCACCGGCAGCTCAGCTCCCACGCGGAGCCCGGCGGCAGCGACGGTGCTCTCCGGCACCGACAGCACCAGGCGGCGCCCCAGCCCCGACTCGACCATTACCAGCGGCCGGCCCGGCGCCGCGAAGTCGCCGACCTCGCAGAGCCTCGCGGCCACGCGCCCGGCGAACGGCGCGACCACCTTCGACTCGCGGGCGACCGACGCCGCGGCCGCCACGGCGCCCTGCGCCTGCTCGACCGCGCCCTTGCCCTGCTCGTACTGCATCCGCGCCATGTCGAGCTCGAGGTCGGCTGCCGCCTTGGCGGCGGTCAACGCCTTGTACCGCTCATAGTTGCGCGCCGCGAGCGCCAGCGTCGCCTGCGCCTGCGCGAGCGCCCCAAGCGCCTGTGCCTCCTGACCGCGCGCGGTCTCGGCGTCGATCTCGACCAGCACTTGCCCGGCCTTGACCGCATCGCCCTGACGCACAGGCACCGCGGTAATCGTCGCCATGACTCGCGAGGACACCGCCGCGGTTCTGTCCGCCTCGACGGTGCCGAAGAGCTCGACGCTCTGCGCCACCGACAGCGACTGCGCCGTCGCCACGCTCGCGCGAATCGCAGCCGGCGCCGCATTGCTCCTCGCCGAGTGCGACCCACCACATGCCGCCAACCCGATCGTCGCCACGCCGACCATCAGTCGGAACATCGCCCCTGGATTCACGACAACCTCCATGTTTTCGTCTCCGTCTTTCACGGTCCCCGATGCCCGGTGCCCGGCTCCCTGCCTCGTCATTGCAGCACCGTCTCCGGCGCACGCCCGGCCTTCACCGCCAGCCGTAGCGCCGCAGCGTGTGCGTCGGCTCTCGACACGAGCTCGCGGGTCTCCGCTTCACGTCGCGCCGTCGCGGCGTCGAGCACGTCGATCATCCTCACCACGCCCGTTTTGAACCGCTCGTCGGTAATCCGCTCAGCCTCGCGGGCCGCCGCCAGCGCCTGAATCGCCGTTGCATGACGACCGCGTGCGGTCGTGGCCTCCTCGAACGCCTGCCGGACCTCGAGTCTCACGCCCTCGGCGAACCGGGCGACGTCCTCCCGCCCCGCCTTGGCCTCCCAGCGCGCCGCGGCCAGGGCGGCCCTGTCCGAGCCCCCCGAGAACAGGTTGATCGCCGCGCGCGCCATGACCGTGGTCGACCCGCCATGGCTGCCGAAGAGCGTGTCGTCGACCATGTCACCGCGCGCGAGGATGCCCACTTTCGGCATGAACGCCGCCTTCTTCACCGTCTGCTCGAGCTCGCCCGCCTGCAGCATGCTGCGGGCCGCCAAGAGGTCGCTCCTCGCGGCCGCGGAGGCGAGAAAGCCCTCAAGCCCGTCAGCGAGCGCCTGCGGCGGCGGCAACGGCTGCAGCTCGAATGTGGCCGACTCCTCGGCGCCGAGCCTGAAAGCGAGGTTCGCCGCGGCGACACGCGCACGGCCGCGCGCCTCCTGCAGAAGGTCGTCGACGCGCGCCAGCTCGACCTCCGCGCGCAGCAGCTCGGAGCGCACCAGCATCCCCTGATCGACGTACACCTGCGCCACCTTCACGTGCGCTTGCACCGTTTCGCGCGCCCTCTCGAGCAGCGCGGCGTACTCCCGCGCCTGATCGACCATGACGTAGGCCTCGGCCGCGGCGAGCGCCGCCTGGTTGGCCGTCCACGTCCGCTCGAGTGACGTCGCGTCGGCCGCCAGCTTCGCCTGCGAAATCCGGCTTCCCAGCTCGCCCCCGGTGTAGAGCGGAAGAGCCAGCTCCAGCCGGGTGATCGCAGTCGCTAGACGGTCGGGATGGTTCGGGTCGGCGGTGATGAAGTCGGCAAACGAGAACCGCTCCTGATTCAGCTTCAGCGCGAACGCCTCGGCCGGAGAGTCGGTGCTCGTCCAGATCTCGTCGACGGAAACCGCCGGCATCCGGAGCCCCTTCGCCTGCGCCAGGCGGGCGTGGGCGGCCTCATACCTCGCCGTGGCCGCCGCCACCTCGCGTGCGCCCGCCCGGGCACGCTGCATCGCCTCGGAGAGCGAGAGGAGCTCCCCTCCCTGAAGCCAACTCGTTGCCAAGAAGAGGGGTATCGTCCATCCTAGGCTAGGTCGCAGCATTAAGCTCTCCATCGCTATATAGTTATAAATGATTCGAAAGCTGTTGTCAACCCCAAAGGCAGGAACGCCCGGGTCTCCCCGGGCGTTCTCCGCTTTCCTCGCGTTCTTACCCGGTCCCCGGTCCCCGGTTCCCGGTCCCCAGCTTCACTTGGGGGCTTCGGCCTTCGCGCCGGCCTCGACCGGACGCTTACGCTTCTTCTCCTTCTTCGCTTCGCCGGCGGCCTTGCCCTTGGCCTCCGGGAGCTTGAAGTCGACGAGCTCGAGGATCGCCAGCTCGGCGCCGTCGCCGGCCCGCGGACCGAGCTTGACGATGCGGGTGTACCCGCCCGGCCGGCTGACGAAGCGGGGTCCGATCTCGTCGAACAGCCGCTTCACGAGGTCCCGGTCGGTGACCGCCTGAGCCACCAGGCGCCGCGCGTGCAACGAGTCCGCCCGCCTGCCCAGGGTCACGATTTTCTCAACGATCGGTCTGAGCTCCTTGGCCTTGGGTAGCGTGGTGATGATTCGCTCGTGGGCGATGAGCGAGCAGAGCTGATTGCGGAATAGCGCCTTGCGGTGCTCTGAAGTCCGCCCCAGCTTGCGATACGAACGGTTGTGTCGCATGCACTGTCCCCCTTACCCACGAGGCAAATCGAAGCGCATCCCCAGGCTCAATCCCGAGGCCTCCAGCTTCTCTCGCACCTCGGCCAGAGCCTTCTTGCCAAAGTTGGTGATCTTCAACAACTCGTCGTCGTTGCGGGCAACCAGATCGCGAACGGTCATGATCCCGGCATTGTGGAGC
>Ga0315286_10003034_pt1 | contig 15730 bp, 4 predicted proteins | sample YL17G10_0_MG_FD_205038 | JGI IMG/M metagenome (GOLD analysis project Ga0315286, IMG submission 205038) | Sediment microbial communities from Yellowstone Lake, YNP, Wyoming, USA - YL17G10_0 | ecosystem: Environmental > Aquatic > Freshwater > Lake > Sediment | place: USA: Wyoming | collected...
GCTGGACGCCGTGCTTCACAAGGTAGCGTTCGACCAGGCGCGCCATCTCCGGATCGAGCGGCGGCATGACCTGGTTGAGTTTCTCGATGAGCGTCACCTCGAGACCCAGGTGCGCGAAGTTCTCCACCATCTCGAGGCCGATGAACCCGCCGCCGACCACGACCGCGCGCTTCGGCTTCGTCACGACCTGGAAGCCCGTGTACGAGTCCATCCCGGTCTTGCCCTCCGTGCCGCGCTCCAGCCACTGACGGATGGTTCGGGCATCCGGGACGGTCCTCACGGAGAAGATCCCCGGGAGGTCGATGCCCGGAAGCGGCGGCCGGATCGGAGCCGCCCCGGGCGACAGCACCAGCTTGTCGTAGGACTCGGTCGTCACCTCGCCGGTCGCGACATTGCGCAGATCGACGGTCTTCTTCTTCGGCGAGATGGCGATCGCCTCGCAACCGGTCCGCACGTTGACGGCGAATACGGCGCGAAACATCTGTTCGGTTGCCACCAGGAGGCTTGACTCTTCCTGAATCACGCCCCCGACATGGTAGGGAAGCCCGCAGTTCGCGTACGACACGTACGGTCCGCGTTCAACCATCAGGATCTCAGCCTTCTCGTCCAGCCTGCGCAGGCGCGCCGCACACGACGCCCCGCCAGCCACTCCGCCCACGATGATCACTTTCATGACGTGCTTCCTCTCCCGTTACGCTCTTGAACGCGATGCCAGCCCAGACGTCAGGCGCTGACCGTGGTTCCCCCGGGGTTGCGCGACCGTTCGATCAATTCTATCCCTGCTCTGTCCGACACGTGCTCGAAGCGGATCTCGGGCCGGCCGCCCGACAGCTCGATGGCGGCGAGCACGCGCCGGTACGTCTCAGAGCGCAAGTGTGCCTCGAGCGCCGAGTCCGAGTCCCAGCGCTCGAAGAACACGATGGCGGGTTCCGGGCCTTGCTCGTCGTAGATGTCGCAGGCCACGCAACCCGGCTGGACCTTGACGGGCCCTTGAACGGACCGCAGGATCTCGAGCACGTCGGCACGTCGGTCCGGAGGAGGCAGGATCCTCACAGTTCCGATAATCATGCCTGCCCTCATATGCCCGATTCGTGCCAAGGTTATCCTACACCCTGGTGACCTGGCCTAACTCATATATTTATAAGATGTTGTGTGGCTTATGGCGTGGTTGAAGCGAGACGCGGAAAGAGAGGTGAAAGGACGAGATAACGTCCCGAGGGTGATATGTCGTCTGATTCAGGCATCCTACAGGTTCACGACGGAACGGCTCACTCCGAACCGTCTTCCGTCCGCTCGCGCAGCGGATTGACAAGATGTAGCCTGGTGGCTACAGTAACCACCATGGGGAAGACTGCAACCACTCGCTATGATGTCGCCGAGCACCTCAGGACCCCTGAGGAGATGGCTGCCTACCTTGAAGCGTGTCTTGAAGAAGCTGACGGCGATGCCGCATTTGTTGCCAAGGCCCTTGGCGATATCGCTCGAGCGAAGGGCATGGCACAGGTCGCGCGTGATGCCGGGCTGTCCCGCGAGAGCCTTTACAAAGCGCTTTCCGGCGATCGCAGCCCCGGCTTCGACACGATCCTGAAGGTCATGAGAGCCTTGGGTCTGAAGTTGCACGCCGACGCCAATCGTAGCTGACCCGAAGGCGTTCCGCCTTCCCGACGCTTACGCCGATCCGTCCTTTGTCCGCCTGCCTGCGCGGCGGGATGCCCAGTTTCTTCATGCGGCTGTAGAGGGTGGCGGGGTTGAGCCCGCGCTCGGCGTCGGCCAGCGTCTGCGACGGCGCCACGCCCGGCGTGGGAGAGGTGCTGTTTGGCAATAGGATTGACAAATAGCACCAAGGGGTTCTGCGAATCTGGCGCTCCTGCAGAATGTCTCGCAATCACTGGCCGGTCGAATCGGCCCTGGCGTCCGACGCCGGCATCACGCACAACACCGCGAGGGCGTGGCTGTCGGCGCTGGAGGCCAGCTACCTCGCGTTCAGACTTCCGGCGCTGCACGCGAACGTCAGGAAGCGGCTCGTCAAGGTGCCGAAGCTGCACTTCTACGACGCCGGCCTCCTCTGCTACCTGCTGGGCATCCTCAATCCCGACCAACTCCGCCAGCACCCGCTTCGCGGCGCGGTGTTCGAGACATGGGTCGTGTCGGAAATCGCCAAAGCCCGCCTGCACCGGGGACTCTCCCCGTCCCTGTTCCACTATCGCGACCGCAAAGGCGATGAGATTGACGCGGTGCTGGACCGCGGTGACGGGCTTGTGGCGGTCGAAGCCAAGTCGGGATAGACGGTGGCGGCGGATTTTTTCCCGCCGCTCGACGCGTCGATTGGTCAACAGCAGCGGCGAGGCCGCGGTTCCTTCAGGCCGCGCATGACCGTGCTGCGCGAGATCCCCGTGGCCTGCGCCACCAGGGAGACCCCGCCGTACCCAAGGGCCTGCGCCTCCGCCGCCGCCCACAGCCGGCGCGAGCGCTCGTTGTGTGCCGGGCATGCTCACCAGCTTGGAGGTGCAAGTCCTCTGCCCAACCTGATGGAGGTGAAGGGCTAGCGGCCATGCAAGGGCTATCGCCGCGAGGCGAGGTCTGAAGGAAGCGTGGAGCAAACGTGCGGGTGGATGGACAAAAACCGGATACAAGGCGTGAGCGTCGGACGAGCGGCCAACGTACCGCGAAGTCCATATCCATCAAGGACGCACAGCGTAGATCCGGCGACCGCGCATGGACAGCGCGCATCATCGCGCCAAAGGCCCTCGGTCGGTTCAAGCAACGCATCCGGGAGATCACGCGGCGGACCAAGGGCGTCAGTATGAAAACGACGATGGCGGTACTGGCCCCGTATATGCGAGGCTGGCGCAACTATTTCGGCTTCTGCGAAACGCCCGAGGTGCTGATGGCTCTCACATGTCCCGTCACTAGTCGAGGGGTGCCAGCGGAACCGATCGAACCGCCGTGTACGGACCCGTACGCACGGTGGTGTGGCAGGGGTCGGCGGGCAACCGCCGCCCCTATGCCGATCAATCCGGCCTATCGTCACGCCCAACGGTCCCGGCGCGCCGAAGCCGCCGGTCGACGGCGTGCCGACGGTCCCGGTCGCGTGCAGCCCGGCCTCCGGGCTGATTGAGGCGGCGGCAAGACAGGCGAGACACGCGTGCGGATTCCATGCGCGGTCCAAGAGGATGGGAAGAGTCGCTCCCAGTCACGTGCTGAGCATCACGGATGAAACCAGACACTGGCCGTTCAGTTTTGGAGTGTCGGTTCGGCTTACGGTCCCACAGGAGTACCGAAGGCCGAGCTGTCCAACGACGTTGCGCGTTGCGGAAAGTAAAGCACTCATGATCAGCATCTTACGGTCAGCCGATGATGTACTGCTGGTCATTGGCGTCAAACGTGCTTAATGTTCACCTACGGCTACGACTGGAAGACCGTGGCTCGTTCATGCCGAAGGAAGAGGCCATTATGAGACCTGGGTTGACATTGGCCGAGCCGGGCTCCGGACTCCCTGCTGCCCCCACCGGCGTGCCCCCCGTCGGGTCATCTCACCGCTAGGTCATCAGCATCTCCTCGGACATCAGTGTCTCCTCAAATGAGTACCCAAGAGACCGGGTCCGCCTCACGGCGGTGGACCCGAACGGGGACGGATGACCCGTCGATTTTGTGATTCTGTGATGGAAGGACGACACGGACCGTGGTATATGTGGGCGCCATCCTCGTTCCCTTCGCGAAGATTGTGACGTCCGTTGGCGGTTCGGCCTGTTGTTTTCATGACGGCCGCGACAAGCACGGCCGCATTCGTCATCCCGGCCGTGCGTCGTGGCGCTGTTCGTCCGGTAACGATTATGAGCAGAGAGTCCATCGAGTCACCACTCCGGCGATTGGATTCCCGGCTGGCATAGCAGGACGCGCATGTCCGGGACGCCGGATGCGAAGTGAGAGACCCGGCCGGCCGCTGGGTCTGCACGAGGCGAGAGGCGGTCGTGTGAGCGCGTCGTGCACGGTCTGATGGGAGTTGAGGAAGGACGCCGAGTGCCCAGGACCTGACGAGACACGGGCACATCTGCGTCGCAGCGTCAGCGGTGGTTTGTTCAAGGAGACGCCATGATGACCCGGCTGTGTCGCGTCGATCGCAGACTCGTGGCGGTGGTGGGCGGCTGGCTGCTCGCGTCGATCACAGGCGGAATCGCGCTGGCGAAGGCACCGCAGGAGCAAGTGGTGGTCAGCCGGAACGTCAACATGGTGTCCGGCACCATGTGGCCTGCCGGCGATCCCTACCTCCAGCGCCAGAACGAACCGTCGCTCGCGGCCTCCACGCGCAATCCTCTGCACCTCCTCGGCGGCGCCAACGACTATCGCACGGTGGACCTGCCGTTCATCGACGGGGACGAAGAGACGGGTGACGCGTGGCTGGGAGTCTTCAAGTCCTTCGACGGCGGCCAGCGGTGGCGCAGCGACCTGCTTCCCGGCTACCCGCAGGACGTATCGCCGCTCGGCCTGGGCTCTCCGCTGCACGGATACCAGGCCGGCGCGGATCCCGTCGTGCGCGCGGGCACGAACGGCCTGATCTATTACGCGGGCATCGTGTTCGACCGGGCCGCGCCCGGGACCTCACCCTTGCCGCCGCAGAAGAGCGCGGTGTTCGTCTCGCGCTTCATCGACAACAACAACATCGAGAACGGCGATTCGATCGCGTACCTGGGCGCATCCCTGGTCGCGCGCGACACCGGCGCGACCGGGCGGTTCCTGGACAAGCCGTGGCTGGCTGTGGACGTGCCGCGGGGCGGCGCTCTCACGTGCCGGATAACCACGCCAGGTGAGCATGGTCCCATCGTGCAGACGATCCCGGCCGGGGCCGCCTACGTGGCGTACACGATCTACTCGGAAGACTCGATGGGCCCCCGCGCCGAGATCGTCCTCTCCTATTCGACCGACTGCGGCGCGACGTGGTCGCCGCCCGCCGCCATCAGCCGTGCGGAAGATCGCATCAACCAGGGCGCGACGATCGCCATCGCCCCGCGCAGCGGCGCTATCTACGTGGCGTGGCGGCGTATCGCCTCGGCGGCGTCTGGCGACACCGACGCGATTCTCGTCTCCATGGCGTCCAGCGCCGGCAAGAAGTTCTCCGCGCCCGGCGTGGCCCGCAAGTTCCCGCGCGACAAGAAGGCCGGGTTCAACCCGGCGCGCTATTTCGAGCACAAGAAGATGAAGCGCCGGGTCGAGGTCGATCCGGACCTGCTGACCTTCGACCAGTCCACGTCCGGCATCGACGGCTTTCTCAGCTTCCGCACCAACGCCTACCCGTCCATGACGATCGACGGTGACGGCCGGGTCTACGTCGCGTGGGCCGAGCGCGGCTACGACCCGCTCACCCCCCGCCCCGACGGCGATGCGCGCATCGTCGTGTCGACCTCCCTGAACGGCAAGACGTGGACGACGCCGGTCCCGGTGGCCGTCGAAGGGTGGCCCGGCCATCAGCTCATGCCGACGCTCACCTTCGCCGGCGGCCGGCTGGTGCTGGTTTACTACGACCTGCGCGAGGACGTAAGCGGGCTTTTCACGACGTTCATCGACGACACGACGGCCATCCAGGAGCGCAACCGGCGGCACACGCTGGACCTGCGGACGTCGTTCGGCACGCCGGGCGAGAGGCCCGTGTTCCTGCCGTCCGCGCGCGTGTCCGACTATCTCTTCGGCACTCCGTCGGGTGCGGCGGGTGTGCCTCCCTACCGCCTCCAGTACAACCCGCCCAATCTGCCGATGTTCAAGCTGGGCACGTCGCCGTTCATGGGCGACTACGTGGATGTCGCGGCGTCGCCGGTGTTCGTCCAGGGGCGCGACGGCCAATGGACGTACAACACCGCGGGCGCCAAGCCGGTGTTCCACGCCGTGTGGACGGACAACCGCGACGTGCGTCCGCCCGCGGACGGGAACTGGCGCAACTACACGCCGCCGACCCAGCGGCCTGCGGGGAGCGCCAGCGTATTCGACCCGACCGCGCCGATACCCGCCTGCAACCCCGCCACCACCGGCTCGCGCAACCAGAACATCTACACGGCGTCGTTGACGATGGGGCTCCTCGCCGGGTCGCCGGGCAACAGCAAGCCGCTCTCGGCCACGATGCAGCGCGCCTTCGTCGTGTTCGCGCAGAACCAGACGTACACGCGGAAGGCGTTCCGGCTGTCGATCCTCGGCCAGCCGCAAGGCGGTCACGCGTCGTTCGACCAGTTCGATCCGGGGCTGACCCAGATCGACGTGACGACGCCGCCGCGCTCGACGGCCTCCCGCTCCGTCTACGCGACGTCGACGAACCCGGACGCGCGCATCGAAATCGGGGTGGCGGAGATCACCGCCGCGGGCGGTGGCGTCGTGCCAGGCGGCCTGTCGGATGTCGTCGTGCTCAACCCTGACATTTCGAATCCGGACATTTCGAACCCGGACATTTCGAACCCGGACATCTCCAACCCGGATATTTCCAACGCCGAAGTCTACAACCCGGACATTTCGAACCCGGACATCTCGAACCCGGACATTTCGAACCCGGACATCTCCAACCCGGACATCTCCAACCCCGACATTTCGAATCCCGACATTTCGAACCCGGACATCTCCAACCCGACGATTACGGCCGTGAGGGTCGCCAACCCGGACATTTCGAACCCGGACATTTCGAACCCGGACATTTCGAACCCGGATATCTCCAATCCGGACATCTCGAACCCGGACATCTCGAACGCCACGATTCTCAACGGGACCCTGACCGACGTCACCTGGGCGATCACGAACACCGGCAACACCACGGCCGTCTTCAACGTGGACCTCTTCCTCGCGCAGAACAGCCCGAAGCTGTGCAGCGCGGTGCCGGCCTCCGGCTGCATCGCGACGCAGCTCATCATCCGCAAGGTGTACACCACGCCGGTGGCGACCGCCTGCACGCTGCAGGTGGAGAGGCACAACGTCCTGATCACGAACATCACGAACCCGAAGATCACGAGCCTGTCGCCGACGGGGCCGACCGGATCGGCGGAGGCCCCAGAGGGCTTGCGCTCCTGGCAACTGTCGCTCGACGAGGCGCCGGTTTCCGGGCCAGGCACGTGGCTGCCGGCCGCTGAGACGGCGCCGCCAATCCCGCAGTCGGGCGCCACGGTCGGAGACCCGAACGACCCGTCGGCGAACAACGCGTCCCTGTGGCTGGCGCCGGGCGATACGGCGCTCATCACGCTTCGCATCATCGACCCCGACCGGTCGGACAACCTCGTCATCGACGGGGTGTCGATCGATCCCGTGTTCGCGCCCACCGCGCAGGGCGCGGGGATCATCATCCCCGTCGCCGCGGCGCAGTCCGTGAGTACGCCGGACGTCGAGGCGGGGGTCACCACGCCTACCGTCGTGACGCCGTCGGGTTCGACGATCTTCTTCCTCAAGCAGCCGACCGGCTTCGTGCTGGGCTCTCCCATCCCGCCGGTGAAGGTGCAGGTGCGGGACGCGGCCCTGGTCCCGCAGGCGGGCGTGACGGTCACCGCCGCGCTCGGAGCCAACCCCGGCCTCGCGACGCTCAGCGGGACGCGAACGGCCACGACGGACGCGAACGGCGAGGCGACGTTCGGTGATCTGCTCCTGTCCGCGGGCGGGAGCGGGTACACGCTCGTCGTCAGTGCCGCGGGCGTGTCGGCAGCGGCGACTTCGGCGCCGTTCAGCCAGATCAACAGCGGGCCGGTCCCGCCGACACCCATGACGAGCCCGCGCTTCTACCACACGGCGACCCTCCTCGACGATGGCCGGGTGCTGGTGGCCGGGGGCGACGACGGCACGCAGACGCTGACCTCGGCGGAAACGTACTCAGCGACCACGGGCGCCTGGACCCTCGTGGGCTCGATGGCCTCCGTGCACTACTCCCATACAGCGACAAAGCTCGCCAACGGCCGGGTCCTCATCGCGGGCGGCTACACGACACTCGGGGCCTACTCGGCGACTGCCGAGCTGTTCGACCCGGTCACCAACAACTGGTCGCCTGCGGACAGCATGTCGTTCCCGCGGGCGCTGAGCACCTCGACCCGCCTGGCCGATGGCCGAGTCCTGGTCGCCGGCGGGGAGAACGGCAGCGTGACGCTCGGGAGCGCCGAGATCTACGACCCGGCGGCGAACACGTGGACGAGCGTGTTGTCCATGAACACTGCGCGCGCGGGTCACACGGCGGTGGCGCTGCCGGGCCCGGGCGGTCGCGTGCTCGTGGCAGGCGGCCAGGATACCTACGGCGACGCCGGCCACCTCTCGAGCGCCGAGATCTACGACCCGGCGGCGAACACCTGGACCACCATCGCGCCGATGTCGAGCGGGCACTCGTTCGGAACGGCCACGGCGCTCTTCGACGGCTCGGTGCTCGTGCTCGGCGGCGAATCACAGGCGGGAGTCGAGGCCCGGGGTGAGCGTTTCGAACCGGGGAGCGGCACGTGGACACCCATTCCGCCGATGGCGACGCCGCGGGAATCCTATCAGGCGGTCCTGCTGTCCGACGGCCGCCTCCTCGCGGCCGGCGGTCTCGACGGCGACGCCGCGGTCGCCTCGGTCGAGATCTTCGACCCTGTCCTGCCGGCGTGGTCTTCCGCCGGCAGCATGGTCACCGCCCGGTTCGCCCACGCGTTGGTCCGTATGCAGGACGGCCGCATCCTGATGACCGGGGGGTACAACTTCACTGACGTCATCCTGTCCTCCGTTGAGGTCTGGAGCCCGGTTCGTTGATCGCGAGCGCACTCGTCACCAGTGGGGTGGTACACGGGAGGCCGGAATGAACGCCTGTTCGATACATCGTCTCGCGTCGCGCTGCACGGGCCTGGTGCTGTTCTTCGCCCTGGCCCTTGGCGTGGCGGCCCCTGCCGCCGCTCAGAGCCTCGAACTGACAGTCGGCCCGGATTTCGGCAAGTTCAGCCTTGGCCACTTGGACATCCAGCTCACGGCAACCGGCGGCTCCGGCCCCGGCCCGTATACGTGGCACGTGATCGCCGGGGAGCTCCCGCCCGGGCTCACGATCAGGCCCGATGGGCCCTCGTGGTTTCCCGCGTCGGCGACCGCCGGCATCATCGGGGTCGCCACGACGCCTGGCACCTACTCGTTCACGCTGCGGGTGAGCGACGGGGCGGCGACGGCGGACCGGGCCTGCACGCTGAAGATCGTCGCCCTGGTCGTCAAGGACAATTGGTGGCTGCCGGAAGCGTTCGTCGGCGAATCGTACTCGTATCAGTTGACGGCACTCGACTCCAGCGGGCCGGTGTCGGCGACGTGGGCGCCGACCGGCCCCGTGCCGCCGGGGATGAGTCTCAGCACTTCAGGCCTCGTGTCCGGCTCACCGACGGCCGCCGGGTCGTATTGGATCAACTTCTCCTACACCTACGGAGGCAACACGCTCTACAGCGCCCGTGGCGTCAACGTCTACGCCGTGCAGATCACGACGCCCGGACTGTTGCCCAACGCCACGCAGTACGCCCCTTACACGGCGACCCTCGAAGCCGCGGGCGGGACGGCGCCGTACACCTTCACGCCGGACTGGCTGCCCACCGGACTGGTGCTGGACGGGTTTGGCACGCTCTCGGGCACGCCCACCGGGGGCATCGGCCGCTCCAGATTCTGGGTGTCGGTGACCGACGCGACCGGCGTGTCCACGCGCAAGTTCATGTCCCTCTGCATCGTAGGCGTGCCGGCGATGCTCCCCAACATCGAGCTGTACAACTTCACAGAACCGACGATTGGGCAACCGTGGTCGGTCGTATTCAGCGTCTCCAAGGGAGGCACCGCACCGTTCGGGTGGAGCGTCACCGGCCTTCCTCCCGGCCTGTCGATCCGCTCGGGCAGCGACAACACGAGCTCCGGTGTGTCGCCGGGCGACGTGGAAGTGTGGGGCACGCCCACCGAAACCGGGACGTTCACCATGCAGCTCACCGTGACCGACGCGAACGGCGCGACGGCAACCTCGGCTTTGTTTCCCATCCACGTGTCCACGCTGGCGCAGGTCAACGGCCTGCCGAACGGCGAGATCCTCGTGTCGTACTCAGCCCGGAACAGGATCTCCGGCGGCCTGCCGCCTTATTCAGTCTCCCAGACCGGAGGACGGTGGCCCGCCGGGATCGTCTTCGATCCTCTGACCCTCACGCTTTCCGGGACTCCGCTGGAGAGCGGGAGTTTCGGTGCCCAGTACCTGGCAACGGATGCCGCTGGCGCGACGTTGAACTTCGGCACCGGAATGTGGGTGTCGGGAGGCGCGTCCTCGACCGTTTCGGTATCGACGGGTTATGACCTGGGGGTCACCACCGTCGGCTACAACTACTCGCGCCAGTTGGACGCGTGCTGTGCGCCGCCCTATGTGTGGTCGCTCGTCGCCGGATCGACCCTGCCGCCCGGGATCAGCCTGGCGGCGAGCGGTCTGCTGTCAGGCTCACCGACCTTGGTGGGGACCTACACCTTCTTCGTGAAGGCTTCTGATCCGACGAACGCCGCGAACGCCGGCGTTCGCGAACTCCGACTGCAGGTTGACCCTGTCTCGTCGTTTTCCATCACGAACCCGGGAGAACTGCCCTACGGCAACCTCAGCACCTTGTACTCGACCTGGTTCTCGGCGTCCGGCGGAACCGCGCCGTACGCGTGGACCCTCGTGCCGTACACCTATCTTCCGCCGGGCCTGACGCTCGAATCCAATGGCCAGCTGAGAGGGACGCCTACGGGCGGCGGGCAGTTCAACTTCCAGGTAATGGTCAAGGATGCGAACAACCAGACGCTGACCCGCGGGTTCAACATCTCGGTCTACCCGGCCGGCCAGACGCCCGCTCTTGGCGTGACCGTCGGCCCGAACCTGGGTACCCACGCTCTGGGCGAGATGTTCTACCAGTTGACGGCGACCGGCGGTGCCGGCACCGGCACGTACGAATGGTCGGTCGTTGCCGGGGCGCTTCCGCCCGGGCTCGCCGTTAAGAAGGAGAACCCGGGGTGGTTCCCCGCGTCGGTCACCGCGGGCATCATCGGGATCGCCACGACCCCGGGCACGTACACGTTCACGCTGCGGGTGAGTAAGGGCGGCCAGACGGTGGACCGCGCGTGCACGATGACGATCGCTCCCCTGGCGCTCAAGGACAACTGGAACATGCCGGATGCGTTCGTCGGCGATGCGTACACGTACCAGCTGACCGCCCTCGACCTCAGCGGGCCGGTGGCCGCAACCTTCGCGCCGAACAATTCGATGCCGCCGGGGATGAGCCTCAGCTCGTCGGGCCTGCTGTCCGGCACCCCAACGACGGCCGGCTACTATAACTTCGGCTTCTCGTACACCTACGGTGGAACGACCGTCGGCGCCGGCCGTAACTTCTACGTCTACGACCTCCGCGTCACGACGCCGGGGCTGCTGCCCGACGCGGCGCAGTTCGTGCCCTACACGGCGACGATCGTGGCGACGGGCGGAACCGCCACGTACACCTTCACCTCGGGCGGGCTCCCGAGCGGCTTGACGCTCGACCCGGCGACCGGCGTCCTTGCCGGGACGCCGTCGTGGTCGGGCGTACAGTACTTCCAGATCACGGCGACCGATTCCGCCGCCGTGTCGTACGTGAAGTACCTGACGCTCTACTCGGCCGGCCCGCCGACGGTGCCCGGGGTCAGCCCGGGGCACCGGAACGACTTCACGTTTGCCGTGCCATCGAGCATGTGGTTCTACAACTACGGCGGCAGGCCGCCCTTCAGCTGGAGCGCGGAAGGACTGCCGCCCGGGATGTCGATCCGGACCGGCGTCGGCTCGAACTATCCGGGCGTTGGCGAGGTCTGGGGAGCACCCACGCGGTTGGGCACCTTCAATGTCCGACTGACGGTGACCGATGCCGACGGCGTCGTGGGGTACAGCCCGGTGTTCCCGCTGCGAGTCTCCGAACTGCAGGAACGTTCGGGCCTGGTCAACGGCACGCTCGACGTTCCGTACTCCAGCACGATGTACGTCATCGGCGGCACGGGTCCCTATACCGCGTCGCTCGACATCCCCCGGCTGCCGACTGGCCTCGCACTCAATTCATCGACCTTGGCCGTCACCGGCACGCCTCGCGAAACCGGCTCGTACGGAGGTTGGTTCACGATTGCCGATGCCAGCGGTCTGACCTTGCAAGGTTCCCGATCCATCTGGATCAACGGCGCGGGCACGGCGACGATGTCCATGAGCACCGGATGGGATCTCGGATCCACGACGGTGGGGAGTACCTATTCGCGCCAGCTCTCGGCCTGCTGCGTGCCGTGGTACGTCTGGTCGCTCGTGGACGGCAGCCTGCCGCCGGGTGTCACCGTGTCCAGCACCGGGCTCCTGTTCGGCGCGCCGACGACGGCGGGGACGTACTCGTTCCTGGTCAGGGTTGAGGATTCAACAAACCCGGACAACTACGCGCAGCGGCAGTTCACGCTCGTGGTCCGGCCGGGGCCGGCTATCGTGACGCAGATTCCGATCGGCGGTGTGCCGTACGGAAACGTCGGCACGCCCTACACGGCCCAGTACACCGCGTCGGGCGGGTCCGGTGCGCTGACGTGGAGCGTTGCCCCGTTCAACTACCTGCCGCCGGGCCTGACGTTGCTGGCTGACGGCAAGGTGACGGGCACCCCCGAGGCGCCAGGCGCCTACAGCGCGACGGCCTACGTGACTGACACCGCCGGGAACCTCACGTCGCGATCCGTGTCGATCTCCATCTACCCGGCCGGCGTGATTCCGCCCCTGTTTCTCCCGCTCAACACCGGCGGGACCTACACGCTCGGCAGCTTCAGGTTCACGCTGGCCGCCACCGGCGGCGTCCCGCCGTACACCTACTCGCTCACGCCCGGTGCGGACGACATCCCCGGCATGCGAGTGCAGAGCGGCTCGCCGCTTCCGCCCAGCTGGACCTCCACGGGCGCCTACTTCGGCGTCATTACGACGGGCGCTACGTACCGCACGTCGATCCGGGTGACGGACAACGCCGGGACGGTGTCCGATCGTCTCGTGATGATCGACGTGTCTCCGCTCCTGGTGCCGTCGGCGACGCCGCCCAGGGCCACGGTCGGGACCTTCTACTCGCACACCCTCTCGGCCTCCGGCGGCAGCGGCAACTACGTCTGGTCGCCCAGCACGTCGCCGCTTCCAGCCGGGCTGACCATCGATTCGTCCGGCCGCATCTTGGGCATCCCGACGATGGCCGGGTCGCCGTCTGGATACGTCGTCGTGACCGATGTGGCGACGTCGAAGTCGATGACGTTCGGCTTCACGTTCTTCATCGACCCGTTCGCGATTACGACGGCCGGCGTGCTGCCTCGTGCGACGGTCGGCGCGCCGTACAACCAGACGCTGATTGCGCCCGGGTGCGGAAGCGGCTGCGTCTGGAGCACGCCTGGCGGGTTGCCCAGTTGGCTCTCGTTGAGTGCGGATGGCGTCCTGTCCGGCACGCCTACGGCTATTACCGACACCACGGTCTACGTCCAGGTGGCGGGGTCGAATGGCACCGTGCAGAAGTATCTCGCGTTGGCGGCAGATGCGGCGGCGCCGCAGCCCCTGACGATCACCCTGACGACGCTCGGCCCGACCTTCGTGGGCTCGAACGTGGGGACCCTGCTAGTGGCGCAGGGAGGCACCGCTCCTTACGCGTGGTCGGTCGCATCCGGCACGCTTCCGCCTGGCGTCGCCCTGAGGGAACCTGGAGAAACGCTGTCGTACAGCTACGCGCCGGGCGCGACCTATCTCTTCGGCCGCGCGGGCCAGATCGGCGTGTTCGACGTTACGCTGGCGGTGACCGACTTCGTCGGGACGACGGTGACCAGGGCGTTCAGCTGGAACATCACTCCGCTCTCGGTGCAGTACACGAGCCTTCCGGTCGCATCGGGAGCGGTGACGAACCCGCCGCTGTTGTACGACACGCCGTACACGCAGCCGCTGCTCGCCATCGGCGGCACGGGCCAGTACACGTGGACGCCCACCGGCCCCATGCCGCCTGGACTCGTGTTTGAATCCACGACGGGCCTCGTCAGCGGGACCCCGACGAACACCGGGTCCTTCTCGACGCCGTTCACCGTCACCGATACTGCCGGCCACTTCACGACCTTCACCGAGAACTTCAACATTAGCTCGGGTACGTCGGGCACGGTGTCGTTCGGTCTCAGCCTGGCGAGTTCTGTTCAGCAGGCGACGACCTACAGCACCAGCATCTTCCCGAGCGGCGGGACGCCGCCCTACACCGTGACGGCGCTCACGCCGCTCCCGGCGGGCTTCGCGCTGATGACCGGGAATGCGCTCTTCAATACGACGGCCAGCGCCGAGCTGAGAGGTATCCCGCAGGCCCCGGGCACGATCCCGATCACGCTGCGGGTTGACGACTCCGCCGGGAACTTCGCCGTGCGCACGACGACGGTGACCGTGGTGCCCTTCACGCTGCTGTTCGGCAGCACCAGCCTTCCGGACGGCACCGTCGGCCAGCCCTATTCGTTCCCGCTGACGACTACCGGCGGATCGGTCACGTGGTCGGTCGGCCCGACGTCGGCGCTGCCGCCCGGGCTGACGCTGGGCGCCAGCGCGCTCGGCGGCGCGCCCACGTATGTGGGCATCTACTCCTTCGTCCTCGTGGCCGCCGACGGGGCCACCGGCCTGAGCACGAGCCTCACGTATTCGCTGCGCGTGTCCGGCATTTCGATCGCGGACGCGAGCGTCTTGCCCAATGCCACGACCGGCGTGCCGTACAGCTACACGTTTACGTCCACCGGCGGAAGTTCCGCGCCGGTCTGGTCGGGCGGCCCGCCCGCAAGTTCTGGCCTGACGCTCTCTCCGGCTGGGGTGCTCAGCGGCACGCCCACGTTCGTCGGCCAGTCGAACATGACTGTCACCGCGACCGACGGTGTCGCGCCGTTTTCGAGGATGTTCACGCTGTACGTGGTCGAGTCGGTTTCTTCTCTGCTGAGTTTCTCCCTATCCTTGACGACCTTCGACGTTGTCGTCGGGCAGCGTCTGAACCGCATCTTGTCGACCCCGAGTGGCGGCGTGCCTCCGATCACTTGGAGCGTCGCGCCCGGGTCAAGCCTGCCGCCGGGATTGGCGCTACTTAGCGGGCCCTCCATGCCGGCCACCTCGCCGTACTCGCCTGGGCAGAGCCTACTGGCCGGGGTGCCCCAGACCATCGGCGAATTCAGCTTCGACCTGATCGCGACGGACACGGCCGGGGCGCAGATGCGGCGGACGTTCACGGTGAACGTGACGCCCGTGATGATCTTCTCGGGTTCACCTCGCGTCGCCACCGTGGGCGTGCCCTACGCCCAGCAGTTCCCGGCGGTCGGCGGGACGCCTCCGTACACGTTCACGATGCGTCCGCAGTCTGCCAGTTACGACATGCTGCCGCCGGGCCTCCAGTTCTCCAGCGACGGACTCATCTCCGGCACACCGCAGTGCACCGGGTATTACCCCTTCACGCTCCAGGTACAGGACTCGGCGGGACGGCGGTACTCCGCCAACTACTCCTTCTACGTGTATACCGCGTCCGGTCTTCGGGTAACTGGCTATAACCCCTCCGTATGGGTGGGCAGCTGGCGGACGGCGCAGACGCTGTCTGCCTCCGATTCGACGGGTGCGGTGTCCGCCTTCACGTGGTCGAAGGTCGGCGGCAGTCTGCCGCCAGGGGTGGCGCTGGTGCCCGGCACCATCGCCGGCACCACGCAACTGGCCGGCGCGCCGACGCAGCCCGGCACGTATGCGTACACGCTGCGGGCGGCCGAC
>Ga0315286_10003035_pt1 | contig 15728 bp, 13 predicted proteins | sample YL17G10_0_MG_FD_205038 | JGI IMG/M metagenome (GOLD analysis project Ga0315286, IMG submission 205038) | Sediment microbial communities from Yellowstone Lake, YNP, Wyoming, USA - YL17G10_0 | ecosystem: Environmental > Aquatic > Freshwater > Lake > Sediment | place: USA: Wyoming | collected...
TCAGGTCGACGCGGTGAAACACCTGCGGGAGGGCGCCGACGTCGTCATCGTCACCTCGACCGCGAGCGGGAAGACCCTCTGCTACAATATCCCGGTGCTCTCGAGCCTTCTCGAGGACCCCGAGGCCCGCGCCCTTTATCTATTTCCGACCAAGGCGCTTGCGCAGGATCAGCTCCGCGTGCTCCAGCGCTACATGGGGCCGAAGGGGATCAGATTCGAGGCGGGCACCTACGACGGCGACACCCCGGCCTCGAGCCGCCGCAAGCTCCGCGACGAGGCGAAGGTGCTTCTCACGAACCCCGACATGCTCCATTCGGGGATTCTCCCCAATCACGCGAAGTGGGCGAATTTTCTTTCGCGGCTTCAATACGTCGTGATCGACGAGATCCACACGTATCGCGGCATCTTCGGCTCGCACATCGCAAACGTCATGCGAAGACTCGACCGCATCTCGGCACACTACGGCTCGCATCCCGTTTTTGCGGCCTCCTCGGCCACGATCGCCAATCCCGGCGAGCACGCCGAAAAGCTCCTTGGCCGGAAGGTCAAGGTCATCGCCGAGGACGGCTCTCCGCGGGGCCGAAAACAGTTCCTTTTCTGGAATCCCCCGACGATCGACATCGGCGAGATGGAGCGGCGAAGCTCGAACATCGAGGCCGCCGATCTCGTCACGAGGCTCGTCCTCGACGACGTGCAGACGATCGCCTTCGTGCGCGCCCGCGTCGTGAGCGAGGTCATCACACGCTACACGCGGGAGATGCTCGGGAAGCACCGCGCTTCGATGAAGGACTCCGTCCATCCCTACCGTGGCGGCTATCTCCCCGAGGAGCGCCGCGCGATCGAAAAGCGTCTCTTCAGCGGCGACCTCAAGGCCGTCATCAGCACGAACGCCCTCGAGCTCGGGATCGACGTCGGGGCGCTCCACGCCTCGATCATCGTCGGATATCCGGGGAGCATCGCATCGACGTGGCAGCAGGCGGGGCGGGCGGGGCGCGGTAAGGAAGAGGCGCTCACGATATTCATTCCGTACAACACGCCTCTCGACCAGTACCTCGCGGCTCATCCCGAGTACTTCTTCGGAAAATCCCCCGAGAACGCGATCATCGATCCCGGCAATCCGCACATTCTCATGGCGCATCTCCGCTCGGCCGCCTTCGAGCTCCCGCTCGCGGTGAAAGAGGTCGAGACGATGGGGGAGTTCGCGCCGGCGATCCTCGAGCTCCTCGAGGACGAGCATGAGGTGAAGTTCCTCAAGGGCAAATGGTACTGGACCGGGAAGGGCTACCCGAGCGCCGACGTGAACCTCCGCAACATCTCGCCGAACGTCTACACGATCGTAAATGAGAAGGACGGCGCGAAGGTCATAGGCACAATCGACGAGGCGAGCGCCTTCCAGCAGGTTCATCCGCAGGCGATATACCTGCACGAGGCGGAGACCTATTTCGTGAACAAGCTCGACACCGACAAGAAGGTCGCCTTCGTCGAGCCGACGAACGTCGACTACTACACGCAGTCGATCACCGAGGTCCAGGTCAAGGTGGACCGCGAGGAGAAGGCGAAGGAGTGGCGCATCAGCAAGGTGTGCTTCGGCGACGTATCCGTGACGAGCCTCACGTTCATGTTCAGGAAAATAAAGTTCGGAAGCCGCGACTCGATCGGCTACGGCAAATGCGATCTTCCGCCGCAGATTCTCGAGACGGCAGGGATGTGGATCGTGCCCCCAGCCGAGGCGCTCGCGGAGGTTCGCCGGCACGGGAGGACGCCCGGGGAAGGGCTTCTTGGCCTCTCGAACGTGCTCCGCGAGGTGGCGCCCCTTTTCGTCATGTGCGATCCGCTCGATATCGGGACGACGGTGAACTCGCGGTCGACCGACAGCCCCGCGGTCTATCTCTATGACAAGTATCCGGGCGGGCTCGGCTTCTCGCTCAAGGCGTACGATCTCGTCGAGGAGATCATGACCGCGGCGCTCGAGCTCATCGTGACGTGCTCGTGCAGCCACGGTTGCCCCTCGTGCGTCGGCTCGCCGATACCGCCATTCTCCCAGCTCGATCCCGAGGGGGGAGGGAAGGGGATGATCCCCGACAAGGAGGCGGCGCTCGTCATTCTCCACGCGCTGCTGCAGAAAGAGCCGTATGTGCCGCGGCCCGTCGAGCGGGCGCGCGACGAGGCGCCCGCGCCGGAGCGGCCGAAGGGGAAGCCGCTCCCCCTCGAGCTCCAGGGGAAGCTCAGGGCGGAGCTGCACAAGAAAAGAAAGCCGGCGTAGCGCCCGGTTTGCTCGTTCGACCCGACGGGAGGGTATGTGACTATTGTCCGAGCCGAAAAACCGGAAGACACCTCGCACGTCCGACGCGTCAACGAGCTGGCGTTCGCTCAGCCCACGGAGGCCGACATCGTCGACAGGTTGCGGCGGGCCTGCGCGGAATCCCTTTCACTCGTGGCCGAAGATGAGGGCGTCGTGGGTCACATCCTCTTCACGCCGGCGGTGATCGAGAGCACGGGGCGCCGGGTCGTCGGGATGGGGCTCGCGCCGATGGCTGTTCTCCCGGACCGTCAACGACACGGCATAGGCTCGAAACTCGTACGGCGGGGACTCGAGATCCTCCGCGAGCGCGGCTGTCCCTTTGTGATCGTGCTCGGCCATCCGGAGTACTACCCGCGCTTCGGGTTCGAACCTGCCTCCCTGCATCGCATTGCATGCCAATGGGAAGGTGTGCCCGACGAGGCGTTCATGATTTCGATCCTCGACTCGAGCGCCATGGAGGGCGTCTCAGGCGTCGCGAAGTACAGGGACGAGTTCGGCGAGGCCGTTTAGGCCGCGAGGCCGAGTTGCGCCGCCGAGGATTATTGATCATAAGAAGCACGGTCGCGGAAGATGATTCTCTCGAGGTAATGCGGCCTTCCCGGCCTCGCATGGAGTGCAGCGTGGGGAAAAACTACTTGGGGCTTGCCATCCTAGCGGCTTCTCTCGCAGTCTCCGGTTCCGTGCGGGCGCAGCAGAGCAGTCCCTCAGATTCCTTGCGGCAAAAGCGAAACAGTCTCGTCGCGCTGCCGTACGCCTACTACACACCCGAGACGAAATTCGCTTTCGGAGCAGGAGGCGTTTACTCGTTTCGCCCCTCTGACAGCGCTCCGTCGGATCGACCGTCGAACGTCAGAATCGCGCTGACCTACACCCAGCTGAATCAGATCATTCTCGCGCTGCTGCCTGAGATCTACCTCATGAAGGGTCAGTACTACTTCAGCGCCTTCTACGGGTACTACGGGTATCCGAGCAAATTCTGGGGAATCGGCAACGTGACTCCCGATCGCGCCGAGGAAAGGTATACGCAGAATGACTTCGAATCCAGCACGGACGTGCAGAGAGAGATCCGGCCCGGCCTGTATGTCGGCTTGCGTTACCAGTATCAGGACATGGAGGTCAAGGATGCCGCGCCGAACGGCGTTCTCCGGGATCGCGTGATCCCGGGGAGCAGGGGAGGCACCGCGTCGGGGCTCGGCGTCGTTATCAATCATGACACCCGCAACCACGTGTATCAGCCGTCAAAGGGCTTCTACAATCGGTTCTACGCCATGTTTTTCGGTGGAACGATCGGGAGCGATTACACGTTCACCGTGCTCAGCGTCGATCTGAGAAAATACTATACCGTTTTCGGCTCGCACGTTCTCGCGCTGCAGACGTATGACGGCTTCATCATCGGCGATCCTCCGTTCCAGATGATGAATCTGCTCGGCGGTTCGTACTACATGCGCGGATACTATCGGGGGCGCTACCGTGACAAGAACATGATCACGTTTCAGGGGGAGTATCGGTTTCCCGTTTTCTGGAGACTCGGCGCCGTCGGATTCGTCGGGCTCGGCGACGTGAACGACGACATTACAGCCTTCCGGCTGGATCAATTCAAGTCCAGCCTCGGTTTCGGATTTCGATTCGTGTTCGACGCCCGCGAGAGAATCAACGCGCGGCTCGATGTCGGTTTCGGGAACGGTGATAACGCCGGAATCTATGCGATGGTGCTCGAGGCCTTCTAGTCAGAATCCATACCCCACGAGAAAAGCGAATCCGTAGTTCTTGAAATCGTCCCCGCTAATCGTCTGCGCTGAGCCGTTGAGATCGAAGTCGCCGGTCATGATGACGTTGGTGAATCCGAGCTGATAACGGACATCGAAGGTGATCATCCCTTTTCCGAGGGCATAGTCGAAACCGGCGCCCGCGACAACGCCGAAATCGGTCGTCTGGGTCAGGCTGGAGAAATCCACGCTCGCGCTAGCCAGCCATGCCGAAATCTCGAGCTCTGAACCGAGATTGTACGCGAAGCTCGGACCCGCGAACACGCGCGGTTTCAGCTTTTCGCTGCCCGGGAAGGTGTATACGGCGAGCACGGGCAGCTCGAAATAATCAAAGCTCGCCGTCACATCGACGGAAACGAGCCCGTCATACAGGTTGCCTTTCATGCCTTTCATCGTGTACAGAAGCTCGGGCTGGATGCTGAACCTCTCGTTGAAGGCGTAATTCATGAAGACTCCCCCGGTGAACCCTGTCTTGTAGGATTTCGCGTCATCCCATGACTCCGGGGTCTGCGTTAGGTTGGACATGATGATGCCGGCCTTGGCTCCGTACGAAATCCTGCCGGCGTCCGCGTCGGCATGTATGCATGCGATCAGCGCGACCGCTATGGCTGCTCCGTATCGATATCTCACTGTTCGCTCCTTTCTTCGGCGCATGCCTCAGAACCGGTATCCGATGCCAAAGGTCAGGGAAACGAAGTTCATATGCCCGATGCCGAAGAGGCCGTTGTCGCAAACGATCCCTTCTATGCTGGGGGGCAGAACGGAAAAGTCAACTTCTCCGAAATCCAGATACTTGATGCTGCCGCCGACGCTCCATGATTTCTCGACGTAGTAGTCGATTCCGAGATTCAGCCCCAACGCGATATCCTTGCTGATCTCGATGTCGGCGCCGAATCCGGTGGCGATGACTCCGAGAGTGCAGAGCGCGCCCGCGTAGGCGTCGGTCTTCTCGCCGGTCAGGAAATGGTAATTCGCGCCCAGCGTCGGCAGTATGAAATTGGGACTTCCATCGACGGTTATCCCCGTCGCCTCGAAGCGCAGCCCGAGCACTTCGCTCCAGTATATCAGATCGACTTCGAATCCGAACCTTCGAGCCGCCACGTATTCAAAACTCGCCAGAACACCGACGGATGTATTGACGTCGATCGAGCTTGAGAAGCTCAAGTAATCGATCCATCCGGAGCCGCAATCGTTCCAGGCCTCGAGGTGGTTGTCTCCCAGGGGTATGATCGCCGTCCCCTGCACCCTCAGCGTCGCCCAGCGGGTCCTGCCGTCCCGGTTCGCATCCGCCCGCAAATCGGAATAGAGCGCCGCCGCACCGACGGCGGCAGCGACGACGATCGCCAGACCTCTTGCAGCAAGACTCCTCAACGCCGTATCCCGTTCTTTCGCAGGTTCTCCATCCCCTCATTTCAGTTTCAAATACGGCCGCGGATGTGTCAAGCCATTTGACGTCTCGGCCGAAAATTTGGTTTGAACATTGCCGCGTGGTGAGCTACTACTCAGGACTAGGGGACACGATCAAGCGGCAGGAGGAGGCTCTTGACGGGACGGCTGCTCATATGGCTCGCGTTCGCCGCTCTCGCGATGCAGGCGCCGGCGCAGGCTGGCGCGGATGGGATGTCGTCGGCAGCCGGCGCGAGGCCGAAGGTGGGGCTCGCGCTCAGCGGCGGGGGCGCGCGCGGCGCCGCGCACATCGGGGTGCTCAAGGTACTGGAGGAGCACCGGATTCCCGTGGATTATATCGCCGGCACCAGCATGGGGGCCATCGTCGGCGGCCTCTACGCATCAGGAATGTCGGTGCGGGAACTTGAAGCGCTCGTCTCCCATATCGATTGGGCAGATGCGTTCAGTGACAGGATCCCGCGGAAAGACCGCTCATTTCGCCGCAAGCGCGACGACGATCTCTACCTCGTGAAGAACAAGCCGGGCATATCAGGCTTCACACTCAAGTTTCCGCCGGGCTTGATCGACGGCCAGAAGATCGATCTGCTCCTGAAGAAATACTCGCTTCCCGTGGTCGGGGTTCGCGACTTCGATGACCTGGCGATTCCGTTCCGCGCGGTCGCGGCCGATCTCGTGACCGGCGAGGCAGTCGTTCTCGGCCGCGGCGATCTGGCGCTCGCGATGAGGGCCAGCATGTCGATTCCGATCGTGTTTGCGCCGCGGGAAGTCGATGGCAGGCTTCTCACGGACGGCGGCATCAGCAAAAACCTGCCCATCGATGTCGTCCGCCGGATGGGCGCCGACGCCGTCATCGCGGTCGATATCAGCACTCCCCTCCAAAAGCGAGAGCAGCTCCAGTCGGTGCTCGCGATCACCGATCAGCTCACGGGCATTATGACGCGGCGCGACGTAGACGAGCAGATCGCCTCTCTCTCGGGGGACGACGTTTTCATTTGTCCCGATCTCGGCGACATCACGACCGCGTCTTTCGATCGTGCCGGCGAGACGATTCCCGCCGGAACGACTGCCGCGGAGGCCGTCCTCGACAAGCTCGCCCGGCTCTCGGTGTCCCCGGATGAATACGAGGCGCACCTCCAGGGGCGCGCGAAGCGCGAGGCCAGAAACGTCATCGACGAGGTGCGAATCGTCAATCGGTCGCCTCTGGCCGACGGGGTAATTGCCGAGCGCCTCCATGTCGAGGCCGGGAAGCCCCTCGATATCGACCGGCTCGAAAGCGATCTGGATCAGATATACGGACTCGAGCTCTTCGAGTCTGTCTACTATGATATCACCGACGAATCGGGCCGCACCGTGTTGACGGTGACGGCGCGGAAACGGTCGTGGGGCCCCAATTACCTTCAATTCGGCGCCGAGATCAGCGAGGATTTCGAGGGCCCCAACTTCAATCTCTCGATCGCGTACACGCGCACGGCGATCAATCGCCTGAACGGCGAATGGCGCACCGGCGTGCAGATCGGACAGGAGCCCGGGGTCAGCACCAGCCTCTACCAGCCGCTCGACCGTTCGCTGCGCTATTTTATCGACCTCGGGGCTTCGTTCGACGAATGGGCCGAGAACATATTCGACGGCGACGGAGACGAACGCGCGGAGTTGGGACTGAGACGCCTCGGCGTCGGCTTTGCCGCCGGGCGCGAGCTGGGAACGTGGGGTGAACTTCGGGCGGGCATCATCCGTGATACCGGTGAGATCAAGACTCAGGTCGGCGATCCCGGCGCGCCCGACGTCGATTTCAATACGGGCGAATTGTTCCTGCAATTCTTCGTGGATAGGCGCGACGACGTCAATTTCCCACGCTCCGGAGGCACCCTGCGGACGCGAGCGACGACAAGCCTCGAGGCTCTGGGTTCCGACGGAGACTACGAGCAGGGGATCGTCGAGTGGTCTTTCGCAGGTTCGGTCGGTCGCAACACGGGGCTCGTGAACGGGTCTCTCGCGATGACCCGGGACAGCGATGCGCCGTTTCAGAGCATGTTTCCTCTCGGCGGCTTCAGACGGCTGTCCGGTCTCGAGCTGAACGAGCTCAGGGGGCAGCACGCGGCGCTCGTGTCCGGGACATTGTACCGCAGAATTTGGGATTCCAGTCTGCTTTCATTGTACGCGGGGCTGTCCCTCGAATACGGCAACGTATTTCAGCAGAGAAGCGACGTCGAGATCAACGACGGGATCGCCGCGGGCAGCGTATTTCTGGGTCTCGACACGCTCATCGGTCCGGTCTATCTCGCCTATGGCCGCGCCGAGCATGACCGCGAGAACTTCTATTTCTTCCTCGGCAGGGCGCTCTGACGAGCGCCGTGTGCAGCCTCACGAGCTTGGCGCACGCTTCGCAATCTCCCCGCATGCATGTCTCGGCGAGTTTCCGGTCCGGTCCGTCGATTGACGGGGTGGGAGCGCGTCCATTGAGTTTTGAAATCCATGGGATAAGTGCAGGGTTTATCCGGATACACCGCAGGGCCCCGCAGTCTATCATGATGGACCCCGGATTTAGGGAGTGGAAGGGACATGGTGACCCACCCTGAAGGAGTTTTCAACTTTAATATCCAAGAGATCTTCGATGAAGATGGGCGGTATCATGGCGATCTGCCGTGAGAGAAGCGGTTGTTTTTCCTGGGCGAGTTGCCAGGGTGTTTTGTGTTCTTTGTACGAGTTGGTGCGGACAAGGTTGAAGAAGAGCTGATAGGTAGTGGCCCTGGCGAGGAAGTCCTCTCGATCCTTGATCTTCTTTTCGATCTCATAGAACTCGATCTCCACGAGGTTATGGACCGTTTCGACGTCTGCCTGGAAGGTGTGGGCGGCGGGAGGGATGGTGCGGTGTAGCTGCCCATGGACGGCCTCGATGACTTTTGTATAGGCGCTTGGTTCTTTGGCGGTGACGGCTCCGATGTACTCCGAGCCGTTATCGGTCTGGCGGATGGTATGGGATAGATCGGCGCCGTTACGCTGGAGCTCGGTGTTGAGGTACTTGGCGAAGAGGGTTGCATTGGTGAGGGATCGTTCCTGGGCGAAGCCCATGTAGAGGAGCCCCGCGGAGACGTCCCGAGCCGTGTACTGCACCCGCGGAAGACCGAGGCTCATCATCTGGGGGTAGTACTCGGGGATGTCATAGAGATCCTTCGTGTCCTCATCGATCTGCTGGAACAGAGCCCAGAGCCTTTTCACTTCTCTCAGAGACTGTTTGGTCAGATGCTTCTTGCGGCGCTTGCGGGAGGAGACGCCTTCCTCGCGCCAGATCTTGCGCATGGTGCGCGGGCTCGTGGAGATGTGCTCGATCGATCGGATCGTCTCGGCCCCGATGCGATGGTACTTCTGTTTGAGCTTCACGAGCCTCGCGCGCTCCCTCTGGGACGTTGCGTTGGGGGAGCGATGCGGACGTCTCGAGCACGCTTCGAGACCCGTGTATCCCTGTTCCTCCCACCGCCGGTGCCATTTGCGCACCGTGGCCCGGGAGACCCGGAAGGAACGAGCCGTCTCCCGGATCCCCGCCCTTTCGACCGAGAGCACCATCTGGTATCGCAGTTGTCTTGGGTCTTTACTTTCTCTCATAACATCGTAATATCGGTACGGACACATGAGTTGACCTCCCTTGCCGGCTAGCAGGTGGGGTCATTTTAGCCTTGTGCTCTCATGTGTCCATTTCTTTAGCTGAGGAGCTTCCTCAGCGTCCTCTTCCCTTCATGGCTCAGATCGTCACAGAGCAGCCGCTCCTCGAAGATCTCCTCCCATCGTTCCACTTCCCACCAGGACAAGAGCTCCTCCGGCAGATCGATCTCGATCGAGGTGCCAAGAGCTTCTTCAACCTCCTGCCGTTCTTCCGGATCAACCGGCACAGCCTCAGGAATGTCCGGCCGCCGCTCAACCTCATCCCCACCCAAATCCAATTGCCCCACCATCTCCCGCAGCCTCCGCCACTCCGCCTCCCCAAAACAAACAAGCTTCCTCAGAGGTGGGTTACGATGTCCCTTCCTATTCCCGATGGACCCCGGATTTGGCCTTGAGTAACAGGTTGATTAGGAGTAAAATAGGGGTGGCTCATGGGGGAGCGTCTTTGCTACACAGCAGGCCACGCAGTGTTTATCTGCATACGCAGGTCTGTATACATTGAGTTAGATCACTCTATGTGCGTTGATTGGTGAATGAGAGACTATGGGGCAAGGGAGCAATGGCGTGCGTTTCACGAGCGGAACTGCTCTTCATTTCTTGCTGATACTTGGAGCGTGCTCGTGTATCGGGTGCAGCGAGAAGAGTACTGAACCCAAGAATCCCCGACCCTCGACCGGAATGAAGCACCTATGGAGTAAACGCTTCGGCGATGGGACCACTCAGGCTGCTGGCGCTGTCAGCGTCGATGCCTCGGGGAATGTGATCGTTACGGGAAATTTCAATGGCGCAGTTGACTTTGGCGGCGGTGCGCTTTTGAGCGCGGGCAATAATGACATCTTTGTTGCAAAGCTCGGGTCCGATGGCTCTCACCTTTGGAGTAAACGCTTCGGTGATGGGGACATTCAGGAAGCTCATGCTGTCGCAGTTGATGCCTCCGGAAACGTGATCGTGGCGGGAAACTTCTATGGCACCGTTGACCTTGGGGGCGGTGCCCTTACGAGCGCAGGAAGTGATGACATCTATGTCGCGAAGTTGGGGCCCGATGGTGCTCACCTGTGGAGCAAGCGTTTTGGCGATAGGTCTTCTCAGAGCGCTAGATCTGTCGCTATTGATGCCTCGGGGAACGTGATTGTGACGGGAGATTTCTACGGAGTCACGGACTTTGGGGGTGGTGCGCTTACGAGCACAGGTGGGGACGTTTATGTTGCGAAGTTCGGGTCCGATGGAACTCATCTCTGGAGCAAGCGCTTTGGCGATGGGGATTATCAACTTGCGAACGCTGTCGCCCTCGATGCTTCAGGAAGCGTGATCGTCACGGGAGTTCTTAATGGCAGCGTCGACTTTGGCGGTGGTGTACTTTCGAGCGCGGGACATTCTGACATCTTTATTGCGAAGTTCGGATCCGATGGAACTCATCTCTGGAGCAAGCGCTTCGGAGATGGGGATTATCAGGGTGCATACGCTGCTGCTGTCGATGCCTCGGGGAATGTGATCGTCACAGGGTATTTCTATGGCACCGTTGACTTCGGCGGGGGTGCGCTTACGACCGCTGGCGGCGCGGTCGGTGTCTTCATTGCGAAGTTCGGGTCCGATGGCGCTCACCTCTGGAGCAAGTCCTTCAGCGATGGGAGCTACTATATGGCTCCTCACTCTGTAGCCGTCGACGCCTCGGGAGGTGTGATCATCACGGGATATCTCTATGGCACCGTTGACTTCGGCGGTGGAGCGCTCGCGAGCGCAGGCGAATCGGACATCTTTGTTGCGAAGTTTGGGTTCGATGGATCCCATCTCTGGAGCAAGTGCTTTGGCGATGACGCCACTCAGTATGGTGAAGCTGTTGCCGTCGACGCCTCTGAGAACGTGATCATCGCGGGATCTTTCCTTGGCACAGTCTGTTTTGGTGGAAGTGCGCTAACGAGCGCAGGCGAATCGGACATCTTTGTCGCGAAGTTTGGCCGGTAAGGCGCGCTTGGTGAGTATCTCCATTCCTTGATTTGTGTGCACGGGCGAGCCGATAGATAGAATTCTCGACGTTCGAAAAGGAGACCGTGTCGATACGGTGTCTAACTCCGCATGCAGCTGACGGCCGCTGCCGTCACGCCGCCTGCAGGAGCACGCGGCGCGCCGGCCCGCCGGGGCGGCGGACGCGGCCGCAGCTGATGCCGGCGTTCAGCCACCGCGATGAAGGAGATGGAAGAACCTATGTGGAAATACCTTCTCGCCTGGATCCCGATGGTCCTGATCGCCATTGCCAACGGCGCGATGCGCGAGGCCCTGTTCACGAAGCGCCTTGGTGACATGCGGGCGCATCAGTTGTCATGTGTCACGGGGATTCTGTTCTTTGCAGTCTACGTCTGGGCGCTCATTCGCATCTGGCCGCCCGCATCATCGGGGCAGGCCATCGCCATCGGTCTCGTATGGCTCGCGCTCACGGTTGTCTTCGAGTTTCTCTTCGGGCGCTTCGCGCGGGGGATTTCCTGGAGTGAGCTCCTGCACGACTACAACATTCTCGCTGGGCGCCTCTGGGTGCTGGTGCTTGTTTGGGTAACGATCGCACCCTACCTTTTCTACCGGCTTCAGAAGTAGCGCGCCGCATCACTCTGCCTTGGAGGAAGACTCACAATGTCGCCAGAACATATTCGCCCCCTCGACGCCGAGACCCTTGAGCTCTTCGCCCGCAAGGGCGTGCGAGTTGGTCGCAGCGCCCCGCAGACAGGAAACGAGAACGGCGTCAAGGTCCGGCGGGTGATGCAGATACTCCGCGACCTTTCGAAAACGCCCTTCGATCAACTCCGTATCCTGGACCTTGCGTGCGGCGAGGGCGTCTACGCCATCGAGGCGGCGCTTCGCGGCGCTAAAGTGGTCGCGGTGGACGCTCGAACCGAGCGAATGGACGAAGGCGCTTCGGCCGCGCGACGTCTCGGCCTCGCCGATCTTCGATTTGAAAAGGCCGACGTCCGCAACGTCACCGCCGCCTCGCACGGAACGTTCGACGTCGTGCTCTTCCTCGGCATCCTCTACCACCTCGACGAGCGCGATGCATTTTCCGTTCTAAAGAACATCCATGAGATGTGCGGGCAGTTCGTGATCATCGACACCCACATCGCGCTGAGAAGCCAGGACCGGACGGAGCACAACGGACAGAGCTACGACGGCGCGCGAATGCGCGAACATGCCGATACCGATGCTGAGGCTGTGCGCGCGGGTCGTCTGCAGGCCTCGCTCGATAATCCTCTTAGCTTCTGGTTCACGAGAGAGTCGCTGTTTCGACTGCTGGGCGACATTGGCTTCACCTCCGTCGGCGAGTTCAACATTCCTCGGGAGCCGTTGAAACCGAAGAACAGGATCACGCTCGTCGCCGCCAAGGGCGAACCCGTGCGTATCTCGTCATACCCCTGGGTGAATGACAAGACCGAAGACGAGCTCGGGGCTCTCCTCGGCGCCCCGAGTCCGACGACCTCTCGGAAGCCGGGCGCGCCCCGATTCGGTGCGGCACAATTCGCCAAGTCCGCGCTCAATCGCGTGTTGCGCCGTCTCGGCCTCGAGCTCAGGCGAATTTAGGCGTTCATCGCGAGCCCCTGCCATGAGCGCTCGACATGTGCATTGACGCCCCGATTCTTCGGTGATATATTCCCCGAGAATTATGCTTTATCTCAAGTCCGCAGGTTCCGCACTACAACCGGCCTGATTCATGGTTCACAGGGCCCGGGGAGGGATTCGATGAGGGCACTACAAAGGTACCGGATTCATCTCGGGACGGCGGCGTGGATACTCCACCGTCTCTCCGGTCTCGCGCTCATTCTCTACCTGCTCACCCACATCTGGGTGATCCATCACCTGATCGTGGTGGAGAAGGGAGCGGAGAAGGGGGCGTCGTTCGACACGGTCATGCAATTCTTCAATAATCCGCTGTTCAAGGCGCTCGAGATCGGGCTTGTCGGCGTCATTCTCTATCACCTCTGGAACGGTCTCCGGGTGACGCTCGTCGATATCGGCGTCATGGTCGAGAAGCAGAAGCAGGTCTTCGGCGTGGCCGTGGTTCTATGGCTCGCCTCATGGGGCGTCGTCGCCTATGCGATGCTCACGAGGGTCGGCGGGCTCCTCTCGACGGTCGCGAGAATCGGAGGGGGTGGGCTGTCATGATGCACCGTGAAAACGTTACATCCGGCGGCGCGATCCTGTGGCTCTTTCAGCGGGTCAGCGGCGTATATCTCGCTGCGGTGCTTTTCGCCCACGTCTGGCTCCTTCATTACCTTCTCAGAGAGGACCTCACCTTCGCCGCGGTCGCGGACCGGGTCGCGACCCCACTGTGGAAAACGATCGACATATCGTTCCTCGTCGTGGCGCTCTTCCACGGGCTTTACGGTCTCTGGGTCGTCCTCGAAGATTATATTCATATCGGCTGGGCGCGGATCGCCCTTTACAGCGCCATCTCGCTCGCCGCGCTCGTCGCGCTCGTGCTCGGCATTCTCACCATACTTCCGTTCCAGGGAGGTTTCTAAGATATGGCAACGCTTGATCCCGAAACCATTCACGACGTGTCGGGCGTCCCGGTGCACAATATCCACCGCCACGACGTCATCGTCGTCGGGGCAGGGCTCGCCGCTATGCGCGCGGCGGTCGAGGCCTCGAAGGACTACGACGTCGCGGTCGTGAGCAAGGTTTTCCCGACGCGCTCCCACTCGGGCGCGGCGCAGGGAGGCATCGCGGCCTCTCTCGCGAACGAGGAAGAGGACCACTGGGAATGGCACATGTTCGATACGGTTAAGGGGTCGGACTACCTCGGCGACCAGGATGCGATCGAGATCCTCGTCAAGGAAGCGCCCGTCGTCGTGCGCGAGTACGAGCACATGGGGGCGCCCTTCTCCCGGACTCCCGACGGCCGCATCGCCCAGCGCATGTTCGGCGGCCACACGAAGAACTTCGGGAAGGGGGGCCCGATACTCCGCGCCTGCTATGCCGCGGACCGGACGGGGCACGTGCTGCTCCATACGCTCTACGAGAACTGCATCAAGAACGGCGTGCGCTTTTACCCCGAGTTCTACGTGCTCGGCCTCATAATCCGCGACAATATCTGCCGCGGCGTCGTCGCCTGGGACGTCGTGAACGGCGGCGTGCACGTGTTTCACGGCAAAGCCGTCATGTTCGGGACGGGGGGCCACGCGCGGATCTACAAGATCGCCTCTATTTCGCTCTCGAGCACGGGGGACGGTCCCGCGATGGTACTGAGAGCAGGGCTTCCGCTCGAGGACATGGAATTCGTCCAGTTCCACCCGACGGGCCTCTACATCCACGGCATCCTCGTGAGCGAAGCGGCGCGAGGCGAGGGAGGCTATCTCATCAATGACGCCGGCGAGCGCTTCATGAAGACGTACGCTCCCGACAAGATGGAGCTCGCGCCCCGCGACGTCACCTCGCGCGCCATTCAGAAAGAGATAGACGAGGGGCGAGGCATCGGCGGGAAGAATTACGTCTATTGCGATCTTCGCCATCTCGGCGAGGAGAAGATCATGACGCTCCTTCCGCAGATCCACGAGCTCGCCTGGAAGTTTCTCCACATCGACTGCGTGAAGGACCCGATTCCCATCCAGCCCACGGGCCACTACTCGATGGGCGGCATACCGACCGACAACGACTGCCGCGTGCTGGCGGACGGAAAATCGAAGCCGGTCATCGGTTTTTTTGCGGCGGGCGAATGCGCCTGCGTGAGCGTGCACGGGGCAAACCGCCTCGGGACGAACTCGCTCCTCGAGGCATCCCTCTTCGGCCGCCGCGCGGGGAAGAGCATCGTGCGGTTCCTCCGCGAGGAGCCCGAGCTCCCCGATCTTCCGGCGGATGCGGCGAAGGAGGGGATCGCCGAGATCGAGGGGATTCTCTCCGCGACCGGAACCGAGAAGCCGGCCGCGATCAGGGCCGAGATGCAGGCCGAGATGAGCGCCAATTGCGCCGTATTCAGAAACGGCTGCAACCTCGAGAAGCTCCTCGAGGAGGTCAAGAGCCTCCGCGAGCGCTACAAACGCATCCGTATCGACGACAAGAGCATGACGTTCAATATGGATCTCACCGAGGCGATCGAGCTCGGGCGCATGCTGGATGTCACCGAGGTGATCGTGGCGGGCGCGCTCAACCGGACGGAGAGTCGGGGCGCCCACAGCCGCACCGATTATCCGAAGCGCGACGACGTGAACTGGCTCAAGCACACCCTCGCGTGGAAGAAGGACGGCAAGGTGACGTTCGATTACCGGCCCGTCGTCATCACGCGATTCGAACCGAAAGAGAGAAAATACTAGTTGAAGGAGGCCTCCCGCGATGGCTGCGAACGAACGTGAAACGAAGCTCTTCACCTTCCGCATCAAGCGCTACGGCACGGGCGGCACGGAGAAGGAGCACTATTTCCAGGCGTACAAGCTCGAGGTCATGAAGGGGCAGTCCGTTCTCGACTGCCTGAACGAGCTACGGTGGAAGCATGACGGCACGCTCACCTTCCGCCGCTCGTGCAAGAGCGGCATCTGCGGCTCCTGCGCGATGACGATAAACGGGGTGAACCGCCTCGCGTGCGAGACGCAGGTGATGGCGCTCGGGGGCTCCGTCGTGAC